>Ga0310786_10003693_pt1 | contig 22016 bp, 42 predicted proteins | sample AusTroGonzalo_MG_FD_203881 | JGI IMG/M metagenome (GOLD analysis project Ga0310786, IMG submission 203881) | Bovine rumen microbial communities from tropical cattle in Woodstock, Queensland, Australia - Gonzalo_03 (v2) (version 2) | ecosystem: Host-associated > Mammals > Digestive system >...
AGCCAGGGTGATCCGCTCCGTGTCCTTGATCGTCGCTTGCAGCGCCTTGCCCATATCGCTCAATTTAAGCCTGTTAAAGCGGCTGTAGAGATCGTCAAGGATTTCTTCAAGCTGCGCGATCAAACGCTTCTCCTGAGCCCCCCAGCCCGAAGGAACGCGCAATGGCTCGTGCTGCTGGATCGTAGGATAATTACTGCTCATGATCGGGCCTCCTTAATCCGGGTCCAGCTCGCTCTTGATCAGCACGCCGCCCACCAGCCGCCAGCAGGCAGCGCCCGCGTCCGTCTCGATGATCAGGCGGAAACGCCGCCCGGAGCCGCCAAAGTGAAGCCGTTTCTGCTTGTGGTTCTTGGGCACGGCCAGGTCCGTCGCTGTCAGCGGCTGCACCACGAACGTCTTGGTCTTGATCTTCTTCTCTGTCTGGATGGAAATCTTCAGCGGCACCGCTGTGTTCTTCACCTCACACAGGAAGTACACCTCAAACCCGCCCTTCACGATGGTCCGATTGCTCAGATCATTCCAGGGCGATACCCAGCGGGTGGCCGCGCTCGTGCAGCTTCCGGTCTCCCAGCTATCCTCTTTCCATTCCCACAGCCTGCCCGGCGTTGTGGAACTGGTGAAGTACAGCTTGTCTTCTGTGCCCAGCCACCGCTCAACAGACAGGTCATCCCGCAGCAGCCAGCTCCCGTCCATGGGATTGTAGATCACCACGGCGTTATTCACCGTGCTGTTGCCGGTCGGGATGGCCACATAGTATTTGTGCCGCCAGAGCACAGCCGCGCATTTATCCAACTGATTCTTGTTCATGCTGTTCCAGACAGCGCGGCAGTATTCCTGCTGGAACGGCGATACCGACATGCCGTCATAGGTCTGCGGGCCCAAGGCGGACATCATGAGGATCTGCTCATTGTCCACGGCAATCGTGCCCTCATAGGGTGCGCCGCCGCCGTACTGCTCTTTGAACGTGTACTCGCCAGGATCGGTGCCCATGATCCGCCAGACGCGGGTCCGCTTGAATGCAATCAACTGACTGCCGAATGCCCGCAGCGCTGTGAAGCTGTCCCCGTCCCAGCTCGGCTGGCTGATGTCGCCTGCGCCGTCTTCCGGCTCGCCCTGTTCCTGCCAGGGATCGTCCGGGTCCGGGTCCTCGCTCCGCGCTTTCCAGTCAGTCGGGTCAAACGGTGCGGAATACACCAGCATGTCAGGATTGTCCGTAATGGCGCCGCCCCAGATGCGTTCAGCATAGCGCTCGATCACGCCGAATTTCTCGGGCGTCTCCACGATGGAAACCGTCATGATGTCGCCGCGCAGCATGATCATGCCGTCGGTCGCGTTGGACAGGAGCAGCACGTCAATGCTGCTGTACGATACTTCGTCCCAGTGCTCCGCGTTCCAGGCTTCGCCGCCGGTCGCAATGGCCGTCTTGCAGCGCCAGGTCTTGCTGTTGTTCAGGCAGAAATCCCCAACAGCATAGGCCGCCGTCGCATCATAGTCCGCCATGGGCGGGTTGTACTCGTATGTCACCCAGCTCCAGACGTCCGTGCTGTAGCTCGTCACGCCGGTGGGCATGGCAAGCTGCGTCCAGGCGCTGTCGGTCGGGTGCATGTAGTACAACTTTCCCCCGCTGGCCGCCACCAGAATCTCCTTGCTGTCCTGTCCGGTATACCAGCGCCGGTACAATCTGGCCAGCGTGCCGATGGTCGTGCTTGCAAAGTACGGCTCCAGCATGGTGCAGGCAGCCGCCGGTTGCAGCACGCCGCCCTTGGTTTCCACGTTCTTTTCTTCCAGCGCGTATATGGGCGCGGTATTGATCCCGTCCCCGTACTGCATCAGGCCAGTGAACTGAGGGATCACGCTGGTGGCCTCATAAGAACCAATGCTGTTGTATTTGGCCATACGCCATCACCTCACCAGGGAATATTGTGGAACTTGGTCACGGCGCCGTTCGCGCCGCCCTCCGCCAGGATCTTGCCCAGGATTTCCTCAAAGGCGCTCCTGAAAGCATACCCGCGGTTCTGCTTCTGAGGATTCCCGTTCCGGTACACCAGCCAGGTCGCCCAGTCAGCCAGCGCACGGTGCGTCCATTCGGGCACCTTCGGAATGTCGATGTCAGACAGGAGCGGCGGCCAGTCCGTACTGCCAGCCGCGATATGCTGATCAGCCCAGGCATACACCAGCCTGTCATAGCCTTCGTTGATGTAGTCCAGCAGATACGGCTGGAAATCCCCCAGATCGTCCACGTCATTGTTCGTCTGGAACATCACTTCGTTTTTGATTTCCGCCAGCGTCATAGGATCAACCCCTTACAGGTTAGGATACTTATTCCGGAGCTGCACGAATACGGGCACCGTCACGTCCAGGTGTTCGCCGCGCTTCACCAGCGTGGTCTCGCCGTTGATGGTCACATGCTCGTAGGGATCGTATTTCACGCCGGAGCTCGCTTCCTCGGGCAGGGAAATGAAGATGCGCACGCGGGGCACTTCGTTATTCTGTTCAATGACAGGCGCTTCGACGGTCACAGCATTGTTGAACTTGGTAGCCATGGTATAGTCTCCTTTCAAGACAAAAAGGCCCCCAGCGCAGTGCCGGGGGCCATGGTTAGTTTTACGCAGTCGCGCCGGATTCGATACGGACGATGAAGTCGTCCTGGAGGATCACGGAGCAGAAGCCCTTCACCTTCCAGGCGATGGTCCCGCGCTGGTTCAGGGGGTCCAGGGCGCCAGAGGAACCGACGGGCTTGATGATGATTTCCACGTTCTTGCCGGTGCCGCCCAGCTCGATGTCGCCGAAGGCATCCTGGCCGTAGACCAGCGTGGAGTACACGGGCACACTGTTGCCGCCGCCGGTGGGCACGATGGTCAGGCTCTTGGCCGTGGTCCAGTTGTTGGTCACGGTGGTGCCGGGCACCCAGCGGAAATAAATCTTCCCGGCCGCAGCATCCACCCGCTCGATGCACATCAGGGTGTTCACGGCGCTGCCGGAAGTGTACTGCACGTACACCAGCAGGCCGGTCATGGCCCGGGCGTCATCCTCGGTAATGCTGGCCGCAGTGGTCAGGCACTTGTTCGTGGCGTCAAAGTCCGCGCTGGCCACGATGGAGGACGTAGACCCGTAGATGTAGGTCTGGGTCTCGAACTTCTTGGCATTGGTGCTTTCAAAGAACTTCACCTTGTAGATGGTGCCCAGCTCGTACTTCTCCACGGGCTGCTTGTCCTGGTACTTGGCCACGTCCACCCACATGGTGTCGCTGGTCAGGTCGTACACCACGTCGGGATGCACGATGGCATGATAGTAGCCGTCAGAGAAGGGACGCACGTTGTTCCTGCGCAGGGTACGCACGGCCTTCTTGATGTCGCCGTAGGTCACCTTGTCGGTGGCCGCGATGGTGCCGCGGGCGCTGTTCGCACCGGTGAACTGCACGTTCATGCCAGCGTTCAGGGCGTCACGGCTGATGGTGTCCAGGGACAGGGCAGCCTGATCGGCCAGCAGCTTGGCGGTTTCCTGGTGCATGTTATCCAGCATGTACCAGTCGATTTCATCGGTCAGCTCCACATGGCCGCCGTAGGGCTTCACCATGGCGGTGAGCTCGGTCTGCACCAGGGTCTGGCCGGTGGGGGTCACGCCTTCAACCAGGGGCGCGGTGATCGCACCGAAGGGGGTAAAGCGCCGGAACTGCACGCGCTTGCCGTTATGCAGGGGCAGCGTGCGCTTCTGGGCGTCGTGGGAGTGGACCATTTCAGGCTTCATATTATCCAACAGGGTCCGCTCGTAATACTGCACTACAGACGGGGCTACGCCCGCGCTATAGGTATAGTTGAGGTTATCCAAAGCAGCCATAGCTATTCTCCTTTACTATTTTCGCATGTCGTACTTCCTCCCGCCGGACAGATTGGCCTGAAGCCGCTTGAACTGCTCTTCAGACATGTTCATGATGTCGTAGGTCTTCACGCCCACGCCGTTGGGGGAACGCACAGGGGAAGGCGGCTGTCTGCGATTCCCGCCCATGGCCTCCGCCACGTCGTAGAAATCCCACTCGCCGCTCAGTACTTTCTGTTGGATCGTCTGATCGCTGTTGAACGCCTGCATCACGTCAATGCCGCGGTTGGCCTTGATCTTGTCGGCCTGGCGGGAAAGCACATCAGCACGGGCACGCGCAACGGGATCATCGGTCGCCCCGGACTTCTTCTGTTCCGTAGGCGCCGGTTCGGCAGCAAGCATACCCTGCTTCATGCGCACATATTCCTTGGCCCGCTCAATGCTCTTAAACTCGCCCTCGCGTACAAGCTCCTGGGCCTGGCGTTCAAGCATGCTCTCAAACACAGGCGCCAGCTTCGCATCGTACTCGGCACGCAGCCGGTCTTCCTGTTCGCGCAGCGCCTTCGTCACCGCCTTGTCGATCCGGCCTTTGATCCAGCCGGGTTCCTTGGCAGGCGGCGCGTCCTGCTGCTGCGTCTGTTCAACCGGCGCTTCATCATTCAGCGTGGAAAGCGAATCACCGGTTTCGGGCTGTTCAGGGGCCAACTCTGCGTCGTCCAGGGCGTTCCCCATCTGCATCGTATCGACCGTTTCGTCCATGGTTTTGCTCCTTTCATCTGCCGTGAAAACGCGGTCAGGTGTCTATAAGAAAACCCCGGCGCATCACACGTCGGGGATCTCTCCCAGGTTCATCCTGCCCTGATCCACCAGGGTATCAACTTGTCCGGGCATGCCGTCAGGCATCATCCCGCCACCGGAGGTAATCTGGCTCAGCGTGCCCATCATGTCATTGGCCGTGGAGCGCAGGTTCTCATTCTCCTGCTGGAGCTGCTGCATCTGCTGGCCCATCTGTTCCACCTGCTGCTGAAGCTGCATGATGATGTTCTGCTTTTCTTCATTCGCTTCGATCACAGGCAGCAGCCGGTCCTTGCCTTCCACGTTCAGAATCCTGAACAGAGCAGACAAGGGGAAGTATTGCTGCGCCTGGGCCGCCATGGTGTACGCCTGCATGAACATCTCGTTCTGCGCCTGCACCTGCAAGGGGTTCCGCTTCTGGATCTCCACCTGAACCGTATAAGGCGGCACGGGCAGCTCCTTGCCAAGCCTGCCAAAGAACATCCCTGCATTGATCTGCACCTGCCGGGCGCGTCCGTCCCGGCCAGTCAGCAGCACCATCCGGTCATCCTCGTAGAACTCTGCCATCAGCCAGAGCACCTGCTCCACGATCTTTTTAAACCCGTCATTCAGCGTGTCGGTCCGCATGCCGGTGATCTTGCCGCCAGCCTCCTGCAAGTACCCAATGGCCCTGCCGCTGACCACACCGCCCGTCGTCTCGCCGCGGCTGAACTGGTTCATGCCGCTGTCCTGCTTCATGTCAGACTGGAACTGGATCAACTGATTGCTGATCATCCCATTGAAGGGCGTATGCTGCATCCAATTCCAGTCCTCGCCCTGAATAACACGGTCGCCCTCAATGATGTCGTTGCTCCAGTCAGCAACCTTGCGCGGGTCAATCCCGCTGCCCTTCCTGACCAGCATACGGCCCTTGGAGCTCATCCGCAGGTTGGTGTCAATATAATGCGCATACCGGTTGATGTACCGCATCATGGGCACCAGCTCTTTGACAAGCCCTTCGCCCACCGGCGCACCCTCAATATCCGTATGCACATCCAGCACAAACGGGTACATCCCGTGCATGTATACGTCGGTCTGATGGTCAATCAGGGCGCCGCCCGCCGCATACGCCACGTTGATCGTGTACTTCCGGCTCTTGGCGTTGTACTTCCGGTACCAGTATTCAATCAGCATGGCCCGGCCTTCGTCGCCGCTGTTCAGGCTGCGCATGGCCTCGGGCAAGCCTACGTCATTGTAGGACCCGTCCTCCATATGGATGAACGGCGCTACATCCGGATAATGCTCCTCATACCAGCTCTTGGGGTGCCAGCTCACCTTCATGACCGCCCGGGCGTCCTGGATGTCGTCGGCCTGCGGGTCCCACAGGAACGCTTCCACCGGCCAGCGCAGCACGCACACGTCGCCCTTGCCCCGGGCCATGTCCGGGTCCCAGGCAATCTGCGTCACAGCCGTGCCGGTCTCATAGAAATCCGTGGCCCTGCGCTTGTGGATCCGCTCATAGCCATTCAGTGTATACAGAATATAATGCACGGCGTCCTGCAAGTCAGCCGCCAGCACTTCCTTTTCAGGCGTTTCGGGCAGCAGCCGCGGCTCCGGCATGTTCTGCATCTGGTCTGCTACGCAGTTATTTACTGTGCTTTTCAGGGTCTGGAGCTGCAAAATCTTTTTGTCATTCCCTGTGCCAGGCGGGTCCTGCTGCGGATCATTCAACCGCATGATGTCCCGCGCTTCCTTCGCAGCGTCATGATACGGCCTGTCCTCTTCCTCAAAGATTTCCAGCCGCGTATAGATCTCCTTCAGAAGCTCCTTCTCTTCCTCATCCAGAACCTGATCAGAGATGGCGGCCTCCGTCAGTCTCTCCTCACTCATCAGCATCACTCCTATTGTACGGATCGTAAACGGGCAGCCGCCGCGGCTTCTTCTCTGTCGGCGTGATCGGGCGGGACATTAGGAAGTACCTTGTCTCGTCATAGCAGTTGTGGGAAACAATCCCGCCATTCACGATAAAAGAATGAGTGCCCTCAACTTCCATGTTGAAGACACTCGCTTTCCCGGCGTATTCGATTTTGGAAACCCTCATCTATTCCACCTTTTCTTTACTGCGCATTCTCTGGAACAGCATACCCGCCTGGCATACTTGTTCACGGAGAACGTCCTGCCGCATACAGGACAGGTGCGGTCCTCGTTGTCGATCCCGCTGTGCGCCCTGTGCATCGTTTTGCAGGCGTTGGAGCAGAACGTGTTGCTGTCAGGCGAATACACATTCTTGGACTTGAACGGCTTCCCACAGTTGGTGCAGACATAATCGCGTTCAGGAGCTTTCTTCCAGTATTCCTTTGCGTGCTCCCCGTGCCATTCTCTGCCAGCCTCGGACCCGTGCCATTTTTCCGCCAGGTCCCGTATATCCTCGATGTGCTGCCGGTTGTAGTCTTCTCGTTCAGAAGCATGCTTGGACATATGGATCGCAGATTCCAGCAGGGCAAGGTTCTCAATCTGGTTGTTTGACCGGTTCTCGTCAATGTGATGCACATGGTAGCCCTTGGGCGGTTCGCCGTTATGATACCGCCAGACCATCACATGCAGCCGCCGACCTTTGTGCTGAAAGTATTTCCCGCACAGGTAGAACCGCTCGCCGTTAAACTCCTGAATTGTCGGGCTGATCACGATAACTTTCATCGGGCACCTCCATCATTTCGTCCCCGACTTGCAGCTCGTCCAGCCGTTTCCATGTCCCGTCCTTCAGCATGAACCGATGATTCTTTGTCGCGGTCACTGTCCGCCCATCATCCATCGTGACGGTGTACACGTCTACGTTTTCCTGGGTCTGTCTGCAATCGGCGTATTTGTGCATCTTGCCATCATGGCTCAGCACATAACCGATTGTATCAGACAAATCCTCTATTGTCAACCACCCTTTGTCAGTTTTTACCAGGGTGTTTCCAATCAGGCAGTGGTCTTCAGAGTCCGTGTCGATATCCTCTGGCTTCTTCAGCGAATACGGAATGTTGGGCACCGTTCGGATGAAATCCCTGCATGTATTGAAGATATACATCATGGGTTTGCCGTCAGGCTGGAACCGCAGCCGCTCATGCACCTGCATTTTGCCAGCCAGCCGTGTGTTGTCCCCCTTGTGGAAGAACACACCCTTCCGTGCTCCCATGGGCTCCATCTGGTCAGCAACGCTGTCGCCCCGGCTCTTGTCAAAGATGGACGGGTCAGCAATCCTGTCAACATGCAGGTTATTCTCAATCTCCTCGGCTTCCCTTTCAATGATCCCCTCCGCAATCAGCGCAGGCGTCATCTCCAGGCCTGTGTTCGGCTGCTTGGGCTTGCACCCATACCATTCTTTGTACCGATAGACGCGGCCCGCCGGGTCAACCGCCCACCAGCCCACAGAAAACGGCCTGGTATAGCCATAGTCGAAGGACATGTACCGCGGCCAGTCCAGGGGCACCTTGAAGGGCTCAATCACATGCGTCCCGATCCTGTCAGCATAGTGCCGCGGATCATCCACAAACTCAGTGAACACCTGGCCCTCAAAGCTGTCCCAGTCGCCATTCAGCAGGGCACGCCGCAGGGCGTCCGGCTTGGTCTCCAACTGAAAGATATAATCCTCTGTAATGAATGGATTCTCCGTTGCCAGCGCCGGGATGTACTGCGTCCTGATGATCTTTGACTTATGCAACGCCTCAGAGTATATCTCCTGCTCCTGAATGCTCATGTAGGGCCCGGCGTCCACAAACAGCTTCTTCACCCAGCCATGCCCGATATTGCCCGGGTTGCTGGCACTCCTGACAATCGGCACCACATTCAGCGTCTTCTTCGCCCTCAGCCTCGTCTTCAGGAAGTCATACACGCCCTGCTCAAAGCTCGTCAGCTCGTCAAAGTACAGAAACTGGATCTCAATACCACTGTAGTTGTACTTGTCAGCCTCGTGCTCACAGTGCCGAAACAAGATCTTGCTCCCATTGATCAGCTTGAACTCGTGCCGCCCTTCATTGTACGTCGCAATCTTGCTTGGATAGCTCTGCTTCGCTTCCTTGATGTCCGTGTCGTTCAGCTCGTTATACGTCCGCCTGAACACCACCGCCGTCGTGTCCGGCCACTTCAGGCACCGGAACAGCGCATCCATGATCAGCGCCTTCGTCTTCCCGCCGCCAGCCGCGCCCCCATACAGGATCTCGTTCGCCTTGCTCCCATGGAACATCGCCTGCTTCGGCGTGGGCTCATACTGTATCTTGACGGCACCCATTACGCATCATCAGGCGTTCCAATCTCAGGCGCATTCTCAATCTGAATGACTACCCGCTTGTCTTCCTCACCGAAGACTTCACCCTTGAACTGGCTCAGTACGTCATTCGCCGCTTTGTTCGCCAGCCAGCCCTGCTTGTCGTTGATCTGCGCCCCGATCCGCTTGACTGCGTCGCCAATCAGTGGCGCCATGAACTCCCGCAGGAGCTGCCTGTGCGCATTGATCACTTTCGGATCACGCATGATCTTCCGTACTTTCGCACGGTTCTTCTTTAGCTTGTTCTCGTCAATCGTCAGACTGCCATCCTCTTTCAGACAGTCAAAACACATCCGCGCAATATAATCGACGTCCTTGCCGTCAGCTACCATCTCGGCAACCATCATCTCAATGCGCGATACACCCAGGGTGCTTCCGGTTGTGTACATTGCCATTGGTTTGAACCTCCTTTTGACGTCAGACTGTGAAAACGCAGCCTGGCGAAATTTTTTAGATGGGAGTGGTGGTGTGCTGGAGTGGTTATGTCTACGGCCTAAAGGGCGAGCGCCGCGCCGGAGTCCCGCCCAGATTCGGCCCCCCGGCTTCGGGCTTCGGGGGTACCCCGGGTGTTTTCCAGGGGCCGCCGCCCGATTTCCGCCGCGGGAAATTTCCAGCCAGCTCCACCGGCAGCACGCCACCACGAAGGCCGCCCTCCAGCAAACTATTCGTAAAAGAGCCGTTTAGCGAATAGTTTCAGCACCATACTTGGTACATATGGTAGTTCTGTTACCAGTATATACATGTCGCTGTGATCCTGCATAAATCCGGAATAGATATGCAGCTTTCGGGATAGATATGCAGGATCGAGGCGCTGCTTCCTGTGCTCCAGGTCCTTCGCTGCTCCAGGCGATCCGATTTACCTACCTGTTTGGTGGGTTTTCTATATTCCTACCTCGGGGGTGGGTTTTTCGCAAAAGCGCTTAACCATAGCCCTCAAAATCCGAAAACCCTTGTTCTGCCTTGATTTCCACGATTTCAAAAATTTTTTTTCCAAGGGACTTGACCTGACGGAATTGTCGTGATATACTGTCCTCAGGACACGACGAAAACGTCGGGAATTGAAAGGAGATTGAAACCATGACGTACATCAGCATGTGGAACTTCGACCGGACCGGATACCGGTTCCTGCGCAGCGAGCCCAACAGCCTGAACCCGCTGCCCGGCCTGAGCTTCGTGACCATCAGCTACTGGCAGAACATCGAGACCGGCGAAATCGTCGGAGTGATCGACTGAGAGGAGGAACAGAACCATGAAGAGCCGCCGCTACCACATCACCCTGGACCGGCACGAAGAGAACCTGTCCGGCCTGCGTTGTCAGAGCATTGAGGAGCTGCACACCCACGTCCCGCCCTTTGTGCCGACCGTTGCGAACGTCCGCGAAACCATCAGCCGCCTGTTTCCTGGATACACCATCGACGAACGCTGGATGACCGTTGCGGAGCAGATCAGAGACGGCTGCGAGCTCATCTGTTTCAGCATCGACGTGCTGCCTGATGGGCCCAAGGATGAGCTCATCACCTGGTCCGTCGGCTTTATGGAGGTGTGAATCATGAAGACCATCAGGAACCTTGTTGTGATCCTGGCCACGTTGGCCGTGATAGCCTGCTGTGCCCTGCATGCTGTCCAGTACGTCGACCGTGAGTTGTGGGCCTGGTATGACGCGGGCTATGATGACGGCGTGCTGCACGCCATCGAAGACAGCGTGATCTGGACCGTGGAGCTGTACGATCCGCAGAACCCCAACCAGAACGCCCGTCCAGACGGCACGGATCAGACAATCTACATCGAGCTTGACGGCGAGCTGTACGAACATGGAATGTATCAGGGATAAGAGAGGGAGGAAGTGCAATGGACATCATGCAAAGCATCTTCAACTGGATGGACGACGACTACGATTGGAGCAACGAACCGGAACCCAGCAAGCCACACGGGGAGCTCGTCGAAATCCGCTCCGGAGCATACGGAGACTGGTACAAGTACGAAGACGGCCACGAAGAGTATGAAAGTATTGGAGACTGAAGCCGAAACGGGCCGCTTGGCCCGTCCACCGGAACCGCCCCACCGGTGCTGATGATGGCAGGGCAGAAAGGAAGGATGAACTATGATAGACTATTGGACCCAATACCGGATCAACAAAAAAGGCGCCGAGTGTTTCCGGTCAGCAGACTATCAGGCGACCGTGGACAGGCTGCACGAGCTCCAAGCCAAGCGCCCAGGCGTCTACACCATGCAGGCCAGGGCTTGCAGGCTGGACTGTTACGGATGCGCTATCAGGGACTGGAAGGACCGCCCCCAGTGGGGCCCATGGGAGGATGCGCCGTATGTGGTTTGACCTATCAGACTATGCCCGCCCCATCACCTGGGCCGTGATTCTGCTGGCCGTCCTGCTGATAGTCGGCGGGATGATGATTTGACAGCCAAGCGCCCACTATGGTATACTGAACAGAATGAAGGAGGAACAGAAAATGGAACGCTACGAGATCATGAACAGCACCCCTGAACAACTCGCTGAAAAATATTCAGAGGAGGAGCTTCGCGACGAGTTGAGCTATTACGCGCCGGACAATTTCGACGACTACCTCGGAAACATCAGCTACACGGATTTCTCTGGTGAAACCGTTGACCAGGCGATGATCGACGGATGCGAGCAGGACCTTGTCGAGTGGTTCGACGAGAACGAGGAGGAGCGGCCCATCAGCGCGGAAAACCTGGCAATCGCATACCATCTGTGGGCTGCTGCCTGCTATGCGTACGGGAGGTGATATAGTGCTCGGAGAGAGAATCAAGGCAGCCAGGAAGGCGGCACACCTGACACAGCGCCAGCTTGGGGAAATGATCGGATTTACAGGCAAGACGGCGGAGCGGATTATACAATTCTGGGAGCACGACGAACGCGATCCATCAGTAGAGCAGCTCCGCCCGCTGGCCAAGGCCCTGAACCTGACCTTAGAGGAATTGATCCCCTGAACATAAAGAGACCCTGCATCATGACGGTGCAGGGCCCTTTTGTATGGGAGCAAATATGATGGTCAAGGTCTACTTGACCGGCTATATTATATCATACTGCCCAGGTGGTCACAAGGTGGTATTTGGTGGTATTAGGTGGTATTTTCAAAATATTTTTCTGCAGCCTTCAGGGCGTACCCGTGGACCCGGAAAACGGACTTGCTGTCGGCGTAGTCCATATCATCACTGACGGTCCGCCAGCTATGGCCGCAGATGTAGCGCAGAGTCAGCACCTCCCGAAAGCGCTCCTGCGGGATCTTGCTGATCAGGGCCCGCGCCTCGGCCACCAGGGCCAGGTAGCGCTCGGCTTCTGATTGCAGCTCAGTGTCCAGGTCCGCCAGTCTGATGCCGGCAGTTTCGACAGGCGACCGGACGCCCGGCGACCGGATGTGCGTTTCGCTTCCTGCACCGCCCAGACGGGTGCCCAGCTCCAGGGCGTGCTCCTGCTGGCGGCGGATCAATTTGAGCTCGCGCTCGGCCTGCCGGACAGACTCGAAGTATTGCTTGACTGTCATAAGCCCATGTCCCTCCGTAGCTTGGCCAGCACCCAGGAGCCGTCCAGGCCGGTCAGCAAGTTGAAATAGCCGCTCAAGAAGAATCGCTCCGCGTCCACTCTGTACCGGGTGGCCCCGCGTTCAGGATGTTTGAGCTCTGTCCGCATGCCCTGGCGCCAGTCGTCGGCGGCACGCTCGCAGATGGCCCTGACCAGCGCGTCCGCTCCGTCATCGTTGAAGTTCTCCAGCGTCAGGCGCTCGTAGCCGTCCATTTTGATTTTGGCTTGATCCTCGCTCATGGCCCATCCTCCTCGATCCTGTCGAACGGCTCCCGGAAATTGATCCGCAGGCGCAGCTTCTTCCAGACGTCCTCGATGATCTCGTGGTCTGTCAGATATTCGATGATCTTGTTGTCGGCGTTCACAAGGACTTTCCAGCAGCGCTCCCGTCCGAATCCATACAGCTCGTGGAGGGCCAGCGTCATGGCAGCATAGACGGTCTTGAATGTGGCCTCCTCGCCAGCCTTAAAGCCCTTGTCAATAGCCGTGCTGTATTCCTTCTCCAGGTCCTTGGGCGTGATCCCGTTCTGACAGAGCTTCTCAAGCATCCTCTCCTGAGACAGACCGTGATAGCTCGGCCTCTTGTGCTTCTGGTTGGCCCGCTCCTTTTTCGCCTGCGCCCGTCGCTGCGCTCGATTGCTCATTCTCCGCACCCCCTTTCATGCTGTCAGGGAATCCCAGGACCCATTCCGGGCAGCCCCTGATCTTGCCTTTGTGCTGTTTGTCCGCACAGTGCTCATACTCCATGCAGAACGGGCAGCAGGATTTCCCATGCCGCAGCGCCTCGATGCAATCATAGGCCAATTGATAGCTGTCCTTATGCTCTTTCAGATTGACCAGCAGCCTGTTCCAGTCGTCCTTGTGAATCTCCAGATAGTCTTCCTCGGGCTGATAGTCCGCCTGCCCCTGTTCCATGACCAGCAGCTCGCCAGCCACGCCCAGCCTGCGCATCCGGCGGACCGTCTTGGCGGCCTTCCAGGCATCCTTAAACCATTTCATTGATCATCCCTTCCCATCTTCGCCCCGCAATGCGGACAATAGTTGAAATTCGTATCCTCAGACGCTTTGCACATGTACATCGAATCAACTTCGACAGCCACTCCGCACACAGAACATTCTTGCCATGCTCCGCTGTCCTTCATAATCCATTTCCCACGTCGCATCGGGACGGCTTCAACGCTTGGCAATTCCCTGATCTTTTCAACCGCTGAGATACGGTTATAATCCAGAGGATGCGGTTCTCCAAGCACTTCTATTGCCGCTGCCCGGTCAATCAGATCGCTCATGCTTCTTCCTCCACTCTTTCAGCAGTGTAAGCGCGTCATTCATCATTCGCCATGGGACAATACAGAAGTCGTAGTCATCATACGGGCACTTTACACATCTTGAGCTGTCAGGGGCCAGCCCGTCATGGCCGTCGTGCTCTACGCAGCATTCCAGGCCGAGGATTACGTCATCAAGCTCAGGCATCACGTTCCCTCCTTCGGCGGTTCGGGAAGCGGCATCCAATGGGTCACGCCAACAATTCGACTTCCAACTTCACTACCCGACCATTCTTCTCTTGTTTCGCTCCATCTATGCACGTCAATTCTTAATCCTGGTACAAATGCAGACTCTTTGAAGCAAAGATACCAACCGCCTACCTCTGGCAACCTGTCCTTGACGCTGATCCAGCCCGATTCCTGCGCTTTCAGCAGGGCGAGTGCATCTTCCATCACTTCACCCCTGCAACTTATAGGCCATTCTCCATACGAGCATCCAGCACAATGCTCTATTCCATCTTTCCTGCGATCAGAACAATGTTCCAACCCCCGGATCACTTTCTCCCTGTCAGGCATCATTCCACCCCCAGCAACTCATTCGTCAGGTCATCGTCGTACTGATGGTATCCACTATCACCGATGAACCTTACATACGTGCAACGATGAAAGCCGTCGTAGTAAAACTCAACCACTTTCTCTGCATCGATATATGCCCTTTCGTCCGCCTTGATGAATCGTGCCATTACTCTCCCTCCCCGTCCGCGCACCCCTTGGCCGGCACATAGTCGTCGCAATACATCTGATCCCACACCAGCTCACCGTAACTATCGCAATCAGGATTCTGGCAGCGCCCACGCTTGCAGAATTTACAGTCCATGCACTGGCCGTCCATCAGGGCACCTCCTTTGTGATCACGAGCACCTTGTCATAGCCGTTCGCCTTGTCCGTCTTCCTCCGCCTGCTCTGCCGGACCGTATACCCGTTCTTGACCAGGATCGCGGCCACGGCCAGCAGGTCGGCAGTCTCATTGATTATCAGTTCCATCCTCGGTCGCCTCCTCCATATCGTCGTACACTCTCGTCAGCTCCTTGATCAGCTCACCCAGCGTGGACCTGTTAAAGCCCATCGCCTTGATTACCAGGATGCGGGCATGGCGTCCGTCTGTCAGGCTGACGCGCACCATCTCGCCGTTGTAGATCCTGGTTTCGGAGACCTCGATGTCCATGGTTGTTCCCGCCTTTCCCCGGGGATGTCCCCGGTCTTGATGTGCCTGAAACCCTTGATTTTCCTTGGTTGTACCCGATGTACCCGGTTTACCCGGTCATTTTTTATCTCTACGCGCGAGGCGTGTATCATCCCTGCCTGTCAAGGTGTGTGTGCCATTGCGTATATAATCATATGTTTTTGCGGGTACACCGGGTACGCGGGTACGCTTTTCGATAATCTGTCCATATTTCATACCATATCGAACATGTTTTCCTGTTCGTCCACCACGACGTACCCGGTCTCGGGATCTGTCAGCGGCTTTTCCGCCGGGTCCATGCTGATGCAGACGCACCGTGGCGGGACAGCGCTGCCGCCGCAGCGCTTCTTAACGGTCGTGCGGCCATCCTCGGTCCTGAGCAGCTTCTTTCCCTTGGCCCAGCTCAGGAAGCCGGTGGAGTTGTAGCCCTCTTCCTGCATGATCCGGTCGAACACGCTTTTGATGATGTACACCCGCTTTTCGGCCTCTTCCACCACGCCCCAGACTTCCCCGTTGTTGTCGGACGTGCTGAACCTGGCAGAATTGATGCTCACCATATCCATCAGCCACTCGTATGCCCGTTGATTGACGTCGGTCGTGGCTTCTGATTGCAGGTAGGGCACCAGATCGTCCACCGTCAGGGCCCTGTCGTCCCGGAAGATCACCTTGGTTGCCCATGCGTCCGCTGCCAGGATGATGCTGGCGCTCAGGCGCTGTTTGTCGGTGGCCTTGCCTTCGAGCTGGGCGTATACGCGGTCCTGTTCCTGCCTGATTTCGTCCATCACCCCGGGCTTCTTCAACGATTCCACGAACAGCCTTCCAGCGTGCCCGTAATTGACAGACAGAACCGCAAGAGCTTCCCTGGGGCTGGCCATCATGTCCGCGTCCCCGTTGTTGATGTCCAGCACGCGGTTCACGGCGCCCGCCTTGCTGTTGCCGCTGGTCAGCGGTTCCTCTCCGGTTGTGATCATGCAGTTGTTCCAGGTCAGCGTTTTTTGCAGTCCGCCGTTTTTCGCCCCGCGCATCCGGCCCACGCCCTCGCAGAAGCTGTAGATCATGGTGTCGAATGTGTCCCGCTTACTGCCCTTCAATTCCAGCTCGTCGATGCACAGCGGCATATCCCGATAGAAGCCCGCCAGCATTTCGATGCCTACGTTGGTCGTGTTGAACGATTTCATGTACTCGCCCTGGCTCGGGTTTGCCCACACGCTGCTGACGGCCATCATGGTCGCTGTTTTGCCGCTGCCGGATTTGTTGGCCCAGCAGTGGACAATGAAGGGCAGCGCGTTCAGCGGCTTGATCAGCACGCTTGCAAAGGCACTGGCCAGCATCACCCTGGCCGGGATGCTGCCGCCGGCCCGCAGGCTTTTGACGATGCAGTCCCGCCACGCTTCAAAGGTGCCCACCTGTTTGACCGCTTCAAAAGCATGCCGGTACTGTTCGTTCCCGTCAAACAGCACGTCCTTGACGTATGGGGAGAATCCATGCTCCATCCAGCCCAACCTTCCTATAGACTTCACCTGTCGGAGCTTATCCCTGTTTGTGTCGCGGACGAAGGCCAGGTAATTGACCATCAGCCGGGCGTTTTCGCTGCTGACGGAGATGTCCAGCGAACTCAGCTCAATGATCTTCTGGGCGTTGAACAGAACCTTATTGTCCACGATTGTCCGGCGCCACCAGCCCAGGAAATAGGCAATCTCCGTCTTGCATTCGTTGGTGTCCAGGTTCACGATCTTTTTGACTGGCATGATGGGATGGGAGCAAACGGAGATTTGCCCGAGCCGCTGATCGAATATGCTCACGCCGCTGTCGTCGCAAGTGTATGCGCCGCAATCCAGCCGCGGCATCTTTGTGTCGTCCTCCAGTGTCAGCTCTGGAAATTCCATCACATGATCCTGGGCGGCTTTGTTTGGGTTCATCGTATCCTTGTACGCTTTCCACATTCTGCGGAACGTGTTGTACAGGCCCTTCTTGTTGGCGTCTTCTTCCAACCGCGTCACTTCCTTGGCCTGTAGGAAGGGATTTCCGCCCAGACCATCCAGGTATTCGTATGGCGTTGATGTGCTGGCATATTCGTCTGCTGTGAACACTCGCTGTACTTCACTCATCCATCATCACCGCCAGCCATTCGTACAGATCCTCCGCATCCATCAGGTTGCGCAGCCCGTCCCTGTACGCCTCATTCCAGCCCGTATAAGGCCCCGTAGGCGCGTTTTCCCTGCATTGCTGGGCAAACTGCCATGCAAGGTCAGAAACGCACCGTAGGAGCTCTAACGCGCTCCTGTGCCATTGTTCTTCCGTCTGCCTGTTCAGCTCGGCCCGCCAGCGCTCGCGCTCCATGTTCTTCTGCTGCCGTGGAGAGACGGGGCGGCCCGTCAGGTCCAGCCCCAACCCCCATTCCGTGTCCAGCCGCAGCAGCGCCTGCCGGAAATTGATCCGGTAGAACCGCATGACCAGATTGATCACGTCTCCCCCGGCTCCGCATCCGAAGCAGTGCCATCCGCGCTGGCCGCTGTACAGCTTCATGCTCCCGGTCTTTTCCTGATGGAAGGGGCACCGGCAGAAGCCAGCCCTGTCAGGGTCCAGCCCCATGCGCTTCCCTTCCTCCAGACAGCTTATCCTGGCTTTGACAATATCTGCAATGTCCTGCATATCACTTCTCCTGTCTCCGCTGGCGAGCAGAACCGCCATTCAATGCCGTATTTCTCCGCCATGGTCGTCATGATCTGATGGAGCTGGGCGCCCGTGATGGGCGGGCGGCTGGCGATCTGCCTGTCCAGCATTTTGCCCTGGCTGTGGGCCCGGTCGATCTGCTGCCAGCGCCGCCGCCTGGGGTTCACCCATTCCTTCACGTCCTCAAGCTCCCGGCACCAGGGCTCCTCCACCAGGATGATCAGGCGGATTCCATGGTCCTGGGCGAGCTGGCATTCCCGGCGGAACCGCTCGTGCTGATGGGTCAGGTTGGACTCCACTTCATTGAGGTTCTGCTTCCTGTCAATTATGGTTGCCAGATTATCCATTCTCCCATAGTCACCGACAGGGAGCTTGCTCCGCAGCCATAGCACGCCCATCCTGTCCAGGGATTCCCGGACGTGGTCCCACTTCTGCTCGCGTGAATCAATCAAGCATGTCGGCATGCTCGGGTTACTCTCCCTTCTTGGAAAGTTTCTCGATGGCTTTAAAAACGGCTTCTCTGCGTTCCTCGCTGAGTTCATGACGCAGCCAGCGGACAAAAGTCCATTCCGAAACACCGCACGCTTCCGCCACTTGCCATTGGTATAACCACGCTGCTTTGATTGCATCGCGTATATCTTTATTCATATCTTTATTCATTCTCATTCCCTCCATTTCAAAATGGCAAATCTTCCTTAGGGTCCACCACGCTATACCCCGCAGGCGCAGCCGGTTTCTCCGGCGCAGCCCCGTACTGCCCCGCCTTGGTGGCCGCCGTCCAGGCGATGCTGTCCCGCTCTTCGCCGCCGTCCTTGGGCTTGTAGGGCCGCATGTGCAGGATCAGGCAGCGCCCCTGGAGATCGCGCAGCTCAAAGTCCATGCCCTTGGGGATGCCCATGGCGTTGGCATACTTGCCGATCTTTTCCACCGGCCATTCGCCGGTGTCGTCGTCCTGGTAAAAGGACTTAAAGATGTGCTTCCTCTGGTACTTTTGCTCCACGTCGGACCGGACCTGAAATTCCATCTTGATCACGGGCGTGCCGCCCTTGGTCTTGGTCTCCTCTGCCTTCAGGCAGATCACCTCATAATCGCCCTCGGCCATCACGCCGCCGTTATTTTCAACACTCTTGAATGCCATGTTATTCTTTCTCCTTCCATTTGCTCTGATAGATGTCCATCAGCTCCGCCTGCTCCAGATACCGGAGGAACCGGCTGCCGATGTCCAGGATGCTTTCGCAATCGTTCCGTCTGTACTGCTCCATGTAGGAATAGCTGCCGTCCCAGATCAGGTAATCGAACCGCAGCGCCTCGGGCCACAGCTCCAGGTACATGGGATGCTGGGCGCTGAATTGGTACTTGCCGTACTCGTACCGCTGCACTCTTTTGATGTCCGTGATGATCCCGGCCTTGATGAAATCCGCAATACCCACCAGATTGATGGGTAAACCGTTGATTTCAACCGGCTTCATGGCCTTCACCTGGTAAGCCGCCCCCAGCAGGCGCTGCCCGAAGCTCATGGCCGCCGCTTCCTCCGGAGACGGCTCCTTGCACGTCGCCAGCCTGCTGAACCGGCACACCATGTTTTCAAATGCAATGCCCGCTTCCGCAGCCGGGCTGGTGGGGCGTTTCTCACGCCCCAGGTCAGCCAGAAAATCTTCATACTCACTTCCCACGCTTTCCGGATCCATTGCCCGTTGCCAACTGTTCAGCAGGGTGGCTGTCAACCGGTACATACGCTTCCGCCTCCTTGTTCCAGATTAAGCCCAGTTCCTTGGCCCGCTCGCCAGCCAGCTTGCCCAGCTCCACCCGGCTGGTCAGTGCGTGGGGCATTTCCCTGATGGCCAGCACAGCGGCCCGCAGCGTTTCCGCGTCAGTTGCGTCGCTGATCAGCACCTTGCCGCCCGCCATGGTCTTCTCGTATTCCTGCTTCTGCGGGCTGAAGTTCTTTAAGTCCTCCAGCAGGTTCGCCTTGGCTTCCTCGAACAGCCTGGTCAGGAAATCATTCTTAATGCCGGTCTGCAATTCGGGCACCACCCGCACGCCGCTGATCCCGTAGCAGGATTTAGCGAAGTATTCCTCAGTCGGCGTGAACCCCAGATACCGTTTCCCGCCCATGATGTGCATGTAGCAGCCCAGGTCCGCAGGCGTCCACACGATGTCTTTGGCGCTGCCCTCGCAGCTCAGGCGGGTTGTAATGATGTCCCCTTTCTGCACCTCGGTTGTGTGAAAGATGATTACCAGGTGTTTCCGGTCGATCACGCGGATCTGATGGGTCATGCGGTCAAATTCCCGCTTCACAATGCCAAACATCTTCCTGCCGTCCTTGGCCGCTTTGGGCTCCTGCTTCATCGCCCATGGCTGCATGAGCTGCACCAGGCTTCCGCCGGTGTCGATGATCACGGTCTCGGCCTGCTTGTATTCCTCGGTCTGCATGTCAGCGAGCAGGCCCTCGTAGGTGTCGTTGGAGCTGGTCAGGCAGCGGTGCTCTGCTTTCACGCGGCTGACGCCGTTGTCCAGGTCAAACAGAATCGGGTTCGGTGCGCTCAGCGCGATGGTCGTTTTGCCCACGCCGGGCGGGCCCGCCAGCACCAGGCAGAATTTCTTGTCAGCGAATGTCAGTTCTTCCGGTTTCTTGATAGCCATTGTTATTCTTCCTCCTTCAATCTCTCGCTGAGAATTGTCGCAAGCTCATACAGATCTTGGTAAATTTCCAGGGCCTTTGCTGCTGCTTCCGCCGGATCGTCACAGCGGATGATGGTCTTCCACATCTGCTTTCCTTCGTTTGCGTCTGATTTGATGCTGATGCTGTGAGCCGGGGCGTCGATCGGACCATAGAGATTGCCGCCATACTTAGCACGGCCTACAATGATTGCGCCCTCTTCCAGTATCTTGATTTGTTCGCGCAGTCTTTTGATTTCTTCCTGGAGCTTTTCAACCTTGCCCATTGACTTTCTCTCCTTTTCCCCTTATACTTGCTATGGTGATTTCTCCTTGTTCCCTTTCTTTTGCCTCACAGACGCTGCAACGTCTGTGGGGCTTTTACTTTGCGCTCCAGCTTGTTAATCAGCCTGCGCTGCCAGCGCAGCACCTGCAAATACTGGCTCCGCATGAACATCATCCCGCCAAGCCAGCCAATGATGGCAAACGGCAAGCTGATCAGCAGCAGCATGACTGCCTCATGTCCGCTCATTCCTCTGCACCTCCTTCCGGATAAAATTCGTCGCAGTCTTCCACTCGCGCCCGGCGGATGCACTGATCGCAGCCGATCAGATCGCCGCTGGGGTCATAGTAGGCGAAGTCCTCGGGGACCTTGCCGCAGATGGGGCACACAGGCTCCTGCGCGTACGGCATGCCGTTCAGCTCCGCGTCCCTGATCCAGGGCGCGTCCGGAATGTCCAAATAGCTGTTCATCCGCCAATCCCCCTTCCGAAATACCAGGTGATGAACCTCTGCTTGGGAAACTTCACCCGGTTCCCCAGCCGCACCGGCCCCAGCGGGGCCAGCGCTTCCGCGTCCTGCTGCACCATCAGGCGGATCGTGGCCGGGTCGCTGCCCAGGATGTCGCTGATGTCTTCCGGGGTCAGCATGGTCTTGGGCGAGTCTACGATGTCAAGGATGGTCATTCTTTGTCCTCCTCCTCTCCGATCTCTTTCACTTGCAGGTACTGCGCCGCGAACAGGATCGCCTTGCTGGCTACCTGGCTCATGGGGATGGCGGTCTTGGCGCACATCTGGCTCAGCACCGCATAGGCTTCCTGGCTGACTCGCACCTTGGGCTGCGCGTCCGCCTGCTTGTACCGGGGAACCTCCAGAATGAATTGTGCCATGGTGTTTTCCTCCTTTTTGTGGTAGAATGGGGTTGAGGTGATTTGAATGTACGATTTCGGGTATATGCAGGCGGATATGGACGAGCAGAAACTTTCCGCTCAGAACGTCACCGCCAAGGCATCGGTTGATATTGAGTGCCAGCTCCATCGGACAGAGGACGAATTGTCCCGCTGTCGGGAAGAGCTTGCCATGGTGAGCAATGAGCTGGCCGCTGTCAGAAAAGAATCCTCGGAAAGCGCATCATCTGCCAGGCGGATTTCCCTATGGGCGCTGGGCGTCGCTGTCGCTTCCTGTATTGCGGCCTTTGTCGTGCCATTCATCGTGATAGCAGTAAAATAATCGTCAGGATATTCATGGCCAGCGTGATCACGCCCAGCGCGGTCACGATGATTAGCGTGTCTTTCATGCTGTTGTCTTTATTGCGCGCCTTTTCCCCGACCCCCAGCAGCTCTTTTACTCTTTCCGCTCGCTGGATGTTTTTTTCTCCCTGCGTCATTATCGTGCACTCCTTTCGCTTTGATTATTGAGCATGCCGTGGTGGCATGGGCTGACA
>Ga0310786_10003694_pt1 | contig 22006 bp, 12 predicted proteins | sample AusTroGonzalo_MG_FD_203881 | JGI IMG/M metagenome (GOLD analysis project Ga0310786, IMG submission 203881) | Bovine rumen microbial communities from tropical cattle in Woodstock, Queensland, Australia - Gonzalo_03 (v2) (version 2) | ecosystem: Host-associated > Mammals > Digestive system >...
CGGCTCTCAAGAAGGAAGGCCTCATGACTCGCGACGCCCGTGCCGTTGAACGTAAGAAGTTCGGCCGCAAGAAGGCTCGTAAGCACTTCCAGTTCAGCAAGCGCTAATCTGCGAATTTGCTTTTACGGAAAACCCTGGCTCTGCCGGGGTTTTTCTTTTTTTGTATAAAAAATGCCCGGCAAAGCCGAGCATCCTAATCACTAACCACTGCTTACTGTTTAGAAAACGCTCATACCTCAGAGCGAAGCGACCTCACACCTCAAACCGCTAGAAATTATCGTCCCTATCGAACATGTGCGTCACGAATTCGGTCACGAGTGTCACATAGGCTTCGTCGCTGAAAATCGGCTTCTGCATCATGTCAATTGCTTCTTGCGAAAGCGTCCCCGTCTTGGCGAGTTCTTCACCACCTTTGCGGTATTTTTCGCGGAGCATGGCGAGGCGGCGTGGACCGCCGCGGTGGTCGAGGGCGCGCATTTGCGGACAGGCGATGAGCGTGTAGCCGTCATGTCCGAGGATGATGTCGAACTGTTTGCGAATCGGCTCATAGACAACATCGATGTCCATCCAGGCACAGCTCGAAAGCAGAATAATCTTTTGCCCTTCCTTTTGGAACTGGAGTCCGTGCAAGTTCGAATTCATGGCGTTGGCACCGTCTTTCAGCTTTTGCCCCATGTACGGGTGTACCATGCCTACGATGCGGTCCATCAGGCATTTCATTTGTCCGGGAACGCCGAACAAGTATAGCGGAAAACTCCAGATGACAATGTCCGAATTGATGAGCTTTTCGCGCACCCACGGCGTGTCGTCGTCTTTTATGAAGCAGCTACCGTCCTCGCGGCCCCAGCAGCTGAGGCATCCACGGCAAGGCTTTATGTTCAACTTGTCGATAAAGAGGTATTCGGTCTCGTAGTCGCCGTTCTGTTCCATCCCTTCGACAAACGCTTTCGTAGGGATAAGCGTTCCACTGCGTTCTTTCTTGGGACTAGCGACCATTACGAGGATTTTCTTCTTTTCTGCCATGCGCCCAAATTTAGAAAAAAATTGGACACCCTGCATGGAACCCGTGTCTTAGAATATAAAAATCAAGAAATCCATTTACATTTCGTTTTTTTATGACGATATAAATATGGAGTCGTTCCCGCCATCTTTAAAAAAAGGAGTTTTATGGTAATAGCGGTCGCAATCCTCAGTGCAGTTCTCGGAATCGTTATCGGGTTCTTGGTGGCTCGTGTAAAAAGTGCAGGTGCGGAGGCGGCTGCAAATCAGGCCGGCGTGGAATTGGAAAAGCAAGTTGCCGTGTTGCGAAGCCAGCTAGAGGCGGAAACGCGTACAATGGCCGAAGTTAGGGGCGAAGCCGAAAAGACCTTGAACCAGTTCAGGGAAAATGCCGAGCGCCAACTAGCGACCGTTAGGGCGGAGGCCGACCGCCGTCTTGCGGAATCCAAGGCGGAATTTGCGAAAATGCTTGCGGACGAGAAGGCTACCGCTGCGAAAACACTTGCGGAAGAGAAAACTTCTGCGGCAAAGATTCTTGCCGAAGAAAAAGCGTCTGCCGCGAAGCTGCTCGCAGAAGAAAAGAATGCATCGGCAAAGTTGCTCGAACGCACAAAACAAGAGTATGAACAACGTCATCAGAACGCCTTGAACGAGCAGAAGGTGCATTTCGACGACCTCTCGAAACGGCTCGTGGCCGAGGCGAAAAATGCGACCGAAGAGATGGTCAAGCTGCGTGAAAAGCAGATAAAGGAATCGGGCAACGCGACCATGGAACAGCTGGTGAACCCGCTCAAGGAAACCATCGCCAAGATGGAAAAGACCATGAACGAGACGACCAAGGATCAGGCGGCGACCAATGCTTCGCTGAAGGAAGTGCTGGAACAATCTATCAAGTCGAATGCCGCAACCAAGCAGACCGCAGACGATTTGATTCGGGCCTTCAAGCACGACTCCAAAATCCAAGGCGACTGGGGCGAATTGTTCCTCGAAGATTTGCTGAAATCTATAGGCCTCGAAGAAGGAATTCATTTTGAAACGCAATCGACGCTCCGCGATGCTAACGGAAATACCGTGCGTTCCGATGCGACGGGTTGCCTGATGCGCCCTGATGTCATTGTACATCTCGATAAGGCGAAGAACGTGATTATCGATTCGAAAGTTTCGATGAAGGATTTTATGGATTATGTTTCAGCCGAAGATTGCGACCAACGTAAAGAACTGCTGAAAAAGCATATCGAAAGCCTCAAGAAACATGTGAAGGAACTTTCGGCGAAGGATTATTCCCGCTATGTAAAGCCCCCGCGAAAGACGATGGATTTTGTGATTATGTTCGTCCCGAATTCTGCCGCACTATGGATGGCTTTGAAAGAAGTGCCTACGCTTTGGCGCGAGGCGATGGAAAAGAACGTGTTCATTGCTGACGAACAAACTCTCTATGCGGCTCTCCGTATGATAAAGCTTACCTGGCGGCAAATCCAACAGGCCGAAAACCAGCAGAAAGTCTTTGAACTTGCGAATGAAATGCTTAGTCGCGTGGGACAGTTCGTGAAGCAGATGCGAGTCATCGGGGATTCTCTCGACAAGGCGCAAAAGGCGTACAAGAGCGGAATGTCGAAGTTTGCCGAAAAAGGGCAGAGCGTACTCACGACTTGCCGCAAGCTGGAACTGCTCGGCGCGAAGCAAGACGCGAATAGTCCGCTCCCCACAGAGCAAGAGGCTATCGAATACCAGGAAATCGAACCGTAATTTTCAGTTTGTTATCCTATATTAAAAGGATGACAACTTTAAAAGTCGGGAGTGAGGCGGGTAACCTGAATTTGTCACCCCGGACAGTTTGAACCGGGGTCAGTTTTTTTTCGCAATCTCCTTGACATTTCGCAAATAAGAAACGATAAGTATAATGGGCTTATCAAGGAACGTATCGAAATGTCTTCTATTCCTGAATTGCATAAGAAAATGCGTGAGTTGGTCAAGATGTTCGGAGGCGAGATTGTCGCGGACGGGCGTTTGAACGGCATGCTTGCCGACGTTTATGGCGAGGATTATGGCGAATACCGGAATGCGATTCTATCGGCTCAACGGAGCGGTATCGGCAAAAAGATGCTTGCGGATGCGGCAACCGTGAAGGATTGGAAGTTGTATGTGAGCCGTTTGCAGCAGTCGTTTGCCGTGAATTCTCATTTGGAACGCCCGATTAGCGATTACGTCGTGGAATGTTATGCGTATGCGCTTGGCTATATTCGGTCAGCCAAGAGGGTTTCGCTCGAAGGGACGATGGCGGGACTCACGCGCCAGATTACGGATTTGGAACACCGTGCGCAAAAGGCCCAGACTGAGGCTCACAAGACGATATCCTTGTCGCAGACGGCAATGGGGAAGGCAAGGCGCGTTCGTAGCTTTGGAATTTTTGCGGTTTTGGTCAGCGTGCTTTTGCTTGCTTATGTTGTCTATTACGTCAAGATCGAGAACTCGCGACTGCCGCGGGACCCGTCCTTGAAGGTGGAAAAATTGCTGGAAGCTTGTTCTGTGGGCGATGCGAAATATGCCGCAGAACTGTTGCGCGATGGCGTCTACATCAACAGTCGCGATTCTTTGGGCAATACGCCGATGCATTATGCGGTGCGCCTAGCTTCTGAAGAATTGCTGGACACTTTGCAAAAATTCAATCCCGATGAATCGTTGACGAATAACGCGAACAGGACTCCGTTAGAAGAAGCGGTGGAGTCGAACTCCGTGAGCTATGTCGAAAAGTTGCTCCGCTCAAAATCTCATCGCTGGATTCAAGCGAATTACGGGCGCCTGAAAAAGTTCGCTAAAACGAATCGTATGCAGCGCATTCTGGACGAGGCGAATTCAAAAATCGACCAAATGAAGAACGATATCAAGAACGGGAATGTCGCACAGTTCGACAGGAATTTGGCGTATCGGAATGGCGCGGACTTGCATCACGTTGACGAAAACGGAAAAACCTTGCTGCACTTTGCCGCAAAAGAGGGCGGTGTGGAAATGTTGCGCCATTTGGTGTCGCTGGGGTTAAAGCCTGACGTAACGGACAATCAGGGGCGCCTGCCGGAATCGTATGCATCGAGTTCTGCTAACGTGAACTTCTTGAATCATTATCGTTTAAAGAACCGGCTGATTTTTGAAGCCGTGAAAAACAATAACAAAGCGCTTTTGCGTGAACTTGTCGGGTATGGTGCCGATGTGAATTCTCGTGACGAATATGGAATTCCGCTAATCCATTATGCCGTCCGCTACAATTTCTCGATGTTTGCGGAACTGCAAAAGGCGGGCGCCGACATTTATGCGAAAGATCGCAATTACGAAACGGCTCTCTTTGTTGCGGTGCATAAGAACAATCTCGAAGAGGCGAAAACGCTGATGGAATCGGGACTCTCCGTTCACGATAAAAACGTGAATGATGCAACTCCGATGACGGTTGTGAAAAACAAGACGTCAAAGTACTTGCTGGACTTTACGTACAAAGACGAATTCTTTGTTTCTGCAATCCGCAGGCACGTCTTGGATTCTGCGAAATACTTCTTGAAACTTGGCGCGAATATCAACTTTATAGACAGCAAGACGAACCGGGCCGCGATTCATTATGCGATTGCAAATGATGATGTGATTGCCTTGAAATTTTTGCTGTCCAAAGGCGCAAACATGGCGTTGATGTACAACTATATCGCTCCTGTGGAATTATCGTTGGCGCAAAAGAAACCTGCATCGTTCAAGTTCTTGTTGCAAAATGATCGTGGCGCTGCGACAAGAGTTTTTGCGAATGGAAAAACGCTGATGCACGAAGCGGTCTTGATGCGTGATGCAGAAACGTGGATGGATATTTTGTTGCAATATGGAGCTCGTATAGATGTCCTGGACCGTGACGGGAAAACGCCTTTGTACTATGCGATTCAGAAGAATAATGCAAGGTGTGTCGCTTATCTGGTCGCTCACCGTGCCAATGTTTCGCGCGTTGACTCCGAAGGGAATTTGCCTTTGCATGTTGCCGCGCGTTACGCCGATGGCTATATCGTCAAGGTGCTGGTGACTGCCGGCGCGGATCCTTTTGCCAAAAACGCAAAAGGCGACGAACCCGTGACTGTCGCGAAGCATTTTAAAAACGCATCTGCCGAAGATGAACTCGATAATTATAGCTTGCTTGGCAAGGCGAAAAAGGGATTGAAATCGGTCTCTGTCGCAGGCGCTAAGCTTTGGAAAAAAGTAAAATCCCTTGCTGATTAACTTTACATTCCCTATGTCCGTTACGATATATAAATAGGCAGTCAAAAGGAGTTTTATGTCAGAATTGAATAGAGGTTGGAGCGTTGCCATCAAGGGTGGCGAAACATGCCAAATCATCAGCGAATTGGGCCGTGGCGGTCAAGGTATCGTTTATAAGGTAAAACTTCGCGATAAGGAGTATGCGCTCAAGTGGTACACGGCGCAGTACAGCGATGAATTCTACGACAACCTCGAAAAGAACGTCCATCGTGGCGCGCCGAACAAAAACTTCATTTGGCCGCTGTTCATTACCGAACGCCAGCATGGCAGCTTTGGCTACATCATGGAACTGCGCCCGGCAGGGTACATGGATATGTGCCAATTCATTTTGGCTAGGGCAAAATTCGCCAGCGTGGATGCCCAGCTGAATGCCTGCTTGCAAATCGTCAAGGCGTTCTGGGTACTGCACCTTAACGGTTACAGCTACCAAGACATGAACGATGGAAACTTTTTCATCAATCCTAAAACGGGTGACGTGCTGATTTGCGACAACGACAACGTTGCCCCCAACGACAAGAACTTGGGAATCTTGGGCAAGGCAGGCTACATGGCTCCGGAAATTGTCGAGGGAATTGCAAAGCCGAATATTTATACGGACTATTATTCTTTGGCCGTTTGCTTGTTCATGCTGATTTATATGAACCGACCGTTCGAGGGAAAGTTCTATCTGAGTTGCCCGTGCGACAACGATCCCGAAATGGCAAAGAAACTGTTCGGTTTTGAATCCGTGTTCATCATGGATCCTGCCAACCGCAGCAACGCCCCAGACGCTCGTCTCCACAAGAACGTCTTGCGCCGCTGGGGAATTTATCCGAAAATCTTGCAAGAAGCTTTTTGCAGAACCTTCTCCAGCGAAGCGCAGAAAGACGGGAAAAAACGCGTCAGCGAAAGGGAATGGAAAGATATTTTGTTGCAAGTCCGCTCCACGTTTGCCCAGTGCCCTTCGTGCAAAAACAAGACGTTTATCGACCCGGATGACTCCGCAAAGAAATGCGTTTTTTGTGGAAAGAAGTTCCCTGCTTACCCGTACATCAAAATCGGGAAGTTCAAGATTCCGCTCATTTCGGGGCACGCTTTGCCGCAGTGCATCGCCATGGGCGTTGACGAACATTTCGACGAAAAGGCCGCGAACGTCATTGAAAATAAAGGACAAATCGGCCTGCTGAACAAGTCCAATGCTTCGTGGATTGTGACTTGCTCGAATGGCGAAAATAGAATGCTTTTGCCCGCCAAATCGATGCCCGCCCGCGATGGTTACGTTATCCGCTTCGGGAATCAGGGCTGCGAAGGTGTGATTGAAACCGCAAACCACTAAAAAGAGGTGCTAGAATGGTTACGACAGATCCGTTTGAAATTGAACAACTCCCTCGCCGAGTGACCCACCTGATTTTCATGGTCGATACGTCGGGTAGCATGAAGGGCGCGAAAATTGCATCCTTGAACGCCGCTGTGCGCGACTCCCTGTTGGACGTGGGCGAAATTTCCCGCAATTGCGGGGACTCCCAAATTAAAATTGCCGTCTTGGAATTCAACAATGACGCTCAATGGATGTTCTCGCAACCCGTTGAAGCCGAAAAGTTCCAGTGGCAGGACCTCAGCACGGGCGGCATGACCGCTTTTGGAAAAGCACTTGTTGAACTCAACGCCAAACTTTCGAAATCCAAAGGCTTTATGAACGAGCCCACCGGCTGCCGCGCCCCCGCGATTATCTTGCTTTCGGACGGCAACCCTACCGACGCGTATGTTCGCAATCTTGAAAAGCTCAGGGAAAATCCTTGGTTTAAAATCGGAGTCAAAGTAGCCATTGCCATTGGCGATGACGCCGATAAGAAAATCTTGCAGGAATTTACCGGGAATTCTGAAACCGTCATCACCGTCCACAATGTGGAACAAATGAAGAATATGATCCGCACTGTTAGCGTGAGCGCATCGACCATTGCATCGCAAAGTGCGTCCGTCGGTGGCGATGGCGACGCAATCCCGGATCCGAATCAGCAAATGCAACAGTCGCTTTCGAACGCGATTGCCAATGATGGCAAGCTCAAAGGCGTAGACGTCGGCCTCGGCACTACGAATTCTGGAACCGATGACTGGAGCGATTGGAAGTAGAAATTGTGAATATGGTTACGTTTGCGGTAAGTCAAAAAGGGGCAAGCCATGTCGTGAGCGGTTTGCCCTGTCAGGACTATTCGTTGTCTTATGAATCTCCTGAAAAAGATGTGCAGATTGTTGTCGTTTGCGACGGCCACGGAAGCAAAATTCACGTGCGGAGCGATGTGGGCGCAAGAATTGCCGCGGAATCTGCAAAGGACGTGCTGCTCCAATTTGCAGAAAGCCATAAGGATGCATCCGTTTTCGAAAAAGATTACGGCTCTGGAACCGTACATACAGACGACCATGACGTAGACCCGCTTTGGCAAAAAGCAAAAAGCGAAGATGACAAGAACGAATTCGAAAACTTGCGCGCGAAACAGTTGTCTGAATACCAAGCGCAAATTGCGGACCATCCAAGAGAAGAAATCCTGATAAGGGAACTGTGCGCACGTATATGCGAAAAATGGAAAGCGGAAATACAGAATGATTCCGCGGAACGCCCCTTTTCGGATAGCGAGAAGGAAAACTTAGGCGCGAACCCCCTTGAAAAAGCCTACGGAACCACGCTAATGGCGTATATGCGTACGCCGTCGTACTGGATTGCCATCCACATCGGCGATGGACGAATACTTTGTCTAGAACAAAACGGGAGCCTCAACGCCGAACAGAAAAAGAACGTCGATTGGAAATCGCTTGTCCCGTGGGACGTGAATTGCTTCCAGAATCACACCACCTCTTTGTGCGCCTCGAATGCCGTAGATCTCTTCCGCTATGCTTTTGGAAAATGCGACGAAAAAATGCAATCGCCAGCAGTCGTCTTTTGTTGCAGCGACGGCATCGAGGATTCCTTTGGCGACTATGAAGTTTGCCCCAAACGCTTGCACGAATTCTATTTCAAATTGCTGAAAATGCTTATCGAAGTTGGTGTAGATTCCGCCAAAGAAAAAATGCAAACCGGTTTCGAAAAACTCAGCGAAATCGGCAGCAAGGACGACATGAGTCTAGCCGGAGCCGTAGATTTCAGCGCCGCACAAACCCTCTTGAAAAAGAGGGATAAACTGATGTCGCCATTTGCGAGGAGGAGGGGGTGAGGGGAATATTGAGCGATATGAATATTCCTTTTTGCTTTTTGTCACCCCGGCCTCTGTGCCGGGGTCGGCTTTAAAATTTACAGGGCCATTTATAGTATCATTTACGGTATCATTTTATAGTATCATTCCCCGATTATCTCTTTTGCAATGTGGCCATAAAGTAGTCGATATTTGTTTGGTTCTGGACGGGTTTTGAATCCGATTCTTTACAGATGTCGGCGATTTAGAGAATATATGATAATGTGGAGCTGGGTGTTGAAGAGAATAGTGTTTATGAGGGGACAATCTGCATTTAGGAACAGGGATTGCTTTTTGATAATTTTTTGCTAATTCTATCAGACTTTGTCTTATTTAGTATATATTTGAAACAAAAAAATAATAAAGGTTGATTTATGACTCACAACGTTTTTCGTGCTTTTCCTGCCCTCAAGTCCATGGCTTCAAATGTGAGGGATTATATCAGTAGCCGTCTTTCTGGAACAAGAGAGGAAGATAAACTACTAAATCCACTTTTGGAAAATTGGGAAAGACCTGAACTTGCGGGTGAAGAAAATACACTTCTAGGTCCTTTGGTGCTAGAAGGAGGCTTTGGTTATAAGAAAAGTTCGCAGACTCTAGAAAACTTGGCTGCTGATGGGACTATTCACCCGACTCTTTTGGATATGCTTTCTTCAGCTCCTATCGGCATTGATGCGGATAAAGCCAATTATACTGTTCCCCGTGAAAGAAAACCCTACACTCATCAGGAGGAATCGTTTATTGCCGCGTGCTGTGGTTCTAGCATCATTGTTTCTGCAGGTACTGGTTCGGGAAAAACAGAATGTTTCTTGTATCCTATTATATCTGATATTTTGCGTGAAACACCGGAACAGCGTTCCAAGAGAGGAATTCGTGCTATTATTTTGTACCCAACGAACGCATTGATTCATAGCCAAGAAGATCGCCTTGTTGAATACCTGAATACTGACGCGAATAAATGTGTTAAGGGTCGTCCAATTTCGTTTTGCTTGTACAATAGCGGCTTAAGTGAATCCGATAATCCATCCACGTTTTATCGCGTCAATAACCGTAGTGATCTGCGTAATGCGAAGGCTTCTGCTGATGAGTCGGGTATGCCGGATATTTTATTGACCAACTTTGCCATGTTGGAATATTTGCTATTGCGTGATAAGGACTGGCCCATTTTAAAGGCGACAAAAGATACATTGCGACATATTGTTCTTGATGAAGCTCATACATACTCTGGAGCGAATGCTACAGAAATGGCTCTCCAAATTAGAAGATTTTTGTTGGCTTTGTCAAATGAACATGGGGATATTCCTAAAGTTCAGTATTATGCAACTTCGGCAACTTTTGCAGGTGGCGAAGATGATTTAAAGTCATTTGCTGAGGGGTTGTTCTTTGAAGCTGATCAAATTGAAACTATTCGAGGAGATAGATATGCTCCAGAAGTTACATATGATACGGAACCAGCAATTGATTTGCTTAGTATAGAAGGTTCACTAAAAAAACTTTATCAAGGTGAATTTGGTATAGGTGATGTTTGCGAGGCTTTAGGGATTGAATGTGATGATAAAAGTAAATCGGAAAATCTCGCCAAATATTTGTGGCGAGTAAACGAAGTCCGCAAATGTTGGATGTGGATGCAGAATACGAATTCGTTTAAGTTTGATAATTGTTGTTCTTTTGTTAATGAACAATGTCATTCTAATCACAATAAAGAAACTATTGCTATTTTACTTGATATTGCGTCCCTTGCTAAGTATAAACCTGATGATGATAATGAATTGATTCCGTTGATTCCAACTCGATGGCATTCTGTTTTTAGAAAATTTGAAGGCTTATTTGCATGCACCAATAGTCATTGTAGCGCTCATGGAAAACAAAATCATGGGATAGAATCCTTGGGAAAATTATATTCTTCGTGGCGGTCAAAATGCGAATGTGGCGGAACTGTTCTTCCCATCTGTTTCTGCAGGAGTTGCGGTAAACCATATGTTATGGGATGTGAAGATGATAATGGGATAAGAACACCCTCAATGAAAGCTATTATTGGAGCCTTCTTTGATGTGGATGACGAAATCGAATCGTCTTTTAGAGATGAAGAGAAAGTCAATTATTACTCCATTGAACCACATTCCGATGATGAAGACCGAAATGATGAAGATAGGCGTTTTGTTGATGTTAATTCCGATGATTCATCTTGCTTTTATGAAGTTCAGAATGTTAAAGAATGCGTATTCTGTAACTATAAGGATAGCAATGGCTTTATTCAATCTTTGATGTTGAGTAAACCTACTTTTGCAAGTCTTGTGTTGGAAGGTCTTTGGCCAGAATTGCCCAAGGCTAAAGATTGCGATAAACGAACGTATCCCTCTGATGGAAGACATATCATAACTTTTAGCGATACGCGTCAAAATGCCGCCCAACTAGCTCCGATTATGGAACGAACGTTCCTCCGTAATGCCGTATATAAGTTGATTTATGAAGTCTTACAACCATCTTTAACAGAACGTGATCAAAGATTTATCGATTCGCTTCGTCGTCATGGAGCTTCAGAAGATGATATAAAAAAAGAAATAGAAGCTATTGTCGGGGATTCCTCATTTTCAATAGATGATATTGTTAAAAGAATATGGCAAATCCCGTCCATTAAGGAAATGCTTGGCCTTGAAGAACGAAATGACATTTATGATGGTGTGGAACAGGATGAAAAAGATAAAATAAAAAAAATATATCAAAATGCTTTAAAAGAGAGCAAGGAACAGGTTGAGGCATATATAAAATTCCTTTTGCTTAGTTTGCCTGCAGGGCGAAAAACGACCCTTGAAAAAATGGGTTTGATCGAATGTATGTATGATGGCCTTGAAACTCTGAAAGAGAATGATGCTGTATATTCAGCAATTTGGAAAAATGTATTCTCGTTTGAAGAATGGAAATCCCTGCTATATATTTGTTTACAGTCTGCTAGACAGAGAAATGTTATTTCAGATAGTGGAACATCTGTTGAATCTATAAAGAAGTTTTTTAATTACTACATAAAAAAGAATGCGGAAGATGTTAATCTTATTGGGCGTGATACGGAAAATTTGTTGAAGCGAATTCCTAATGTCACTGGATACGTCATTCGTGATAAACAAGGAAATATGCTGTTGGAACAAGATGTTTTAAGAACATTGGAAAATCTTGGAATATGGAATTCCGACCCAAAACATATAGGCGTAAAAATTGAAAAAATTAAATTTAGCCTGCGTAAAGCGAATAACCCATTATGGAAAGATCCTGTTACGGGAAAGATTGTATTTGCCAATATAAAGAATAAGTCTCCTTTCTCCGATAATGATGTTGTTGTTGTTGAAATTGACAAGCAAAATCGACTTTATAAGCAAATAACAAGCAAATCTGCTCCTGTTGCATTGTGTTCTGAAGAACATAGTGCGCAAAATAGTCTTTTGGTAAATCGACTGCACGAAAATTTGTTCAAGAAAAATTTCTTGAATCTCCTTAGTTGTACCACAACAATGGAAATGGGTATTGATATCGGTGCGTTGTCCGCCGTAATGCTTGCCAATGTACCGCCATTTCCAGCAAATTATATGCAGCGAGCTGGTCGAGCAGGTCGTCGTGGTGAAGGGTCTACTTTGATTTTCTCTATTGCGTCAGCGTCCCCTCATGATGAAATGATGTATCGGCGTCCTGATTGGGCTTTTACTGAAAAGGTTTTAGCTCCAGATGTTGATCTTGAAAATAGAGTACTTGTTCAGAGAGCTGTTAACGCTTGGTTTGTTCGTGAAATATGTCAAGGCTCGACACTTTCGGATAGCAATCCTATGAATGCCTATGGAACTTATGGCGAGTTTTTCCAATACCTTGATGAAAATCATGTTCTTGACTATACAAAACCATCAACTATATTGTACAAGATCAAGAATGATGAAAATCATTATTTAAGGAAACAGCTTGAAAAACTTTTGTCTGGTACTGGTTTTGCTGAAAATTGGCAATTAGATTCAGCAGAGACTTCGTTGATAAAAACAATGATTTGTCAGTTGCAACTGCAAGTGGACAAGAGAAATCAATATATTAAGGAGCTCAAAGCCGCATTAGAAGATATACGTAGTGAGTTTGATTTCAACAATACTCAAGAATTGGCAAATTTTGGTCAAGATGGTAGGGTTCGTGCTATTAATAATGAAATTAGACGCTGGACTATAGGTGTTGATAAACGCGATGATGCTACAATTTCGTATTTAGTTTTGCAACAATTATTCCCGTCGCATGGGCTCCCGATAGATGTTGTTAGTCTTGATGTAATGGTGGAAAAAGACCATTATTGGGTTGCTGATGAAAATTATAAATTGGCAAGACCAAGAATTGATGCACTTCGTAGTTATGCTCCTGGGTATGATGTCGTTGTTCAAAAAGGTGCTTTCCGTTCAACCAATATTCGCATTAATTTTAGACAACGATTTGGGCTTGCTTTTAATGATTCGGAACATGCTGCGGGGCAGGATACTATTTACAAATGCAAATGTTGTAAGTGCGTTTACCGCGTTAATACAGATCATGTTTGCAAATATCCGAATAACCAAGGAGAACTACAGTCCTGCCAATTGGAAAAAATAAATGTCATAAAACCAGAAGCTTTTATGACATATCGTTCAAAGGACTATAATATTCGTAATCCCAATAAACCGGGTTATGTTGTAACAACGACCATATCTAATAACAAATCATTTGAAAACATTCCAAATGATATTGCGAATGTTGATTTTGCATCATCGGCGATTATTTCAACATATAATAAAGGATTTGGTGAAGGATTTAAAAAATGTCCTACATGCTATCGACTCTATCCATTAAAATATGTAAAGAATACTCTTGTAGCATTTACAGACGATGTCGGAGAATGCAAGCATTTTGACAGGAATACGGTAAATAGTCAGGAAACATTATTCCTATACCATGAATATGCATCAAATGCATTATTTATTAGGATTAATGATGAATTTAGGCGTGATGGAAATCTTTGTCAATTTGATGATGCAGACTGCAATACATTGGGAATTGCGCTTAAGACTGCTGCCGCTCGTGTTTTAAAGATTGAGGAAAAGGAAATAGAATTTTGTATTCCTTCAGATGAACAAAAGCAAACTTGTGATGTCATTCTTTATGACACTACTACGGGTGGGGCTGGTTATGTCAAACGTATAGCTCGTCAATTTGATGAAATTATCATACATGCTATTGATGAAGTTCTCATTGGAAACGATGAACATCAAAAAACTTGTGAAGGTGCGTGCCCGCAATGTTTAATCAGTTATTCAACACAGTTCTTATTCCAAGATGGAAATAAGGCTCCAAATAGAATCAAGCTGTTAAATAAACTAAATGTTGATGCAATTCTAAGTAAGGATGTATTTTTCCAGTTTAAGCAATATTTAGCGGAAAACAATCTGCAACTCTTAAGCGAAAATGAATGGATAGCCAATGCAACACGAAGTGAAGAAGAAAAAATTGTTATTGAGGAATTGAATTCAGATATCGTTGCTACACGTTTGTGGGAATTGCTTAAGCAGAGACAAGATCTTTATCCGACAACGTTCTATCTTAAAAACGAACCCAAAGAACAGGAATATGGCATTGTTTCTTGGATTCAAGGTCGTTTTGGGCCTGATTCCGTAAAAATTGTTCAGGAAAAACAATTGCCCAATGGCATATATTTCTGTTCGAATTTCTATGGAAAGCTTTCATGGGAAGAAAACAAGTATTTGTCTCCGTTTAATTCTGGTTCTCATAAGGCAACTTGGGTAAAACGAAACGAAAACGTTGAAGTAAAGGGAATTTCTTGGCATTTACCGAGTAATAAAGCTGTTCAAACGACCGACTTTTATGTAGCGACTTCGCGAACAGCAACGAATCTTGATAAATTGTGGAGCTTGTTGTTGAAAGATAAACATGCGGAAGATTTTGGATTTGACCCTCAAAACGTTTGTTCTTGGGAATATGAGGACCCGTATGCTGCAAAAACCAAGTTCTATTCTACAGTTCCAATCGAAAGAATGCTTAAGTCTTTATTAAAGTATCTTGGGGTTGCAAATCTTTTGCAAAATCAGGAACGCGGTGTGGTCTATTATAATTCAGGTACTTTAGTCCATGATGGTATTGCTGAAACTGCTGCTGAATTTAGTTTTGCACGTATGTCTGGTACTTTGGATAGGGAAGATCATGATCGGATTTTGACGTTAAACCTTAAGAATGGCGACATATTTATTTTGTCGACGGGTCGAGGATTAGATTTTATTAAGGAAAGCGCTGCAAATCAAAGAAATGCAAAAATAAGCATTTATACCAGTAAAAAGACAACCATTGGGTGGTCTTTGATAAGAAACTCTCATTAATTTCGATATAGGAGCAAAAGTATGGCTTTTTTTAATGAAGAAATGGATAATCGTGATATTTTCCTTGCTTATTTGGTTAATGCGGAAAAAGGGCTTTTTGAATCGGGTAACTTTTGTCTCGAAGATAATGACTATTATATACTCTTTAAAAAAGTTATAAAAGATTATGATAGCTTAGCTTTGTATGAAAAATACAAATGTCGTCTATGGGGTATATATATTCGTGAATTGGTATATCGGTATGCTCAAAGTTATCAAAGACTATGGCCTGATTTAAAAGCGGGATTGAATGCTGATGTACAGATGCTTTTAAATAAATATTGTAATGATGAAAACGAAAAAAACTCTGTAAAAGCGGGAAAAGGGCGTTTTGATGAAGATAATGAAGATATCCAAGGCTTCTGTTATGATGGCGGCGGTGAAGCTCTTCAAAAGATATTTAATGGATGGAATTTTGAAAATACTGAATATCATTTTCAAAATCGATTAAAAAGCAGCGCTAATAGAAGATATTTGGAGTTCTTGCTTAAGTTATCTGTGCTACCTGCAAATTATTTGCCGACACATGGTATATATGGTCTTCTTCGTGATGCTTTCGTTAAAAGCAGATGCCCGTATTGGTCTAATGAATCGCCGTCTAAAATTTTCCTTTCGAAGTTGCAAGGCGTTTTAACTAATGCGGGTGATGGGTGGAAAGTTCATAGAAATACGATTGAGGCCTTTAGAGATCGTATGTTGGATTTTTTCACATTTGTATTCTCATGGAAGTCGTGTGGCTATTCTTATGAAGATGCTAAAGAGGCTCTTGGACAAACTTTTGTTTTCTTATCTCAAAAAAAAGAAAATAACTATTTGTATACATTTTTACAAGAAGAATATGGCCTCCAAAACAGAGAATCTATTGATAAAGCTACTGTACAAAAATGTTCAAAAAAATTATTCCAGTTCAATTATGTTTTGGATAAACGTATAAGTTTGTTTTACTTTAAAAAAACACAAGGAAACATTAAATTTCATCTTTCTACTTACTTAGATAATCGAAATATTCGAGGCATAAAGCAATCTATGGTGATAAAAGTAGGGAATGATGAAATCGCAAAAATCAATTTGAATGGAGCTCTAGTTTTTGCCAATGGCGGAAGTGTACAGAACGAAAATTTATCCATATTGAAACTTATTAAAGAAAAAGAAATTAGTCTCGTTTGGGACGATAATGTGTTGCCTATAAAGAATCCGTGGTATACTCCCAATTGTTGGTTCTTGCTAAATACTTTTGGTACTGATTCTGCAAAAACATGGGATGTTCGCAATGACGCTTATTTGGCGATACCAAAGGAAATGGGTAGAATAGAATGTGGGGAAGAGGCTCTCGCAGCACAGCAATTAAGTCAAGAAAAAATAGAATTGTTGTTGCCTGAGTCGGCTAATTCGGGATTGGATGTTTATAAATTACATGCTAGTCCGAATGTTAATCAAGAGCAAGTCTTGTTCAATACATCAAATGGTTACTGTATTGAAATTAAATTAAGGGATGTTGATTATGTTCGGACGATTCCGAATTTTAAAGGTGCACCGACATTTGTGCAACAGAATTTGCATTCCAAAATAGCTATCGGGCAGATTGGATTTGAGTGGCCAAATTACGAAGATTTTTCAAATTTCAGCAATGGTGTTCGATTTACTGCTAGAAATGGAAATTTTATAATAAAGAATGAATCTCAAAATATAATTTGCTTAGATGAACAAAATCCGACTTTAAAAGCTATGTCGGATTTGTTGAGAAAAAAATTTCCCTATATTGTGCTGCTTCCATCAAATGCTAAGATATGGATATCTGAAGAAGAACGTGTAAAAATGTGTCATTGGTTTGCTGGAAACAAACAGTTAGATGGATTTGCGTTATATGGAAATCATGATAGCATAAAAATATCAAATGCTTCTATTGAACCATCGGAATGGCTAAACGATAACAATGTATTTCGCCTTACTGAACCAAAGTGGAATGATTTGTTATTAAAAGACAATTGTTCGTCTGAAGAATTAGGTCGGTTATCTTCATGGGTGGAACCTGAATTTCCTGAAGCGGATTTATATTTTCGTTGGAATGAAGGAAATATTCCATTTGAAGTTAATATTACATCGGAAGAAAAAAAACGTTTAGAAGAACTTTATGGAGAAAAGTGTGGTAGAGGCTTGGCTAGTATTTATCGCCTTTTGAAAATTTCCGGTGCAGATGTTACAGTTGGATTTAGCTTTGAAGGGAAACGATTTGTAAAACGATTTAATCAGTGTTCGAATTATAAACAACCTGAACGTAGCATAAAGTATTCTTATTTTTGGGAAGATAAGAAAAAATGTGGTGAATTTTTAAAAAATAGCTTATTGAATAGAAATGAGATTATAAAACGTTGTAGAATAGTAAAAGAACTAAATCAAGAAAAATATGGTTATTATATGCCGTTAAATCCAGAAGACTATGATTCTGGTGATGCTGTTAATCGGGAATTGATTTTGAATTGCAAACCGAATGAAACTGATCGAATACCTTTTATTAACAAAAAAATCGCTGCTATTGGCGAAATGAAATTTGTTGATGAAAAACAAATGGATTTTAAACTTGTTCAAAATGAGTCTAAATCTATTTTGTATAAACAAGGAGGGTGTTTTGAAAAAGAAAATGGAAGATGGCTTTGTCCAGATGTAATCTTGTTTCCTAAAAATACTAATGTATGTGTGCTATTAAATGAAGAAAAATATTATTTGCTTTTAACTGGAGATGTTGAGAATCTCTCTAAAGTATGGAAGTATGATATAAATAATAACATTCATTATATTATTTTGAATGATTATTTTACTGCTGATGGAATTCCTATAACGGATGATATTAGAATTTGTATTGATTTCAATAGTCTGCGTCAGGCTGAAAAATTTCAATTTATAACGGCTCCTGATCTTCAGAAAGTAGATCATGTTTGGTTTAAATATAATCAGACGGAAGAATATGAAACGGCGTTACCTGATGTTCTTTCGAAAGGATTGGCTTTGATTCTTCATGCGATTCCGATAAATGATGGATCGTTTGAATTTATGGTCAAAAAGGGAGAATGCTTCTTTTATAATGTATTTAAGGAATTTGTACCTTTGCCGCATCGTGCTGAACACGACGAAGAAAAAATAACAACTTATCTTTATGACCACAAGCCTATTCCTTATCAAACCTTATTTGAGTTGCAATCGCTTTTAGGAATAAAGAGTGTTAACTTGGTGTTGGAATATATTGCGTTGAATTGCAAGGAAGAACAAAGATTCTTGTTTAGATGGATTTGTGGCCTCAGATCATTAGATTTGTCAGAATCTTATGCATTGAAATGTATTGGTGCAATTGTTGAAGGATCTTATTTTAAAGCGTATGAATATGCGAAGGGATCGAATGTCCAATCCAAAGAGATATGGAAAAAAATTGCATCGCTTGGATATAAGATTGTTAAAGGAAATCAGGAATCTCCTCATAGTGCTCTATTGGATTCTCTGACAACTCGTAATGGATTTATTCAATGCTTCTACGAAGGTGTTAAGTGGGCAATTAATTTATGGAACCAAAATATTGAGATGCCTAATTCGGTAAGAACATGCAAAGAGATGTTTGAAAAATATAAGACTCTGAAATTAGTGAATTGCGATCCTCAGCCGGTGGGTTCATGGAAAATATTATGGAGTGTAAGAAATATTGAAAATGGAAAAACTTTTGTTTCTGATTTTCTTTCGTCTTTAAGTGAAATCTCGCATGTTGATGCGTCTCCCAAGGATGTTCAAATTTCAGAAGAACGTGTGTCCGAACCCCCTGTAGAGAGTCCCTTAAATAGGGATGAAAATTCTAAAACGTATGACGAAAAAAAATTGTTTTGGGAAAAACTTTTGCATAAGTATGGTGTTCCTGAAGCAGATTTGTCAAAAAAGAAATACAAATTTGAACCATTTTATTATCGAATGAAAGACGAACTACTTGAGGCGAGGGCAAAAATGCTTGCAGGTAGATGAATTTTATCTATAAAAATTGGGAATATAAAAAACTGTTAGAGTTCTTCTAACAGTTTTTATATTTCAATGAGCAGGATTCAATCCTTACTTACATCCCTTTGTTCCGTAGCATCTGTTGCCCTTTTGGATGACCTTCTTTTCTTTGGCGTATTGAACGAATATGGTTCCGTTTTTTGCTGTGTAGATTTTCGGTGGTTGAGCCATTGTGATACTCCTTTGATTTGTTAAGCGTTTCTTGTGTGGGTACTAAGCCCCTTCCTCCCATTCCTCTTCGACATCCGACTTCGGGATTTCAATCTCGTCGAGGAACTTGCCCTTTGTTTGTGCGATGAACGCTTCCATTTCTTCCCAGCTGGTGCGGAGCAGGTAAATGAGGTAACGCAGGCCTTCGTAACATTCGATGTTGTCGTGGTTTTCGAACAGTTCGGAATAGCCGTCACTTTCGTACAGCGAACCTGCTTCTTGCAATTTGTCGAGTTCGTCGGAATAGGTGTCCTGATCCATCCACCAGTCAAATACGGATGAGTCTGTCTTGAAAATCATCGGCATGTCATCGCACTCGGTGATGGTAAAGAAGAACGGCTTTCCTTTCGTTGTTTTAAGTTCGACTTCTCCGACGAAGATTGCTGGGTCCGGGCCGCCACTGAACTGATCGACGCGGGCGTTTACAATCTGGTACTTTTTCATAGGGCGTTCTCCTTGTTTGAGCCTTCTGTATTTATTATCGAAAGATTCTTCGCGGATGTAAACTGAAATTTCAAAAAAAAATTGAGTTTGTCGAAAAAAACGGGCGGCGCATTCCTTGCGAACGCGTTTTCGCCCGAATTTCCTGCATTTTCTACGCCGCCATGAGCTGCGTGAATTCCTCAAGCAGGCCTTTTTCTTCCATCGTGTGGACCAGCATTTTGCGGTACTGACCGATGCATGCGCGGGTGCAGCCCATGCGCCTTGCGATTTCTGCGTCGCTGTATTCTTCGCCTTCTTCGCATAATGTACGGGCGACTTGAATGTATTGGCTCAACTTGACGTTGTCCTTGATTTCGCGGTAGAGTAAACGTGTGGCGTCTTCCCAAAAGCTGTCCTTCTCGAAGTGCTCGTCGTCGGCGGTTTCCTTGAGAATCTTCACCATACGAGCCGTTTCGGACGCATTTTCAAAGTCATTTTTGAAGTCGTTGTGGCATTCCAGCGAAAAATCCACGAGCTTTTCGCGCTTGTTGCGCTTGGAGTTGTCGCGTTTTTCATCGGCCAAGAACCAGTTGCTTTTCTGGGCGGTGTAGGCGAGGAAGGGCACGCCCAAATCCGGGTTGAATGTAGCGACGGCGTTGTAGAACACAAAAAATGCGTTGCCCAGGAGGTTGTCGCGACGTTCCTTTGGGGTGTAGCCATTGAGGCTAAAGTCGGAGTCCATCTTGTAGGACTTTCCGGCCATGATTCCTGCGAGGCGCTCCCCGCAGATGTTCCAGAGTTCGTTGATGGCCTTGTAACGGATGTCTTCGTTTGCGGCAGTCTGGGCGACCATGACGAGGTTGTTGATGACGGTGTTGTTGGGGTTGGTGTATTTCATGTGGATTCCTTTGGTGGGTTTTGGGCTGTGTTTTGGGCGGCGAAATTTTCAGAGAAAGACGACAGAACACCCTTTGATTCTTATCAAAAGGCAAAATGACCGTGTCTATTTATGTGATTACGTGGGCGAACCGAATTTTGGACTGGTGGTTGGTGTGGCTCCCTGATTGGGGGTGCCGGAGAAAGCGAAGGAGGAAGATTCAAATACTCTCATATCTACGTATTCAAATATAGCAACCCCGACTGTCAAAACATGACAGTTGGCAAGTAGTTTTGTAAACAAAATTTAACATTCCGTGCGCTTTTGAACGTTTTTTTTGCGATGTACCGCTGGGGTTATCCCCATAAAATAGCGTTTTAGGTCAGTCCTGCCGGATTTGTGCCAGCTTTTGCGTTACATCTATATCAAAATTCCATTTTGAGAGCCGCAAGCGGTGCTATTGTCTCTGTTTTGGGGAAAATTTATATTTGTATCAGAGGTATTATATGATGGAAAATCTGATTAAAGACACTTTACGTGCTATTGAGACGATGGATCATTCGAGAGAAGCTGCTATAGCACGGTTGCATAGGGCTGGGATTGTCACAAAATCCGGTAAGATGACTGCTTTTTATCGTAGGTGCATCAAAGCTCAAACACCTAAGGATTAATGTATGGATGATATTTATTTGGATCGTCCAAATCTTTATATCGGATTCCATGGCTGTGAAAAAAGCGACGGAATGGATTTGATTCTCCATCCCAATCGGATTCATTTGAGTTCTCATGATTACGAATGGCTAGGACATGGGTTCTATGTATGGGAAAATAATCTTGACAGAGCTTTGGATTGGGCGTGCAATCATCACCCCAAATATAAGGAACCTTTTGTAATTGGTATTGTCTATACGTTGGAAAAATGTCTTGATCTTACTGACAAGCATTTTATAGAACTTCTTTCGAATGATTATCCTGAATTTATCCGAGATCTTGAAAAAACAGATGCATCAGTTCCTCAAAATAGCGATTTGAAAGGTCGTCCTAATCCTAGTGGCGTTCTTAGATTTCTTGATTGCTTTTTGATAGAGCATTTGCATTCTTTAAGAGACATTGCCGAAGACATTCCTTACTTTGACACTGTTCGAGGTGCGTTTACGGAAGGCAATCCGGCTTATCCGGGGACTCAATTTGGTGATAAAAACCATATCCAAGTTTGTATTCGTAACAAAATGTGCATTAAGGGACTCTTTTTACCTCGTTATTAGTATTTCCTAACCACTGCATACTAGCCACTAACCCCTAAAAAGCACCTTTTCCTGCATTTCCTTCCTACTTCCTACTTCCTACTTCCTACTAATTTTTCTATCTTTGCACCCGTCCAAGCAATATCGCCTGGGCATAAACAATCACCGGCTTGCAAGAGTCGCTTCGGTGGCGCGGTACAATTAATATTGACTTCGCTTTGCGGCTTAATTGCAGTCCGGGTAGTAACAACCGAAAAGGAAAATATACTATGGCTAATTTGCCTTCCGTCGAAGATCTGCTTGCTGCAGGCTCCC
>Ga0310786_10003695_pt1 | contig 22000 bp, 12 predicted proteins | sample AusTroGonzalo_MG_FD_203881 | JGI IMG/M metagenome (GOLD analysis project Ga0310786, IMG submission 203881) | Bovine rumen microbial communities from tropical cattle in Woodstock, Queensland, Australia - Gonzalo_03 (v2) (version 2) | ecosystem: Host-associated > Mammals > Digestive system >...
AGGCGTAACACGCACGATGTCAACGATTTCTATTTCACGTTCAACCGGCTCGGCAGCCTCACAATAGTCAGTACCTGCCTGCGAAGCAGTGATGGTAACCGTTCCGGCGCTGACAGCGTGGAGCACATTGCCTTCCATATAGGCAATTTCATCATTGGAGCTGGTGTACGTAATCTCAAGATCAGCGGTGGAGCGTGCATGAAGTTCCAAGGTCTCCTCTACGGTGACTGGGAGAATCTGCTCATTCCACACTATCTCTTGCGTCAATTTGATTACATTCACTTCAACGCTGCGGGTAGTGGTGGCATATATATCCGCATCAGTAGGAGTGAACACCACCACATGCGAGCTCTTACCGAGTGCCGGAACCGTCTCCGGATCCTGCCACTCAAACTTACCAGGCACAGTTGCCACACCTTTGCTCAACGTAGATTCACTCAAAGACTGGCCAACAATCAGATTGCTTGCCACAGGCGAAGTAGTAATCTGCACCGGTGTTTTGGTGATGACAATCGTCTTGGTGATAGATGCCTCGTTGTAGCGGTCGTTACCCTCCTGGTAAGCCGTAATATCCACAGTACCCGATGTCTTTATAACAAGTTTGCCATTCACAACATCAGCAATCTCTGTATTGGAACTTGTGAACGTTACAGGCAGACCGCTGGATGCCGATGCACTAACAGCAACTTCATCCGTAGTAAATGCAGTCTCCGGCAAATTAAACTCAATAGATTGATTAAGACTCGTTGTATAGAGACGTACCGGAATCTCGACTGTGGAAGGCTGAGCCTTGCCATCGGTGATGATAACAACATCGTTATATTCTGCATCTTTCTCTTTCGGAGTGAAAGAAATAGTGAGCTCACTATCGCCATAGTCGCCACAACCGGCACCCAACGTAGTCGCGCTCAGTGAAAGCAGACCCTCCTGCGTAGTAACGGTCATGAGGTCAATGTTGGAGTGAGTAACGGTAATCTTCTTGCTCCAGATGGCGTTGCGCTCTGCTGCCTCGTCAATCGCTTCAACGTCAGCACGCATATATTTGGCACGTGGGACACGGATATTAGTAATTGTATGGTCAGTTTCGTCTTCAGTGGTACGGAAACGAAGCTTGGTAGCCGTCTCACTGAGCGTAATGGTACCTGATGCCGTAGCTTCTGTACCAACCACCGCATTATAGATCGTATACCAGCCCCATACACCATCCCGTTTAGAATACTGATCCACCATCAGAGCAGCGTATGTTGGTTTCTGAGCCCAAGCACCATTATCTTTCGTACCGTGCTTAGCAGAGAACGTCAGCGTAGTCGGAGTACCCTCCAGCGCAAATTCCTTGCTAAGCGTACTGCCATTCAGCGTCAGGGTGCCGACAGAAAGAGCCATTTCGTTACACTGCGAAGCAGGGTTACGGACAATCACATAGTTGACAGCCGAAACAGGCATCCACTCTTGTTCGTCAATCTCGCCACCGGCCTGTGTAGCAGTGATGTAGGTCTCGCCTTCGCCCACTACAGTCAGAATGTTGCTTTCTACTTTCACAACAGTTTCGTCAGCCGACTCATAGATGATTTCTCCACCACTGGTAGCGGTAGCAGTCAGTTCAACCGATTCATCGGTGGTAAGCAAACCATAGAAGTTCTGGTCCCAAGTGATTGTTTGTTTGAGGAGTTCGGAAACCGTGAAGGTTTTGGTGTCACTTGCCTCTTCGTATTCGGCATCTCCAGCCTGATAGGCAGTAATTTCCGCAGTACCAACAGCTTTCGCCACAAGAATGGTATCAAACACAACTTCAATCACATCCGGGTCGCTCGAAGAATAGGTGATGAGTTCACCATTCGGAGTAGTAGCAATCGCAGCGATTGTAGCATCCGGATAGATTTCGCCCACGTTCATGGCGAAACCAGTAGCCGCCAGTTCGTTATTCCATTCAATAGTCTGCGGACGCTTGGTCGTGACAGCACTCACGTGAATTGTCTTGGAGAAGTTGGAATTGCTGATAGTGATGTCAGCCTCTTCTTCTCCAACTAAATTGTTGCGTGCGAAACTGATAGTCAATTCCTGCGAGCCCATTTGATCATAGTTGCCAAATACAGATGGCGTTACCGTGAAACGCGGGTTGCTACTCTCCACCGTCATCGGAGCGACATTACACCAGTTGATATTTGATGTTTTGCTTACCTCGCCAGTATTGATAACAGCCGTACCGAAATCTATCGTTGCCGGTTCCGGATCCTGTACATACTTCAACTCTGAGATTTGCACGTTGTGGAAATAAGCACCGAAGTTACCGGAATAGCACAAAAGCACATAACGGGTCGTCGGATCAAGTTGAACGGTTTGCGCCTTAAACGCTGTTCCATCGTATGTACTTGTCCAAATCGAGGCATCGGGCATCGAGGCAGTAGCACTCTCCTTGATATACCACTCAACATTGGTCACGCCACCCAACCATGAGCCAATACCGGCACCAACACTGGTGGGAATACCAATTTCAAATGTCAATTTATCAGGAATACCTTCAAAATGCAGCACCACATATTTGTCATCGTTGTTAAATCCTCCACCATCAATATCACCCAAAGTGATACCATTATCATTACTCCAAGAAGTGGTACCTTCAGTTTTTACTTTCATATCCGAATGATTCCAAACTGACGTACTCATTGTCATCGGCAAGTGAATCGGATCACGTTCTACTATTACCGAGAATTCCGCATAAGTACCCTGGTAGGTAGTTGTTTCCGGCAATGTAGCTCGGAAAACCGCCGTACCGATTTCACCAGCAGTCAGTTTTCCATTCGAGTAGGAAGCATATTGACCACCGCTTATGGTAGTAACCTCCACTTCTGCATCCGATACTTTGTCAAAAACTGCAGTTGTAGATTTGCCCTGGAAAATGGTAATGCTATTCTGCTCCACACCGCCAAGTTTTACGGTCAAGCTCGGAGTCTTCTTCACAACCGTAAGGGTCAATTCCTCATGGTTATATGCCAATGTTTCAGTCTCTTGCTGAGTAATACTGATAGTCACTGTACCAGCTTTCAATCCAGTCAACTCACCGGTTGCTGCCTTGTAGTGAACAATACCTGTCGGAGTAATCGAAATACTCGGATTGCTAACATTGGTCAGCGCCAATATAGCTGTCTGCTCAATCTCAATTTCGTCTTTATCCAACACAAACTGCGGAGTATATTTGTTAGCCCAGTGCGCAATCAATTCCACATCCTCGGTCGGAGTGTACGCATCACCTGCTTTACCCACATATTTGCTTCCGGCATACCAACCGTCGAACAAGAAACCGGCTTTGGTAGGAGCAGGCAAAGTAACAGTACCTGCATTCCATTTAGCAAAAAGGTTGATTTGGGAATTGTGAGCAGGAAGAGGTGTCGGCGTACTAAGCGATTCTTTGTCTGAATAGACAACAGCTCCGTTCGCACTCTTAGCCCAACCGGCTAATGAAGAAGTAGCCGTTGCACTCTCTTCATTGCAGTCACCACCATTGGCATCATACGTTACAGAAAACTCGCGCACAAAGCCATTGGCTCGAAGATTTTGAGCAGTTCCATACACAAAATTCTGATTGGCCATACTACCACCGGTATTGCCGTTTCCATCAAATGTAACGGTATACGAGTTTCCAACAAATGTAGCTGTCACCGTTTTGCTTACTGTTACTGTACTACCGGTAAAAGTAATGGTATAATAACCATCATTATTCCATGTACATTCACTCACACCAGAGCAATAATAACCATTATTAGGGTTCACCCAAATGTAATACGTATCATCAACCCGAACATCGAAAGTACCATGAGATTGGTCCTTAGTTACCGATGACGATGACCAACTACTTGGTTTAGACGCGGACGTATTCACAGCTATTTGGCCATTTCCGCTAATATTCACCGTCAATTTGGTTTTGGAAATTCCCCATACCTGGGTGCTCAGCACCACAAAAGCGAGGAGAGTAAAAAGTTGTTTAAAAAAGTTAAATTGTTTCATTGTATTCAAATTTTAATATTTTCGTATTGTTTGTTTCGTCAGTTTACGGGTTTTGCCAAACGTAGTTTGCAAAATGTACGATTATTAAGATTTTTTGAGCATTGTGCAATGATTGAGCCCAAAAACGGGTGCAAAATTAATATAAATCTCTGAATTGAGCAAATTTATCCTTATATATACGCGCGAATAATAATAGGGTGTAGCCGTTTCTTAATATTTGTACTAATTGTTAGTCATTGGCTACGATTAGAGGTCTATGACCATTAGATGCAAGCATTTAGACGCCTGCGGCGTTTAGAATCCGTTATCTTTTAGGAAAATAAACATAAAAACATATTATGCGCACAAAAAAATGAGAAATATTTGCATATTTCAGAAAAATGTCGTATCTTTGCAGTCGCAATCGGATAGTAGTCCACAGAAAAGACTCCTTTACAACCCTAAAAACACACATGAATATGAAAAAAATTTTCACCCTTTTCATTGCCGCTTTGGCAAGTATCACAATCAGTGCAGAGCAATTATGTTTTGCCACATTAGAGAGTATTGACAAGAACAACAACCCCACAGGTATTGCACAGACAGACTGTACAATGGCTTGGAGTGGTATTACGTCTGACAAAGATTTTGTTGTGATTGGCGATCACAAATACTACAAATTCAGCAGCGACAACTCGTATGTCCAATTGACTCTCTTTAACGGAGACAAATTTGAAGAAGGAGACGTGGTGACTATCACTGTAGCCGCCAACCAGGAAAAGAAAGTGTCTCTCGCATTCGGTTCCGGCAATAAAACAACCGAAGCGCAAGTGTCCGCGGACGTAGCAGGAGAGGTGACCCGTACGCTTGAAGCCGCTGATATAGAGACTGATGGCTCCATCAAGATGTCGCGTGCAGGAAACTCGAATCTTCGTGTATGCTCGTTTACCGTAGAGCGTGAGGCCCCGTCCTCTGAGCCGGTACTCAGAGCGGATGTTCAGAGTATCTCGTTTGCCCTCACAGCTTCCGCCACGGAATTGAGCGAGCCCGTGACATTCTCCGGCAAAAACCTCACCCCGGGCCTCTATCCGATTGTCGTGCCTGACCTGGCGGGCCTGAGCGTAAAGCCCTCGTCCGTGAGCGTAGGTGAAGACGGCAAACTGAATGCAACCGTGGAAATCACGTATGCCAGCGAAGTGGATGTGCCGGAAGGCGAGACCAAGGTCATCCTCAACATCGACAACCTGAGTGCAGAGGTACAGATTCTCTACTCGGCAGACATGACGAAGAACCCCATCTGCAAATCCCTCAACATCGAACAACTGGTGCTGGACAACGGCAAAAGCTATGACATCGAGGCAGCGCTCCAGGAAGCGAACATCGACTACGAAGACATCAATGCCCTCGACTCGCTCAATGACGAGAAACCCAAACGCAACGAGCCGTATCTTGGCTTGAAACTCAAGACACAAGCTGCGTTTGTAGCCTGCTGGGTGAAACCCGGCGACAAGGTGAGCGTGAAGTTCGGCTATGTAGCAGAAAAAGTGATTACCATTTCGAAGTATGGTATGAATGAGATAGAGGCTGTAGATAACGCGATTGAGCCGCTGGTATATACCAATGAAAGCGAAGAGGACGAATATATCGCCATCGTCACTCCGTCCGAGAAGACCGTGGTGATCAAACAAATCATGCTCAACGAGGACATTGCCGAGGTGACGCTGCCCGATTCACCGCAGGCCATCGACCAGACGAAAGCTGACACGAAAGCCGTGAAACGCATCGTGAACGGACAGATTGTCATCATCCGCGGCGAGAAGACGTTTGACCTCACAGGCGCTGAAATTCAATAAAACCCAATACTAACCTCTAAAAATCCATGAGTATGAAAAGAATCATCATTCCCCTAGTGGTACTGGTAGCCGCCCTTAGCAGCTGTACGACGTATCAGTATTCGGCACGCCAGATGGACGTGAAACGCCATGACATCTGTGCCAGCAACCAGCGTGTGGCTGTCGTTGTTGATTACGCACACCAAGTGACCGCCACCTCGGACTATCAGTCGAGCCGCAAAGATGCGATTGCCGACGCCGAGTTCCGCTGCATTGAGAACGAGAAGATAGATGTTGTGGTTGACCCGATTTACAAAATCGAGTGCAACCAGATTAAGAAACGCTACAGAGTGACCGTCATCGGCTATGCCGGCAAGTATGAGCTGCTACCGAGCGAGCTGGAAGAATCGAAGAACTACACCCGCGAGCAGATTGAGAACTACAAGCTGCTCACCGACCCCAATTTCCATCTGTCCAGCCCCCCCAGGGAAAGCGGAGACAGCTACGTCATCAACATCGCTGCTCCCCAGCCGGAGAAGAAAAAACCGCTGATTGCTCCCAGACAGAAAACCAAGAAGAAGTAAAAACGGTATATTGATTAACTAAAAATTCAGCCGTTATGAAAAAGTCGATTCTTTTAGGAACAAGCGCCGTACTCGTTGTGCTCACCGGTTGTACGACCGTACAATACACCGCCCGTCAGACCACAGTAGCGCGTCATGACATCCAGGCCACTCCGACCGTGGTGGATATCACGACCGACTACGCCAAACGCGTGGAAGCCTCTTCCGACTGGCAGATGTCGAAAGAAGACGCGATGAACGAATGCCGCTTCCGTGCCATCACGGAGAACGACATAGACATCGTGGTTGACCCGATTTTCAAGATCGAGCGCAAAGCCATGAAACGTCGCAGCTACAAAGCCACCCTGACCGGCTACGCAGGCTACTACACCAACCCGCGTACGCTGATCCAGGACATCAAGACATTCAAGGATCTTTCGCAAGAGGATATCGAGAAATATCTCATGGTGCACAACCCTGAGATTCTCCAATATCTCCAAGGCCAGGTGGTGAATATCAACCACTACAACCAGACGATACCCCCTGCGCCCGCTCCTGCACCTGTACCATGTCCTGCGCCATGTCCTGCACCTGTCATAGAGCAGCCGCAGCCTCAACCGGAAGCCGCTCCTGCACAGGAACCTGCTCCGCACCAAGAGGCTCCGGCACCTGCGCCCGCGAAAACGAAGAAGAAAACCAACCGTTATTCACGAGGCAGAAGCTAAAAGGCACCCGATGGCGACAGTACTCGGACGTCCGTAATGCGAACGTAATGCGAACGAGACGGTCTGCAAAATGCCAGAACAATACATGGAAAAAGCGTCAATGCGACGCTTTTTCTGATTTCAGAAACTCCATTCGCACGTTTGTGCAACTAACAAGCTTGTTTAGTAAAAAAACAAATAAATTTAATTTTTTCTATTAAAAACCTTGTATATTCCAAATTTTTGTTGTAACTTTGCAAGCGGATTTGAAAATCACTATCAATCCCTAATAGTTTAACTTTAAAATTAATGCTTATGAAAAAGATTCTTTCTCTTTTTGTCGCTGCAATCACGGCAATGACCATCAGTGCAACAGAATTGACGCTGGATCTGAGTACTGCTCAGCAGTATGCGACGCAAGGTTCTGCTATTTTTGGTGTTACAAACAACATCCTCTCGGTAAACTGGGAGGTAACTGAAAACTGGGAGGTTGCCGGCGCAGCATTCCCATTAGACAACCTGACCGATGTCTCCAAAATCTCGTTTGAGTACACAGGTGACGGCGTTTCCGAGGTGGACATGATTGTATGTCTGGAAGATGCCGAAGGTAACAAACTATGGGACGACGTAGCCGGCGGTCAGTCTTTGTCAGTATCCGACTGGGTTTCGGTAGAGATGACTCCGAGTGCAAACCTTTGGTCCAACCTGAGCGAAGGCCCGTGGGTAAAACTCGTGTTCATGGCTAATCCCGCTTCTCCCACAGAGGGCGCTTTCTATCTCCGCAATGTGAAGATTGAGTACACCGAGCCTACCGAGAAGGACATTCCTCTTGATGGAGCAAACTGGGGCTGGGGCTACAATTCTACCGTTGATGCATCCGGCGGCAAACTGAATGTCACCATCATCAGCGATTGGGGCGCTGTCTCTACAGGTTGGGATCCGGAGATCGACCTCTCGAGCTGGGACAAGATCGTTGTTGTAGTAGATCACATGGACGGCTGTGAAGGTCAGTGGTTCAAACTCAAAGCCTATCTGCGTGACAAATCCGAGAGTGAAGATAAGCAGTTGGAAGGTACGCTCGGTCCGGATGCAGCTGATAACGAGCAGCACGAGATCGTAATCAACCTCAAGCAACAGAAGGAAGGCTTCGATATCACCAAATGCCGCATTCTGGCAGTCCAATGTGAGCCGACCGGCGCTACGTTCACTATCAGCCGCGTATATCTTGCGAAAGCGAAGCCGGCTCCGAAACCGGAGACCGCTCCTGCAGTTCCGACGCATGACGAGGAGAACGTAATGGCTCTCTATGGCAACCACTATGCAACCAACAACCTCAATTTCGGAACCACCGGATGGGGTAGCACTTCTTGGGAGACTTTGAAACTGGGTGAGGATAGCACAAATGTACTCTATACCCAGGATATGAAATGGGAGATGATGACCAACTGGGATAAGGACTCCTATGATTTCAGCGAGTTCGAGAAATTCCACTTCGACGTATGGGTTCCCGGCGCACGCCACGTGAAAGTGACCTTTGAGGCTCAGAGCGGATGGAAGCACGGCATTGACTTCGTTCTCAACGAGGGCTGGAACACCATCGATGCTGATCCCGATTGGTGGAACACCGATAGTGTAACCTACGAGTGGAAAGACGTGAAATATATCGCTTTCGAGGGATATAAGTATGTGGACTCTGAGGTATTGGATAGCTGCACCTCTGCCGAGGGAACACCGTTCGCATTCGCAAACCTCTATTGGTGGAAATCTCCGGCTGTAGTCTATCCGGACGCACCGGCAGACCCGTCAATTGCAGAGGAGAAGATAATGGCATTGTTCGCAAAGAAATATCAGACTAACACGCTGGCTTTCACTCCGACAAGTTGGGGTGCTCAATGGTCAAGCCCTGCAGGTTATGAAACCTCTTATTTCTACACCACATCGTTTGGTTGGGACTGCTTTACCAACTGGGCAGAGCCGCAGTATGACCTGAGTGCATACGATATGTTTGCATGTGATATCTGGGTTGAGTTGGATTCGAAAATCAAGATTGGTTTTGAGTGCCGCAAGCCGTCTGACGGCGGAACCAGAGAGTGGAAACAAGGTGCGCATTTTGAACTGAAAGCAAATCAGTGGAATCATGTAGTGGTTGACTTGCTCAATGCTCCGTACACAACTAATGATTATGACTTTAGCGACATGCGCTACATGGTACTGGAAGAATTCCAAAAACCAGACGGTGCATCCGCAGAGGGTACTCCGGTAGGCATTACAAACGCATATTTCTACCACTCTATAGACCAAGCTGTTGAGCAGGTGGACGCCGAGAAAGTGGCTGTGAAGCGTCTGATAGATGGTCGTCTCGTTATCGAGAAGAACGGCAAGCGCTACAATGCACAAGGTGCTGTTGAGAAATAAACACAAGTTCCTGCAGATACAGGATCGATGATTGCAAAAAAATCCGCTCCAACCAAGCGGATTTTTTTGCAAACAAGAACACAAATACCTGAAAAACAATGAACAGATTTGTAAGTTTCGTAGTAGGCCTGCTGGTTCCGGTGCTGCTGTTCGCACAAACGCCTGTGAACGGCGTGGTGGTAGATGAGCACGGCGATGCGCTGATAGGCGCTACCGTACGCGTGCAGGGCACCAACGTGGGCACGATCACCGACATGAACGGCGGTTTTACATTTTCTGACGTGGCATCCGGAGCTATCGTGGAGATTTCCTACATGGGCTATCTACCCAAACAACTGCCGGCAACGGACGGCATGCGCGTAGTACTGATAGAGGACGTCCAGAAACTGGAGGACGTGATTGTCGTCGGCTACGGTGCCGCCAAGATCAAAGACCTGACCTCGCCTATCGAGGTGGTGAAGGGTGAAGAACTGGTGGCTATCCCTACCGCATCGGCAATGTCAGCGCTTCAAGGCAAGGTGTCGGGTGTGAACATCGTCAACTCGGGTGCGCCGGGTTCGACACCTATCGTGCAAATCCGCGGTATAGGTTCGTTCTCGAACAACACACCGCTGTACGTCGTGGACGGGATGTTCTACGACAACATCAATTTCCTCAACAGTGCGGACATAGAGGACATGTCGATCATGAAGGATGCTTCGGCAGCCGCCATCTACGGCGTGCGTGCCGCCAACGGCGTGGTGATCATCACCACCAAACGCGGCAAGCAGAACCAGCGTCCGGACGTGACCTACGACGGCTACGTGGGCGTGCAGACGGTGAGCAACCTGATACCGATGTGTTCGTCCGACCAGTACGCAGAGATGCTACTGGAGGTGAGCAAGCGTACGTACACGCGCATGATCAACAACTCGATGAAACTATACGGCGGCTCGTATGATGACGCCACAGGCACGTACCACCTGGCGCAGAACACCAACTGGTACAAGGAGCTGCTCCGTCCGGCTGTCATCACCAACCACGGTGTCACCATCAACGGCGGCGGCGAGAAAGCCACCTACGGCGTAGGCGTCAGCTATCTCTACCAGAACGGTATCATGAACACCAAGAACGACTACAACCGTCTGAACATCCGCGGCAACGTGGAGTACAAACCGTTCAAATGGCTGACCGTGGGCTTCAACGGCATTTTCATACAGAGCACGCAGCAGTTCCCGAACAACGCGGCCTGGCAGCAGGCATACAACATGCCGGGTATCTTCCCCGTGTATGACCCATCGACGGCTGAACTGTACACCGACGGCTTTGCCTCGCCGCTGACGCTGCAACTGACCAACAACTTCTACAACCCCGTGGCTACCGCCAAGTTCTACGACAGCCGCAACAAGAACAACCAGCTGATGGCTGCCGTCTATGCGCAGTTCAACATCCTGCCGGACAAACTGAATATCCGCACATCGTACAACTACGACTACACGGGTATGGAAGCCACGACGTTCATTCCCGAATTTTTCATCAGCAACAACCAGAAGAGCGAGACCTCGTCGCTGACCAAGAGCACCACTTCGCTCAACAACTGGATTTGGGACAACACCATCACCTATTCCGACCAATGGGGCAAGCACGCGTTCAAGGCGATGCTGGGTCTGAGTATGCGCGAGGAGCGCTACTATAACCTGTGGGCCGTAGCGCAGGACGTGCCGGCAGGCAAGGACAGCTATATGTACATCAACATGGGTAACACCGAAGGACGCGTGACGGGCGACGGCGGTTCACGCTACCGCGGTCTGTCGTATTTCGGCCGGTTGAACTACAACTACGACGAGCGATACATGGTGATGTTCACCCTGCGTCGTGACGGCTCGAGCAAGTACAACGAGAAATGGGGCACATTCCCATCGGTAGGTCTGGCCTGGGTGCTGTCGAACGAGAATTTCCTCAAAGGCGTGGACGGCGTGGACTACCTGAAGCTGCGTGCCAGCTGGGGTCTACTGGGTAACGACAAGATAGGTGCTTCGTTCGGAACGACGAGCAGCACCCTGGCACGTGCCGTCTATGGCGAGAACACCGCACTGAGCGGATACGTCAACAGTTCGAACTTCTCATGGCTGAGCTGGGAAGTGGTGAACGAGACCAACGTGGGCGTGAACTTCGGCTTCCTCGGCAACCGGCTGACCGGTGATGTGGACTGGTACTACCGTCTCACGCAGAACGCCGTCATCTCTCCGCAGCTGCCCATGCAGGAAGAGACCATCGCCGGCAACTGGGGCGAGATACTCAACATGGGTGTGGACATCAACCTCCGCTGGGAACACCGTGTGGGCAAGAACTGGACGTATTTCATCGGCGGAAACGTGAGCTGGCTGCGCAACCGCGTGATGAGTCTGCGCGACGGCGTGAACATGATCAAGGGCGGCAAGACCGTGCAGAAAGTAGGCGAGAAGATGAACAGCTACTACGGCTACAAAGTAGTAGGCGTCTATCAGACAGACGAGGAATGCGCCACCGACCCAATTGCCGTGGCCAACGGACTAGTGCCGGGCGATTTCAAATACGAAGATGTGAACGGCGACAAGGTCATTGACGAAGCCGACAAACAGATCCTCGGCTCGTATATCCCCGACTGGACCTACGGCATCGACCTCGGTTTCCGCTACAAGGGTCTGGACCTGACGGTAGTGTTCTACGGCAAGGCAGGCGGACAGATATGGAACCGCAAGCGCGCGCTGCGCTACGCGAGCAACACCTATAATTTCGACCTGGCGCAATACACCAACCGCTGGCACGGCGAAGGCACATCCAACACCGACCCGTCGTCGGCAGGTCTGATGAAGAGCTGGAACATCGGTGACAGCCAGAACGCCAGCTATTTCGTGGAGAGCGAGGACTTCTTCCGTATCCAGAACATCACGCTGGGCTACACGTTCACGAACGTAGGTGCCGGCACATACAAGATGCCGAGTATCCGTCTGAGCCTCAGCGCGGACAAACCGTTCACGACATTCAAGGCCAACTCAATGACTCCGGAGATCAGCGACGCGGAAGGATGGGACACAGAGGTGTATCCGCTGACATCCACGTGGACCTTCGCCGTACAACTCAAATTCTAATTTTGCTTTTTCCGTGCATCTTTGCCTTTTTTGTTCGGTCATTATGGTCACCCTAACGCCCTTACAAGAAAAAGCAAACCTGCTATAGAAAAATTCAAAATACAAATAGTATAACATTATGAAAACAAGATATATTTTCACCTTGATCATTCCGGCGGTGATAGCAGCGATGATGACCGGTTGCTCGTTTCTGGAGATTGACACCGAGAACATAATCGCCACGTCGGAGGTGGACTATTCGAATACCTCGGAGATGTACCAGCCGGTGATAGGCGCCTATTCCAAACTACGCTGGCCGGGCATGCACTGGGTAGATAACATTCTCTGGAGCGGCCGTGACGACGACATGACTTCGGGTCGCGACAATGACCAGCAGGACGCGCTCCGTTTCGGCTACCGCGGCGGCTACCAGTGTCCGAACTCGTTCTGGGGACTGAACAACGCGTGGATCAATGCGTACGAAGTCATCCGGACCTGCAACTCGACCCTAGAGGCGCTGGACCAGTACGCAAAACACATCACGCCCGGGTCCGCCGACTACGCCAACTACCGCAGCTACCGCGGCGAGGTGGTGACCATCTCCATGTGGGCGTACTACATGATGGCTACTTCGTTCGGCGCGTGCGTCATCCTGGAAGATAACAACCAGACACGGTTCGTGCGTTCCACGCAGGAGCATGTATGCCAATACGCCCTGGCAAAGCTGGACAGCGTCATCCCGGACATGAAACGGATGCGTCCGAACGAGATGGTACATCCGGGTGCGTTCACCGCCTTCTCGGCAGAAGCGCTGGCAGCACGGTTCGCGTTGCTACTGGGCGACTACGCCAAGGTAGAGACTCTGACGGACGACATCATCCAGAACGGCGGATTTGCGCTCTATCCGGACTACTACAACCTATTCAAGATCCCCGGCAAACTCTGCAACGAGAGCGTGATGGAGGTGCAGGTGACCGACTTCGGCCTGGCCACCGGCGACTATATCGGTATCGACCAGTGGTTCGTATCAATGGGTGCCACCCTGTCGGGCACCGTGGACGGTCAGCCCGTGTCTATCTCGGGATGGAACTTCATGCAATACAACCGCTATTTCGTGGAGTGGTGCAAGGAGCGAGGCGAGACTATCCGTCTGGAGACCTCGGTGCTGGAGAGCGGCACGAAGACGCGTGAGAACTTCACCATAGAGGGTTCGTCCTATTTCAATGGCAAGGCATACCTGCCCTATGACCAAATGACCGCCGGCAACACCGAATGGGGTCGCAACAACAACGTGCGTCTGCTGCGTTACGCAGAGGTGCTGCTGATGAACGCCGAAGCCAAGGTGCGCAACGGCAAGAGCGGCGACGCACCATTCAATGAAGTGCGTACGCGTGCATCCATGCCCACCAAAACCGGTGTAAGCGTAGATGACATCCTAGATGAGCGCCGTATCGAGTTGTGCTCCGAATGGGGTCTGCGCTACACCGACCTTGTACGTACCGGCAAAGCCGCTGAGGTGCTCAACGACTCGAAACTCGTGCGCGACCAGGCTGCCGGTGAATGGACCGAGGCGAAAGCCTACTGGCCTGTGCCGGGTCTGCAACTGGTAAACCTGCCGGACCTGGCGAAAGAGCCGGAGTAGAGTTGAGAGTTAAGAGTTAATAGTTAATAGTGAATAGTGAAGAGTTAATAGTTAAGAGTTAAGAGACTGGAGATGAAAAGCAGATTATTCATACTATTTCTCGTGATGGCGACGACGGCAGGTTGCACGACGCCGTCTTCCATCAATCCGTCCAATCCGGAGCAGACGACGCTGTCGGACGAAGCGATGCTGGACACGCTGCAACGAGCCCATTTCAACTACATGTGGGCAGGCGCGGAACCGACCTCGGGTCTCGCCTACGAGCGTATCCATGAGGACGGCGACTACGGCTATGACGACCCTACCATCATCACCATCGGCGGTTCGGGTTTCGGCATCGCAGGTATCATCGCCGCCATGGACCGCGGGTTCATCTCCCGCGCGCAGGGTGTGGAGCGGCTGCAGCGTATCGTCAGTTTCCTGACGCGTGCCCAGCGTTTCCACGGTGTTTGGCCACACTGGCTGTATCCTTCAGGCCGTGTGGCGCCGTTCAGTCAGAAAGATGACGGCGGCGACCTCGTAGAGAGTTCGTTCCTCATGGAAGGACTGCTCTGCGCACGACAGTACATGGACTCGACCGTAGAGGCGGAGAGACAGGTGATTGACGGCATCAACACCCTCTGGCACGAGATGGAGTTCGACTGGTACAGGCGCAACAACCAGAACGTGCTCTACTGGCACTGGTCGCCCAACTACGGCTGGGATATGAACTTCAAACTGGAGGGTTACAACGAGTGCATGATCGTGTATGTACTTGCCGCCTCGTCCCCTACCCACCCCTGTCCGGCCGAGTGCTACCACAAGGGCTGGGCGCGTGACGGCGGCATACGCAGCAATGCGACCTATCAGGGCTATCCCCTGCTGCTCAAGCACAATGGTGCGGAGAGCACCGGCGGTCCGCTGTTCTGGGCGCACTACAGCTGGTTCGGACTCTGCCCAAAGGGTCTGTCCGACCGCTATGCCGACTACTGGGAAGCGATGCGTGCACACGTGCTGAGCGACTATGCCTACTGCGTGGCGAACCCCAAGGGCTACGTCAATTATTCCGACAGCTGCTGGGGTCTGACGGCAGGCTATTCGCCGGACGGCTACTCGGCACACGCGCCGAACAACGACCTGGGTGTCATCACGCCTACAGCGGCGCTATCCAGTTTCCCCTACGCACCCGAGCAGGCTATGAAAGCGGCGCGCTACTGGTACCGGCGCAAAGGACTGCTGTGGGGCGACTACGGTTTCTATGACGGCTACAGCGCCACCTCCAAATGGTATCCCCGACGCTATCTGGCGATTGACCAGCTGACCATCGCACCGATGATAGAGAACTACCGTTCCGGACTGCTATGGCGCCTGTTTATGTCCTGTCCTGAGATACAGGAAGGTCTGAAAACACTGGAAATAACCTACCAAGAATAATCCAAACTTTCTTCACTTATGAAAAAGCATTTCGTATGTCTATTCGTCCTCTCCGCCCTGCTGCTGACGGGTTGCGGAAAGGCCACTGACCCTCAAGAGGCTCAGATGAACGCATTCGTGGACCGGCTGATGGCGCAGATGACGCTGGAGGAGAAACTCGGCCAGCTCAACCTGCCTGTGACGGGTGATATCGTCACCGGCCAGGCTCGTGAGAGCAATGTGGCGGAAGATATCCGCAACGGACGCGTGGGCGGACTATTCAACCTCAAAGGCGCAGACGCTATCCGCGAGGTTCAGCGCATAGCCGTTGAGGAGAGCCGTTTGGGTATCCCTCTGATTTTCGGTATGGATGTGATACACGGCTACGAGACCGTGTTCCCTATTCCGCTCGCCCTGGCGTGCACCTGGGACATGTCTGCCGTAGAACGCTCGGCGCAGATTGCAGCGTGCGAGGCTACTGCCGACGGTATCAGCTGGACGTTCTCGCCGATGGTGGACATCTGCCATGACGGCCGCTGGGGACGCATCAGCGAAGGTAGCGGGGAAGACCCGTATCTGGGCAGCCGCATTGCCGAAGCGATGGTACGCGGCTATCAGGGCGAGTCGCTTGCCGACCCGACGACGATGATGGCATGCGTAAAGCATTTCGCCCTGTACGGGCTCGTCGAAGCCGGTCGCGAATACAACAATGTCTATCCCGACGACTACCATATGTTCAACGAGTACATGCAGCCCTACAAGGCGGCTGTGGACGCCGGTGCCGGTTCGGTGATGGCGGCGTTCAACACCGTCCACGGCGTTCCTTCCACAGGCAACAAATGGTTGCTGAATGATCTTCTCCGTCAGCAATGGGGCTTCAAAGGCTTTGTCGTATCCGACTACTGCGGTCTGGAGCAGTTGCAGGACCATGGCGTCTGCACCACGCGCGAAGAGGCTTCCATCCAATGCCTCGAAGCCGGACTGGATATGGATATGGTATCCAACGGTCTGAACGGCACCTTGGCACAGGCCGTGCGCGAAGGACGCTGCTCGGTCAAGGATGTCAATATAGCCTGTCGGCGTATCCTGGAAGCCAAATACAAACTCGGTCTGTTTGAAGACCCCTATCGCTACTGCGATGCCGGCCGTCGGGAGCAAGTCATGCTCTCCGATGAGCACAGAGCCGAAGCCCGGCGCATCGCCAGCGAGAGTATGGTGCTGCTGAAGAACGACAAGGACGTCCTGCCGCTGAAGAAGAAAGGCACCATCGCCCTCATCGGTCCGCTCGCGAATACGCGACCGAACATGTCCGGTACGTGGGCTGTGGCGGCAGTGCCCGAGCGATACAAGACCATCAAAGAAGGGCTGGAAGATGCACTCAAAGCCTCCGGCGCACGACTGTTGTACGCCAAGGGTGCCAACATATGCTATGACGCCGAACTGGAAGCCAGAGTGACGATGTTCGGCCGCGAGATGCGCGATGCCCGTCCGGCGGAGACGATGCGAGCCGAAGCACTGCGTATAGCACGCCAGGCCGATGTCATCATTGCCTCCATGGGCGAACCTAGCGAGATGTCCGGCGAGTGCTCATCCATGGTCAATATCGAGATGCCGGACGCCCAGCAAGACCTGCTCGTCGAGCTCGCCAAACTGGGCAAGCCTATCGTACTTGTACATTTCGCAGGACGCCCCACCGTGCTCAACTGGGAAACCGAGCACCTGCCTGCCATTCTTGAGGCATGGTTCGGCGGCAGCGAGACGGCTGATGCCGTGGCGGACATCCTGTTCGGCGAGGTCAATCCGTCCGGACGCCTGTGCGTGCAACTGCCGCGTCACGTAGGCCAGTATCCGTTCTCCTACCGCCAGATGCGCACCTCGCGTGTGAATCCCGATGGTGAGTACCATAAATTCCTCTCCTGCTATGCCGACGTGAGCAACTGGCCGTTGTATCCGTTCGGCTACGGACTGAGCTACACCACGTTCGCGTACGGTCCTGTCAGCCTGAGCGACAGCGTGATGGTGCTGAACGGACAGGTGACGGCGCGCGTGACGGTGACGAACACCGGTTCGCGCAAAGGCACGGAGGTGGTACAATGGTATATCGGCGACCGCGTAGCCAAGGGCGTAAGGCCGTACAAGGAGTTGCGCGGATTCGAACGAATCACGCTCGAACCCGGCGAAAGCCGTGAGATAGCATGGACGATCAACGCCGACCGGTTGGGCTATTTCGAGCCCGCAGGGCTCACCTGGACGCTCGAACCGGGCGAGGTGGAGATCATGGTGGGATGCAACGCCGCCGACACGCAGATGACGCTCCTCACCGTACGTTAGTCACATTTGTACAAGCGGATCTCAGATGTGGTTTGCAGAACCGCAGAATTGGCGGGGACGTCTTGGGTTAACCATACGTTTCCGCCGATTATCGTATCGTGCCCGATACGGAGACGACCGAAGATGGTCGTATTCATAAGAGTGCCGCTGATAAGTTTGATAAGAAATTTGTAAAAGGCCTTAGACGACGTATTAGTCATCATTGATATTCGGAGCGATGAGCTGCGTACGCCACGACGTGAACCGCAAGCGTACGGGTAATATCCATCGTTCCAAACGCTGACTGAACGGACGCTCCGGGTCCGGCACTATCTCACGTGCCACTTGCTCGAACGTACGTGCATCCACGGCGTAATAACGCGAATCGGTAGCCGTATAGAGGGTGATTGTCCAATGGAACAAGTCACCGACAATCGTGATTTGCATATTCTGCGGGTCATACGCATCGATCCCCACATGCGCCAACTGGCCATTGGAGCGAACAGCATACAGCTGATGATCATCCGTCACCACCAGACCAATGAGTGCACGGTTGGCTGGCTCAATCACGAACACGTTCGTATATTGGTGATTGGTGACTGGTGATTGGTGATTGATTTCCCGTACCCATGGTGTACCTTTGACCATCTTGAGTTGGAACAATCGGTTGTTGCTGTCCGTTAGCAGAAATCCGTTATCGTAGTCCTTGCGGGTAGTACCGTTGCCCCAGATGAGTTGTACGGGAAACTCAAAACCGTGTTTGGTCAGTTCGCGGGAGAAAGAGAGTGACTTGGCACGATTGACTGTATTGCTCTCGCAGTCAATAAACTCCAGTCCTTCCTCCGTTAGGCGGAAGACGTCGGGCGGCAGTTGCAAGTCCACACGTCCGGATGCCGACTCCAGCATCGTATATAAGCCCACAGCCGGCTTATTGAGTTGCTTAGGCGAAGTCTTGAAATGGAACGCATTCTGCTGAATGAGTTTAGGGGTAAGTGCCACGCCGTAGAGCGAATCCGGCAACCGTCCTTCTGCTACCAGTTGACGGAACGCAAAGAGCGGCAACAGGCTGTCGGCTTCCGCCTTGCTGAACTCCTGTCCTCGGAAATCTACATAATGCACCTGTTTGTTCACACTCTCAAAGCGGATGAACGTGCTATCCAGACACGAATAGACCACAAAAGGCATCTTGTCCGTACGCGGAGACACCAACTCATACAACGCCGGCAACAGCCATGCTAACATAATGATTGCGAGAGCAATGATTACGTATTTGAGATTCGAAATTTGAAATTTGAGATTAGCCATTATTGTTTTCCGAGTTTGAAACGATACACAGAATAGAACGGGAGACAGGTAGTGACTACCAGCAGCAGGAGCAACCACGGGTACATCGGCTCGTAACATGCCGGTTGTGTGCTCAAGAAACACAATGCTACTATAGGTGCGCCAATCAGGAAGTTCACACAGCGGCCTTTCCACTGCGGCTCCAATATGCACCACGAGACGACATTATAACCGAGCATGCCGCCAAAATACCACGGCAGGCAGGTGAGGAACGTACGCCATACCAGTTCACGCGGCAACCATACCTGCTCTACAATAGCCAGTACAGCAGCGTCTGCCGTAAACAGCACGCACAAGCCTACTATACTGCAAAACAGCATAGACCCTATACTGAGCGTGTCGTCTATCGGCAAGTGCAAGGTCAGACGGATACGCTTAATCTGCATCTCCGGCAACCACTGACAGAGCGCGATACATACTCCTGTCACCAACGGCAGGTACATAAACGAATCCACCATCAGTACGTCGCGGCCGATCATCGTAGCCCATGTCTCCACCACGCCGGAAGCCAGCAGCGTAGAACGAATCGAAAGGAGCATATACACCACCAAGCCTACATGCACCACAAAAGCGAGACACCAAAAGAGTCTCAGCTTAAGCCATTCCTTATAAAAAATAGATTTCAGCATATTAGTATTTTCCCGTTAAGTCAATAAACGTATCCTCAAGCGTTTTCTCCGGCGTGATGAGTTCGGACACAGGGCATTGCTTGAGGATGCGTCCATAGTCCATGATAATACAGTCGTCCACCAGCCGTTCCAAGTCCTGTATGATATGCGAAGTGAGGAAGACTGTCTTCTCCCCGCGTTTGCAGAAATCCCGCAGATACTCCACGAAAAGCCGACGATAACCCGGGTCAAGACCCAACGAGAAATCGTCCAGGATAAGCAGTTCGGGGTCTTGGGCCATCAACAGGCCGAGCGCCACTTGCGAGCGCTGACCGTTCGACATCTGGTTGAGCAGTTGGTAATCCTTTACCTTCAACAGACGCATCAGTTCGTAGTACGCCTCTTTGTTCCATCTGGGGAAGAAAGGCGCATAGAACCGCTCAATCTGGGCGATTGTCATGAACGGGTATTGCACATGCCCTTCCAGCAGCAGACCGATGCGAGCACGCTCTCTGGCGGGCATCGTACGCGTATCGTAACCCAACAAACGACACGAACCGGCATAAGGCTGGATGAAACCGGAGAGGATATTGATCGTAGTAGTCTTGCCAGTTCCGTTCTTTCCCAGCAGACCTAAGATGCGACCACGCGGCACCGCGAAGCACAAGTCCTCGTAGATAAGCCGTTTCCCGTAATAATGGGTGACGTGGTCGTATTCAATCACCAAATCATTTGTCATAACGTTCAGAATTCAGTGTTCAATTCTCAAATTATTAAAATCGGTTGCAAAATTACAAAAAAAAACGCATATGCGCAAACATAAAATGCAAAATCCCCAAATTTGGGGATTTATTCCGTTTTACTTGCTCATATCAAAAAAAAGCAGTAATTTTGCAGCGTGAAAAAACGGCTTGCCATATTCGCATTGTGTTGTCTGCTGTCCGCGTTCAGCTTTCATATCCACGCAGAAGTGCCTGCGGGGCTGGTTTTGGACAGTGCCCAGCAGGCGTTGTTGGACAGCATCGACCGTATGTTCACCCTGCAGGAAGTGGTGGTTACAGCAGAAGAGTTGACCGGTCGCAGCAGTGCCAGCGTCATCAACAAAGAGGCTATGCAGCACCTGCAGCCCTCTTCGTTCACCGACATCACCAACATGCTTCCGGGTGCGTCCATCAAAGACCCCAAACTCACCAACAGCAACACTATTCATTTGCGCGAAGCGGGTGACGGCAGTAGCGACGACAACTACTCCACCGGTTCACTAGGTACAGGGTTCGTGATAGACGGTGCACCGGTGAGTACGGATGCAAACATGCAGTATATCCAAGGCGGCAGTACGCAGGACGCTGCACGCCAGACGGTGAACAAAGGCGTGGACATGCGTACTATCTCCACCGATGATATCGAGAAAGTGGAGATCATCCGCGGCATCGCCAATGCCGAATACGGCGACATCACTTCCGGCGTCGTGAAGATTGAGCGCAGCATCAAACCCACACCTTTCAAAGCCCGTTTCAAGGCTGACGGTTTCAGCAAACTGGTGTATGTAGGCAAGGGTTTTGCAGTTAACTCCACCACCATCTATATGGGTCTCGACTACCTGAGTGCGAAGAACGACCCGACAAACACTCTGGAGAACTACCGCCGCATCAACGCCTCCATGCGGTTGCAACAGCGCTGGTCGGTAGGCCGGTACAACATCCGCTGGCAAGCCAATGCCGATTATTCGGGTAATATCGACACCGACAAGAACGATCCGGATATCCACCTCACCAAAGAGGACTCTTACCGCAGCGACCTGCACAAGTTAGGTCTATCGAATACCGTGAACTGGAGCGACAAACACAACGACTGGTGGGCGGCATCGCTACTAGCAAACGTGTCCGGCGAGATCAGCACTATCAGCCAGACGAAGTTCATCCAACTGACCACACCTGTGCAACCTATTCTGGACAATATGACCGAAGGCAACAAAGATGCCGCTCTGCTGCCGCCGCAATACGTAGCCAGACATCGGGTAGAAGGTCGTCCGCTGAATGTGTATATACGTCCTAAAGCTTCGTTCACCTTCGACACATGGCAGTTCAGCCACAAAGCCGACGTAGGTATCGAATGGAAAT
>Ga0310786_10003696_pt1 | contig 21997 bp, 14 predicted proteins | sample AusTroGonzalo_MG_FD_203881 | JGI IMG/M metagenome (GOLD analysis project Ga0310786, IMG submission 203881) | Bovine rumen microbial communities from tropical cattle in Woodstock, Queensland, Australia - Gonzalo_03 (v2) (version 2) | ecosystem: Host-associated > Mammals > Digestive system >...
TGGGTTGATTCCAGGTTTGTCCTGCACGTTGTTCGAACATTTCGACCAGAGCGGCGAATCGCTTGAGATGTTCGAGGCGCGCGGCTCTGCGAACATCTGGAAGAGCAAGGCGTACAAGGGAACGCTGCCCAAGTTCTCGTCCTCGTCCATGACCAAGAAGGTGACCACGAACGATGGGGACGTTTGCACGTTCACGCTGAAACAGGACGGAAGCGCGCTCGTCAAGATAGCCAGATCCAACGGCAAGACAGATTCGGCTTCATTCACCATGGATGTAAAGCCCCTTGATGACGGCAAGAGCTTCAGGGTTGACGGAGTTTGGATATTCCCCAAGGGGTGTATCAGCAGCGTGACTTTCAAGATGACTCCGAACTCGAAGGGCGTAATCGCCGAGAAGAACATCAAGGTGCTCGGCATTGACGTGGAATAGTGAAATTGTTCGCTTCCCAATCGGCAAAATATGGTATAATCAGCGCATGAGACGAAAGACATTCCTTCTGTTCGGTGCCGTGGCGGCACTGGCATTTTCGGGTTGCGGCCTGTTCTGCGCGGATGATGCGGGTTCTGGCAAGGTACGCGTTGGCACCTACAACATCCGGCTGGCCATCGGCGACAAGGGAACTCCGAACGCATGGCCGGAGCGTCGCGACGATTTGATCGCTTTGATCCGCAAGATGGATCTTGACGTGTTCGGTCTTCAGGAAGTTCGCCCCGAACAGGCGAAGTTCCTCGCTGAACAGCTGCCGGAATACGTGTATGTGGGCGAGCACCGCGGCGCAGACAGGAAAAGCGACGAGGCTTCGCCCGTATGCTACAGGAAAGATCGCTTCACCGCCCTCAAGAGCGGAACGTTCTGGCTTTCGGAGACTCCTGACGTGCCCGGAAAGAAAGGATGGGGCGCGGCCTGCCCGCGCGTGTGCTCATGGCTTCTTCTTGAGGACCGCAAGACCGGGCGCAAGTTCTGCTTCGCGAACACGCATACGGATCACGTGTCCGAATTGGCGCGCAAGGAAGGCATGCTGCTCATCATCGAACGCATGAAGAAATTCGGTTCTGGAGTGCCGATCATATTCACCGGCGACCACAACTGCCGCGAGACGGAAGCGCCGTCGATCGCGGTTTCCAAGCTGCTCAAGAACGCGCTTTACGAGAGCGAGATGCTTCCGCAGGGGCCGTGGCGCACATTCACCGGATGGAAATGGCGCGACGTCGAGATGTCCGCCGCCGATGCGATGAAGCTGCCCGAGCATGTCCGCAATGCCCGCAAGGGTTCGCCTGACGCCGACAAGACCAAGAATGGCGGATACGCTTGGGAGGATTGCGGCGCGCGCATCGACTACATCTACGTCTCTCCTGGGGTTCGCGTGCTGGACTACGCCACTCGTTGCGATCCCCGTCCCGGCAAGCAGCTTTATCCGTCGGATCACTTCCCTGTGACGGCCACTGTCATAATACCGGCACAATGAACAACTTGCAACGCGAAACGGCATGAATCCTATAGCTAAGAGAACCATCACGGCATTGACGACTGCGGCGGGCGTCGTTGCGCTGTTTCTTTGGTGCCCGCTCCGCGCGATTCCGGCTGTGCTGCTCGTCCTTTCGACGCTTGTCCAGCTTGAGTTCTACATGATCGCCAAGAAATACGAGCCCGTGACTTGGCTCGGGCTTGCGATGGGCGCGGTGTGGATGGCGGGAAGCGCCGCATGGCCTGCCGCGGATGCGGCGATCCTGAATTTCCTCATTGGCATCCCGCTGTTCTTCATGTTGTTCTTCTTTGTGCTGGCGCTTTGGGTTCTCTTTCGCGGCAGATATGCGAATCCTCTCGGGACGATGGCCGTCACGTGGATGGGTTTCTTCTATGTGCCTTTTCTGGTGTCGTTCTTCTTGAGAACCATCCAGACTGCGGGTGGCGTCACGATTCTCGAATCGGCCTGGTTCGCTATGCCCGAGACCCGCATTGGACTATACACGCTATTCGCGCTTCTTGCGGCTACGAAGGTCTCCGACATGGGCGGATTCGCATTCGGGCTTTCCTTCGGGAAGCACAAGATGTGCCCGTCCGTCTCGCCCAAGAAGAGCTGGGAGGGCTTTGCGGGCAGCATTCTGGGGGCATGCCTGATTTCGTCTCTTTTCTGCTATCTCGCGATACGAAACGGATGGTCCGAGCATTGTCCCGTATGGCGCTATGTCACTTATCCGCGTGCGATTGCGGTCGGAGCGGCGATAGCCGTTTTCGGGACGCTTGGGGATCTTGTGGAATCGCGAATAAAGAGAGAATGCGGCGTGAAGGATTCGGGAACGTTCATGCCCGCGGGCATGGGCGGATTCCTCGATATGTTCGATTCGATACTTTTCATCCCGGCCCTTGCGTATCCGTTTATATGCTGGGCGCAGTGGAGTTCCATCTGACCGGTCTTCAGGGCGATGTTCCGCAATCTATCCATACACGGCTGGAAGTTTCTGCTTTCCGGCAATGGCATGACGGTTCGCACCGGGAAGCAGTTCGGGCTTGCGGCGGTCCTTGGCGTCGTGGTGGGGCTTGTGACGGTGGCGTTCTACTGGATGATAGAGCTGGCGCGCGTGTACGTGATGGAGGGATTGGGCCGGCACACGTTCATGTCCACGCTGCCCACGGGAGAGGCATGGCGTGCGTTCTGGACGCTTGACGCCGTATGCGATCCGCATCGCTGGATACTCTTTTTCCTTCCTGCGGCGGGCGCGGTTCTGGGGAGCATCCTGATACATCGCTTTGCGCGCGTGGAACATGCGCGCGGGACGGATTCGGCCATCAAGGCGTTTCACAGAGGCGAGATAATCCCGCGCACCGTGATACCGGTGAAGTCCGTGGCGTCCGTGCTTACGGTGGGGTTTGGAGGATCTGGCGGCTATGAGGGACCTGTCACGCTCATCGGCGCCGCATGCGGCTCCGTGTTGAGCCGCCTTCTGCATCTTGACGCGCGCGCGTCGCGCATACTTCTTGCGGCCGGCATCGCGGCCGGCATCGCCGCGCTCTTCCGCGCGCCGCTGGCCGGCGCCATATTCGGCGCGGAGATTTTCTACTCGTCGAGCGATCTTGAGTACGATGCGATCATACCGTCGTTCTGCGCCTCGGCCGTGTCCTACACGGTGTTCGCCTGCTTCTACGGCTGGGATCCGCTCTTTGCGATGCCGGATGTCTCCTACGAGAACGGCCTTAGGCTCGTGCCGTATTTCGCCTTGGCCGTAGTGATAACGTACGGCGTGCGCTTCTACATAGAGTTTTTCCGCGGGACCGAAACGTGGTTCGGCAAGAGGAAATGGCCCGCATGGGCCAAGGTGGGCTTGGGCGGCCTCGCCGTCGGCGGAATAGGCTTTGTGTTTCCCGACATTCTCGGCTCAAGCTATGCGCTGGTCCAGGCTGCGCTTACGGCCGGCGACGCCGAATTCTTCGAGGCGGGCGGCACGCTTACGCTCATATCGTTTCTGTCGTTCTTCTTCGTGAAGGTGATAGCCACGTCTCTGACCGTCGGCTCCGGCGGCTCCGGCGGACTTTTCGCGCCGGCGATCGTCTGCGGCGGCGCCTTGGGCGCGGCCACAGGGCTTTTCTTCGCGCAGATTCTGCCCTCATCAATAGGCATCCATCCGGCGGCTTTCGCGCTTGTGGGTATGGCGGGCTTTCTTGCGAGCTCCATACGCGTGCCGATAACCTCGATCGTGATGGTGTCGGAGATAACGGGCAACCATGCCCTGCTGCTGCCCACGATGTGGGTCGTTGGAATAACCTTCTGGCTGAACAACCGCTGGTCGCTCTACCGCAGCCAGGTGCATTCGCACGATCAGTCGCCGCTTTATTCGTGACAAGACGATGCCAGGAAAACTTTTCAAGCTAGTCTCGAAGTTCAAGCCCACAGGCGATCAGCCTGAGGCCATAGACGCTCTCGTGAAGGGGCTTGAGGGAGGATCGCAGCGCCTTGTCCTGCAGGGCGTGACCGGAAGCGGCAAGACGTTCACGATGGCGAATCTCATAGCTCGCTGGAATAGACCAACGCTAATCCTGTCGCACAACAAGACGCTCGCCGCGCAGCTCTTCGCCGAGCTGAAGGGATTCTTCCCCGAGAACGCCGTCGAATACTTCATCTCGTACTACGACTACTACCAGCCCGAGGCGTACATTCCGCAGACAGACACGTACATCGAGAAAGACGCCGCCGTAAACGAGGAGATAGAACGCTACCGCCTTGCCGCCACGAATGCGCTCATCGCGCGCCGCGACGTCGTGGTGGTCGCATCGGTCTCGTGCATATACGGCCTCGGCGAATCTACCGAATACCGCAATCTGGCCGTCGGTTTCAAGGTGGGCGAGGCGATGTCGCGCGGCGAACTCATCGAGCGCCTGATCTCGGCCCAGTACACGCGCAACGACTACGGCTACGACCCCGGCACGTTCCGCGTGCGCGGCGACGTGCTCGACATCTTCCCCGCGTATGCGACCGAGGGAGTGCGCGTCGAGTTCTTCGGCGACGAGATAGACTCCATACGCCAGCTGCTGCTCCCAGATTTCCGCATGGGCGTGTCCATGCCGGCCTGCGTCGTGACTCCGGCCAAGCAGTTTGTCATGCCGAAGGACAAGATGGAGGCGGCATACGCCCGCATCGAGGCGGAGCTCAAGGAGCGCCTTGCATATTTCGACGGCGCGAAGAAGTACCTTGAGGCGCAGCGCCTTCGCGAACGCACGGAATACGACATAGAGATGATGCGCGAGCTCGGCTACTGCAACGGCATAGAGAACTATTCGCGTCCGCTCACCGGCCGCGCTCCGGGCGAGCCGCCCGAGTGCCTTCTCGATTATTTCCCGGACGATTTTCTTGTGATCGTTGACGAATCGCATGTGGCCGTGCCGCAGCTGCGCGCCATGTTCAACGGCGATCAGGCCCGCAAGCAGAAGCTGGTGGACTACGGCTTTCGCCTGCCGAGTGCCAAGGACAACCGTCCGCTGAAATTCGACGAGTTCGAGAAGAAGGTCCATCAGATAGTGTTCACGAGCGCCACGCCGGGCGACTACGAGTATGCCGTCTCCGACGTCGTCGCCGAACAGGTGATACGCCCCACCGGGCTCCTCGACCCGGAGATCGAGATACGTCCACTGAAGGGGCAGATCGACGATCTCATCGCCGAGGTCCGCAAGGTGGCGGAAAAGGGTGATCGTGTCCTTGTTACCACACTCACGAAACGCTCGGCGGAAGACCTCACCGCGTATCTGCATGAGGTGGGCTTGCGCGTGGAGTATCTTCACAGCGACATCGACGCCCTTGAGCGCGTGGCTATTCTGGGGCGCCTGCGCAAAGGCGAGTTCGACTGCCTTGTGGGGATCAATCTTCTCCGCGAAGGGCTTGACTTCCCGGAAGTTGCGCTCGTCGCCATCCTTGATGCGGACAAGGAGGGCTTTCTGCGCTCCACGACGTCTCTTGTGCAGACGGCGGGCCGCTGCGCGCGCCACGTGAAGGGGCGCGTGATACTCTACGCCGACCATCAGACAGACGCCATACGCGACCTTCTTCGCATCACGAAAAAGCATCGTGAAAAGCAGATGGCGTACAACGCCGCCCACCACATCAAGCCAAAGAGCGTGAGGCGTGCAATCAACGAATCCGTCTACGTGTATTCGGAGGCGAAGAAGAAGACGGCACCGCGTGCAGATTTCGCATCCGCCACCGACGATGTGCGCGACACGATCGCCGCCTTGCAGGCGGAGATGCTCCAGGCCGCCGACGCCCTGGAGTTCGAACGCGCCGCATATCTCCGCGACCAGATCAAACTGCTAAAAAAAGGCAAATCTTGACTTTTCGTGTTCGGGTGGCAAAAAATCCTTGGAGGTTTCCCAATTTTTCGGGCATAAAAACGGGCTTGTCCCGGTCGGCGGTTTGCTGGGCCGGACTGGCGCGAGGCCGCCGAGTCGTGAAATTTGAAAAATTTAATTTCACGACAGAGCGCTTTGAAAGTTTGGTGTATTGACATGAAATACAAATATATGATATACTGTGTCGTGAAAATTTAAAAATAAAATTTCACGACAACTATGTTTATTGGACGTAAAGACATTCTTGAAGACCTAGAGTCGCTTTGGAGAAAGCGGACGTCTTCGTTGGTTGCCTGCAGGGGGAGGCGTCGAATCGGCAAGTCAACGTTGTTCCGTGAGTTTGCCCGCCGCAGTGCCGAGGCGTATATTGAGATTGAAGGACTTCCGCCTTCAGGGGAAAAGGAAATGACCAATCAAGATGAGATTGATCATTTCATGGACTCTCTTAGTCTGGCGACGAAGAGCAGTGTGCGCAATGTAGATCGGTGGCTACAGGCCTTTGCCGCCTTGGATGAGCAGATAGATGATACGAAGCGTACGGTTGTGTTGCTGGATGAGATATCGTGGATGGGCAGATACGATCCGCTTTTCCCCGGAGTGCTGTGGAAAGCCTGGGAAACGATGTTCCACCGGCATGAAAGACTTGTCGTGGTCATTTGCGGCTCGGTCTCTTCGTGGATTCAGAAGAACATCCTTGGCAGTACCGGCTTTGCCGGAAGGCTCTCCAGGAACTACGTCATATCAGAGCTTTCGCTTGCCGAATGTGTACAGTTCTGGGGCGAGGCGGCGTCGCGGATAGCACCTCGCGAGATTTTTGATGTGCTGTCGATTACCGGCGGCGTGCCTCGGTATCTCGAGGAGATCGATCCTGGTGCGTCTGCCGACGAGAACATTCGGCGGATGTGCTTTGAGAAAGGGGGAGAGCTTTTCAGGGACTTTGATTCCATATTCAGTCCGTTACTCGGCGAAGGCGTCGAATTGAAGAGAGATGTGCTTGCGCTGCTGGTGGACGGACCAAGGAGCGGGGCGGAGCTGGCAGAAAGCCTTGGTGTCGGCAACAACGGACGGTTCGCCGAACTGCTAAGGGATTTGAAGGAGGGCGGCTTCATCGACGACGACCTTGGGAAGAATCCCGCGACGGGCGGCGAAAGCCGCGTGTCTAAGTACAGATTGCGCGACAACTATGTCAGGTTTTACCTGAAATATGTGCTGCCGCACAAGCCGGAGATAGAGCGAGGTGTGTTCCGGTACGCCGCGCTTGACCAGCTTCCTGAATGGGAGGCGATTCGCGGACTGCAGTTCGAGAACCTGATTGTCAACAACTATCGGGAGCTCATTCCATATCTTCGCATCGGAAATTCGATTGTCGAGTCGGCCGCACCGTACCGCAACATGCGCGCGCTTCGCGGGTCGAAGCAGAGAGGTGTTCAGATCGACCTCCTCATCCAGACGCCATGCACGGCATACGTAGTGGAGGTGAAGCGGATGAACCACATCGGTTCCGAAATAGAGGAAACGATGCGCGAGAAGATCAGACGACTGCCGTTGCGGGAGGGCATGAGTGCGCGTCCGGTACTCGTCTATGACGGAGAACTTGCGCCTGCGGTCTCCGGGCGAGGCTATTTTGACGCAATCATCCCGGCGCGAAAGCTGATCGGCCTTTAAAGACATGTCGTCGCACCTACACACCACACGGGACTACGCACGGGCGCATGGCGAATCGGTGGATGGCTAGCCAGAGAAAATTGGGGAACTTCCAGCTGCCAGCAAAAAAATCCTACTTGTCTCAATCGGGCGAATTTAGTATAATTCACCCAATTAACGAACTCTCCCTAGGTTGGCAAACAGAATAGGTCGCATGAATCTTACATCTACAGGCATACACTACGGCGTCGAAACGCGCAGGGCGTTTCTGGCTCGTAAACTTGCGATTTCAATCATTGGGGCTTTTGCTTCGTTCGCATCCGGCGCATTGCCGGCGCAGCCTGCACATGTCGCCGCGTCGTGCAGCGACAAGTCGGAGTTCCATCCGTGTCGCGTCAAGGGCAGGACGGAGGCTGGCGCGTGGGTTGTGGCCAACTCGGGCGAGATCGTGCAGGCGGACGCGAAGGGTCGCTTCGAAATCGTATTGCCCGCGCAGGGCGTGTACTGCCTGAAGGCGATGAAAGACGGCTTTGACGAAGTCGTGCGCCCGTGGCTGGTCGTTCCTGCGCAGAGCGACGTGAACTTGTCGATGTGGGCGCATCCCAATCCGGCGCGCCGCGTCGTGCACGGCAACTTGGGCCATCCCGCCCAGCTCATAATCACCGATTCCGGGCGGCCTGTGCGCGGATTCGACCTCGCCGGCGTGGAGGTAGGCAGCTATCCCGCGCCCAAGGGAGTGTGGCATCACAGGAACAGATTCTTCTGGACGGCCGGCGAGTATGCGTTCACGGCCACGGGCGAAGTGAAGATTGTTGAATCGCTCGACTTCCAGGAACTCCGCGCGCGCGGCTGGTACAAGGGCGACTTCCATGCGCATATCATCCACGGCGAGAACTTATACCACGCCAATCTCCAGCAGATGAACTTCATTTGCCGAGCAGAGTGCTACGACTGGATATGGCTCTCCGGTGCGCATGCGAATGACGATTTCCCTCTTGACCTCGGAAAGCTCTGCGAGTTCCTGTCGGACGACAAGTTCTTTCTGCGGATCAACAACGAGTTCCCGAAGAACATCTACGGGCACTACGGGAATTTGGGCGTGGAGCCGCTTTCGGCCAAGGATTACGGCCCGGGATACAGCGAGTCTAAGGTCACGAACCTCGAGCTTGCAGAAAAGACGATCTACGCGCGCGGAGGGCTGGCCGTGCCCGTCCATCCGCTCTACGGCGACGTCGTGCGCCAGAACAAGATCACCGGACGCAAGATGTACGGCATGATCAACAACGAGCTGGTGCTATGGCTCCTCTGCCGTCCGGAAATGGTGCCGGTCGTCGACTTCTTCTACTTCCCCGAAGAGCGCGCCGAGAAGTTCTGGTACAGGCTTCTCAACAAGGGCTACACGCTCGCCTGCTCCGGTTCAAGCGACGCCGCGTTCGACGTGGGGCGCACGCCGGGCGATTCCCATGCCACCTACGCAAAGTTAGACAAGGTCGACGGTGCCTCGATCGTGCAGGCATTCAGGGAAGGTCGCACGATGGTCTCCTATCGAGGCGCCGGCGTGATCATCGAAATCGACGGCAAGACGTCCGGCGACAAGCTGTGCCCCGGTCCGCAGGAGCGCACTCTTGCGGTGGATGTCTACGCCGATCCAGGCAAGAAATTCACGTTGCGCGTGATCCGCAACGGAGAGGTGTTCGAGGAGAGGAACTTCACCGCCCCAGCCGACGGACACTTCTCCTTCACGCGCAAGATCGTGGAGAAGGAGAACGCCTGGTATGTGGCGATGCTCAAGAACGCCGGAAGCAAGTCGCCTCGCGCCGCCGCGTCGCCCATCTACTTCCGCGGCCCGGACTTCAATCCGCCGGAGGTGCTGCCTCTTCCCTTGCCTCTTCCGCAGAACATCAAGGACCGCATACTCTACCTCACGCCGCCAGAAACGGACACAGACGAATGGTACGAAGAACTGAAGCGTCTTCTCAAGGAAGCGAAGGATAACACAAAGTAATGCGAAACACCATGCAAGCAAGAAAGATAATATTCAAGTAGTATTCATGTGCCAAGGGGCTGAATTTGTGGTATAATTCGCGTCATGGAAAAGTTCTTCAACATCGCGGGGCCGTGCAATCCGGCTAAACACTACATGCTTCCGGCGACTGAGCGACTGCCGGAAATCATGCGGCTTATCGAGCGCGAGCAGTATTTCGCCATCCATGCCGCGAGGCAGTCCGGAAAGACGACTCTTCTGAAGGGGCTTGCCCGCGATATCAACGCGTCTGGCGAGCGCATCGCCCTCTACTTCACCGTGGAGAGCGTCCAGGCGTATCCCGACCCGCATGACGGGATATTCAAGATAGTCGAGTGCATGAGGTCTGACCTGTTGAGCCACCCGCTTTTCGGAGATCTCGTCCGCGATCCTTCGTCACCGATTCCGAAGCTTCTGCCGCAGTCGCCGGATCTTGGGGTGAAGCTATTTCTGACCATGCTCGCGCAGAAGGCGAACAAACCGCTTGTCGTTTTCTTCGACGAGGTGGATGGCCTTACGGAAGGGACGGCGGTCACCTTCCTTCGGGAACTGCGCAACGGCTACATCACGCGCGACGACATTCCATTTCCTGCGTCCGTTGCCATCGTCGGCATGATGGACATTCGTGACATGAAGGCGAAGGTGCGCCCTCACGACGAGACCCTCGGCAGCAAGAGCCCATTCAATATCATCACAGAGGACTTCACGCTTCGCAACTTTACCGAGGCCGAGGTTCACGAGCTGTACGCGCAGCACACCGCCGCGACGGGGCAGGTGTTCGCGCCGGACGTGTTCGACGCGGTCATGGACTGGAGCGGCGGTCAACCGTGGCTCGTGAATGCGTTGGCCCGCGAGTGCGTCGAGAAGATACACGGCTTCCGCTACGATGAGACGATTGCGGCGGCGGACATCGAGGTCGCCAAGGAAACGATAATACTCCGTCGCGACACGCATGTGGATTCGCTCATGGATCGCCTTCGCGACCCTCGCGTCAGGCGCGTTGTGGAGCCGATAATATTCGGGGGCGTGCGAACGGTTTCCAGCAACAGTGAGGACTGGCGCTATGTAGTCGATCTCGGTCTCATGCGCGAGGAACGTGGGACTCTTGTACCGGCGAACCGGATGTATTCAGAAATCATAGGACGATATCTCTCTCGCGACGAACAGGAGGGTATGATGCAGTCCGTCCCCAATACGCCGTGGGCTACGTCAGACGGGCTCGATATGCCTGGCCTTATGACCGCGTTCCAGGCGTTCTGGCGCGAGAACAGCGGGGCGGACAGACGCGCCTACGAATACGGTGAGGCGACGCCGCACCTCGTACTCATGGCGTTCCTTCAGCGCGTTACGAATGGCCAGGGCCGTATCAACCGCGAGATGGCGCTCGGCTCGGGGCGTCTCGACCTCTGCGTGGAGTACCGCGACAAGCGTTATGCCGTTGAGGTCAAGACGGCCAATAACTTCAAGGGTGAAGATTCCTACAGGCAGCTTCTGGGCTACCTTGACAAGCTTGGCCTCGACGAAGGCTGGATGCCGATATTCGATCCCGATCCCGCGAAGCCGTGGGAGGCGAAGCTCTATAGTCGCGATGTGGAGCTGGCCGGAAAGACGCTCCACATCATAGGTCTGTAGGAGGATCAATCGCGCGGCGGAGCGCAGAGGCGCGTGGATGCGGTGGGCCGTTTACGAGCACTCGCCGCAAGGCGAGTGAGCGGAACAGAACCACCGCGCCATGCGCCTCGGAGCGACGACCATGCACTTCACTGACCGATTACGCTCTTGAAATCGGGCGCGCGATATGATATGATAACCACACGCGTAATTATAGTCAGGTAATTTCTGCGCGCCGCGTAAGCGGTGCGCGCCAAAGAGAAAGCGAGTAGAATCATGAAAAAGCAAACAAGTTTATCACGCAGCACAGCGATGCTGGTTGTCGTCACGACGTGTCTTTGCGCACGTGCCGGAACGATTGGATGGGCGTCTGGAGCTCTGGAGATTCCGGCCGGCGACGAATTGACCATCACGACGCCGTCCCTTACGAACACGAGCGTGACTGTCCGCGGAACGTTCTCTGTCAATCTTGGCTCTGGATCCAAGAGCTACTACATCCTCGCCGATGATGACCGGACGAAAGAAACGACCAGCCATTTGGCCCCGTATCCAAGCGATGTCGCCCTCTGGAAGACTGGTCCAGGCAGGGTTTACGGGTACTATAACGACGCCCCAAGGGCAAATCTTGTCATCGGTAATAACGGCGGAGGCAACGGTTTGCTCCACGTAGGAGCTTTCCAAGGCTCAAACGGCAATTACTCGACCTGCTGGCTCAGGTTTGTCACGCTTTCCGCCAACGCCCAGACGGATGCGGATCACTTCGAGCCCATTCTGCTTGACTCCTATGGCAACATGATGTGCAGCAGGCTGATCAACGACAACACCAAGCCGCTTCAGGTCACGTTCACGAACCAGTGGAATGTCGCAAGCAACCAATATGTGCATTTCAGCGGCTATTTGCAGGCGTTCTACAATGCATACTTGTTTTCGACAAAAAAAGCTGGGGGCGACATCGTCCTTCGCGGCCATCCGAACGCCCCCGTCGTGTTTAAAGGCTGGGGTAGAATGGGTTTCAACATGTTTGACAACAGCGCAGCCAACCGCAAGGCGCTTGTACGCCTCGAGGGCGATTGCGAAGCCTGGTTCGTGATCAATAATACGTGGTGCATCTTCAATGCCACGAATATCGCCTACAACCATTCCGGCGATACGAAGTTCGTGTTTCAGGCGACCGAGGGCGGCTACATCAGAACGCTGGTGGAGAATGTCCTGCCATGGGGGGCGAACACCGGCAATCTAGTGCTTTCGACCATTGGCGACGGGGTGGTGCAGAAGAACCTCGATCTTCATGGATATTCGCAGAAGCTCAACGGCCTCGTCATCGAGGGAGAGGCGCAGCTCGTCAACACGAACGAGGCGGTAACGCTCACGTTCGGGGCTGGCGACACGGACGGCAAGCTGTCCGGCCTGATCACGAACGAAACGGTCTTCTGCGAGAAGGTCGGCTCGGGTACGCTTTCGCTTGAATCGGCCGACGTGTACTCTCTTGTGGCCACGAACGGCGGCGTGATCGCCGTCGCCGCCGGGTCCAACCACGTGCATACGCTCACGATTGACGTGCCGCTGACGTTCGCCGACGGCGCGATACTCACTGCTGACGAATGGCACGTGGGAACGAATACGCTGATCGCGCTCGACAGCGCGTCCCCGACGAACGTCGTGCATCTGACATTTCCCGTTGCCCACGATCTCCCGTGCATCAAGGAGGGGGCCAACTTCGTCACGTATGCCACGCCCGAGGACGCGCAGGGGAGTACGCTTTCCGTAAGGGGCGGCACGCTTCGCTTCGGTGGAGAGGCCTGCACGAATGCCTGGTGGCGCTTCACCGTCACAAAGGCGAGTACGGACACAGCCCACTTCACGAGCACGGAAGTGTCGGAATTCTCGTGTGATCTCAACCTCGGCCTCGGATCGCTGGGCATGTTCGCCGCAGACGGCCGATATGCTTACCAGGGTTTCGCGAATGCGGCGAGCGGAACCGCCGCTCCCAGCTTGTCGGAAGCGTATGTTGCGTCAACGCGCCCATGGATGAGTTGGAACTTGAAGACCATGCAGTCTCTCTATCCCTCGGCAACGAAGGATCCGATACTGAACGGCGGCGAATCCAGTGGCGGCCCCTGCAAGTTTGTGCAGCAGAGCAGTGATCACTTCAAAACTCCCAGCCGATACGACATAGCGGCGACAAGCGCAGACACATGGATTTCGGCATGGCCGGTCGGCGTGCTCTTCTCGAACGGCGTCGTGAGCGCCGAGAGTCCGGAGATCATCACCTGGCGGGCGAAGAGTGAGTGGGGACGGGAATCAGTCTCCTATGCGATGAGGCGATGCGTCAACAACGATCAGCGGACCTCATTCCCGCACCCCAAGGATTGGATGCTGGAATCGAGCGCGGACGGCGTCAATTGGGAGAAGATGGACGAGCGCACGAACCAGACGTTCACGATTACGTCCGAACCGCCGTATGTGAACGCGCAGTTCGGCTACACCTACAACGCGCACGTTCCGTACATCTTCTCCGCGAAGAACGCGAACTGGAAGTTCAAGACGTTCGGTACGGTGGATGTGGCCGCCGGGGCGACGCTTGACTTGAGCGAGATTCCCATGACGAATATCGCGTTCAACGCGCTGTCTGTGGATTGCGCGGGCGCGGGCAAGATCACGCGGTTCCGCCCGGCGGAATCGGGAACGCTCTACGTCACGTCGTCTGCGGCGGTGCGCAGGGGCGATGGACGCCTTGAGTCGAAAGTGACGTTGCCGTTGGTGCTGGGCGAGACGGCCGACATGGGAAATCTCGCCGGCTGGAGCGTATACGTGGACGGCGTGCGCGCACAGGCCAGCTTTGCCGCCTACGAGAACGGAAAAATCGTGCTGCGCACGAACTACGGCACCATGTTGTTCTTCCGCTAGGCAGTCGCACGCCAACACAAACAATGAAAGAAAAAACATGAAAAATGCAGAAATGAAGTTGGTGTCCTTGGCGACGTTCGCGTCGCTGTTCGCGTTTCAGTGTGCCGCCATTGAGCTGGTCGCGCCGGAGAAGGGGGCCATGGTCGCGCTCGTGCCGGATGCGCAGAAGAAGGTGATGTCGTTGCCGACTCTGGAAGAACGCCTGAAGTTCTTCGCGGAAGACAAGGCCAACGGCAAGGTCTTTCGACATGACAAGTTCTGGCGCAAGGCAAAGCCGCTTGTCCTCAAGTGGAACTACAATGAAAACGAGCGCGGGCCGTGGAAAATAGAAATCGGGAAATCCCCGGATCTTTCTGATGCACGCGTGTGGTTCTTCAAGGAAAAGGAGGGCAATGGCAAGGCCAAGGCGGAACAGCCAGCTCGAAAGGTTACGTATGAGGTGCCCCTTGCCAATCTCGAGATCGCAAGTGAATACTACTGGCGCGTGACGTGCAAATACCACTGTAGCAAGGCCGAATGCAAGCGCAAATGCAGCTGCCCGGAGGGCAAAAAGCCCGTTCGGTCGGAAATCGCGTCGTTCCGCACGGAGGATCTCGCCCCCCGCTGGATCGTGGTTGATGGACGCGTCGGCAACATCCGCGATTTCGGCGGACGCCACACTAGCGATGGACGGCGCGTGAAGCAGGGCATGGCATTTCGCGGCCAGGGACTCAACGACAACAGCATAACCGGCGAGAGCCAAGGCCGCAACAGGCTCACTGTGGAGGATGTCAGGTACTTCACGAACACGCTCGGCATCCGCACCGACCTCGACCTCCGCTCGAAGGAGGAGACGGCCGATCTCGCCGAATCTCCGCTCGGTCCCGGCGTGACCTTCATACAGCGCTCTTCGTCTTGCTACAGGGGCATCTTCTCGGATTCGGGGAAGAAGATCATGGCCGAGAACTTCCGCACGTTCTGCGACCGCAAGAACTATCCGATCTACTTCCACTGCATCGGCGGCGCGGACCGCACGGGTTCGCTGGCATACGTGCTCAACGGCGTGCTTGGCGTCGACCGCCACGAGATCGAGACGGACTGGGAGTCCACATTCTATCCGAATATTCCCGACGCCAATCCCGACCCGAATTTCTGGTGCAGGGAATCGCATTTCAACAACGGCTTCGCAAAGTACGGCAAGGACGGCGATAGCTGGAACCGTCGCATAGAGCTTTATCTGCTCGACTGCGGCATCACCGAGGCGGAGATCGCCGAATTCCGTTCCATAATGCTGGAACGATAGGGCAGGCTGTCCGTTGGTCGTTGTCGATCAGTAAGGAACATCTCTATGAAACATGTCAAGTTGTCCGTATTTGTCTGCGCGCTGGCTGTGGTCGCGGCAGGCGAGGTTCTCCCGGGAAATGCGGTTCGCGATGCGCTGGATGCGCCACGGTTGAAGGACACGCGCGTGCAGGGACCGATCGGGGCGAAGTTCGACGTGTTCATGCATGAACGCTGCCTTTCCGATTTCGCCCGCAACGTCGTCGTGCGCGAGGCGCGCGAGGCGTTCGCGCATCCTGATGACGACGTGTTCCAGGCGCCCGTGGGCATGTGGAAGGGTGAGTTCTGGGGCAAGCTCATGATATCGTCCGCCCGTGTGGCCGAGTATCAAGGCGATCCCGAATTTCTTGCCTTCCTGCGCGACGAGGCCCACCGGTTGATGGCGTTTCAGAGACCGGACGGATATCTTGGGACGTATGTCAATCCCGAGTTCGTAATACCTGTGGACCCGGAACTGGCCAAGAAGGCCTTGGGCTGGGCGTCCGACTGGTGCTGGAATTTGTGGTGCCGCAAGTACACGATGTGGGGTCTTCTGATGATCTACAAGGCGACGGGGGATCGCGATGTCCTTGCTGCGGCCGACCGGGCCATGACGCAGCAGATCGAGATGTTGCGCCGCATGGGGGTGAAGCTCTGCGACACCGGCACCTCCGCGATGGTGGGCATGCCTAGCTGCTCCGTTCTCAAGCCGCTCGTGATGCTCTATCGCGAGACGGGCAAGCAGCTTTTCCTCGATTACGCGCGCGAGATCGTATCGTACTGGGACCGTCCCGGCAACCCAAAGCCAAACTTCTTTCCGAACGCCGCCACAGGCCGTCCGCTTAACGAGTGGTATGCCGACAACATAGGCCGCTGGGGCAAGGCTTACGAGATGATGAGCTGCCTTGACGGCGTGCTGGAGTTCTATCGCGCGACCGGCGAAAAGCGCTGTCTGGAGATGGTGAAGCAGATGCAGGCCATTCTATGGTCAAGCGAGCGCAACCTCGTGGAGAGCGTGGGCTACAACGACCAGTTCGTCGGCGCGTCGCGCCATCTGAACGGCACGTCCGAGCCGTGCGACGCGATCCACTGGATACGTCTCAACCTCGACCTGTATCTGATCACAGGCGACAAGAAGTACGTGGACGCCATAGAAATGACGTTCTACAACGCATTTCTCGCGGGCGTGTTCCGCGACGGGAAGTGGGGCGCGCGCGAGGTGCGCTCGCACGGGCGGCACGTCGCGCGCTTCGGGCAGAGCGGCATGCGCCATCAGCATTGCTGCGTGAACAACATGCCCCGCACGTTCATGGACATAGCCCAGCTGGGCGTGTCGCGCGAGGCCGAGGGCGGCGCACTGCGGGTGAACCTCTACTCTCCGGCCACAACGAGCTTCGACGACGCCACTGTGGTGACGACTGGCGACTTCCCGGTTGCGGACAGCGTTACCGTGATGGTCGAGGCGAAGGCTCCGCAGACGGTGAAGTTCCGTCTGCCGCCCTGGTCGAAGAAGACGCTCTTCCGCCGCCTACCTGACGGCGACGAGGTGGCGGTGGAAAGCGGCGACTGGCACACGACGCACGTTCCCGCCGGCGTGACGGCGATCATCGTGAAGTTCGACATGACGCCTCGACTTGAAGATTCCGACCGCGCCCCGTCCGACGACCGCAAGGACTACCGTTTCAGCCGCTGGAACGCGGGGCTCGACATGCCGGGGCTTTTCCGCACGACTCCGGCCGCGCGCCTCTTCAGAGGGCCGTTGCTGCTCGCGAAGTCGAAGAACGTCGGCGACAGCGAGCAGGACATCCTGCGCGCCGACATGAACAAGGGCGGATGGAATGTTTCGCTTCGACCCTACCAGGACGACCGCGTGCAAGGCGCATGGAAGGCCACTTTCCGGCGCGGCAATGAGGTGTATCGCACGAACGTGTGCGACTTCCCCTCGGCTGGCGACAGCCTTCTCCCCCTCGGTGCGAACGCGTTCTCGATCTTCTTCTGATTGACACGAGAGTGCCAAAATGAAATGGAAGGCAATTCTTTTTGCCGTTCTGGCGGTGTGCACATCGCTTCCGTCCCGTGCCGCATCAGGAATGGACGACAATAAATTTGTGATTATGGGGATTGACAGTCGGGGGAGAGGTCTGCTAAAATATACATATTTGAACAACCCATGAAAGGTAGAATCCAGAAGTTTTTCTTTGCGGGCTATTGGTACTTCGCGCGTCATTCGTGCGAGGGTGCTTCGCTTTACTGAAAACAATGGAACAATTCAGGTAAACGGCTCCGCTCGCACGACGAGGGGAGCCGTTCTCGTTTTGAAAAGACAAACCAACCAAGGAACAGAAAATGATAATCCTGATCAAGAAAGACGCCGATGCAACGCAGGTCGAGAACCTGAAGACGCTGCTTCGGTCAAAGAACATCGAGCCGCACGTCTCGAAGGGCTCGTTGCAGACGCTCATCGGATGCGTGGGAGATGTGACCCACCTCGATCCAAGCCTCATCGAGGCGCTGGATGTCGTCGAGTCGGTGCAGCGCATCCAGGAGCCGTACAAGGCGGCAAACAGGAAGTTCCACCCCGAAGACTCCGTGATCGACTGTTCTGGAGTGAAGATCGGCGGCGGCGAGTTCGCAGTGATCGCAGGGCCGTGCAGCGTGGAGTCCGAGGAGCAGCTTGTCGGCGTGGCGCGCTCAGTGAAGGCCGCCGGCGCGTCATTGCTGCGCGGCGGCGCGTTCAAGCCGCGCACCTCGCCGTATGCTTTCCAGGGGCTTGGCGCGGAAGGGCTTCGCATCCTTTCGATCGCCAAGAAGGAGACGGGGCTTCCCATCGTGACGGAGCTGATGGATTTCAAGGACATCGAACTCTTCAACGACGTGGACGTGATCCAGATCGGCGCACGCAACATGCAGAACTTCAATCTCCTGAAGGAAGTCGGCGCGTACACGAAAAAGCCAATCCTTCTCAAGCGCGGCATGTCGGCTACGCTGCAGGAGCTTTTGATGAGCGCCGAATACATCATGTCATCGGGCAATCCCAACGTGATTCTCTGCGAGCGCGGAATACGCACCTTCGAGAACGCGCTCAGGAACACCCTTGATCTCGGCGTGGTGCCGTATCTGCAGCGTCTCACCCACCTGCCGATAATCGTCGATCCCTCCCACGCCACGGGCTTCGCGTACATGGTTGATCCGGTAGCGGCGGCGGCGACGGCCATCGGCGCGGACGGACTGATGATCGAGGTCCATAACGATCCTCCGCACGCCAAGTGCGACGGCGTGCAGAGCCAGACGCCTGAGATGTTCGCCGCCACGATGGAGAAGGTGCGCAAAGTGAGGTCGGTGCTGTCATGAAAGACATAAAGGACATACGCGGCGAGATCGACGCCATAGACCAAGAGTTGGCGCGCCTTTTCCGCCGCCGCCTTGAGATAGTCGCGGACGTGGCGGCGTCGAAGATGGCCCGCGGCGCACCAGTGACCGACCCCGCGCGCGAACGCGACATTCTTTCGCGCGTCACCGCCGAGGTCGGGCCCGAATACGAGAACGGCGCGCGCCTTTTCTTCTCCACGCTCTTCGGCATCACAAAGGCGCGCCAGCGCGTGATGCTAAGCGGCGAAGCGCCTCTCGTGAAGAGCATACGCGCCTCGCAGGCGGCCTTCGAGCGCTTCCCGAACCGCGCCGTAGTGGCCTGCCCCGGCACGGAGGGATCGTATGCGCAGCAGGCGACGACCATCATGTTCCAGCTGCCGACGATACTGTATTTCACCAGCTTCGAGAAGGTGTTCGAGGCCGTCGAGCAGGGACTTTGCCCGTATGGCATCCTTCCGATCGAGAACTCGGCGGCCGGTTCCGTGGCGGCTGTCTACGACTTGATGGTGAAACACCAGTTCCACATCGCGCGCGCGCTGCGGCTTAAGGTGGACCATGTGCTGCTCGCGGTCCCGGGCGTCAAGCTGGAGGATGTCCGGGAAATCACGAGCCACCCGCACGCCCTTGCGCAGTGCGGCGGATTCTTGAAGGCGCATTCCAAGATCAAGGCCGTGCCCGGCGCGAACACGGCCATCACGGCAAAGGCACTGGCGGCATCAGGCCGTCGCGACGCCGCCGTGATAGCTTCGCGCGCATGCGCCGAGCTGTACGGACTCGAGGTGATCGCCGAGGACATAACGGACGCCGTGTACAACTACACGCGCTTCATCTGCATCTCCAAGGATCTCCAGGTCTATCCAGACGCGAACAAGTTCAGCATAATGCTCAGCCTGCCGCACCGCCCAGGATCGCTCAACGGCCTCATCTCCAAGTTCGCCGCCATAAACGTGAACCTCACAAAGCTCGAGTCGCGTCCGATACCGGGCATGGACTTCGAGTTCCGCTTCACGTTCGACTTCGAGGCGCCGGCCTCCGATCCCGCTGTGCTCGGTCTTCTCGCCGAGCTCGCGCGCGACCCGGAGATCGAGCACTTCACCTTCCTTGGTGCATACGCGGAGCGCTGACATGAAAATCGCCATAGCAGGCATGGGGCTCATCGGCGGCTCTCTCTACAAGGCAGCCGAAAGGGCAGGCCACGAAGTGATCGGCATCAGGCGCAACGATCCCGTAGATGTCTCCGCCGCCGACATCGTGTTCGTGGCGCTCCCGCCTGACGCCATCATACCGTGGATTCGCCGTTACGCCGGCGGATTCAAGCGCGGCGCCGTGGTCATCGACGTCTGCGGGGTGAAGACGCCGATAATGTCCGCAATGGCCGAGACTCCGCCCGATGGATGGACGTTCGTCGGCGGACATCCCATGGCCGGCAAGGAGGTCTCGGGCTTTGCCAATTCAACGCCCGATCTGTTCAAAGGCGCGTCGATGATACTCACCCCGATGCCGGATGTGGCCCCATCGACGATAGACGCTCTACGCTCGCTCTTCGCGGAGCTTGGCTTTGGGCGCGTCGTCGTCACGGACGCCGCGCATCATGACGAGATGATAGCCTTCACAAGCCAATTGTGCCATGTGATAGCTTCTGCGTATTCGCAGGATCCAAGAGTCCATGAGGCGGTTGGGTATTCCGCTGGCAGCTACGCCAACATGACGCGCATCGCGACGATGGATCCGTCAACTTGGGCTTCCTTGTTCCTTTCGGATCGTGCGGCGCTAGTCGAAGTTCTTGATGGATTCATCTCCCGCCTTGGCGAATTCCGCTCTGCGATAGCCGAATCAGATCGTTCTCGGCTGGAGAGCCTGATCACTGTCGGCGCCGAGGCAAAGCGCGCCGAACTTGCCATGCGCGCAAAGACTTAGTCCTGCCGTTGGATTGTTCTGGTAGGGCGGCCAGCCCCCTGGCCGCCGCCGAATCGTCCCCCGGTAGGGACGCGCGTCCCGCGCGTCCGCAGTCACGCGGGACGCATGACCCTACCGATCTGTAACTTTAAGATTGTTCACAAATCTCAATTGTTCACAATTGTCACCATTGCCACTAATACAAATTGATATTTGTGATTTGTGAACAATTGTGGCAGTTGTGATTTGTGAACAATGTTAATTGTTCGGTTTTTGCCTGAACGATTTACGCTCTTCCAGCGTCTAACTTCTTAGCATAATGGATTTGGCGTCTGAAATAAAGGCAGACAAGGAAGCGGGAACGCGCCGGCTCGTGGCTGAATACGGCGACCGTCTCTACGAGACGGCCGTGCGCCTTTGCGGCAACGAGTCTGATGCGCAGGACTATGCCTTCCGCACTTTCGAGCGGGCCATATCGCGCATACATCAATTCCGCAGCCGATCGTCGCTCTTCACATGGCTCTACGAAATACTCGTAAGCCTTATGCGCACGGACGCCAGGCGCAAGGCGGCGAACGCGCTTGTGTTCACCGATCAGACTCCGGAACGCGAAGATCCTGCGCCAAACGTGGGCGAAACGCTTTCTGCACGGGAGGAAGCTGCGATACTGCGTGCGGTTACGGACGAACTGCCGCCGCATCTCAAGGAGGTGATCGTGTTCCGCTACTATGAGGATTTGACCGTCCCGGAGATGGCAAGTGTACTGTCCGTGCCGGAGGGGACCGTGAAGTCGCGTCTGCACGAGGCGAAAAGACATATTCGCGCCAAAATCGTGCGAACGATTCACTCCGAAACATCGTCTAACAACAAGGAGAAAAACTAGTGAATTGCCAGGAGACGAGAGACTTGTTCGAAGATGCGCTTGACAGAAGGCTGTCCGGCGGCATCAAGCGCAAATTCGATCTCCACTTGTCCAGATGCCGTACGTGCAGGGAACTTTACGCCGCCGAGCAGGCCGAGCATGCGCGGTGGTTTCGCGCGATGAACAGCGAAGAGTTGCCTCGTCACATTCTGCCAGGAGGTTTCGCGTACCGTCTTGTCGCATCTGTCTTGGACGGCGAGAGCGTTCGCCGTCAATCGTTTTTCCGTCGATTCCGTCTGCCTCGCTGGGTTGGAATCGCCGCTGTTTTCGCCCTCATGTTCATCACATTCGCCGCCATCGTGATCACCGATGGAATCGGAAATGATGACGCCGCCTCTGAATCGTCCCTCGAATCGTCCCCCGAATCGTCCTCCGAATCGTCCTCCGGTAGGGCGGCCAGCCCCCTGGCCGCCGCCGAATCGCCCCCCGAATCGTCCTCAGAATCATCCCCTGGTAGGGCGGCCAGCCCCCAGGCCGCCGAATCGTCCTC
>Ga0310786_10003698_pt1 | contig 21991 bp, 53 predicted proteins | sample AusTroGonzalo_MG_FD_203881 | JGI IMG/M metagenome (GOLD analysis project Ga0310786, IMG submission 203881) | Bovine rumen microbial communities from tropical cattle in Woodstock, Queensland, Australia - Gonzalo_03 (v2) (version 2) | ecosystem: Host-associated > Mammals > Digestive system >...
AGGTAGAACCTATTAGTATCTTGTTCATTTAAGTTAAAATGATATGCTAAATTAATTGAGCACAATTAAGGAGCATATCATTTTTATGTACGGATACATTTATAAGACAACAAATTTACTAAATAATTTAATTTATATAGGGCAAAAGCATGCAAACAAGTTTATTTTAACTTATTTAGGATCAGGTAAGATATTAAGAAGGGCTATAAAAGAGTACGGTAAAGAAAACTTTAAAGTAGAACTCATAGAATGAGTTGCAACACCGGAATTACTCGATGAACGTGAGATTTACTGAATTAAATATTATAAGGCAACAGATCGTGCTATTGGTTATAATATTTGTGAGGGTGGAAAAGTTAATAGAACTATGGTTGGTAGCAACAATCCATTTTATAATAAAAAGCATTCAGCTGAAACCATCGGAAAGATAAAAGAAGCTAATCTTAATAGAGTTCCTTGAAATAAAGGCTTAACAAAAGATACAGATTCTAGAGTAAATAGCTATGCAGATAAGCACTTAGGTAAAGCTAATGTCAAAGATACTGTTTGAATTCATAACGATACAATTACTAAAATGGTTAATAAAGCAGAATTACAAAGCTATTTAAACCAAGGCTGAATAAAAGGCAGACTAAATTTAAAATCTGATAAATATAGATTAGCTGCACTTGGCACTATTAGAATAAACAATGGTAAGCAAGAAAAAAGAATTGAGCCTGATAAATTAGAATATTATTTAAACAAAGGCTGAAGTAAAGGCAGATTAAAGTGTAAAGATACTTCAAATTATGGAAAGCATATGATGAAAAGAGTTTTGTGTATAGAAACAAATAAAGAATATAAGTCAGTATTAGAAGCAGCTATTGATACCAATACTAATAGCACATCTATTTCTGCTTGTTGTAAGGGAAAAAGACTAACAGCTAATAAACTACACTGGAGGTATATTGATGCTTAAATATTTAGGAGAGCCAACTATAACATTTGCTGAATTTCCAGACGAAATATCTCTAATCTGGAATTTAAGCAATTGTCCTTGCCATTGCGAAGGATGTTCAGAACCAGAGTTACAGACCGATGCAGGTGACCTATTGACTGATACCGTTTTAGTGGAAGCAGTGAAGAAAAATCCAGGGATCACTCTGATCGGATTTATGGGTGGGGATGCTGATGTTCCAGAGTTAGTAGAACTACTAAAGTGGATCAAGAAGAACTATCCTGCACTTAAGGTGGGTATGTACTCGGGCAGGGATTTCTTAGACCTAGACTTACTAAATCTACTAGATTACTACAAGATCGGGCGTTGGATAATGCCTCAAGGACCGAGTGACAGTTGGTGTAAGCAAGTATGTGGTCCACTAAATTTTCCAAATTCCAACCAACTGATGTTCAAGAGATCAGGAAACAAATTCGTAAATATCACTGATAAGTTTAGAAGAAAACCTCTTAACAACTTAGAAAGACAAATAATAAAATAATAGACAAAATATTTCTAAATTTTAGAAGCATCATTTCTGGTGCTTCTTTTTTACACAAATTTTACAGAAAAAGTATTTACAAAATTTGTTAAAAGTGATATAATTATCTTGATAGGAAATAAAGGAGGTATTATATGAGTTATACATATAATGATTATGAAGTTATTCACGATGAAAATCAAGGAATAAGTATTAAAAACAAACATACAGGTGCAGAATATGAATTATTAGAAGGTGTATCATATAGAGGCAAGTGTTCGAGTGATATTGTCTTTATTATGGTAACTGATCCAGAAAAGGGATATACTGGATTATTAAATTTTTCATTTGGTGCTTATTTTATAGAAGGGCTAATTCAATCTGTACTTGATTATATTATTGAATACGAAGAAGGCAGAGAAGATGCTATTGCCTTTATTGGAGAATAAGGAGGTAAGATATGTCAACTTGGAATAATAGAATTAGAAGATTTTCTACTAAGCGCCAAGAAAAGAATGATCTTCTATACACAGCGCTTATTAAAGATAAGAGAGTAATTGATGCTTGGGGAGAAGTAGGTGAAATGGCCTATGAGGAAACAGATGGCAGAATAGTCGGTGTATTTACAGATGAGATCAGAGGTATTCTAAATTTGAGCGATTCTGTTTATATCTCTCAAGAGCAATTCAATAAAGATTGCAGAAAAGTTTATAAAATTTTAGATAATTTATATAAAAAGTATTTACAAAATAATTAAAACGTGATATAATATAAATATAGGAATGGAGGTAATTATGTTTCAAGCAAATATAGAAATAGAATTATATGAAGAAAATGGCAAGCGTTATGTTTATCTATCAAATGATGGTTCTAGTGGTTGCAAATATGAAATTGTAGATAATAAGAGTTTACAAGAAATTGTTGCTAATTATGTAGCAGACATTTATACAGATTTAATTGGAGGTTAATATGACAATAGTAGTTTATACAACTTGTAGTTCTGGTGAAGACCCTTTATCATTAGATACACAAAGAATTTTCTTAGACCCAGCAGTAGCAAAAGAACAACTTAAGCGTGATTATAAATGTGTAGTAGACCAAGTATCAAGATATGGTGAAATTGAATCCACATTAAGTGATAATGCTTATGAGGTTAAACTAATAGAAGATGATTGCACAACAATCTACAAAGGAATACTTTGGGAACATAATATTTAAGGAGGAATAATATTTATGGAATTCAAACACATTAACGATTGCTGGAATTATTTAGACCAATTTAAGACAAAAGATGAATTGGAAGAAGCATTTGGAGAAATCCCAAGTAAGTTTGGTAGTTTTGATATAGTAAATACAGATACTTATAAAGAAGATGGCTGTTTTGAAATCTGCAATTCTTATTGGGACAAAGACGTCGGTGATTACGATTATGGCTATCATTGTGTAAATTTGGAGGACTAATAAATGACTAATATGATTATTAGAACAACATTGGATTTAGACGAACTAAATAAAAGAGCAGAAGAAGTATTTGAACTTCAAGAAGGTGATTATATTTGGGGATTAACTATAGAAGATGGTATAGTTAAAGTTAATATGGAAGAAGAAGAGTGGATAACTGGCAAGAGTGTTATTTTTGACTATGAGCCAGATATGACAGAAAGACCACAAGCACTAGATTACTTATTAGGAAGGAGGGACGATTTCAATGACTAAGCCCGAAATTAAAGATAAGTTAGTAGAACTATATGAAGCACTTGATGAAATTCAAGAAACTGATTATGCACAAAATACTGATGATGGTAGTGATGATACATTTATCTGGAACATTGGTGAAGCAATGGGATATATAGATAATGCAATAGATATGCTAGAGGAGGACTAAGTTATGGAAAAGGAACAAAAGGACCAAAGAGTTTGGGAAATTGTTGATAAGTACGAAAGTGATGAGCAATATGGTTTTTCATTTGCTATTGATGACTTCGCCGAACTAAATGATTATGATGTAGATGAAGTTATTGCTGATTTAGAATATATGGTTATGGGTGTGCTAGACCAAGAAACCAGAGCCCGTGTAGAAGCAAGAGTAGAAGAATTGAAAGTAAGAAATTTGAAGAAAAACTTAAAAAAGTAGTTTACAAATTCAAAAAACTGTGATATAATAATGTTATGGAGGAATGAAATATGGATAATGTAGCAAATATTACACAACAAGAAGTAGAAAAGGCAAATAGAGAAAGCTTACTTAATCAATTATTAGATGACAGATGCGAGTTATATGGGCCAAGAAATACTATTTGTTATCTTTTTGATTTTGGTTTAACAAGAGATGAAATTATAGCATTAAAGTTTGATGCTAAAGATGTAGACGAGGTGCAAGAGCATCCAGATGCAGAATATGACTGTGTGTAGGAGGGGCCATGGAAAAGAATACTGTTTATATAGAAATTGAAAACGGAATGGTTAATGATGTCTATGGAGACCCTAATGTCAAAGTAGTAATTCTTGATAAGGATACTCAAGATGATGAAGAATTAGAGAGAGTTGAAGCAAAAATTCAAGAACTAGAAGAAAATGCACAGTCTATTAGTTTTTATGGCGTTTAATCAAGACCTCCTTGTTGAGAGAGATTTGTAAAGTTAGATATTTTACTTATCTCTCTTATATTGTTTGAAATTGGGGCAATTTCGAGCCCACATTAACAAAATAAATATTGTATAATATTATACAGAAATGTGCAGGGAGTAAAAAGGTTATGATAGTAGGAACACAAGAAAGAGAAGCAAGAACACAACAAGTAATTAACAAGTATGCTGACAAGTTATGGAGAACAGATGCCTTTGTAGCAGCAGCACTAGAACTAAATAAGATCAACAAAGGTGTAAGAAGTCAAACAATTAAAGACTTAGAGGAGATGCAAGGGGAACCACTTAATAATACACAAGTGGAGATATTAAATAAAATATGGTAAGGAGTGAATAAATATGCAAGTATTTTTTGATTTATACGACAAAAAGAAACAAGAGAGCATAACTGATAGATTTAATACCATTGAGGCGCTTAATAATTGTTATAATTGTCTAAAGAATACTGTAAAGTATAAAAACATTAACAATGTTGTTAGAAGAAGAATAATGGACAATGACGATTTCAGTTATGAGAAGATCGAAGAGATCACAGAGGATTTACCAAATATTTAGTGAGGGCAGTATGGAACAAGACAAGTTAGACCAAATTTACATGCCCAAAGCTAGAGCAGTAGAAGCACTCTGTGATGTAGTATGTGACTATCAAGGTAGTATAGACGATATTAAGTATGAGCTTTACGAATATCCGTCTGACTGGGTTGAGGAATTCTTAGTAATTACATACATTGGTGGATCAAAGAGAATTATACCGATCAGAGGACAGCACTTTAGAGATATCTATTTAAGTATTGGTAGCTCAATGGAAATTGGAACTACTAATGTACCAGATGTATATAAACAGGCTGTTGATAGAGCACAGAAGTTAATTTAGAATTTTACATAAAGTTTACAAAAAGAGGTTTACATACCTCTTTTTTTGTGTTATAATTATATTGTAAAATAAATCAAGCGAGGTATCCATTATGGAATTAGAAAAAGTTTTGGAAGATTTTAAGAAAGAAATTATTGGAGTTTCAGTTAATAGTATTAAGTATGGCGATGGTAAGATAGTAGATGTTGAATCTATTGAACAAGCAGGTTGCAAATACTATTTTAAGTTAGTTGTTAACTTTGGAGCAGAGACTAAGATGTTTGCATCTCATTTAGCAAATATTACTTATGATGACAAAGGTAATGAAGTATTGGAAAAGTATAATACAGTATTAGAAGAACTTAATAAGATTGAGGCAGAACGTATTGCAGAAGAAAAGCGACTAAGAGACGAACAATTACAAAAAGAAAAAGAAGAAGCTGCTTTACTTAAGAAGCAAATGAAATTAGAGCAATCAAGAAATAATGCCTTGAATAAGTTAAGAGCCTTAAATAGTAAATCAGGTTATAAATCAATAAATGATAACTATTACTCTTTAGTAGGTTGGATGGCAAAACACTGTATTAACGTTAGAGCCGCTTTGCCAGATTGGATGGAAGATTACTTTGTATCAGTATTTGGTGATGTTGAGAGATATGTAGTAGATGGCAATAAGAAAACATCAGGTGGTTTTGATTATCAATGGGGTTTAGGTATGAAAGTATCTTTTAATGAAGAAGTGCCAGAAGGTTTATTAAAGTATGCAACAAGTAAGAATAAAAAGATTATTGATAACGTTGCATTCGTGTGGGACTTAGTGCAATCTTATGGTTTTACATTTGGTAAAGTTCAAAATATTGAGAACATATTAAAGGAAATACCAGATAATCAAGTAGCGAACTTTAAGTTAGGTTATGATGCCTAACTTTACAAAAAGTTTGCATAAAACTATTTACAAAGTCTCAAAAAAGTGATATAATTATTATAGAAAATAAAAAGTGAGGTAAACATTATGATTAAAGTTGTAGATTTTATGGATTGTTATTTAGAGAAGCAAGCAGCCATTAAAGATTTTGGTGAAGCAATATCTAAGCATCAATCAAATGTCGATAGTATTGAATATCAACTTTGGGCAAAGCAATTTGAAACTGGTATTGGTAAAGAAGAATTCATTATTATTAACTATAAAGGTGGCGCACAATCAATTCTGCCAACAAGTGGTAATTCATTTAGTGCTAATTGTAGAGCTATTTGCGAATATCTTGATCATGGCTACTATAATAGAAGTAGATATGACGATGTGATTAAAGATTTTGAAAGAGTGCTATAATATTGGAGGTAATATATGAAATTTAAGAAATTAGGTTTTTCTACCAAAGAAGGTTTATCATTAGCCAATTTTGAAGATGGTTGGTCAATGGAATATGGAAAAGGTGGTAGTTATCATTGTGACTTACTATTTAATAATAAAGTGGTAGCCGAATTAACTGAATATGGAAATGGTGGTTGTTTAGGTATTAACCGTAAAGCTACCAACACTGATCTTAAATTAGCTGAAGCTGCTATCTTAGCATGTCTTAAGAGACTAAATAAAGACTATGGTCCAGAAAGTCAATATGATTTTTGCAAGAATGCAACTGAGACGGGTGAAACTGAATATGCAAGTTTAGCCGAAATGCTTCTAAATGAATATGACAAAAGAAAAGATATGGCTAAAACATTTAAGAAAGGCTACAAGTATGTTGGTATCTATAATAACCCTTGGGGCTATACTAAAGTTGATGGCAATGATAAATTAGCTATTGCGATGTATGGTAGTAAGCAAGGAATAGAAGGTGAGCTGAAGTATTATACCGATGACTACTTAGAAAATAAAATAATTTAAGAGAATTTTACATAAAGGGGTTTACAAAACCCCTTTTTTATGTTATAATATAATTGTAAATAAGTAATGGAGGACATCAAATGAGAATTAAATATGTAAGAATAAAAGGACTTGGTAGAAAAGATGCAATATACAGAATAACTAGAACAGGGATACTTCCACCTGAAGCAGAAAAAGAAGTAGTTGAATATATAACTAGTTATAGCAAAGAAACAGGTGCAGCAAATATTATGAGCTGCAGAAGAAATCATATAGTTGATGAATCAGAAGATATCGGATGTTTAGTAGATGAAATAATTATTGTTGGCGACAGCGGTTATAGATACATGCCTCCACATGATATTACACTACGACCAGAAGATTATAGATGTGGTATTACAGCTCAGGCTATCACACATTTAGAATACCTAAAAAGAAAAACTTCATCAGAAATACCCTATATAGTACATCCACAAACATATACTTGTTATGGTGTTATTGATACAGGCAAGTCATATGATTTTGTAGCTAAGTTTAACTTAGAAGATAAAAAATGGGAACTACTAAAGGAGGAGAAATAGATTATGGCATTTGATAAAATTAGATCAATTAAAGTAAGTGAAAGAGTTTTTGATATAGTGAGAGAATACTTAACAGACGAGAAGGATGGAAACTATATAAAGATTGATGGTTATTTAGAAACATTTAATAATTGTAGAGAGCAAGGATATGTATTAAGAGTTGATTCTTGCGACTATGATGATAAGAATAGAACAGCAGATGTTATCTATATTTGGGTTTATGAAAATAGAAGTAGTGATAATATTGTAGTATCTTATCAAATTAATGAGCATCCATATAATGGCATGTTTAGCGATGAGACGTACGAAAAAAGAAGAAAGCTTTTTGACTATGGCCAATATCAAGAGGCAGCAGATTATATCGAGGAACTTATTGTAAAAACTTTTGAAAAAGAGTTTACAAAATAGAAATAAAGTGATATAATTATAATGGTTGGAGGAAATAAACTATGAATAAGAAAAACGTATTAACAAAAAATAATATAAATAAAGTAGCTAACTTCTTAAAGGAATCAATAGAATGGTTAGTTAATGAACAACAAGGATGTTGCCACTTTAATCTAAATGATGATTTAGCTTTATATGTTGGTTGGTCTTATGGCTTTGATAAAACTGACACAGATATTATAAAGGAATTGAATCCAGAAACTAATGATCGTTTTTGTTATGCCATTGATGCAGCAGTTAAAATTAGAAATGATTATGATTGTGCTGATTTTGAATACCTAAACTTCCCTTATGATAAAGAAACAGGTGACTGTTGGGACAATGCAGTTAGTATGTCTCCTAATATGACTACTAATCAATATAAGGCAGAGGCTAGATGGTTTTTAGAAACTTTTGTAGCAATGGTTAATGAAAGCAAAAAGAAAAATTCAAGATTTGTATTTGAGAGGTAATAAATATGACAGATAATAAGACTAAGAGAGAAAAGTTAATTGAAAAGTATTTAGGCAAAAGAGTGCAAATTAAATACGATAATTCAGATAAGATTTTAGAAGGAAGAGTTCTAAAAGTAACAGAGGACCTAAAGTTAATTGGGTCTTGGGGCGATGAAGTAATTGAGCCAGAAATGGTGTAAATAAATAAAAGGAGAATAAATATGAAAAAATACTTAGGAGAAATCGAATTTACTAAAGGACACTTAACAGTAACTGATCCTTGCTATAAGCCAGGCACTTGGTGCACAGGAAAAGTAGAAAATGTTTTCAAAGGCACTTGGGAGGCATCAATGGAAGTCCTTGATTGTGGAGATTGGGGAAAGAGAATCGCTTCACTAACCGTAAAAGCTAAAGGACAAAATCCAGTTAAAAGCGAAAAGCTAGATGCAGATATTGGTGTAGATGCTGGTATTTGTGGTGTATTTGAGGATAAGCCAGACTTAGATAGTGTATGGGGAAGTCTTTGTGATGAGTTCTTTTTCAAAGCACGTGGTGGTATAGCAGAGCCAAATAGTTTATTTAAGTGTGCTGGAGCTTGGAGTGAAAGTGGATATGGTGATGGCAGTTATGATGCTACTGTTGGTTATAACGAAGCCGGTGAAGTCGTTGAGGTAACTATTGACTACGGTGTTGATGAGGACGGAGACTATACCGATGAGTCAGAGGACGACAAGGACGATGAGAACGAAGCAGAATAATTTTGCATAAACTTTACAAAAAAGGGGTTTACAAAAATCCCTTTTTGTGATATAATTATTATAGAAAGAAAAAAGAAGGAGGCAATTAAAAATGAGATTAGAGAAAGTTAATTCTTCAGTAATTTCAAGTATCGCGTATGACAATGGAACATTAATTGTAAAGTTTGTTTCAGGTGGTTTATATGCTTATTCAGGAGTGCCTTATAATATTTATGACAAATTTATAAGTGCAGAGTCTAAAGGCAAAAGTTTTTTAGAAAACATTAAAGACAGATATAATTATATCAGATTGGATTAAGGAGGTTAATTAATTATGTCAGCATTTTATGGTTTAGTAGAAGGCAATAGAAGTGCAGCAACTCGTGGTGGTTCAAAGAACAGTGGTTTTAGATCAAGTTGTCAATCTTATGATGGGTCAGTTATCGCTACGATGAGGTATGATTCAGATAATCAACTAGTAGTTAGAGTTGGCACTAATGATGGATCATCTTGTTATACAGACTATAACTCACCAGATTTTGAAGGAACATTCGAAGAATTCAAAGAGTTATTACAGTTAGCAAAGGATATTAAAGAGCGCAAGGTGTCAATCACTAGACACAGAGCAAAGAGCAATAGAGAGCTTAAGCTAGAAAGAGCATTCAGAAAGCTTAATTAAACTTTGCAAAGATTTTACAGAAAAATAGTTAAAGAGGGTTTACAAAGCCCTCTTTTTGTGTTATAATATATATGTAAGAAATTAAGGAGGTACCACAATGATGATGGTAGAAATAGACCCAAATACATTGGAAGAAAACAAAGTAAAAACATTTAAGGCAGATATTAGAGAAGTCTCAAGAAAAGTAATTGATGAATGGAAAAAAGTTAATATTAAATTATCTTATTTTTGGGATTCACATGGTAAAAAGATACCTTGGGAGCATAATGGCAAAAAGTCAGAAACTATTAAAGATGCACACGTAATAGTAGAAGAAGTAGTAAGATCAATGCCTATTATTGGAACTAAGGACTATACTTGGACCGAGTGGGAAGTTACAGTTAATGGAGAAAAGGTTAATGTAATTGATTGCATAGGCTATAAAGGTAATGCTAAAACTAAAACTATTGATTTTAAGATGATAGCCGGTCAAGGTTAATTTTACAAGTACTTTACAAAAGACAGTTTACAAAAGCCGTCTTTTGTGATATAATATAATTGTTAAAAGTGAGGTAAATATGGAAAATACAATTATGCAGAAAACAATTAAATTAGGTAAAATCGATTATTTAGGAATTGGTAGAAGAACTTGTCCAGCAGAAGTTGAATTAGAACTTAGAGACCTAGGCGAAGGTAAGATCGAGTTTAGTGCTTGCGGAACAGTTTGGAATCATAAGAAAACCGATTGCTATATGGCTGGTCAATGTATAGGCGATATGATGAACTATATTAAAACACCACAAATGAAAGAGATACATAGACTATGGCATTTATATCACTTGAATGGTATGCATGCTGGAACACCAAAGCAAGAAGCAGCATTAAAAGAGTGGCGAGAAAAGACTAATAACTATAATTATGATGAGGAATGCAAATATTTAGACTCAATAGGTTTATTAGTAGATAATGGTTATACTTACGGACACGGTTGGTTATATGAACCTATACCAGAGGAAGACCTAACTAAAATTAAGAAATTAATTAGAGGTTAATTTTACGAAAACTTTGCGCAAGAGTGTTTACTTTTGCGCTTTTTTGTGTTATAATATATATAGATAAAGAGTATGGAGGTGCTCAAATGTTTACAGATAATGTTAAATCAATACCAGTATTTTTTAGAAAGAAAGTTAATATGAATAATGATAAAGAAATGTTTAATTTTCTTAAAGATCATTTTACATATGATACAATGAACTCATGGAATTGTCTTCATTCTATTGCTAACGATGTTAAGGTACATCACCTAGAACTAAAAGGTAATTGTTGGAAAGCACTAAAAGCTTTAGAGCAAGATGAATACTTTGAAGTTAATGATATGCTAAGAGACTTTGCAGCAGACCATAAAGGTTATAAAGTATACTTCAATGGCAGAAGTGGTGGCTACTTAGTATTATACAATGAACATAATAATTGTACTATCTTGCCTTCATTCATTGAAGATAATGATGATTATGAAGAATATAAACAATGGTGCAAGGATTATCAAAGCGCAGTTAAGTATAACAGAAGTGATTTGAGATATTATGTAAAGTTAGTACAAGACTTCGACCTATTATGTGATACTATTAGAGCATACGTTAATGAACTATCTCTAAGACCAGATGCAGAAATCGCATACGATATTCTTTGTGATGTTGCAGAAAGATTCAATGAGAAGTGCTATAATGAACTTAAAGGTTTAAATCTAGAACCACTAGAAGTAGATGATAATGGTGACGACCTAAAAGATGTTAGTATTAGTCTTAAGACAATTGAAGGATTAGATGCTTTATACTCTATCTTCTGGCAAGGTGTAAAGAGCTATAAAGAAAATGGCTATAGCTTTAGCGAAGAGGACGGAATTGTAAGAGTTACAGACGTTGCGTAAACTTTGCGATTTGTAAATACAACTTTGCGTAAATCTTGCAAAGAAAGTATTTACAAATCGCATAAAAAGTGTTATAATATAATTGTTAAGAGTTATGGAGGTAATATCTTATGGATACAAAATTAACAGCCGAGAGAATAGCATCAAAGCTAACAGAAGAGCTAAGTGGAAAAGAGTTTAGACAATATAATGCTTCATGGGAAGTATTTGAAGCAATTAAGAAATATCTTGAAAGCATTGGTAGAAAAGACCTAGCTAACAGATTATATAAACAAGATCATAGAGGAAATAGTTTCTCAGTGCATGTAAGAGACTATGAAGGCTATGGTAATGAAGGACACTCAGAACGCGTAATGTATGTTGAGTATAACAAACAAAAAGGCAAGAGACATTACAGCAGTTGGGGAAGAGACTATTATGATTGGACTTATAAAAAAGTAATGGTTGATATATCAGCAAATGTTAAGATGCCAACAGGTAATTGGGAAGTAGTAGACTTTGACCTAGAGGAAAAGATTGCAAGAGCCGATAAGCTAATGGCAGAAAGAAGTGTTAGTGATTGCAAAGCTAAGAATGAAAAGTTAGACCAACTAAGACTAATTCAAAAAGCTTTAGGAACAGATGCAGAAAAGACTATTAGTATTGTCAGAATGCTTGGTTGTTATTTAGATAAATACAGTTATTCAATAACACCTAAGTATAAAGAAGCACTGGAAACAGGAAAAGATTTTGTAGTAGAATAAAAAAATTGCAGAAAACAGTTTACAAAGACTGTTTTTTGTGATATAATAAAAGAAAAACATTAGAGAGGTAAAAACAAATGAAAAATACAAAGATGAGAAAGAGTAAGTATGTTGGAAATACATATTCAGGTTGGACAGTAACACACATTGGCATTGCTAGTGTGCAAAGCAAGAAAGCAAAGTGGGCTTTTCATAGAAACTATTACTACTTGGTAGAAAGAGTAACTTCAGACGGAAAGTGTGAAAAGCAAATTAGATTAAATGGAAATCAAATGGTGCAATTAGCCAGAGGAATTTTTGATATTGAAGCTTATGCTCTAAAGTTAAAGGCTAAGAAGACACACAAGGCAACAAATAGAGTTAACTATTCATTTAACTAATTAAAAGTTGGAGGTAAGAAATGTTAATCGACGTAAAGAGAGATTGCGTAAATTATGCTAAGCAATTAGGGGACTATCAATCAATTGATATTGATACTTTAGCCACTAAGTATTGTGAAGCTTTAGATAATAATGATATGCCAAATAAGAATAGATACTTAAGTGCGCTTATTCTTAGATTCTGGTATGTTATTGATAAGTTATACAAGAGAGACTATCAATTGAAGTTAGAATATGAAGACTTCTTTGGTTGGTTAGTAGAAGCTATTAACTATGCCGCTAAATACAGAGGTTGGTTAAAGCCAAATGCTAAAGGCAAGACACCTAACGCACAATCTTGCATCAATCAATGTATTGCTACTATTAGAAGTCAACACTATTATGCAATGAACCTAGATAAGTCTAAGGTTAATCAATCTACAATTAGTTTAGACCGTGTATTATCATCAGACGATAGTAATACTACTACAGTTGGAGACCTATTAGAAGACTCAGATTATGAGAATGCAAGAAATTGGGAGCAAAGTGCAGAAGTAGTTAAATCATATATTCAAACTATCATTAACGATGGCAGACCTATTGATGCTATTATCTTGGACTTAGTAGCTTTCAATGAAGTAGAAAAGCAAACTAAGAAAATTACAAAGGAAATCGATGAGAACGGTAATAAACTTATCAAGAGAGAAGTTGAAAGCGAATTCTGGGCACATAAGTTAGTTAAGATGCTAGGTAATTTGCCAGAGGGATACTCAAAATACTTTGCAGATACTTATAACATTGGTTCAGAAACTCTAAATGCTGCTTTAGAGAAGGTTAAAGCATCTAATAATCAAAAGTTATACAGATATATGAGAAAGTGCTTTGATTCTTGCCGTGGTAATCTAAAACAAGCCTTCTTAAGATAGAAAGTATTGAAAAAACCGAAATTACAAAAGTTTCATATTGTATAATATGGTAAGGAAGTGTAATTTATGTATTTAGATATATTATCAAGAAATAGATATTTAACAATTAACTTGAGGTTAGCGAAGTTGTTTAACCTCAAGACTTCTATATTAGTGGCCGTTTTAATTGACAGAACAGATGCGGCGTTACAAGTAGGTGCCCTAAACGATCAGGGTTACCTAAAGCTTGACGCAGATAGTATTAGTGAACAAACTACATTAACTACAGATGATATTTATGAGGCGATCACGAATCTCCAAAATGCTGGCCTAGTGTTATTTGATGCTGATACTAACATGCTTAGAGTAATGCCAGATCGAATCACAGCAATTATAACAGGAGCTTCTCAAGAGGAAATCGAAAAAGTAGTAGCTGATACAGTTAAGTCTAAAGAGGATAAAGCCAAAGCTAAGGAACAAGGAATCAAGTTCGGACTAAAGAAAGGACTAAAGGAAACACCAGAGCTTAATGAAGCCTTAAGTAACTGGATCGATATGGTATTTAATACTAGACCTCTAAATAAGAGCCAGCTAGCACTATTTATAAAAGAAGTGAAGGCAGCGTACAGTGACCCAGATGCACAGGTGAAGATCGTTAATATAGCTACACTAAAGGGCTATACTACACCGCATTGGGCGATCGAGCAGTACAAGAAGGAACAAGACAAGAATGTCTATAATCGCTTGCCAGTTGCTTCAAGATTAAACAAAGAACAAAAGATTGCCACTGATGTTTCTCAGTTAGGCAAAAGCACATTCTAAAATCGAATTTTTCATAATAAACACCTCCTTTTTGTGTAAAGCCCCTATAATTGCGTAGGGGCTTTTATTTTACACAAACTTTACAAATAGTTATTTACTTTTCATCAAAAAAGGCTTATAATATAATTGTAAGGAAAAATAAAGGGGAAATCAATATGGGAATTATTGGAAAGAAATTAAGAATAATAGAAATGGTTGGAGAACCTAGTTATACCGGAAAAGAAGGTATAATAGAAAGTATAGACGACCTAGGACAATTACACGGAACTTGGGGAGGTTGTGCCCTAATACCCGGAATTGACGAGTGGGAAATAATTAAAGACAAAGAGGAGACAAAATAAATGAAAGTTAAGTATATCGATAAGCAAACATACATAGAGAAGAGAATGCCTAGAGCATGTTTTGGACACGGTGATAGAACAGCCTATGTTTTATCTACTGATAGTAAATCATTATTAAATAAGAAGTTTCATATTAACTTATGGAGCGAGTATGACTCAACACTTAATGTCTATGCTGATGGTTATGTCAACCTAATGAAAATGGGATACAATTATAGAGATGAAGAGTTTCAAGAAGTTGAAATACTAAAACTAACACCAGAAATGATGCAAAAGATAAACTTAGAAGAGGAATAATTATGAAAAGAAATATTACTATTAAAGATGGAGATAAAGAAATCAAGGGAAGTGTTGAGATTAGAGACGAAGAACACTTAAAGGCTTGTATTAAATATCCATCTCAAGTGTGGAAGAATAAGAAGAAGTATACAAGAAAAGAAAAGCACAAGAAGAACTATGAGGAGGATTAATTATGAAAGTCGTAGTGCAAGTTTATGAGGGGACTAAAGTAGAAGTGTTCGAAGCACAAGAAGATACTTATGCCCAAATCAAAGATCTTATGTTAAAAGCAGGAAGACGTGCTGGTTATAGAATTAGCCCTAGTAAAACTTTCAAGGACTATACTGAGGAACAACAATTAGAGAAATATGGTAAGGTATTCTTTGAAACGCCTGACCCAGCCTATGGGAGAGGAAGTGAAATAAGTATTAACCGAGAAGGTGGCCATGCATCACTTGCTAAAGACGGCTTCTATCGAGGAAACACAATTCACGATTACTTTTCTTGGTATGTAAAAGAAGTTAAGAAGGAGGGCTAAGTTATGCCAGTTAAAAGAGGATACCAAATCAAGACCAGATACTATATAGTATTTAATACACCAGGTGGTTGTTCAAGACAAAGAGAAAGTGATACTTTCAATAAGAGAGCAGCAAATAAGTATTGTAAAGAACTAAATGCACAAGTAGCAGATAACCCTTATGCAAGCTACTATGTAGGTAGTGAAAAAGTATACGTAAAAAAGGTAAATAAATAACTTTGCACATATTTTGCATAAACCTATTTACTTATCCCTTAAAAAGTGATATAATATATATGAAGAGTGGAGGTAAGTAAATATGTTAAAAGCAAGAGTTGAATATAGACGATATATTGGAAGTAGTTTATCAGAGTTTGTTAAGATAGACGAAATTGAGACAAATTCAAAAACTGAACTTATGAAAATTGTAAGAGCAGAAAAGAAAAAAATTGCAAGTCAATGCAAATATAAAACTACAGGTGATAAGATAGTTTATTATATCAGGGAGGTTAAATAATTATGGAAAACGTTTTCAAGTGTTGTATTTGTGGAGCACCAGAACAAGGTTTTGGTAATAATCCAGACGGAGCAATGTGGTTAGACGAAGTAACTAAACAACCAGTAGTTGGTGAATTTGGACCAAATGATAGATGCTGTGATTTATGTAATACAAGATTTGTAATACCAGGCAGAATATATCAAATGCAAAAAGCAAAAACAAATAAATAATTAAGGCAATTAATACAATCATTTTCATACACCCAAAAAAGGCGGTCACATATAGTGGTTGCCTTTTTTTATTTACTGGGGAATCAGGTGGGAATCAGGTACTGATCAGGTCACCTGTACTGGATTTTCAAATTAGTGTGCACTAAATTTAGTCTAGCAGCAGACTGATGTGATCAGGCAGATCGCCCCCCTATGCTCTCAGTAGCTAACACTTGCAGATTTTGCATGAACTTTGCACTAAGGTATTTACAAATGTTAATAAAAGTGATATAATTATAATAGAAAGTATGGAGGTAATACTTATGACAGATAAACAAATATTTAAGCAAAGATTTGAAGAGAATTATAAAGGCAAAAGATTATTAGCAATACAATTAGATGGATTTAGCCATAAAGTAATTTATGATGAAAAAGAAAAAGGAGCACCAGTATGTGGTGTTAAAGTAGATTATTATAGTGGTTGCATGGGACAGGCAGAGGCTGAAAGCTATGGCTATAACAGTGCTACAGCAATTAAAATGTTTGAAGGATACCCTAATTATGTCTATCAAAACAATGCAAAAGAAATCGTATATGTAAAACCTTAAGGAGGAAGTATAATGAAATTTTTATTAGTAGCAACTTATTCAGGAGCAGACTTCGCAGAAACATCTTTTCATGGAATAACAGTAAGAATTTTAGGACAGTTTACAAATATTCAAGATGCAGTTAATGCAGCCGTAGCTGATAACAATGAAGTAGCAACAGAATTCTTTGAAGCATGGGATGAACCTTGGTTGGAAGATGCAGTAGAGAAATATACAGAAGACCGTAATGTCAACACTAACATAGCCTACATGGAAGACTACTTCAAAGAAATGGTAGGTATGACTATGGATATAGTTACGAATGAATATGAAGATAATGATGGAGTTAATGCTGAAACATATACTCTAACAAGAATAGAATAGACTTTGCATAAACTTTGCAAAAGCCTATTTACTTTTGGAATAAAAAGTGTTATAATATATGTAGAAGGTAAAAAGAAAAACCTTGGAGGTAAAGATTATGGAAGATTTATTTGATAAGATTATGCGAGAAGCATGTGAAGAAGTAGATAGAGAACAAGCAGAAAAGAAGGCAAAGGAACAATGTAGAATTGAAGTTCAAATTATACCAATCTCAGAAGAAGACCTAGTAGCAATGGCTGTGTTAATGATGCTATTAGGACTATAAATAAATATTAACAGCCAAGAGGAAAGAGCCGATAGGTTAAGCGAATGCTGGCCTACCGACTTTTTTTATTTGCTAAATTATTTGTGTTTGCAGGAGAAATAATATGAAAGTATATAGAGGAACAGATGTCGATTCAGTATTAAGTAATACACCAATTACATGGTTCACAGACAGTGAAGCTTATGCCAAGACCTATGCCATAGCGATCAAGGATCAGGGATATGTATTTGAGTGCGAACTAAATACTAATAAAACATTAGAGGTAGGAGGAACAGACAGTAGAGCTTATGAGCTATACCCATTCGATCCCCTAGTACCCACAGATGAGCTTCTTAGTAAGCTAGCCCCACTAAATTTGACTGAGGATCAGGTGACCGAGATCTTGAATCAGGTGGCAGTGGAACATGAACTAGCCGAGGCGTACAGATTAACGATCTGGCAGGTAATAAATTCTAGTGTCTTTGCTAAGCTTATAAGCGATCAGGGCTATGACAGTGTTAAGGCAATAGAGTATGACAAAATAAATAAAACAAAGGTTGAAACAATAGGAGTTCTTTCAGGCGATGTTATTAAGGTAATCAATAAAACCATTGTAAGTAGATAAGATGTCCAATAATGTGTCAATAACGAGCCCACATAAATAAGTATATAGTAATAGATAAATCAGGAGAGCTTATTAAATATAGGCCCTCCTATTTTCATACCCCAGATCAGATCGCCCAGGCGGATTAGAGCTTAAAGCTTCACTAAAAGTTCACTAAAAATCTCAGATGCAGTAACCAGATCAGGGATCAGGGCGCTGAGGGCGCTAGAGAAAGGCGTGCAGAGTACAAAAAAGTACGCCGTTGGTACAAAATCTGGCGTACAGTGACAGACAGTGACTCTGGGTGACTCTGTGTTTAGTCAGACACTAAATTTAGTGTAGAAATCCAGAGCCGGATCACCGATGTGGATCAGGAGCCGGTATCCAAAATATAGTTTGCACAAACTTTACATAAGTGTATTTACTTTCATATAAAAAAGTGATATAATAAATGTAGAAAGAAAAACAAAGGAGATGTTGATTATGTCAAAAGATTGTAATGCACAACAAGTATTAGAAAGATTAAATAAATATATTGATTTAGGAATGTCAAGAGATTTTCGCACAGTTTGTAATGAACTAAGTATCTTTGATTGGTGGCCAAGCAGATTAACCATTACTCACATGAAGCAAATGAGAACATTTCTAAAGACAGCAATTAAGTTAGGATATACAGGATATGTATGTTTCAAAGTTGGTGCAAGTGGATGTGCTAATGGAATGTGGGCACATAAGAACGAAAGCACTAATGGTTGTTCTCCAGACGGTGATGCCATCTATAGAAGTTTTTCACCAGATTATACATATTGGCAATACAATAAAAATGGTGAGTGGTACCCAGACGAAGACAGTAATGGTAAACCATACGATAGTCTAAAGACAGCAAAGATGCTGGAACAAGCACTTGCAGCATAATAAAGGTAAAAGGCTATAGAATAAACCTATAGCCTATTTTACAAAAACTTTGCATAACTGTATTTACATTTCTTTAATTATATGGTATAATATAATTGAAAGGAGAAAAACGATGAACTTAGAAGAATTATTAAAGTTAGGAATAATAAAAGGTAATGTGTGTATTACAGCACATGAAGATGGTAAGGATTTTCTACCTATTAAATCTAACGGAGATTATAAAGTAGAATTGGTTAAAAGGTTTGGGGCAATATTAACTCTATACGATTTATATGAAAAAGGAATGAAAGTAATTATGAAATCCGCAAGAGTAGACAGTATTGAAGCAGACCATGACAAAGGAAAAATTAGAATAAGACTTAATGGCAGTGACGTTAGGTACTTATTAGAAACAGAACAAGGATATAAAATTTAGGAGGTTAAAATGATGACTTATGAAACACGTTGTAATGAAAAGAGTAAAGGAATGTTCAAGAGTTAAAAGATTGCCAATAACATATTACAAGGCAACTATGGTTAGAAAAACAGGTAAAGAATATAAGTGTGTATTCTTAGATGTAGATAAAGTAGAAAAGTTAAAAGATACCGCTAAGAGAAGAGGCTGGCAAAAGTTAGATGTTAAGTTGGTAGCCAGATTATCTAATAACGAATACATTAAACTTAATTACTATAATTACACAAAGTAGGAGGATGTATGTTAAAGAAAACATGGAAGCCTCAAGGACCTAAGAAGTATTACGAGGTATATATTACTTATAAGAGTGGAAAGAAAGCATATTTTGAAACGGAAGATATTTCTGAGGTAGAGAAAGTTAAGGAATTCGTAAGTAAAGCCAGTGATAAATTTAAGATCAGATTCTGTGGAATAGAATTAGTGGATATCGATTCATCAGGGGCTGTAGCCAGAAGCACTTACTTTCAAGTGTTAAACCAAAGGAGAAAGTAATGAAAGTATCGGAATTTATAGGAGTATTATTTTTAGATATAATTAAAGCAATTATAGTATCATTGCTATTCTATATCTTTACAAACAGTATCGATGCTACTTATTATTTTGCTTTAGGAGCCGCAATCGGTTTCATTGTTTATGATACTATTAAAACAATAGCAATGGTTAAAACACAAAAAGTAGAAGCAGATAATAGTAATGAAGGAGAGGAACAATAATGAAAGAATTAAAATTTCATATTGGTGATAAGGTAAGAGTTCTAAGTGGTAATGGTGGTTTTATATGGCCAGGCGATGTAGAAACTATTAAAGCCATTGCAGTTAAAACAACAGAAATCATTAGAGAAAATAAAACAACCAAATCAACTAAGGTATATTATTTATTAAGACACGATTATCAATGTGGTAATAAATTTATGGAAGGGCAATTAGAAAAAGTAGAGGAGGAACAATAATATGGGATATCAACCAACACATAATAATATTAAAATCATAACACCACCAAATCCTTATGCAGGTGCAGACAGAATAGTGACAGTTGGTAAGAATGAATCTACTTGCCCTAATTGTGGTGCACCAATCAAAGGTAAGATCTGTAGTTACTGTAGAACAGGCTTTAGACTGGATACTGATAGAAGTAATAGTGCAGTAGTAATAAGCCAAGCGATCCCAGGCTATCACAGTGTAGCCGAGAGGAGAGCAACTATACCAGACCTAATGGTGGTATTAGAATAACTTTACAAATACCTTGCATAAAGGTATTTACTTTTTATATTAAAAATGATATAATATATATGAGAGGTAAAAGATATGATATTGATTAGATATGTTTTAAGAAGTGGAAATGCATATATTAAACCAACAGGTTTTGGTGAGTTTCAATTAGACAATATAGACCATGCAACCCAATTTGAGACCGAGGAAAGAGCACAAAAAGTTTTGGATACACTTAAGCTAGGTAATCTAGTTGTTAATATAGTAAAGAGAACTATTGTAGAAGATGAGGACTTGCCAGACAACGTAGATAAAACACTTTATGTAGACAAACCATTATATGCAAGATACATAACAAATCCAATTGAAAACATATTAAGTAAATACTTTAATTAAAAGGTAGGTAAAGAATATGAATGAAGAAGTTAAAGAATTTATGAATACTTATATTAGAATGAATGCCCTTGATAAGACTATTGATATGTATAAAGATACTATGGCTGTAGAGTACAGAGCTATTTTAACTAATAGACTAGTAGATACTATAAAGAAGCTAGAGAAAATGGTAGCTGAAGGAAAGTCTGAGTTAATTAAGGAACATAAAGAAGAAGCTTTGCAATTACTAACTAAAGAGAATATTGAGAAGGTAGGAATGGAAGCTATTAAGATAAAAGACTGGGAATATCCATTTGAACTAATGGATGCTATCATAAATATGAGTAAAGGATTTAATCTTGCATAGATTTTGCGTAAGACTATTTACTTTTATTATATTTTGTGATATAATATTATTGTAAGGTAAAAGAAACAAGGAGAATTACATTATGAAAGAAGCATTAAAGAAAGATATATCAAAACAAGAAGGAACTTATACAAATTGTATTAGAGCAAATATGCAAGAGTTAAATAGAATAACTGAAGATAGAACTATTGATAGAGATACTTATATACAATTAGTATTAGATATGATTAAAGATGCACATGACACACCTGCTAAAAGAAACTTTATAGATAATCTACAAAAGAGAAAGACTAAGACTGAAGCAATGAGATATGTATATAATGCATTCATGGCTGGTTGTGGACTTGGAGTTAATATAATAAAGGACTAATAGATATGAACAACGAAGAAAAAGAATTAGTTAATAAGATATTAAATGACTTTGATAATGTCTCTGAGGAGGACTTATTATACTTCAATAACACTATTGCTGGTGATTATATGAAGGATACAAAGCTTGAAGATATACCTAATAAGATTAAAGTAGAATTAGGTAATGAGAATATAGGAACAATATATGTCTCTGAGAAGGACGTA
>Ga0310786_10003699_pt1 | contig 21983 bp, 18 predicted proteins | sample AusTroGonzalo_MG_FD_203881 | JGI IMG/M metagenome (GOLD analysis project Ga0310786, IMG submission 203881) | Bovine rumen microbial communities from tropical cattle in Woodstock, Queensland, Australia - Gonzalo_03 (v2) (version 2) | ecosystem: Host-associated > Mammals > Digestive system >...
CTACGATGTCGACCATGTCACATACGAGCCGGAGGGCGGGGAATCCGGTACGAGCGTATGGCGCAGCATGACAATGGCAAATTCATATACATTCGATAGAATCGGAAACCGTCTGCTTGAAGATTCTTCACAGGCGGGTGGACATCTGAGTAGCAACGGAACGCGCGGCGGCCGCCTGATCCTTCCTGACACGGAAGGTCTCGTCTATCCCGATTTCGAGAAACCGTAAAGCAACGGAGCGAGACTGACCCCTCCAGCCCGGTAGTCCGCTTGACACGGGGAGAAGGTAAATGGTAATATTGCGCCACAATCGGGGAAATTGGAGGCATTCTATGGCGCGGAAGATGGCGGTGGTTCTTTGCTTGTCTATGGCATGCGGTGCGGTGCTTGCCGTCACTCCGCCGGCACCTGTCGACGGCGTGGTGACGCTCGATGTCGCGTCCGGCACGACTACATACGACGCGGCAATCTCGTCCGAAGCGACGAAGGTGATCAAGATCGGCGCGGGCGAAGCGCTTCTCACCGTCGCGTCGCCTGACTTCGTCGGCACGGTGGAGGTCCAGGTCGGCACGCTTTCCATTTCCGACTACAATGCGCTCGGCGCCGGCGGAATGCCGGTCACCGTCACCTCCGGCGCGTCTTTCATGCTCAAGGGCAGGCGTTCGACCTCCAGGGACGAGCGCCTCTATTCCGGCAAGATCACGATTGCCGGAACCGGCGTGAACGGCGCTGGAGCCTTCGCGTTCAACACTACCGACACATCCAGCAAAAACTGCGATTTCGCCCTGCCGGGGTTCGAACTTTCGGGCGATGCTACAATAAAGGGCAATTGCCGGTGGGGATTTGCAGGCGGCAGGCTTGACCTCAACGGGCACCGCCTTGTCATAAACAATTCGACATACTTCTACTTCGGTGCCGTGACCCATACCGCAGGCGAGGTGGAATTTGCCGGCGGGACGATGATCATAGAAGGATCCGGCAACTATTCTGCCGTAAACTCCGATACGCTCAAGTTCATAAAGGACAATGGAGTCAGCGTCTACCTGTATGCGGTGCCGAAAGCGATACCTGTTTCATGGGATTCATACGGCGGGTTGATCGGGCAGACCGGGCAGTCGCCATGCAATAGACTTACCGGGCCTATTCGCGTGTATGCGGATGGAGCGCTCTCGGGCGCCACGTTTCTCGCCATAGAAGGGCCGGTGTACGCCAACGGGCATGCAATCAACAAGTATCAGGACGGAGAGACCGTCTACGGAGGGCCATTCTACGGACCGGAAGCCAATTCGTCCCTGAACGTCTACCGCGGCATAGTAACCATTACCGGCAACGTGGCGCGGACGGCTAAAAAGCAGGTGACCGTCCTGTCGCAGGAAGTTGCGCAGAACCAGACCGCGATGCTCGATTTGGCCGGCGGCACGTTCGACACCGACAAGATTTCCATAGGCTCCGGCGGCTGCCGCGGCATTTTGCGGATAAGGAACGGCGCCGAGATGAATTCCGCCACCTCAGTCATGCTTGCGTACGACACGAAGGACACATTCGATCCCGTTGCGACGCTGGCGCTCGAAGACGGCGCCCTTAAGGCCGGTACTACGATTACACTGGGAGACGGCAACGTGGCATCCCCGAATCCAAACGCCTTCCTGCTGCAGAGGGGCGGTTTCCTTTCGATAACAAATATCACCGAAGGATCCATGTCTTTCCTCTGGGGAACTTCCATCGCGCACATCACAGGCGGCACGAACTCCACAATCACGACGAAATATCCGACGACGAACATAAACCGCATATTCGCCGGGGGCCGCGTCGGTGCGCAGGCGTGCATATCCGTGGAGGGATCAAACACCGTGATGGTGACCGACCAGGTGATGTTCGGGTGCGAAGGCGCGAGCAACCTTGTATGCGCCATTCGCGACGGAGGCACCCTGAAGGCGAAGAGATTCGTCAAGAACTCCGCCATGACGGGCTCGAACGGGCTGTTCACGTTCATCGCCGACGGAGGCGTGCTGATGCCGATATTCGGATATGCGTGGTCGGGATATACCTACAAGCCGTCGAACCCGATGGGAAGCGATTCGTCGATGCCGCGCATGCCGGACCATTCGGTTCTTCTCGAGGGAGGCGTCGTGTTCGACACGACGGAATGCTACAAGAACGGCACGGGCGAGACGGTTGCGCTCGAGGTGCCGTTTGTGTTCGAGAGCCCGTCCGGCGGGAGCATAGCCTCGATTTCGCTGCCGTCCGACTCCTCGTTCGAGGCGCTCAAGTTCTACGAACCGGCATTCTTCGAAATCGAGGGCGAAGGATACGGCGCGGTCGCATACGCCGACGCGGACCGTTCCACACTGAAGCTCAAGCCGCCGACGATCGCGTCCCCGGGCTTCGGCTACGGCGCCGGCACCAGAGTCTACCTGCGCGGGCCGTCGGCCCGCTACGAGTGCTCGTTCACGCTCGCAGAGCACCAGTGCGGACCTCTCGTCAAGCGCGGCCCCGCAACGCTCAAGATGACGATTCCCGGGAACACCTACACCGGCGGAACGCATGTTGTAAGCGGCTCCGTGAGCTTCGAGAACAACTCGTTCCCGCAGGGCACGCCGGTCGTGCTCGGCGACGCGGACGGAAATTCCGGCACGCTTGAGTTCGTCTCCTCTCCGGCGGTCACGCTCTCCTCGCTCGGCGGAAAGGGCGCGGTGACGGGCTATTCCTCCCTCACGATTTCGAATGTCGTTCTCGACGCGCGTCGCCTCGCGTCCGGCGGAACTGCCACGGTGGCCTGCTCCGGCGCGGTGTCGTTCGCGGACGGCGCGACGCTGAAGATAGAGAATCCCGAATGCCTCGCCTCGGCGGAGTCGCAGCGCTACGACATAATGACGGCGACGTCGATGTCAGGCGCCGTGACGCTCGACGCCCTCGACGAATCGGTGGCGGGCAAGTGGCGGCTGCAGAACATGGGCGACAGGCTCCGCCTCGTGAAAGTGCGCGGATTCGTCATCACGGTGGATTGACGCCATGACGCTTTTCGGGCTCGTCCTCGCGTCATTCGCCTTGAACTGCGCGGATGGCGGCGTTCCCGCCTGGCAGATGGCGTTTCTGCGTCCATCGCAAGGGAGCGATGGACGCGTTGCGTGGGTCGGCGACCGCACCCCGCGCGCATCGACCTCGGTCGTCACGAACGGCGTCGAGACGACATACTCCTACCGCGGCGTCGTGCTCGGCGCCGGTGCGGACGAAAGGGCGGACGTCTTCGCGAAGGTGGTCAGGGCGGAAGACGGCTCGCGCGAATGGACGATAGAGGCGACCGCAACCGGCGGATGGGCGCTGCTGCGCGTACACTACCCGATACTGCGCGGCATCACGCGGCGGGAGGGTGTAAAGGTGCTCATGCCGAACAAGAACCTCGGCGCGCGCATCGTGGAGGGGAGCAGAATCCCTTCGCTGAAGCGCAAGACGTTCTCCTGCCCGTCGTGGCATCCGATGGTTTCAGCGTTCTTCTGCGGCGACAAGGGCCTGTACTTCGCCTCCCACGACGGAGAAGCGCGCATAAAGCGAATCTGCTTCTCCGACGACGGCGACGCGTATTTCGACACGCCGGTCGAGAACGCGGGGGTGGTCGGCAAGGCGGCGAAAGGTTCGCTCCACACCGTGGTCACCGCGCCTGTAGACGGCGACTGGTGGTCCGTCGCGCGCCGCTACCGCAAGTGGGCCTTGAAGCAGAAGTGGGCGGCGAAAGGGCCGATCGCAAAGCGTTCCGATTCGCCGCGGTCCCTGCCCGACACCGATGTGTGGATCAACATTTGGCGGGGAGACCAGTCCGATCTGATCGATCTCGTCCGGAGGGAATGGAAGGACGTGAACGCAGGTTTCAGGTGGTACGGCTGGAACGTCGAGACGCACGACACGCACTATCCCGAATTTCTCGCCGCGCCATTCGCCAAGAAGACCTTCGCCAGATCGGTCAAGGAAGGATTCCTCCTCATGCCGTACATAAACGGCCGTCTCTGGGATACGGAGCTGATCTCCTACATGTATGCGAAAGACGATGCGTGCCTCGGCCGCACCGGAAACGTCCAGCGCGAGAAATTCGAGCATCTTTGCGCGGTGATGTGTCCCGGCTCGGCCAGGTGGCGCAGCGCGCTTGTTAGGATAGGCGAGAAGGCGGTGGACGAAATGGGCGCGAATTCCGTCTACTACGACCAGGTCGCGTGCTCCAGGCCGCCCGACGGCTTCTGCTACAATCCGGCGCACGGGCATCCGCTCGGCGGAGGGTCGTGGTGGGCCGACGGATACCGCGAGGCGTTCGAGAAGATACACGCGCGGCTGTCGGCCAAGGGAATACCGATAACGAGCGAGGGGGCGGCGGAGACGTGGCTCGACCTCATCGACGGATATCTGCTGACCGGCCGCATCGCCGAAACCGGCGACGTTCCGTTCCTGACGGCCGTGTATTCCGGCTACGCCACGTATTTCGGCTTGTACCTGAGCCTCAACGACACGCCGGAAGCGACGTTCGCGAGCCAGGCGAAAGGCGTGATCTGCGGCGTCGTGCCAGGATCGCTGAACTACCGTTCGTGGCTTGGCGCGTCCGGCGAGAAGCCGTCGGAGCGGGCGCGCAGAAATGCGATGCTCCGCCTTGCACGCCTGCGCAGGGCCGGGCGCGAATATCTCGGATACGGAACGTTCGAGGACGAGCTTCGTCCCGAGGGCAGGCTCGCGACGGTGGAATACAGGAACACGCGCGCCAACGCATGGGAAAGCTGGGAGCCGTGCGTCGCGTCGTATCCGGCGGTAATTGGCACGGTCTGGAGCAATGTCGAAGGAACGAAGAGGGCGGTGTTCGCGGTCAACGTCTCGAATGAGCCGCAGACGGTTCGGTTCGCGCTGCCGGAAAAGGCGGCGGCGCTGGCGGCGCGGGAAGTCGCCGGAGAGGCGCTTCCGGAGGTAAAGTGCGACGGCAAGAGGGTTTCCCTCTCGCTGCCGGCGTTTGGAATCGCATTTCTCGAATCCGCGAAATAGCTTCCGCGCTACTTGCGCGAACGCGAGTTATTTCGTATAATACCGCCATCACAGGGAGGAAGCCTTACGATGGGCGAACAAGAAGAATACGAAGAGGTCGAGGCGCCGGTTTCGCAGAATGCGGACGACGCCGAGATACGCGACACCGACATAGTGTTCGATTGCCCGCACTGTGGCAAGAACCTTGTGATCGACTACCGCGGCGCGGGTCTGCAGATCAACTGCTCCGAATGCGGAGAATCGGTTCTCGTGCCTATTCCGGACGGCATGGAGCTGAACGATCTCGACCTCGACCCGGGCGAGATACTCAAGCAGCTTTTCGCGACGCGCCGCAACTACCAGAAGGCGGAGCTCGAGATACAGTCGCTCAAGGCGCGGCTCGTCCAGCTCCAGGAGGCGCTCGGCGTGATGCAGGAGGTCGTGGCGGAGGGGCTCGCCGGATCGTGACATCCCTCGCAAAATCGAGGTTTGTCAACGCGCTTACGTTCGCGAGGGTTCCGCTGATCATCGCGTGGCTCTGTCTTGCGGTTGCGCAGGAGTTTACAATCACCGAGACGTCGTCCGGCAGCTTCTGGCTTGCGTTCTGGGCATGCGCGATGATGCTGCTTTCCGGGCTGACCGACGCATGGGACGGGGCGCTTGCTCGCAAGTGGAACGTCGTCTCGCCGCTCGGCAAGATGGCGGATCCGCTGATGGACAAGGTTTTCTACATAGTGGCCTTTCCGGCGCTTTCGTGGCAGGTGGCGCACCAGGGGGAATCCGCCGCGCACGCGCTTTCGATGACGCTCTTCACGATACTCTACATGCTCAGGGACACGTGGGTGACCTTTCTGCGGTCGGTCGGCGCCAGGTACGGGGCCGACGTGTCCGCGATGTGGCTCGGCAAGGTGCGCACTGCACTTTCGTTCCCGGGGGCGGGGTGGGTTTACGTGTACTGCTGTTTCCACCGCATGCTTCCGGAGTCGTGGGGCGGGCCGTGGCTGGCGAGCTGCTACGCCGTAGAGGGGCTGCTTGCGCTCCTCACGCTGTGGAGCCTCGGCTCCTACACCTCGGCGTATTCCGGGTACCTGAAGATGGCACTTGAACGGAAATGAAATTTGTGAGATAATACCGTTGCACAAGAAACCAACTTGAAGGAGGTCGCAATGAAGAAAAACAACAATGGCTTCACGCTCGTCGAGCTGCTCGTCGTAATCGGCATTCTCGGCATTCTGATGGGTGCTCTGTTCCCCGCCATTTCGTCCGCCATGCTTTCAGCCAACACGTCGGCGGTGTCGATGCGCGGCCGCAATCTCTTCGTCGGCATCACCCAGGCCAACACGGAGCGCGAGGCCGCGGGTCTCACGTCCGTATGGCCAAAGGGTGCGACAGACAAGAGCGACGACGCCGAGGATATCGCGGGCAACACGTTCGGCACCTCGACCGAATACTTCAAGGAGCTCTTCGACGTCGAGAACTACGGCAGCGACAACTGGTCTCCCTACGTTTCCGGCGTCGACATGAGCGTCCTTTCCGGCGCCGGCGTGCCCGCGTTCTCGGGCAAAACGCTCGATTCCAAGAACGTGATGTGGATCGTGGCGCAGGGGCTTACGGACGAGATGGAAGACATCATACCCGCGCTTCTCACGCGCAACGCGCAGAGCGACACGCTGATCACGTCCGGGAGCTTCAACGGCCAGACCAAGACGACTGTCGGCGTCGGCAAGGTCAACGGCGGAGAGTCCGACACTCCGTTTGCGAACAAGGCTTGGGTCGTCGTCCGCAAGGGCGGCGCGGCGAACGTCATCAAGGCGAAATACTCGAAGCTCTATCTCGTGTACAACCAGCAGAGTTTCGTCATTCCCTCGAGCAGCGACTTCAAGTACCTGAAGACCGGCGCCTCGAACTGATGTGACGGCGAGGGTCGCCATCGACCTTGCGCTCGACAGGCTCTTCGACTACGAAGTGCCGGAGGCGCTGGAAGGGAAGCTGGCCGTCGGCCAGCTTCTTTCCGTTCCGTTCGGGCACCGCGAGGCGCGCGGTTTCGTCATGGCGCTCGAGGGCGGCCACCCCTCGCGTCAGACGGAGTTCAGTCTTCGCCCCGTAACGGCGGTAGTGGACGAGACGCCGTTCTTCTCGCCGGCATTGCTTTCGCTTGCGAAGAAAGTCGCGGCATACACCGCATCGCCGTTGGAGAGCGTGCTCAGGGCCGCCGTTCCCGCGGCGGTCGTGAAGAAGAACGCGCGGGCCAGGGAGATGCTGTTCGTGGATCCTGCGCTTTCGCCGTTTCCAGTGGTGCTGACGAAGCGCCAGCGGTGGCTGTACGACCAGATTGCGCGGCTTGGCGGCGGATGGATGGGCCAGCTTTGCCGCGAGCTTTCGACAACGCCGTCGAGCATAAGGGCGCTCGGCGAGAAGGGGCTGGTGACAGTGTCGATGAGGGCGCGCCGGCGCAGTCCGCTCGGTACGGCGAAGATCCTTCCGTCCAGGCCGCTTGAGCTCAACGCCGAGCAGTCGTCCGCCCTTGCGGCGGTGAAATCCCCTCCGGGAGGCGCCGGGGTGGTGCTTCTGCACGGGGTCACCGGATCTGGCAAGACCGAGGTCTACCTGCAGGCGATAGCCGCGGAGCTTGCGGCCGGGCGCGGCGCGATTGTCATGGTTCCCGAAATATCGCTCACGCCGCAGACGGTCCGGCGTTTCGCGTCGCGGTTCGGGGACTGCGTGGCCGTTCTGCATTCCGCGCTTTCGGACGGGGAGCGCTACGACGAATGGCACAGGATACGCTCGGGCGCGGCGCGCGTGGTGATAGGTCCGCGAAGCGTCGTATGGGCGCCGGTGGCGAACCTCGGGCTCATCGTTGTCGACGAGGAGCACGACACGAGCTACAAGCAGGACGAGACGCCGCGCTACAACGCTCGCGACGTGGCCGTCTTGCGCGGCCAGCTCGAGGGCGTGCACGTCGTGCTCGGCTCCGCCACGCCGTCTTTCGAGTCCTGGGTGAACGCGCGGCGCGGCAAGTACGCGCTCGCCTCCATGCGCTGCCGCGCCGGACTTGGAAAGCTGCCGTCCGTGAGGCTCGTCGATATGGGCGAGGAGGGCGCGGCGATTTTCTCCCGCGACTTGCTCGACGCGGTGCGCGTGCGCCTCGACCGCGGCGAGCAGACGATACTTTTCCTGAACCGTCGCGGGTATTCGCGCTCCATGACATGCGATGCGTGCGGCGAGTCGGTGGAGTGCCCCGCATGCTCCGTCCCGTACACGTACCACCGGGCGGACGAATGCCTCCGCTGCCATATATGCGGCGCGTGGACGGCGGTGCCGCGCGTGTGCCCGGCCTGCGGGGCGGCAGGCCTTTCCTGCAAGGGCGTCGGCACACAGCGGGTGGAGGCGGCGCTCGCCAAGTGCTTTCCGCGCGCCACCGTGCTGAGAATGGACGCGGACTCAACGTCGCGCAAGAACTCCCACGACGACATACTCGGCGCGTTTCGCCGCGGCGAGGCAGACATACTCGTCGGCACGCAGATGATCGCCAAGGGGCTGGACTTCCCCAACGTCACGCTTGTCGGGGTGCTGAACGCGGACAGCGCGCTGAACATGCCCGACTTCCGCGCCGCCGAGCGCACTTACCAGCTGATTGCCCAGGTCTCGGGCCGCGCGGGGCGCGCCGAACTGCCAGGCGAGGTCGTGATACAGACCCGGGATCCTTCGGCTCCGGCGATTTCCGCGGCGGCGGCCTGCGATTACGAAGGTTTTGCCGAGACGGAGCTTGCAGGGCGGAAGGAGTGCTTCCTGCCCCCGTTCTGCCATCTCGCGCTCGTCAAGTTCGCGGGCAGGTTGCAGAAGGAGACGGGCGACTGGGCGGCCATGTACTCGAAGTCGCTGAGCGGGATTCGCGGCATCGAGGTGTCGGAGGCTGTTCCAAGCGCCCTTGAGAAGGCCGACGGGTGGTATCGCTGGCAGGTCGTCCTGCGCGCCGCGGCGGCGTCATCCATAGTCAAGGCGTGGCGGTGGATTCGCGCCCTACGCCCCCCGTGCAAAAATATTCGCGTCTCCCTTGACTTGGACGCGGTGAATTTAGTATAATTCCCATCGTCGAAAAAGAAAACGGAAGAGGTACTTGTATGAAGTTCTCTAAGATATGCGCTGTCATGTTGGCGTTCGGCTTCGCCATGGGTGCGTTTGCCGATGCAAAGAACGCCCTTATTGCATTCTACACGACCGCTCCAGACAGGTATCTGGACAAGGAAGAGGTGATTGACGGCGAATGGTATGCGCTCGTGTGGTCCGCTGACGGCGTGTTCGAGGGCATAACGACCGAGTGCAAGCCCGTTGACAGTTCCGACGAGGTGGTCATAGTGGCTTCTCTCGCAAAAGGCAGGTGCTGCCCCTATTCCGTTTTCCAGGTCGATTCCTCTTCGGTGCACTCGACCGGAAAGTACGCGGTTTACATGCTCGACACGCGCAATGCCGCCAAGACGGCCGTGGCGGCGGCCGGCGCGGACGGCAAGCCCGCGTACGTCAACGGCGCGATCGCCGCCATGCAGTATTCCGTTACGGCGGAAGAGGGCGTCTCCGCCGGATCGGCGGTTGCGGGCGCCTGGGCGGAAAGCGGCGTCGACGCCGGTTCCGAGAACTTCTCGCAGGCGAAGGTCGCCTCGATCGACGTTGTCGGGGCAAACGTCGAGATTGTCGTCGAGGGGATGATGCCCGGAATCAAGTACAACGTGATGATGGGTGCCGATCCCGGTTCCCTCGAGAGCTACGCGCTCGAGGTTCCGCAGATGGCGAACGAGCCGAAGTTCACGATTTCGAAGAACCGCGCCAAGTTCTTCAAGATCGTCCGCGAACCGCTTGCGAAGTGAGGAGACGAGTGAAATGAAAAAGATGATTTCCGTTATTGCCGTCGCCGCGGCCGCCTCCGCGGCGTTCGCGGACAGCACGGTTTTCGGCGTGCTGCGTGTCGATTCCACCAACAGCCAGACGATCGTCGCGGTGCCGTGGGTTTCGGCGAGCGCGGCCGGGTCGGCCATCAGCGTGGCCGACGTAGTGAAGACGGACAACCTTGCCGCTGGCGACAGAATATGCGCCTACAGGAACGGCGTCTACGAGGCGTGGAGGCTCGTGAACAACGGCGGGACTCTCGAATGGCAGTCGGCCAACAACGTGACGGTTCTCGGAACGACGCTTTCGGAAGGGGCGGCGGCGCGCACGCTTGAGCGCGGCGATGCGCTTCTTCTCATACGCGACGATCCCGGGCCGTACTTCTACCTTAACGGCCAGGTCCCGTCCGGGGCCGCCGGCACCGTGACGCTTCCAGCCGGCGCATGGTCGCTTGTGGCGCCGCCCTCGACGGCCGATTTCAACCTGAACACCGCCGTTTGGACGGGCCCCGGCTCCACCGATGAAATCATATTCAAGGACGCGAACGCGAACATGATCACCTTGATGTACAAGGACGGGGCCTGGAAGGGCAAGGTGAAGAATCCGTCGACGCATGTCTGGGAATGGAGCGCGAGCGCCGCTGTGGTGCCCGCCGGCACCGGCGCATGGTACCACAACAAGGGTGAATCTGCGGTGACGGTCAATTTCGGAATGTGATTTCGCCTGGCGCAGGTTCAGAGGAAAGAGAGGAGAACAGAACATGAAGAGAGTGATATTTGCGATGGCCGTGGCGTTTGCGGCGCTCTCGTCGCAGGCGGCTTATCTCTACTGGCAGGTGTCGGATGCCGCGATGCAGAACGATGAATATCTGCACAACGCGACTTCCGACAACAACTACCAGTACTATGCGCGGCTCCACTACGGCACCGACACTTCGCAATACGCCCTGTGGGACGCGTGGGAGGATACGACAGGCGATACGCTCAACGCCCTCGGCGGCGACGGCACCGCCGCCGACGCGATAGCCGTCAACCTTTCCACTCTCGCCAGCGATCCTACCCCGTATTCGTTCTACATCGAAATCGTGCAGTATCAGGGCGGTTCGCAGGTCGCGAGCGTGGCGAAGAGCGAGATACAGAGCTATTCCACTCTGGCGGGCCAGAACTACATAGTGGATTTCGACAGGATAAATCTGGTCCAGGTGTGGACCGGCGGGGCGTACAGCGTGCCGGAGCCGACATCGGCGGCGCTGCTGCTCGTCGGCGTGGCGTTTCTCGGCCTCAGGCGGCGCCGCGCGTAAATGGCGGAAGATCCGGAGGGCAATGCCGCAGTCGCCCAGACCGAGCGCATCGGGCTGGGCGATTTGGCAGTTGCGGCGGCGCTTGCCGCCGTTGTGTTTCTCGCTCTGACGGCGTGGGGTTTCCCGGGGCTCCATCCCGGGGTGTGGAACGATGCGGCGGTGGCGTGCGGCGTGCGCCCGGCCTCGCGTGTCATGCCGGGCTTGTGGATCGCGGTCGCGTCGGCGCTTCATTCATGGCTTGGGTTCGGCGCGTGGGAGAGCGCGCTGAGGATTGCCGGGCGCGTTTCGCTTGCCGGGATAGCGGTTTGCGTCTACGCGGTCCTGCGCGAGATGCTGGCTTTCGTCATGCGCGCGCGACCGCAGTTCTCCCGGCGGCGCACAATGGTGATGCGTTTCGCCTCCGCCATCGGCGCGATGGCGTTCGTGGCGGCGGATCCCGTGTGGAATGCCGGGCAGTGCTTCTGTGAAACCACGGTGCTTCTGGCCATTTCGCTCGGTGCGCTCGAGTTCTTCTTCGTGTTCCTGAGGAAAGGCTCGATCAAGTACGCGTACATCTGTTCCGCGTTGCTGGGCCTGCTCGCGGCGGAAAGCCCGCTCGGCTTTCTGCTGCCGGTGCTGTTCATCTCGCTCAACATGTTCGTCATAAGGGTGATTCCGTCGCTCGAGTCGCCGCTTTTCAAGCCGGCGGTGATAGAGGTCGGGAAGTGGCACATGACGTTCCTCTATCTCGCCGCCCTGATCGCCGGAATCGCCCTCAACTGCCGCGTGTACGTTGACCACAACGGACTGGGCGCGGCCGGCGAGACGCTCGGCTCCCTGCCGCTAGCGTACCTGCTTGGCTACTGGAGCCTCGTCACGGGAGCGGGCGACGCCCTTTCCTGGCTGCTGTGGCTCGCGATTTGCATCACTCCTTTTCTCGTCACCGTCATCCGGTTCCCCGTCGGGGCGGACGAAGAACGGTTCCTTCCGTACACCACGGGCATGGTGCTTTTCTTCTGCGGCACGCTCGCCTTCAGCCAAAGCGCTTTCCTTCCCGCCCTTTGGTTCTGGACGTATTTCCCGATGCAGTCGCAGTATCTCCTTTCGATGGGGCTTTTGTGCTGCGCGATGACCGTTGCGTGCGGCATAACGGTGCTGGGGGTGGACGCATTCTGCCGCGACCACGCCAGGCTCGCCAGGCAGGTGTTCGGCGACGACGAAGAAGATGCGTCGGCGCCGGTCCCCGCCGCCAATGGAAGCGCTGGAACCGGTTCACGCTCCACATTGCTCGTCCGTCGCGCGGGCCTTGTGGCGATACCGGTGTTCCTTGTCGTCATGGTCGTGCCGGGCCGCGTCAAGAAAACAACCCGTCTGATGATGGAGGTCGTTGGCGATGCAGTGCGTGAAATCGTCCGGGAGGCCGGAGACGCGAAGTGGATATTCACCGACGGGAACCTCGATCGCGCGATAGAAATGGGCAGCGCGGCGGCCGGAGGCTCCCTCAAGTGCATTTCGCTGATGGGCGGCGCGGACGCGCTGAACGTGCATCTTCGCACGCGCGGGATGGACGACGACAGGGAGGACCTGTTCTCGTTCGGCATCGACGCCGGCATGGGCCTGAGATCATGGATACGCGACAGGCCGGAGAAGCTTTCGGCCGCCGCCGTGCAGATGGGATTCGACCTGTGGAAACGCGACGGAAAACCGCTTCCTCCGATGGGCGGGATGCTTTCGCGGCCGGCCGGCTTCGCGAGCGAGGAGGAGCGTCTCGGTGGGATCAAGGCCGCGCACGAACTTGCAAAAAGGTTTCTCGCGATACATTCCATGCGCGGCGGAGCCAAGTCGTGCACCGACATCGCCGCGCGCAACGCGTTCTTCGCGGCCCAGTGGCGCATCGCGCGGATGTGCGAATATCGCGGCGAGGCGGACGATCTGCGCGGACTCGCCGAAAGCGCGATAGCCGAGGTGGGGCTCGCCAAGCGCCTCAACGACACCAACGAGGCGTACAGGCGGCTGCTCAAGGCGATGGAGAGGCGCAACGAGATCCTGCTGCAGAAGCTGACGGCAAGGGAGGGACTGCAGCTTGCGCTGGTGCGGGCGGACTTCGCAATGGGGAGGATATACGCCGAAACGATACTTGGCGCCGATCCGACCAATCCCGACGCGAATTTCGCAATGGGGATGTACTACCTGAAGGAGAGACAGCTTTCCAGGGCGGAGGAATACCTCAAGCGCTGCCTTGTGCGCAGGCCGGAGGAGCCTGCGGTCTACAACAACCTCGCGATGATCCAGATCGAGGTGGGCAAGCTGGACGCCGCAGAGGCCAATCTGAATAAAGCGATCGCTCTCGTGCCGGATTCCGCCGCGGTGGCGGACACCCGCAAGAAGCTCGAAAAGGCCAGGGCGGCGTCGCGCGGCGCCGGCGGAGGAAGATGAAGGTTGCGGCGAGGCTGTTCGCCGCTTTCGGACGGCACGGGCTCGTCCTCGTCCGCGGCGTGGGATATTTTCCCTCCGTTCTGCTGCGCGCGGGCGGCAGACGCGATTTCGCGGCGCAGCTCTACGCCGCCGGGATACGCACGCTCCCCGTCGTCACGGTGGTTTCGCTGTTCACGGGCATGATACTGGCGCTTCAGGTGGGGCTGGAACTGCAGCGCTTCAGCCAGGAGGAGTATCTGGGCGCCGCCGTCATGCTTACGCTTGTCCGCGACATGGCGGCGTTCAGCTGCGGGCTGTGCCTTGCCGCATGCGTCGGCTCGGCGATCGCGGCGGAAATCGGCACGATGAAGGTGAACGACGAGATAGACGCGCTGCGCGTGATGGAGATACCGGCGATGCGCTTCCTCGCCGCGCCGAGGATGCTCGCGCTCGTGGTGATGGCCCCGCTGCTGGCTTTCTACTGCTGCATATCCGGCACGGTCGGCGGGGGAATCGTCGGTGCGACGCAGCTGAACGTCGATTTCGGCCAGTACATGGCGAGCGCGCTGTCCATAGTGAAGGTGAAAGACCTCTATGTAGGCCTTGCCAAGGCGCTTGTGTTCGGCCTCGCCATAGGCACCGTTTCGGTGACGGAGGGGCTTGACACCGAATTTGGCGCCACCGGAGTGGGCAAGTCCACCCAGAGGGCAGTGATAGTGTCGTTTCTCGCGATACTCGTCACGGGCTACATGATAACAAGGATGTGCTACAGTTGAGCGGAGCGGCGATAGAGTTCAGGAACGTGACGAAGCGGTTCGACGGAAAGACCGTTCTTGATTCGCTTTCGTTCTCCGTCGCCGCCGGGGAGATGTTTGCGATCATAGGCGCGTCCGGAACGGGAAAGTCGGTCACACTCAAGCACATAGCCGGGCTCGTGGAGCCGGATTCCGGCGAGATAGCCGTGTCGGGCGGCAAGGTCGGCTATCTGTTCCAGTCGGGCGCGCTGCTCGCGTGGAAGACCGTGCGCGAGAACGTGGCGCTGCCGCTGGAGGAGACCACGTCCCTTTCCGGAGACGAGATAGACCGCCGCGTCGACGCGGCGCTCGCCGCGGTGGGCCTTTCCGGCGCGGCGGACCTGTACCCGGCCGAAATCTCCGGCGGAATGCAGAAGCGCGCCGGTCTCGCGAGATCGATAGTGAGGGAACCGGAGACGATCCTGTACGACGAGCCGACGTCGGGCCTGGACCCTGTCACGGCGGCGAGCATAAATTCCCTCATCGGCGAGATCGGGCGTTCGCGCAGGGTGACTTCAGTGATAGTCACGCACGACCTGCCCGGCGCAATGCGTCTTGCGGACCGCATAATGCTTCTGGACAAGGGCAAGGCCGTGTTCTGCGGACCGCCGGGCGAGTTCGCCGCGTCGGATCTGCCGCAGGTGCGCCGTTTTTTTGCAGTGATGGATGGAGGTGAAGCATGAGAAGAAAGGATACGTTCGCCCAGGCCGTTACGGGCCTGTTCATGATTACCGTCCTCGCGTTGCTCGGATACTTCACCATCGTGGTGTCCGGCGTGGACGTGTTTTCCGGCGAGAGGGTGCGTCTGCGCATAGCGTTCGACCAGGTCGGAGGGCTGAAGGACCATGACAGCGTGATGTACAGGGGGGCCAAGGTCGGCACGGTGGAAAGCGTCACCGTGAACGAGACGAACATCATCGTCGTCGCCAGCGTGAACAGCGCCATCGTCCTTCGCGAGGGATGCCGCGCGTCGGTGGCCAGCCTGTCGGTGCTCGGCGGCAACTACCTGCTTCTCGAGGAGGGGCATGGCGCGAAGATAGACGTCGCATCCGCCGAGCTGCGCGGCGAGACGCCCACGGACTGGATGCGGGACCTTTCACAGATAGCGAGCAATCTCAAGACGGTGACGGACCAGCGCACCCTCAGCTCCATAATCACCAACGTGGAGGCTGTTTCGGAGAAGGCCCGCGGGATAGCCGAAAAGCTCGATTCCGTAATGGCCCGCGTCGAACGCGGCGAGGGGACCGTGGGGAAGCTCCTTTCTTCCGACGAGACGGTGTACAACGAGCTCAAGGCCACGATTTCGGAGGTCAGGCAGATAGCGACCCAGCTCAACCGCGAAAAGATGTTCGACGATCTTGCCGCCACGATAGCCAACGCGAAGGACGTCTCCGCGCGGCTCAACCGCGACAAGACGTTCGAAGACCTCGAGGCCGGCGTGTCGGCGTTCAGGAAATCCGCCGAGAGTTTCAATGCGACCGAAACCATCGCAAAGGCAAACGAGCTGCTCTCCAGCCTCAACGTCGTGGCGGCGCGTCTGCGCGACGGCGAGGGGTCGCTCGGCAAGCTCTCCGCCGACCGCGAGCTTTACGACGAAGTCAACGGTCTCATACGCGACGTGAGGCAGGTGGTCGACAACTACCGCGACACCACTCCGATATCGACATTCTCCTCGCTGCTCATGGGCGGTTTCTGATGACGGTCCTCCTCGCCGCTTCCGTCTTCTTCTCCTCTCCCGCGCCGCTCGACATGCCGCGCGCGCAGGCGTTCCTGGTCACGGAAGGACAGACCCGGAGACTCGAAGACCGCTACGGCAGGCTCGATCTCTGGATTTCCCAGACCGTCGAGGGCAGGTGGATCGACGACGACGGGCGCGTCTTCACTCTTTCGCGCCTGTCCTCCATTCCTCCCGCCGCGGACGTCGATTCGCTCGAGACGCGAACCGGGCACGAAGAATGGCGGACGGCCATTCCGAAGAAAGACGTCGGCAAGGTCCGTCTTGCCGTTGAGCGCCTGTCCCCCGTCGCGCCGCCGGAGAAGGGAACTCCGCCGCGCCAGCTCCCGCGCGGCTACGCCGACGTGGACTACTGGCAGGGCACGAACGAGAACGCCATCGTCTGCGCGTTTCTGCGCGAAAAATCGGATACATGGTATCTGGCCGTGTGGGAGCTGGCGGAGGGCGACGTGTTCGCGGATCGCCTCGAGGAGTTCGAAGGCTCGTTCCTCGCGCGGGAGTTCTCCGCTTTTCTCGCGGCCAATCCGGAGCCTCCGGAGCGCGCGGGGCTTTCGGAGCGCGAACTGGCTAGGCTGGATGCGCACCACAGCGTGACCAACTACGCCAATTGGCGCTGGACCGACGCGGACGGCTTTACCGTGCTTGACGATCTGCCGCGCTCTTCCGGGCTCGTCGCCGCGCTGACGAACGAACTCGCCGTCATGCGGCCCCGCTACGAGGCCGTCGTCCCGTCGCCCGTGGGCGTGTCCAACTCGCTCTGCGTGGCGCGCATATACGCTTCGCGCGACGAATATCTGGACGCCGTAGGCGAAGACATGGAGTGGTCGGCGGCGTATTGGAGCCAGGAGCGCCGCGAACTTGTGGCGTACCTTCCTGCGGACGGCGAGGGGCGTCTGCTCGAAACGGTGCGCCACGAGGCGTTCCACCAGTATCTTTCGTACGCCGCGAGCATGATACCGGCCTCGCCGTGGTTCAACGAGGGATATGCGCAGTATTTCGAAAACGAAGAGAGTCCGGACTGGGGCATGGAGGTGGACATAGACGTCGTAGCGGAGATGATACCAGCCGTGCTCGCGATGGACTACGGGGAATTCTACGCCGGCGACGACCTGGAACGCCGGCTCAAGTACCGCATAGCGTGGTCGATAGCGCGCTTCATCGAGAAGGGGGCGCCGAATGTCCGGTTCAGGCCGTTCGCGAAGATGAAGTCCATATACATGGAAACGCTGCTGAAGACCCAGAGCATGCGTCGCGCCACCGATGCGGCTTTCGAGAACGCCGATTTCACGGCCCATTTCATATCGGAGTGGAAAAGGTATTGGAAAAATACGTAGGCAGGCTCGCTCCTTCGCCCACGGGCGCCCTGCATCTCGGAAACGCGCGCACTTTCATGGTCGCGTATCTGCGCGCCCGCTCCGCAGGCGGCAGGCTTGTCATGCGCATCGACGACCTCGACCATCCGCGCGACAAACCCGGCGCCGCGGCGCAGGCCGTCGAGGACCTCCGGTGGCTCGGCTTCGAATGGGACGAGACGCATTTCCAGTCCGCGCGCCGCGATTTGTACGCGGACGCGATAGCGCGGCTTGCCGCAGAGGGCCTAGCCTATCCGTGCGTATGCAGCCGCCGCGACGTCGAAGGCGCGCAGAGCGCGCCGCACGATGGAGAGCAGCTGTTCTACCCGGGAACGTGCCGCGGCAGGTTCTCCACATGGGACGAAGCCCGCGCCGCGCTTCCGCAGGGGCGCATTCCGTGCTGGCGCTTTCTGGCGCCGCCGGGAGTCGTTTCGTTCGACGACGTCTTTGCCGGGAGGTTTTCGCAGGACGTGTCGGCCGCGCTCGGGGATTTTCCGCTCGCGCGCGACGAGTTCGGCGCGGGCTACACGCTTGCGTCCACGGTGGACGACGCCGACATGGGAATCACGGAGGTGGTGAGGGGAGACGACCTGCTCGCCGCCACTCCCGCGCAGATTCTCGTGCAGCGCGCGCTTGGCCTGCCCTCGCCGGCGTATTGCCACGTGCCGCTTGTCGTCGGCCGCGACGGGCGTCGACTCGCCAAGCGCCACGGCGACACGCGTATTGCCTCGTACCGCGCCGCGGGAATGCGGCCGGAGAATGTGGTCGGCATGCTCGCGGCATCCTGCGGATGGGCCTCGCCCGGAGAGGAAACGAGGCTCGCAGACCTCGTTGAACGCTTTGATCTGGCCGCCGTCCCCCGTTCCCGGTTTACGGTATGACCCGGGCGGGATGGCTGTTCTGCCTGGTGCGCGCTTTTGGTATAATACGCGCGGACGGCGCAACCGCGCCGAGGCGGGACAATGGGAAAATTCAGCACCGTAGACGAGGCGAGGGAATACTTCTCGAAGGACAGGTTTGCCGCGGACAACGGCATAACGCTCGACGAGCTGGACGACTGCCATGCCGTGACAAGCATGACGCTCGGCCCCGGGCACAGGAACGCATTCGGCGGCGTAATGGGCGGAGCGATCTTCACGCTTGCCGACTTCGCGTTCGCCGCGCTCACCAACGACCGCGAGAATGTGACGGTGGCGCAGCAGGTGAGCATAAACTACCTGTCACAGCCCAAAGGGGCGAAGCTGATCGCCACTGCCCGCTACAGGAAGGACGGCCGCAGCTCCTGCGTGGTGAATGTAGACGTCGCCGACGAAACCGGCCGCGAAATCGCGCAGTTCGTCGGCACCGGGTTCAAGCTCAAGTGAGGCAAGACGCAATCGCAACCACCTCGATCGCCGTTCTGCCCGCGGCGGGCTGCGATGCGCGTGGAGAACCCCGGCCGGCGCTTTACGCGAAGAGGGGCGTGGAGAAGTAGCGCTCGGCCGTGTCCGGGAGAATCGTGACGACGGTCTTTCCCGGGCCGAGGCGCTTCGCCAGGCGCAGGGCGGCGAATACGTTCGTGCCGGACGATATCCCCGCGAGGATTCCCTCCTCGCTTGCGAGCCTGCGCGACGTCTCGAGGGCCTCTTCGTCGGAGACGATGCAGATGTGCGAATATATCTGCGTGTTCAGGTTGTCGGGGATGAGCCCGTCGCCGATGCCCATCTGAAGGTGGGTGCCAACCGTGCCGCCCGCCAGGATGGCGGCGTTCTTGGGCTCCACGGCCCAGATTTCCGTGGACGGGTTCTGCGCCTTGAGCACTTCGCCTATGCCGGAGAGCGTGCCTCCCGTGCCCACGCCGGAGCAGAAGCCGTGGATCGGCCGCGCGGCCTGCGCCATTATCTCGAGCGCCGTGTGGCACTTGTGCGCGGCGGGGTTCGCGGGGTTGGTGAACTGCTGCGGAACGTACACGTTCGGGTCGGTCCGGCTCATTTCCTCCGCCATCTTCACGCAGGCGTCCATCGCCTTGCCGATGTTGCCTTCGTCGTGGACGACCTTGACCTCCGCGCCGTAGTGCCGGATGAGCTTCATGCGCTCCTCCGAGACGGAGTCGGGCATGATTATCACTACCTTGTATCCCTTGACGGCGCCGACGAGTGCGAGGCCTATCCCCTGGTTGCCGCTGGTCGGTTCAACGATCACCGAGCCGGGCTTGAGCAGTCCGCGGCGTTCGGCGTCCTCCACCATGTTGGCGGCGGTGCGGGTCTTTATGGAGCCGCCCACGTTCAGGCCTTCGAACTTGACGAGTACTTCCGCCATGTCTGGCGTGGCCATTCTGCGCAGCCGCACGAGCGGCGTGTTTCCGAGCGCATCCAGTATTGTTTCGCAAACCATGCCGCGAAGTATACCATATTTCCCCCGCCGGCGCCGGTTGAAGCATGGTGGCATATCGTGTATAATTCCCGGCGTAGAGACGGCATGTCTGAAGGGGAGAACACATGAGCATTGCGGCAATTCTGCTGGCAGGCATAAGCATTGCGGGCAACCCCGAAGTGGATTTCAGGGACGAATCGGCCGCGAAGAAGCACTTTGCGGCGAAGCAGTCCGGCGGTTCGACCTGGTCGCAGGGGGCGGGCGCGCGCGGAAGCACAACTTCCAAATGCGGCACCGTCATTGCGCTCCCGACCAGCGGCTGGTTGGAGAAGCAGACGTTCACATATTACGGACCAGGCTACAAAGTCCTGAAGGGACGGCTTGTAACGGTCGGAGTGAAGGTCTACATCCCGAACACGGGCAAGATTCAGAACGAGGCGCCGCGAGGATGTTGCCGTCGCCAGGGTCGATGCGGTGTCAGCGTCCCGAACACGGGCAGGATTCAGAACGATGAACAGTGCCGCAATGTCGTGAAGAATCTGGCGGAGAGCGGGATGGCCATACCTCGATCCGCCGGAAAGCCCGGGCACATCCAGGCGCTCAGGCTGCTTGCGAAAAGGCGGTTCGGAGCGTCCAGCGCAATGGTGGTGTACGACGGTTGTGAAAACAACGAACTGAAATTCGTCCTGTTCAACTGCAAGGAGAAGGACGAGAATCCCAATATCCGCACTGTCATGTTCGACGGCGAGACCCCAAGTCCCGACGATAAGACTCCCAAGGAATGAGGAGCATATCAGGTTGATGAAACGGCCATTTCACTTTCCGGGCCCGGTTTGTGGTTGCCAGCGAACCGATAGGTATGGTATAATTCAAGCCAAATGTCGGGGTGTATTGATAATTTTATAAAGGAATAAAGACTATGAAGACACGTCTCCATTCGATACCAAGAGCCTGCGGTATTGCCCTGGCAGTAGCGTTGCTTACCGCGCCATCCGCAGTGAACGCCGATGTCGCGCTCCAGTCGGATGTATCCTCGCCTTGGACTCAAGACGAAAACGGCGTCTGGACGTCACCGGCCGTCGAGGAGAACTCAACCTCGACCGCGTGGTTCGAGACGGCGACCCCGTGCATCGTCTCGCTGAAGTGGCGGACGGTCGCGAAGGGCTATGGCGCCTCGCTCGTATTCCTCCGCGACGGTGAAGATTTGTATGCCGGCACGCTTGATTCGCCCAACGGTGCATGGACCGCCAAGTCGTTCACGGTAAGAGATGAATCCGACTCGTCCTCTATCCAGCTGCGCATCATCAGAGATTATTACAGAACCTATTCAGGCGACGACTGCATCTACCAGGTCAAGGATATCAACGTCCGGCGGATCTACACGGAAACCACCGGTGAAATCAAGTGGAGCTACGTCGTTGACGGCGGCAATGCCACAATCATCGGCGCGGAAAGCACGAACGGCTACTGGCGGTACGGAAGCTGGCAGAGCGACCCGATAGAAGGCGATGTCACGGTGCCGGCGGTTGTCGGCGAGGACATCCCGGTCACCGCGATTGGCGACAATGTGCTCACATACGGCGACGCCATCACCAGCCTTACAATCCCCGAAGGCATAACGAGCATCGGCAACAGTTCGTTGTCGCGTTGCGGTGCGCTCGCGGACATCTCGATCCCAGACAGTGTTGCGAGCATCGGCAACGGTGCGGTGTCATATTGCAATTCGCTCACGAACATCACGATTGGCGCCGGGCTGGCGTCGTACGGCGACTATTCGTTCAACGGCAACGGCGCGCTCGCATCCTTCACCGTGTCGGAAGGCAACGCGGCGTATTCAAGCGAAGACGGCGTCCTTTACAACAAGGCGAAGACCGTGCTGATAAAGTGCCCTGCAGCGAAGGAATCGCTTGCCGTACCTTCGACGGTGACGGAAATCGCAGAGGGAGCCTGCTCCGGCTGCATGCTTGAGACGGTCGATATTCCGGAGGGGCTTGCGACTATCGGGGACGGCGCATTCTATGATTGCAACAGATTGTCTGCAATCGATCTGCCAGCCAGCCTTGCAACGATAGGTGCGTCTGCATTCGAGGCGTGCTCCTTGCTCGCGGACGTCGACCTCGGCGGCGTCAAGGACATCGGCGATTCGGCGTTTTGCAGCTGCAACAGCCTTGAGTCGATTG
>Ga0310786_10003700_pt1 | contig 21976 bp, 17 predicted proteins | sample AusTroGonzalo_MG_FD_203881 | JGI IMG/M metagenome (GOLD analysis project Ga0310786, IMG submission 203881) | Bovine rumen microbial communities from tropical cattle in Woodstock, Queensland, Australia - Gonzalo_03 (v2) (version 2) | ecosystem: Host-associated > Mammals > Digestive system >...
CTGTACGTGAACTCCTTGCGACCTGTAACTGTGTTGCTAGGATCGACCACGACAATCTTGTCGCCCTCCTGAAAAGTGCCGCTAGCGAGCTTGTCCTTTATGGCGTTCACGTTGATTGCCGCGCAAGCGCCCATCATGGTGCTGGCATTGGCAACTGCAGAGACGGACGCACCAGTGGAAAAATACTGCCCGTAAAGGTAGAAGGTCTGTGTCGAAGTCGGATTATCAGGCAACTCAAGCCAAGCGGCGGAACCACACGGGAGCGCGGTAAGCGGATTGCCTGAAGGCATCGTATCCACCACCTCCCATGCACCATTAGCAATCTTCCAAGCATCCCAGCCGGCCTTCACGGAATTCCAATGAAGAAGCTTCGTATCTGCCGGAAGGCCATCTGGCATTACGACCTTGGTGGGGGCGATAGTCCTGCCATCCGTCTGACCGACAGTCTGAAGAGGAAGTGCGATAATCGTGCTCTTAACTCCAGTGGACACTGCTATGCGGCAGAGGGTGGTTGACGACTCCACTTCGGCGAATGCCGCAACTGCGACCGTTATGCCGACAGCAGCAAGAAGAGACTTGAGATTCATTCTTTGTACCCCCTTCCGATTACTTACGAATTACCTTGAAGAAACGATTTTCCTGAGGATCGTCGACGAGCAATTCAATCTCGCCGCCTGTCTTGCCGTTCACACCGTCGACAAGAGTGTTCTTTGTCAGGTTGCCCGGCGTTGGACCGGCAGAGACCCCATACTGGAGATAAGGAACTGTATTCGCAACTGTTATGATAACCTTGCCATTGACAGGATAGATGCCACTGACGACAGGCTGCGGCGCATCGGCAGGAACAGCCGTCACGACAGCACCTTCGCCGCTCACGCTGTTCTGCGCAACCTTGATAGTCGTCGCGGCAGCAGAGAGAGCCGAAATCTTGTCGTATGTGTTCACGGCAACAACAGTGCCATCGGCGGAGACAGTCTCTTCTGCGCCAGCCGAAGCACGCGTCCGCGTATCGAGGAGATAGAGGGCAAAGCTGCCTTCCGATGCCAGATCAGCATCTTCATCCTTGAGTGTGCAAAGTATTTCCTTGCAGCACCCATTCTTGGCGCGGGGCAAAAGCCAAATGACCTTGCTGGTATCCGCATTGACAACAGTGCCGTCGGCGTTGAGCCCTTCAAACGTCGCGCCAGACTTCACCCAGATGAGCGCGTACACTTCGTTGTCCTGCACAACAGTTCCGTCGGCATACTTGTCCGGTCCCTCCGTAGAGACCTCGATCCAAGTAGGCGTGGTGGCCAGCGCAGAGGTTGCCACCGCAGTCGCGCCAATGAGAAGAGAAAGCTTGTTCATGGTGATTTACCTTTCCTTTCAGTCGAATCAGTTGGCTGTTCTGACGACCTTGATTGTGAACTTGAGAACGGAGCTGGACGCAGCATCGGCAGGAATCGTGAAAGTTAGCTGCCTGCTGCCTGCTTCCGGAGTAGTCGGCGTGGCTTCCAGCACGTCGTCGCTTGTCCCGTCATTCATCACAACCGTATAGGCATAAGTACCCGTAGCGTCCGAACGTTCACAAGGAACAGCAACAGTCGCAGTCAGCGCGCCGTTAGCTCCCGGAGCAAGCGTCATGTCCGTCGCGGCAAACGCAGTGCCACTGTCGGGCTCAAGAAGGCACTCGAGCTTTTGGGTAACCTTGAGGCCCGAGTTGTCAATAGAGGTCGTCTGGGCCGTCTCAGGCGACACGCCCCACTTGTTGAGCTCGGAATAGGAGACCGCCATTGTCGACGATCCGACGGCGATATTGGTAGTGCTGTTGCCACCTGCCATCGCATAGCTGGCAAGGGCGGTGTCGCTGATGAGCACGTCGTCCAGCTTGGCCACGCCGAGGAAGCTAAGGGACTTGACCTGATTTGCCGCAGGCGTACCAGCCATAGCATACCAAGAGCCGGCGGTCGAAGTATTGTCGTTTGTGGAAAGATACCCTGCATCGGACACGACGGGGACTCCGTCAAGGCTCACGCGGCAACGATTGACGTCGTAGTCGAACGCCAAGGTCACGCGATGCCATTCGCCGGTCGAGACAGCAACCGTCGTGTTCGTCCAGGTCGCGCTATTGCTGCCGTTCGGCTTGCAGTAGACGAGAAGAGGAACCGACGCGCCGTCCACGATGTTGGAGCCGGCCGCGAGGGCGATCTGGGCCGCCGGATTCAGCGTGGCGTTTTCCGCCAGAAGGTCATCGCTGGGCTCGGGGATGTTGACGAGAAACTCCGTCTCATACTGTTTGGCCGTGCTGCCAGTGACATTCGTGCACGACACGTCGCCCTCGACGGAAAGCACAACGCCGGCGGCGTCATCTATCGGACGACCGATGGCGGGCAAGGTCGGATTCGCCTCGGTCGCGAGAGCGCCATCGCCAACCCAAACGCCCGCCGCGCCAGTAAAACTCGAAATCTCTGCACTCGCATCAGCACCAAACGTCTGCGAGACCTGATCTGCCGCAAATGCACTACCTGCCGCGAACATCAAGCCCGCACCGACAAACAATTTTATAGAGTTTTTACGTGCCATCGTTAGACTCCTTCTAGAAGTTTGTCCGTATTATAGCAAACTGCGGCTTCACCCACAAGGGGGATATTGGGAAAACGCCACGATAAGTTTGCGACACTACAACAATAAACTTGCGACACAGTACGGCGCAGGCTTCGGCTTCATCCGCGCCCAATGCAGAGCAGTGCCACGCCGACCAGGACAACGGCGAGCGCGAGCGCCTTGCGGCGGAGGTTCGTCTCATGGAAGAACCTTGCGCCCAGCACGAACGTCAGCACGACCGAGAAGCGCCGCATCAGGGATGCCACCGAGACGGGGACGCCCGGCAGCGCAAGCCCGTTGAAGTACAGCCAGTCCGCCCCGGCCAGCAGTATGCCGACCATCGGAATCGTCCAGCGCCACTCGAACCGGTCGCGCCGGACGCCGAGGGCGCTGCGCCCAGCGAGGAGGAGCCCGTACACGACCACCAGCCCTATCTGAAAGAGCAGCTGCACCGTATCCACGGGCGCGCCGCGGACCTGGAACACGTACTTGTCCCATATCGACGAGAAAGCGGAGAAGAGCGCGCCCGCGGCGGCGCACCAGACAGCCTTGCTCCGGAAGAAGTCAATGCCCTCGTGCCTTCCCGCCCAGGAGAAGACGAAGTATCCCGCGAAGACGGCGATCATGCCAAGCGCCTGCACGAATCCGGGGACCTCTCCGTAAAGAAATAGGGCGATGACGAACACAAGCGCCGGCGAGGACGCGCGTATCGGCGTCGCGACGGATATGGGGAGCGTCCTGAGGGCGCAGAACGTGAAGACCCAGGACGTCGCCACTATCACGCTCTTCGCCGCGGACAAGGCTACGACAGGCCACGTCACGGCGCACGCCGCGCCAAGCCGTCCGCTTGCGGCTAGCCCCGCCACGAACGCCGCGCACCCGAACGCAGTCGAGAAAAGCAGCGTCGGCAGGACGGCGTTCTCCCTGACGCTCGCCTTCTTCGCGATGTCGTAGAGCGCCAGCGCAACCGCGCTCGAAAGCATCCACCACGTCCAAGCCATGCCGCCGGTACGTATGCGCGCTCAGCGGCGCATCAGACCTTCGGAAGCTTCGCGAAGGAGGCCTCCAGCTCGTCGTCGGTCGGGATGTAGTCGCCCATCGTGTGGTCGTTGAACGCCTGGTACGCCGTCATGTCGAAGTAGCCGGTGCCGGTGAGCCCGAAGAGAATCGTCTTCGGCTCCCCCTTCTCGCGGCACTTGACGGCCTCGTCGATCGCCGCGCGGATCGCATGGCTCGACTCAGGAGCGGGGAGAATGCCCTCTGTGCGCGCGAAGTACTGCGCCGCCGCGAAGACGTCCGTCTGCTTCACGCTCGTCGCCTCCATGAGACCCTGGTCGTAGAGCTCCGAGAGCGTCGAGCTCATGCCGTGGTACCGGAGGCCGCCCGCGTGGTTCGCGGACGGGATGAAGTCCGCGCCCAGCGTGTACATCTTCGCGAGCGGGCATATCCGCCCCGTGTCGCAGAAGTCGTATGCGTAGCGTCCGCGCGTCAGCGACGGGCAGCTGGCGGGCTCGACGGCGACGATGCGGTAGTCGGCCTCGCCGCGCAGCTTCTCTCCCATGAACGGCGCGATGAGCCCGCCGAGGTTCGACCCGCCGCCAGCGCATCCGATGATGACGTCGGGCCTGATCCCGAGCTTGTCGAACGCGGCCTTCGCCTCAAGCCCGATGATGGACTGGTGCAGGAGGACCTGGTTGAGGACCGAGCCGAGCACATAGCGGTAGCCAGGCGTCGAGACCGCCGCCTCGACCGCCTCTGAGATCGCGCAGCCGAGGGAGCCCGTCGTGCCGGGGTGCTCGCGGTTGATCTTCTCGCCTATCTGCGTCGTCATCGAGGGCGAAGGAGTCACGTTCGCGCCGTAGGTGCGCATCACCTCGCGGCGGAACGGCTTCTGCTCGTATGAGCACTTCACCATGTAGACGCGGCAGTCGAGGCCGAAGAACGCGCACGCCATCGAGAGCGCAGTGCCCCACTGCCCTGCGCCAGTCTCGGTCGTGACGCCCTTGAGTCCCTGCGCCTTGGCGTAATACGCCTGCGCAACGGCGGAATTGAGCTTGTGGGAGCCGGAGGTGTTGTTGCCCTCGAACTTGTAGAATATCTTCGCCGGCGTGCCGAGGGCCTTCTCGAGGAAGTAGGCGCGGATGAGCGGCGACGGACGGAACATCCTGTAGAAGTCCTTTATATCCTTCGGTATCGGGAAGAACGCCGTGTCGTTGTCCAGTTCCTGCTTCACCAGTTCGGCGCAGAAGACGGGCTCCAGGTCGGTGGCGGAGCACGCCTTGCCCGTAGCGGGGTTCAGCAGCGGCGCGGGCTTCTTCTTCATGTCGGCCCTGACGTTGTACCATTCGGTCGGGACCTCCCCCTCGCCGAGATATGTCTTGTACGGAATCTCCATCGTCATTTCCCTTTGCCTGCCTTCTTTGATGAAATTGCGATCTCCCTGAGCATCTCCGCAGCATGGGCGTCGCCCTGCCCTGCGGCGAGACGGTAGAGGCGGACGGCCTCAGCGCGGTCGCGCACAACGCCGCGTCCGACATAGAACATGTCGCCAAGCCTGGACTGCGCCTTGGCGTCCCCGCGCGCGGCGGCGCGCGCAAGTTCCCGTGCGACCTCCTTGGGCGTCCTGGGCGCCGCGGTGACGGCCGCGGGGAGCTTCTCAGGCTCGTTTGCGGCTTCCCGGGCCGGAACCTCGTCGTTTCCGCAGGCGGGTTCCTCCGCGCCGCCGGACCCGCAGCCGCAGCCAGCCGCGAACGCAAGCGCGGCGGACACTGCAGCAGCCATAAGGATGTGTCTCATGTCGTCGTTCCTTTCGCCCGGAGGCATGTCATTTCATCATCAGGTCGGAAAGAAGCTTCGTGAACCTCGCGCCGTCGGCGACGGGCGAGCCCTCCGCGATCAGCGCCGCGTCGTAGAGGAGCGCGACGGAGTCCGAGAGCTCCTGGCCCTTCAGCCCGGCGACCTTCCTGACGAGCGGATGCGACGCGTTCAGCTCCAGCATGCGCTTCTCCTCCGGGACCTTCTCCTTCATCGCGCGCATCATCCTGACCATCGACGCCGGCAGCGCGCTGGCCTTCGCGACGAGGCAGCACGGCGAGTCCGTGAGGCGCGTCGAGACGCGCACGTCGGACACCTTCTCGCCAAGTTCCTTCTTGACGGCCTCGATGAAGTCCTTGAGCTCGCCCGCAGCCTTCTCGTTCTCCGCCTTCTCGGCCTTCTGCTCGTCCTCGGTCCCGAACGCCACGTCGCCCTTCGCCACGTCGACGAGGGAGTGTCCGTCGAACTCGCGGAACGACTCCGACAGGAACTCGTCCACCGGGTCGCAGAAGAGCAGCACGTCGCATCCGTGCTTGCGCGCGGCCTCGAGCTGAGGCGCCCTGCGCGCGTCCTCCTCGCGCTCGGCGACCAGGTAGTAGATGTCCTTCTGCCCGCTCGCCATGTCCTTGACGTAGTCCTCGAGGAAGACCGTCTTGCCGGCCTCGCCGCGAGCGGTCGGATACTTGACCAGCTTCTTCAGCCTGTCGGCGTTGGCATAGTCGTTGTAGATGCCCTCCTTGACCACGACGCCGAAAGCCCCGTAGAACTCGTCGTAGCGCTTGGCGTCCTTCTTCTTCATATCCTCGAGGACGGAAAGCACCTTCGAGGTGACGGCCGACTTGATCTTCTGGATGACCGCGTCGTCCTGCAGCATCTCGCGCGACACGTTGAGCGGCAGGTCGCTGGAGTCCACCACGCCCTTCACGAACCTGAGCCACGGCGGAAGGAGCATCTCGATGTCGTCGCCTATGAAGACGTTCCTGACGTACAGCGAAAGCCCGCGCTTCTGGTTCGGCATGAAGAGCTCCATCGTCGCCTTCTTCGGCAGGAACAGCAGCGCCTTGAACTCCACCTGCCCCTCGCCGGAGAACGGAATCGTCTCGAACGGGTCCTCCCAGTCGCGGGTGAGGTGCCTGTAGAACTCGCTGTACTCCTCGGCCTTGACGTCTTTCTTCGGACGCTTCCACAGCGCGACCATCGTGTTAAGCGGCTTCTCCTCGTCCTCCAGGCGGCGCTTGCGGTCCTCGTCCTTCTCGTCCTTCGGCGCGTCGATCCTGGCGCAGCGTATTGGATACGCGATGAAGTCGGAGTACTTCTTGACGAGGTCCTCGACGCGCCAGCGGACGAGGTACTCCTCCTGGTCCGGGCGGAAGTGCATCATCACGGAAGTCCCGAAGCCGTCGCGCTCGCATTCCTCCAGCGTGTATCCGCCGTCCATAGTGGACTCCCACATGTACGCCTGCGCGGAGCCGCGCTTCCTGGTGACGACGCGCACGCGGTCCGCGACCATGAAGGCCGCGTAGAAGCCGACGCCGAACTGCCCGATGAGCTCCGGCAGCGCGTCTCCGCCTTTCTCCTTGAGCGCCTGGCGAAAGGCCTTCGTGCCGGAGCTCGCAATCGTGCCGAGGTTCTTCTCGAGGTCTTCGGCGTCCATGCCGATTCCGTTGTCGGCGACGCACATGGTCTTTGCCGTGGAGTCGACGGAGATGTCTATCCGCCAGTCGGGGTTGTCGGCGACGAGCTCCTTCTGGGTGAGCCCCAGGTACTTTGCGCGGTCGATGGCGTCGGAGGCGTTGGAAACGAGTTCGCGCAGGAATATCTCCTTCTTCGAGTACAGCGAGTTTACGACGAGATCGAGCATTTCCGCGATCTCGGCCTTGAACTGATTCGTCTTCTTTTCCATAGTGGGTGGTATTTTACCACTTAATGGCGTGCGAGCGCAAGTGCCGACGCCGTCGGGAATCGGAATCGGCATCCGCAGGCCCTCAGCCACGCGCCCCAGCAGGCCTGCGGTTCTCCGGCGGAGTCGCTAGGCGGCTTTCTTTCGGGCGAAGGCCGAGGAAGGCGCGGACTTGACCTTCTCCGCGATCTCGTCCGCGACGTCCCCGTGCGACTTCAGGTACTCGATCGCCCCGAGCGTCCCCTGCGCGAGCTGCTCCGCTCCGTAGCTCAGCCAGCTGCCGCGCTTTTCGACGACGCCGCACGCGAGCGCCGCGTCCAGGATGGAGCCTTCCCGGGAGATGCCGCACGAGTAGAGGATGTCGAACTCGGCCTCGGTGAAAGGCGCCGCCACCTTGTTCTTCACAACCTTGACGCGGGTTCGGTTTCCGACGACCTCGCCGGACGCGTTCTTTATCGCGCCTATGCGCTGGACCTGCAGGCGGCACGTCGCGTAGAACTTGAGCGCCTTGCCGCCGGGCGTGGTCTCCGGATTCCCGAACATCACCCCGATCTTCTCGCGCACCTGGTTGGTGAATATGCAGAGCGTCCCTGTCTGGGAAAGCGCCGCAGTCAGCTTTCGCATGGCCTGCGACATGAGGCGCGCCTGGAGCCCTACGTGGCTGTCGCCCATCGCGCCGTCTATCTCCGCCTGCGGAGTCAGCGCGGCCACCGAGTCCACCACGACCACGTCGACCGCGCCGGACTTCACCAGCGACTCGCAAATCGAAAGCGCCTCCTCCCCGGAATTCGGCTGCGAGACGACGAGGTTCTCGAGGTCCACGCCGATTTTCCTCGCATACCCCGGGTCGAGGGCGTGTTCGGCGTCGATGAACGCCGCGGTTCCGCCGGCCCTCTGCGCATTGGCGACGACATGCAGCGCAAGCGTAGTCTTCCCGGACGACTCGTGTCCGTACAGCTCCACTATCCTGCCCTTCGGGAGCCCGCCGACCCCCAACGCCCTGTCCAGCGACAGGGCGCCGGTCGGGACGACCTCCACACCGCTTTGCGCCGCCTCGCCGAGACGCAGTATCGACATCTCGCCGAATTCCTTGCGTATGGACTTCATTATCTCCTCTAGTGCCAGGCTCGCCTTCGCGAGCAGTTTTCCTCCGGACATGTCTTGATTCCTTTCTTTGGGTTTTGCTCTGAGGAAGGACTTCAGTCCTCCCAGTTGACGAATCTTTCGCTTTTCCCGAACAGCCGCACGCGCTCCACGTGGTCGATCTCCGGCCGGCTGGAGGACTCCGGCTCGCCGTAGACCTCCACGACGTCGAACCGGTACGACCCGCGCCAGCGGTTCCACCGGAGCCACGACCGGCAGGCGTGGAGCAGGACGCCGCGCTTGCGCCGGTCGACGCTCCGCAGCCGCCGCTGGAACTCGCTCCGCCGTGCATGCTGCTTGACCTCGACGAACACGATTACGTCGCGGTCCCCGTCGTAGGCGACGACGTCGATCTCCGGCCTTGCGTCCCCGCGGCAGGGGCGGACGTTGCGGTCGACTATGACGTAGCCCCTCGTCCGGAGCCACTCCACCGCGACGTCCTCGCCCCACCTTCCGTGCGCGACGCCGACGTTCTCTCCGTCAGGCCGCCGAGACATTGCGCATGCCCTTCACTTCGCGGCGGTAGGCCGTCGTGTCGTGCGGAACCACGGTCGGGATTCCGAAGCAGATGACGCCCAGCGAGTTCTCGACCGCCGCCGCCAGGCCGGACGCCTCGTTCGGGGCGAGGAATATGCGGGCGCTCGTGCCGTCCGCCGGGCCGCCGGAATTGCGGTAGACCTCCAGCGAATAGCCGGAGAGCGGCTCCAGGACGTGCCTCAGCACTATCCGCGTGGTCGCCCGTGGGGATATGTGGTAGAGGCCCTTGCCGTCCTCCAGCGACTCGCATTCGCCGCGGAAGACCTGCAGCATCTTGGTCAAGTCGGTGAAGTCCAGCTTGACGCATATCGAGTTCTCCCAGTCGAAGCGCGAAAACGTCGGGTTCGCCGCATTCCTGTTCCCTATGGTCTTCTGGTTCGCGAACTGCGCCATGATGGATCCGTCCGTCTGGTCGTGGGCCGGATGCAGCTCCATGCTGAGGGCGCACCCGGTCCCCTTTGCGTTAGGATGGTAGAACGAGAGCTTCGGCCGGTAAAGCCCCGTCCTTGCGCCCTTGTTCGTCGTGTTGTCGTATTCTTCGTTCATTGTCTACCTCTTCTTTCTTTTTTTTGGGGGGTTTCATTGTTGTTTGTCTTGCATGCAATCAGTTCCCGCGGCCGCCGCCGCGTCAGAGCAGAAACGAGTCCGCCGCCATGTCGAGCCTCCGGTACGACGCCGCCTCCATTATGCATTCCGCGTCGACCGCGTCCTTTCCGGCGAGGTCCGCGATGGTCCGGGACACGCGCAGCACCCTGTCGTACGCGCGGGCCGACAGGCTCAGCCGCTCCATTGCGCTCCGCACCTCGGCTACCGCCGCCTCCGTCAGCTTGCAGACGTCGCGGAGGTCGCGGCTCTTCGCGTCCGCGTTCGACACCACGCCGTCCCGCCCGCCGTACCTCGCCTTCTGTATTTCGCGGGCGCGGACGATGCGCTGGCGGATGGACGCGCTGGGCTCGCCCGGCTCCAGTCCGTCGAGGTCCTTCACGGGGACTGCGTTGACGCCGACCTGGATGTCTATGCGGTCGAGGAGCGGGCCGGACACCCGGCGCTGGTACTTGAGTATCTGGGACTGGGAGCACCGGCACTCGTGCGTCGGGTCGTTGTAGTATCCGCACGGGCACGGATTCATCGCCGCGACGAGCATGAAGCGCGACGGGTAGTCGCACGCCGCGGCCGCGCGCGAGACGCCGACATGCCCGTCCTCCAGTGGCTGCCGCAGGGTCTCTAGAGCCTGCCGCGGGAACTCCGCGAACTCGTCGAGGAACAGTACGCCGCGGTGCGCGAGCGAGACTTCTCCGGGGGAAGGATGCACGCCGCCGCCCAGGAGCCCTATCGAGCTGACGGTGTGGTGGGGCGCGCGGAAAGGACGCGTCGTCACGAACATCCCGCCGCCCTTTTCGCGCCCTGCTACGGAATGGATGCGCGACACCTCCAGGGCCTCCTCCACCGACATGGGCGGGAGTATCGACGGGATCCTCCGCGCCAGCATCGTCTTGCCAGAGCCGGGCGAACCGACCATCAGCACGTTGTGGCCCCCGGCGACGGCGACCTCCAGCGCGCGCTTCGCGACGTGCTGGCCCTTGACGTCGCAGAAGTCGTCCCCGCGATCGCGGTCGAGCTCAACGAGGTCGGCTAGGTCAGTGAACACGGGCTGTATCTCCCTTTCGCCGCCGAGGTACTCCGCGGCCTCCCTCAGAGTGGAAACGGGGATGACGTCTATCCCGGAGACGACGCTGGCCTCCTCGACGTTCTCCTCGGGGACTATGACCGCGCGCTTCCCGATCCGCCGCATTTCCATGACGATGGGCAGTATTCCGCGGACGCGGCGGACGCGGCCGGAAAGCGACAGCTCCCCGACGAGCGCGTAGTCCTCCAGCGACTCGTTCGCCAGCCGCTGCGTCGCCTTGAGCAGGGTCACCGCGATAGGGAGGTCGTATATCGGGCCCTCCTTCTTCACGTCCGCCGGCGCGAGGTTCACGGTGACTGCGAACTCGTCCTTCGACCTGTAGCCCGAGTTCTTCAGCGCCGTCGACACCCTGTCCTTCGCCTCCTTGACCGCGGCGTCGGGCAGCCCGACGATCGCGAACGAGCTCGTCCCGCGCGTGGAATTGACCTCTATTTCGACGGACGACGCCTCGACCCCGTTTATCGCGCCGCTGTAGCATCTTGCAAGCATCTCCATTCCCCTTTCACATTGTGGCGGCGTCCGCCGCCAGGTCCTTGGCAAGCGCGCATCCCCCGCAGTCCGGATGGACCTGCAGGCAGAAGTCGCGGTGTATCTGGATAAGGCCCTGTATGCGCAGCCCGTTGGACGAATAGAAGGCCGCGGGATTGTGGTCGCGCCCGAACATCCTGTACGCCATGAGCCTGACCGGCAGCGACACGTCCTCCGGCGGAAGCCACTCCGGGACTTCGTCCACCCGCCCTTCCGCGAGAGCGAACGGCAGGACGACGTTCGCGACCACGGCGGCGGCGCGCCCGCGCCCCATGATGCCGAGGTTGGTGAGCATCCCGACCATGGCCCTTGCCGCGCGCGGGGCGAACGACGCGACTTCGGCAAGGTACATCACGCCCGTCTTCGAGAACAGCTGCGCCGCGGCCCTGAGCCGCGCCTCGGGGGAGTTCCGCGGGCGCGCGCCGCCCCGCGTCCATTCGACGAACTCCCCGGCTGCGAGGACTGCGGCCTCCGCGTTGTCGGGCTCGGAGGCGACAGAAGCGTATGGGACGGCCTCCGCCACGCGGCGGAACCCGCGCGAATTGCTCTTGTATCCGAGCGCGCACATGACCTCCTCGTAGAAGACCTGCTCCCGCTCGCGCGGCCTCGCCGCAAGCACGGCGGCGATGCGCCGCGCCTTGGTCCGCATGCGGTGCTCGCCTGCGGCGGACATTACCTCGGCGGCGAGGTCCGGGTTCCCTCCGAGAAGCCTGAAGCACGGCCTGTCCTCCCCTGGGAGCTTCGCGAACGGATAGGCCGTCAAGTCCACCTGCTCAGGCGAAAAGCCGGTTCTGGAAGTCATGAAGCGCCCCAGCCAGACGGTAGCCGCCCACGGAGGCAGCGTCGCCGGATCAGGCCCGCACATCCACGTCACGTGCAGCACGACGCCGCAGTACGCAGGGTCGCGTCCATGTCCATGCCTCTCCCAGTCCGACGGAGAGAGGTGAACCTCCACGTCGCCGACGACGCGCTTGCGCCCTGGGCCGACCTCGAGGACCGCGTTCCTGAAGTCAGGGCCAGGGCCGAGGTTCCATTCTCCCGGGTGCAGGACGCGCAGCTCCGCGCCGTCCCGCGTGACGAGGCGGTCCGGCCTCAGGTCGCGGTCGTACCACACCGCCTGCACGTGCCGCTCGGTCAGCGGCTCGGCAAGCCCGCGGTAGCATCTTCTCGCCGCATTTCCACTTATGTTCATGCCTGTTGTCTCCTGTCTTCCAATCGACGGGGACATTATGACATAAGCTGCGGAAAGATGTCTTACATAAGGATTACATTTCCATTACACTTTTGTAATGCGGCGCGCTTCGGACGCGGCAGGCCCCATGAGCCCTAGTCGGACGAGCCGACGCGAACGGCCACCGGGCCGAGGAGTCCGGAGGGAATCGGCTTCCACTTGGAGGCGTCCAGCTTCTTGTAGTCCAGCCCGACCATGTTTATGTCGCTGAAGTGCTTCCAGTCAACGCCGTTCATGTCGTTCCACCTCAGGCGATTCGCGCCGAGGTTCGTTACCTCCACCTCAAGCACGTTGCCCTTCTCCCTGAGGACGCCCGCCGGGACATTGAATGTGTACGGCGCCATGAACTTCACGCCGAGGTCGCGTCCGTTCAGCCTGACGCGGGCTACTTCGCGCACCTCGCCGAGCGACAGCTCCGCGGCGTCGTCCGCGTCCGCGATGTCGAACGTCGTCCTGTACAGCATCGTCCCGGAGAAGAACTCGTCGAAAGTCTCCCAGCCGACGAGCGCTTCGAGCGTGCGCCCCTCGCCGAGCCTGGGGCCGCCGCAAACGGGCTTTACGTCCCACGGCCCGGCTATGGCGGACTCTCTCGAACAGCCGGCTTCCCCGGGGCCGGGCGCCTCCACGGAAAATCCGTCGCCGACCACGAAGAGCGAATGCCCTGGCTCCAGCACGGCCCTGCGGGCCGACGCCACTGCGCCGCTCATCGGATCAGCCGCGGTGAAGACGCCGGCCGCGGCGACGACGCGCGCGGCGGCGCCGGTGTTCACGACGAAGTACGCCGTCTCGCCGTCCTTCTTCCACCGCGTCGCCAGCAGCCCCGTCTTCGCGTCGAACGGCATCCGCCTCGCGCCCGCAAGCGCATCGTCGCGGCGCGGCGCCTCCGGGTCGACCACCGCAGCGTACTTGTCCGCCAGCCCCGCCTTGACCATCCGCGGCGAAACGTAGTCGAACGCATAGCCCGCCCCGTACAGCTCCGCCGCGACATTGCCGATCTTCTCGCCGTAGAACCAATCCGCGCGGTTGTGGATCGACATGTTCATCACCTTGTCCGGATGCTTCGCGCGGTACGGCTCAGGGTCCCAGAGGACCGCGAGGTCGTTGTCCGGCGTCCACGTCTGGAAAATCGACTGGCACCGCGTCACGTATGCGTTCAGCGCCCCCATCTCGCGCCAGACGGGGTTCCTCGGGTTCATCTCCAGCGACGCATAGAAGCACCAGCCGGGCCAAGTCGCGTCGGCGGGCGAATAGCAGCAGCCGTGGTAGAAGACGTGGTTCACGCCGGAGAGGAACAGCCTGTCGACGAACGCCTTTATCTCCGCGGGGCGTTCGTGGAAATGCTCGTCGATCCACGTGCACGACTCGGCGGAGACGAGCTTAGTCCCCTTCACGTGCGCGGCGGACGAGGCGAACTTCGAGACGAGGATGTCGCGGTCGTTCCTGCCGAACATCTCGGTCTCGGGGATGTCCGCTAGCGCATAGAAGTCGAGCCAGTTGGACGGCGCGCCGTGCGCTTCGTTGCGCGTCAGGTATCCGTTCTCTCTGCACCAGTCCGTCCACACCCTGAAGCAGGCGAGCTGCGCTTCGTCGACGCCGCCGCCGGCCTTAGGCTCCGCGCCGTAGTACTCGTAGCTGTCGTGGTAGAATGCGCGCGGGGGCAGCGCGGCGAGATTGCCGCCCGCGGCGTTCCGCGCCGCCTTCCCGAACCACCTGTCGAACTGCGCGACGTGAATCTTCATCGCCTCTGGGTCGAAGGGATCGAGCATGTAGCCGGTGCCGCCGATCCCGGCGCGCTTGACCTTCTGGCCGGAGCTTGCCGCATGCTCCTTGTCGATCCAGGGCCCGCCAAAGCACCAGCCAGAGCCCATCGTGAGGTCGACGCCGAGACCGTGGCGGGCGGCGAGCGAGCAGGCCATGTTCCAGCGTCCGATCCACGTTGGCGAAAGGAGCTCCGTCCACTCCGCGCGGTAGCGGTTGTCCGGGCCGTTCGCGCCGTAGATCGGGATCACGTGGAATCCGCCGAACCCCTTGTCCGCGAGTTCGCGGCACTGGAGCTCGAGGCCCGCCTCGTCGACGGCGGACCCCATCCACCAGTTGTAGACCCACGGCTTCATCTCCCTCGTCGGCTCCGGCCACGAAAAGCCGGCCGTCCCCGCCAGCTCCCCGGCGTCGTCGCCGCAGTAGAACAGCCACGACGAATGGAGCGGCGCGTCGAAAGAGAACTCCTCCACCCCCCTGGCGACCATGCGCCTGCCGAAGACGTCGTACACGTCGGTCCTGCGCGGAAGGCGGATCGTCTTGCGCCCTGAGTTGCGCGCATGGAACGACACGAAGCGTTCGTTGGCCTCGAATATGTCCAGCGAATCGCTGAAGATGTGGACCCCCGCCTCGCGCGCGATCTTCCTGAGCAGCGGCGCCTCTACGAAGTAGGAGCCCGAGAAGACCGTGCGCGCCCTCCCCGTCCGCTTCTCTGCAAGGCCCGCCGCGCCGTTGGAATAGCGGCCTAGCACCTTGTCCGGGTCTGCGGCGGCGAACAGCGGGGCGAGCGGCGTCCCGCCCTGCGGATATGCCAGCGACCCGACCTTCGTCCCGTCCTCGAGCACCACGCCGGGGTCCGTCACGTCCGGGCACGGCGTGAAGTCCATCCCGGTCAGCGCCTTCATGTTGGCGGTGGAGCTGCCGTCGTCGGACGTGTAGCCGGGGGCGTACGTCCAGAGGATCGTGCAGTCCCTCCCGCGCAGGCGCTCCGCCGCCCGCTGGAGCGCCGGGGTGAGCTTGGTGCAGGACTGGAACACGTACAGCCTGTAGTCGCCGGGGTTGTCCGCTATGTCCTCCGCCAGCAGGAAGTCGACGCCAGCTCCGATACGCGCCGTCTCGTTGTAGAACAGCACGTACGGGTAGGTGCTGTTCTTGCGCCCGCTCATGCGCTCGTACCTGCTGACCTTGCCCTTGTTGTCGTATGCCTGCATGGCGGTGCCGACGTAGTATTCCGACGCCGCCGCGCCGTTGTACATCGGCGTGGACTTGATCGCCTCCTCGCTTGCAACCACCGCGATCTGCGCGTTGCGGCGCACGCCGCGGGCCATTGCATGCTCACCCGCCCTGGCGACTTCCGCGGCATCGTCCGCGAACTGCGGGAAGTCGAATTCGCTTCCGCTCGTGATGGCGAGCGTGTAGAACGGCTGGCAGCGGCACAGGGACACGCCCATGTTGCGCCGCATGATGTCCACCGTCATCTGCTCCGTGACCGTCTGGCAGTTGCGCACGGGGACGATGTTGTGGGTCCGCGTGTCGTCCTCGATGACCGAGACGACCCCGTGGCTCTGTATGGAGGCGAACGGCTTCATGTCGCATATCTGCGTGCCCGGCTGGCGCGACTGGCTGTCGTACGACTGCGGGCTCATGAGGAAGTCGACCGCGCCGGAGTCCAGGAGGCGCTTCAGCGCGAAGTGCGCGCGCATCTGGTTGCAGCCGCCGCCGTTGAGCGTCATCACATAGCCGTAGTACGTGCCGACCAGCTTCTTCCCTCCAAGGCATTCCTTCGCCGCGCGGCACATCCTGACGACGCCGTCCGCAACCGCTGTGCTGTAGAAGTCGTGGTACGCGATTGCGCGCGCGTGCCGGCGCTGGTCCCAGAGGAACCCGCCGCCCTCGTCCAGCTCGCGCCGTTCCGCGAGCGTGGGCACCGAATAGTCGGTCACCCACGGATAGCGCTCCTTCGCGAACGCCTCGAACCCCTTCTGCGCCACGGGCGAGAAGTCCAGTATCGTGTCCTTGCGGGAGGGATCCCATCCGAGCCATTCCACCGTGTGCCCGGAGTTCACCCTGTAGCCGATGATGCGGTTTGCGTAGGGCGACGACTCCAGGTGCGCTATCACCTTCCTGAGTACGCGCTCCATGTCGTCGTACGCCTTCTTCGACGCAAAGGAGTAGTTTAGCTCTATGTCGCCGCGGGACATGTTCACGTTCCCCTGCTCGTCGCGGGCCATTTCGCCCGGGTTTGCGTCGCCCCAGTCCGGCGGCGGGTATATGGAGATGTCCCAGATGAAGTACGCGCCCGGGCAGTCGCGCCGATGCCTCTCCGCGAGCCGGTCGAGGTCGGAGGGGTCGAACTCGTCGCCCCTCGGCCACCAGTTCAGGTGCCTAGTCCACACGGTCACGACGTTGAGCGGGGCCGACGAATGGCGCACCGATCCGCCGCGCCGCCCGCTCGCCCACGCGCCCACCGTCCCCCACAGCGGGTAGATGGGCTTTCCGTTGACTGCGAACCACGGCTTGCCCGCCACGTCCACGACCTCCGACACGACCTTTTCCGGCCACTCCGGATCCGTCGCGATCCTCTTCATCTCAAGCCGTGCGCACGGCTGGCGCCCGCCAGTCGGGGCCAGGCACGGGGAAGTCAGGTACACCAGCATCGCGCCGCCCGCGATGTAGCGAGGCAGCTCGTAGTCGAACTCGACGGCCCACACGTCGTCCGCGACACGCCTGACGCACTGCCGCAGCGGCAGGTCCAGCTCTTCGCTCCACAGCGCCTCTCCGCCCTCCGTGACAAGCGCCACGGACGCCGGCATGAAGGCCTCCTCCGGCACCGGCCCCCGGTATTCGTAGCGCAGGCGCACCTTGCCGCCCGCCGTCTGGACGCGCGGCAGCGCCGTCCCGCCGCGGCATTCGACGTCCACGGACGCCGGGGCGGCGCTCTTCGCCGGGGCGCCGTCGCGGTAGGTCTCCGGAGTCAGCTCAGGCCATGCGTCCTCGCCGTGGAACACGCCGGCAGGCCCGGAAGGCTTCCGGTCGCCGCCCGTCAGGACGCGGAGCCAGGCGATCTCAAGCCGGCCCCCTTCCGCGTTCGTGGGGTCGAACCGGAAGTCCGTCATCAGCCCGCAGCGCCGCCAGTCGTCCAGGTTGCGGACGGACTTGAGCGACAGCTCCATCACATGCCATTCGCCGTCGCGCACGAGCGGGGGGATGCTCCATATCCGCGCGCCGTCGTACCGCCCGCCGAGCGTTGCGTAGAACACCTCTCCCCCGGCCTTCGGCTTCGTCGTCTCGCCCGAGGCGCGATAGCGGAACGCAATCCCCTTCACCTGCATGGAGTCGACGGGCCGCACATGGCAAAACACCTGCATGTCGCTCTGGATGTCCGTGAAGACGAGGGCGTCCTTCGTCTTCTCCATCTTCGCGCCGATCGCGGACGTCGCGGCCGCGAAGCCGTCCTCCGGACCGATCTCGACATCGCCCCATGCCGCCGCCGCCAGCGCCGCCGCGCACACGGCGAGCAGACCGCCTTTGCATGTCATCGCCATTCTCCTGGTCATGTAAGTCATCCCCTTTCGTCGGCGGTTATTTTACCAAACCTGGCCGCCCGCCGCAACACCGCCAGTGGCCTGGAACGGCGCATTGCTACATGGCGAGCAGGTCGAGTACCCTCACGTCGCCGATGTTGGGCTGCGAGGGGTCGGCGTAGTAGCGGATGATGGTCTTTATGTCGTCGCCGCTGATCGAAGTCGCCATCTCCGCACCGAACGCCTGGTAGATATGGTCGATGCATATCTTGCGAAGTTCGTAGCATCCCTTTGAGCCGGTGAAGCCAAGGCTGCGGAGCTGTCTGTTCATCTCCGCAAACGTCTCGTCCGTCAGGTCGAAGCCGCGGAACCCTCCCATCTCGTCGAACTTCCGCCATATTTCGCCGTGGACGGGCCACAGAACCGTACGTCCGCTAGTGAGAGCCGTCTTGTGGGGAGTGTACGAAAGGAACATCCGCCCGTCCCGCTCGACGAAATTCGCTCCGTTGAGCCTAAGGACATCTCCGTTCCTTACGCCGAACTCCAGCATCATCGTCGCCGCAAACCACATTTCCCCTTCCAGCGAAAGATACCACTTCCGCACCCTTTCCAGCATCTCCGCGCTCGGCCTGGTGTAGCGCTGCGGCTTGGCGCGGAACGTCGGCAGCTCCAAAGGCGGAATCGTCCATCCGGCGTCCTTGTAGTACGGCAGCGTCCATTTGGCGAACAAAGCCCGCAGCTGGCAGACGAACGTCCACGCAGATATCCGCGCTATGCCCCGTGCGACAAACGACATCAACGCCTCGTCGATGCACTTCCTCGTCAGGACGGACACAGGGGAGTCCGTGCTCAGACGGGCGGCGCGGCAGACGTTCCGCGAACCTTTGACCGTATTCCAGACCGTCGCCTCGCACGGACGGCCGCACTTCATGCGCTCTATCTTGGCAACAGCCTTGTAGCGCGTCATCACCTCTTCGATTGTCGGTATGTATTTCCTCTTCATGCATCCATTCCTTTCTTTTGTTGTCCCCCTGTTTGCCGGGAGAATAAAATACTGATTATATTTCATTATCACCCGCATTTCTACTTGGTTTGTCCGCCAGTCCCGCAAATACGCATACTTTCCCCCGTTTCCACCGCTCTGCGGGGCAGTCCACGCCATTGAGTCCGCGAATACCGTCGGCTACACGTCGGTGACGGCCAAGAAGGATGCATGGCTTTTGACGTCTGTGCAGTTCGAGGGGCTTGACGGCAATGATGTCAAGCTTTCCGATCTCGTCTCTGGCGGATATACGGCGGTTGATTTCGACGACGACTTCTACTTCCTTGATACGGCGCCTGTCATTATGGTGCCCAAAGCGGCAGGTGGTTATGCTAACTATTATTACATCAACTTTGAGGGTGATACCTTTTGGTTTGATAATGATGCCGGCGGTCCGGATGAGGGCACGCCGATAGTTGCTGGTACCGGCATTTGGTTCAGGCAGTCTGGAGCAGATTGCAATGTTACATTTGCCGGGCAGGTTGTAAGCGACTCCTCCGTGCCAGTGGCTACGGCCAAGGATACTTGGAGCCTTATATCTAACCCGTATCCAATGGAGTGCGCCGTTTCTGGCCTGACTTACACGGGTCTTGTGGGTGTTGATTTCGATGACGATTTCGCATTCCTTGAAACAGCGCCTGTCTTGATGGTGCCGAAGGCTGCTGGCGGATATTCCAATTTCTACTACATCAACTTTGAGGGTGATACCTTCTGGTTTGATAATGATGCCGGTGGTCCGGACGAGGGCGCCAAGGTTCCTGTTGGCGCCGGCTTCTGGTTCAAGGCGGCGACGGACGTGACAATCACGTTCACCAAGTAAACAAGGTTTCTGTTCGCGGCAAAGGGTCGTGCGCAGGATAAAACGAACAGCTCGCTCTCGTTGATTCGGGAGCGAGCAACAAAAAGGAAAACAAAAATGAAGAAACTAATGGTTCTTGCTGGCGTTGCAATGCTTGCATTTGCTTCGCAAGCTGCCCAGTTTAACTGGCAGTTAACGGCTAATAAGGCTGCAGCAACACCTTATGCTGATGCTGACGTGTATATGGTGCTAGCTGCTGATTATGACAGTTCCAAAACTCTGTCATTAGCAGACATTACTGGTGCTGCAAAATCTCAGGGCAAGTTGACTGTCGGTTCTATGACAGCTACAACTGGTAATGTAAACGTCAATGACTCATGGGTGGTTGAGGGCACTGATTACTCTTGGTATGCTATCGTTGTTAGCGGCGGTAAGTATTATGTCTCGTCTACTGCGACAACTTCAACTGCGGTTTCAGACACTGCGACACCAGCAAGTGTAACCTTTGCGTCGAAGTCTGAGATGGGAACTGCTGGGAATTGGACGACCCTCGCTGTCCCTGAGCCGACGAGCGGGCTTATGCTACTTCTCGGCGTTGCTGGTCTTGCGCTCCGCCGCAAGCGTGCGTAATGCTTAGCTAACTAAGCTGAACAAAAAGCCCGTCCGCATTGCGCGGGCGGGCTTTCACTTGATAAAGACAGGAAAAGGAGTGATTGACAGCGGATCGGAAAGTTCTGCTCGGTCATTGGGGCGGCAATGGAAAACACAAGTAAATGGAACCAGCCGCAGAAAGCGGCGAAACGCACCAAGTCCGGCGTAACGGTCTGGCGCGGCGTCATTGCAGCCCTTGTCGTTGTCGTCGGCGCCGCAGTCGCGTTCTGGTTTGTCGGCGGACGCGATAATGGTGGGCCTGCGGCAAGTAAAGGTTCGAAGTCCATTCCCCTGTCGCTCCCCAATTCGTCAGTTTCTAAGCCTACTGGTAATCCCGACGGATCTAAGGACGGCAAATCTGCCGAATCCGGGCAGAATGACGAAGATGCAGCTAAATCAGAGGCGGCGAATAAGGCCGCTGCAGCAGCAGAAGAAGCGCGAATCAAGAAATGGAAAGACAAGTTTGCAAAGAGGCGTTCGATTTTCACCAATGCGTCTGATCAGGTGCTTGGGATGATAGCTAGTGCGCCTCCCGGCCGAGACATGCCGCCGATGCCAATCACGCCAAGCATCGATCGCGATTTTATGAGGAGCCTTGATACGCCCATTGTGATAGATGACGCTGACAGCGACGAAATAAAGGCGTTAAAGGAGGCTGTCATGAAACTTCGCGTAGAAGTGCTTGAAATCAAGGAAAGCCAGGGCCTGTCAGTCTACGAAATACTGACGCAACATCAAGATCTTGTACGGGAGAATGCGTCACTTCGCATTGAAGCGCAGAAGGCCGCCCTAGAAATATACAAAAGCGGAGATGTCGAAGGCGCTCGTGACTACGTGGATACCGCGAATGTCTTGTTGCAGAAACTGGGCGCGGAGCCGATTAAGATGCCTGGCGGGCAAAACGAAGAGTTGCGCCAGCATATACGCAATCGTCTTGACAATATCAAAAAAAAGCAATAATACCACAGTAAAAGGAGGGTTATACGATGAAGGCCATTACATTAAGTTTGACATTCGCCATGCTTGTAACAGCGGCGTTTGCCAACGAAGCGGTTAAGGATGAAGCGCAGATGAGGGAGGCTATGCTCCGTAAGACTGGCGGATTCGTCGTCGCTCCGGCGACTGGCCGAAAGATTGCGGTTGTGGACGCGAAAAGCGGTGCACCGCGCGAAGCATTAGATAAGTTCATTAAAGCCGTGTCAACTGGACCAAAGTTTGCGATATCTCTGGCCGACGGCAATCCTGGCGAAACATATATGCCAAACGAGGAGCGCGGAGCGGTTTTGGTCATCAAGAACGACAAATCTTGCCCAATGACAATCGTGGTTGCGCCAGAGCAGTGCTGGGCAAGCCTTAACATTGCCCCGCTAACGAACGACAATCCAAGTGAAGCCGCGCTTAACCAAAGGGTGACTAAGGAATTGTGGCGGGCGCTTGTCTATATGTTGGGTGGCGGCAACAACCAGATGCCCGCCTGCGTTATGAAGCCATGCGTCGGCATGAAGGACATAGACGACCTCAAGATGAATCAAGCGTGCCCAGAGCCTTTCAGGGAGATGTCGCTTAGCGCTAGAAAACATGGCATAGCCCAGGCAAAGCTGACTTCTTACCGCAAGGCATGCGTAGAGGGATGGGCTCCGCCACCACAGAACGAATACCAGCGCATCGTATACGAGCAGGTCAAGGCCGAGCAGAGCGAAAAGCCGACCAACCCGATCAAGATTCTCCCAGGGCAGAAGCCGAGCGGAAAGTGAAGTACCACTACTTCTACCAGAACCG
>Ga0310786_10003701_pt1 | contig 21976 bp, 23 predicted proteins | sample AusTroGonzalo_MG_FD_203881 | JGI IMG/M metagenome (GOLD analysis project Ga0310786, IMG submission 203881) | Bovine rumen microbial communities from tropical cattle in Woodstock, Queensland, Australia - Gonzalo_03 (v2) (version 2) | ecosystem: Host-associated > Mammals > Digestive system >...
ATTGTTTCAGGAATAATGACATCGCGGATAATTTTTTCCGCTGGACCTTTTTGTGATTCCAAAAACTTTTGATATTGTTTTTCACGCGCTCTTTTGATGGAGGCTAAAGACCGGCGATGGTGATGAGGTCCGTTTTCGTCATCGGAATCTTCATCATCCCCGGAGTATTGTTTATACGCATTTAAATTCATTTTATTTGCGCGTTTTTCTTCAAAAGAACCTTTGCCGCGATTCATGGCTTGTTCTAATTCTTTTTGCTTCTTTTCGGACAAAATTTCACCTAAATCTTTTTTCTTTGATTCATTAAAACTTTTGGCCGGTTTTTCAGCAGCCGCCGCATCAGCCTTCATCATCTGAGTTTCAAGTTCTACTTGCCGTTTGGCTTCTTCCTGAGCGCGTCTTTCTTGTTCTCGTTGGGCCTTTTCAGCCTGAGCCTGACGTTCTGCCTCTAATTGCTTTGCATGTTCTGCTACGCGTTGAGCCTCTTGCAACAACTTTAATTTTTGTGCGGCATCTTGTGTAATAACGGTAGGTTTTTGTGTAGGGGAAATGATGCGTCTTTGTTTGCGCACTTCCACTTGCACACCACTATGTGTTCCCGTATTGGGACGCAATGTGCCACCTAATGATAAAGTTTTTCCGGATAAGGTCAATTTTTTTTCTTCACTCATGAATGGCTCCTTTGAAAAAGAGTTTCTGTTTTTTAGGATAGTTTTGAAGTTCTTGTTCAACCACTTGCATTAAATCCTCTGGAATTTTGACGGTACCTTTGGCTGCCTTATAAAAAAGATGTTTTTCAATAGCTTTCGAAAGGCATTCCTTGTTTGCATGCAGCCACATACCGCGTCCGGGTAAAATTTCCTGTGCATCAAAACACACAGTTTGCCCAGGACGTCCCACAAAGCGAAGCATTTCTTCTCGTGGGGCGGGTTCCTTGCACACAAAACAGGTTCGGGTTCCGATAACTGTTTTGGGATTTTTATTTTTGCGATTGTTTTTCTTCACTAAACCAATGCTCCCGTGCTTTCATAATGAGGGCGTTTGCATTTTCTTCGGATAAATCTGTGCCGACAATTTCGCGCAGTTCATCACTGGCCAAATCTGCCAAATCATCCAAAGTTTTAATGCCTTTTTCACCTAATTTTACCAACATTTCTGGGGTTAGTCCTTCGAATTTTGTTAAATCATCGGCTAACTTTAATTCCTTTAATTTTTCGGCGACTTCGGCTTCTTTTGCTACCAAATAAGCCTTTGCTCGATTCTGTAATTCTGTGGCTAAATCGACATCAAAGCCTTCAATGCCGGCTAATTCATCGAGTTCAATGTAAGCAATGTCCTCCACTTTGGCAAAACCTTCTTGTACCAATAAGTGGGCCATCATGTCATCAACATCCAATGCTGACATAAACAAATCGACGCGACCTTTTGTTTCGGCTTGACGATGTTCGGATTCTTGTGCTTCAGTCATCATGTCTATATGCCATCCGGTTAATTGGCTGACCAAACGGATATTTTGTCCGCGACGACCAATAGCCAAGGACAATTGTTCCTCTGGCAAGACAACTTCCACATTCTTTGCTTCTTCATCAATGACAATCTTTAACACTTCATTTGGAGAAAGGGCATTGATGATAAATGTTGCTGGATCATTAGACCATGTCACGACATCAATTTTTTCACCTTGTAATTCATTGACAACGGCTTGTACACGAATACCGCGCATACCGATACAGGCACCGCGTGCATCCAGGGTCGAATCATTTGAATAAACGGCGATTTTGGCACGAGAACCGGGGTCACGCGCAACAGATTTGATATCGATAATTCCATCGTAAATTTCTGGAACTTCAGCCTTGAATAAGGCGGCCAAGAAATCAGGATGTGAACGGGTTAAGAAAATCTGTGGCCCACGCACTTCATTGCGTACATCTAAAACCAAAGCGCGAATGCGATCACCAGGGCGATACATTTCTCTTGGAATCATTTCATCGCGACGCAACAAGGCTTCCGCACGACCCAATTCAACAATCACATTTCCAGCCTCAATACGCTTGACAACACCATGAACGATTTCACCTTTTTTGTCTTTCATTTCTTCATATTGTTGGCTGCGTTCTGCTTCACGCACTTTTTGAGTAATAACTTGTTTTGCAGTCTGGGCGGCAATACGACCAAAATCCATTGGTGGGAGTTCATCTATGATTTCATCGCCGACCTTTGCAAATTTATTGGATTTGCGGGCCTCTGCCAAACTAATTTCACGGAATTCATCCATTACTTCTTCCACAACGGTGATATAGCGAGCCATACTAATAGATCCATTGTTGGGATCAATGGTGGTACGAATATCATATTCAGGGCCGTATTTGCTGCGGCCGGCTTTGGAAATACCTTCTTCCATTGCATGTAAAACGGCGTCTTTTTCAATGCCCTTTTCATGGGCCAAAACATCGGCCATTTGAATAAGTTCCGGTCTGGGGAGTGTTGCGTTTTGCATTTTATTTTTTTCCTTTCTTGTTGTTTAATGTTTCATCTTTAAATGTTAATTTTGCTTTTGCGACATCCGCAAAATCAAAGGTAATATCTTGGCCTTCAAAATCCATAGTGATTTTTGTGCCTTGAATACCCTTTAAAACTCCTTTAAAACGTTTGCGTCCATCAATATCAGTATTTAATTCTACTTTGATTTCTTCACCTTTAAACCGATCGTAATCATTTGGTTTTACAAGCGGGCGATCGATGCCGGGAGAGGAAACTTCCAATACCCAACGGCCCCGAAAAGGATCAGCAACATCCAATAATGCGCTGGCCGTATGGCTGATTTTTTCACAATCATCTAATGTCATGTTGGCGCGATCGGCGCGCTCTGCCATAATTTGTACGGTTTGCATTTCTGCACCGTTGATACTAACCCGCACCAACTCATATCCCATATCGGTTAAAGCCGGTTCGATCGTTGTTGTAATTGTTTCAATTAACTCCATTTTTTCTCCTTTTAAAATTTAAGTGGAGCTCTTTTGGAGCCCCACCCGATTTCATTATTCAGGAAGTATGCACCTATTATAGTCAAAAAATAGAGGCTTGTCAATAGGTTTTTTCATTTTTTGAATGGGATAGACATTTTTTTACAAAAAAAACTTGTAAAAAGCAAAAAAAAACGGCATTCTAAAAGGTAAAGAAGGGTTAATGTTTAACGCTTTTGAAAACAAGAATAAAAGCAAAATAGGGCAAAACTCTTTGATATATTCAACAGAAAAGGAAAGTAGAAGATGATTTTTAATATAAAACAGACCACAAATGTAGATATACCAAACCAACCGTCTGATGAAAATGAAAAAAAGGCGATGAGTGTTGCCGATTTTACCGCAAAAGTCACCGAACAAAACAAGATTGTTGGGAATTCTTTGCATGATGTTAATTTTTCAGATATTTGGTATTCTCCAGAAGGTATTGCGTATGTTCGCGATCAAAAAACAAGTTTTGCATTAGTTCCTATTGAAACAAATGATTTGCAAGATTTCCATATGGCTTTGGAGCAAGGTTTTACCGGTATGTCCAGTTATTCGATTAAATTTGCTGGAGATTCTTACCGTGTGGAACGGGTGAATACAATCGATGGTGTTCAATATAACTGTCGTAAAATGCCAGCCATGGCACCAGAAATTGAATCTTTGGGTTTTGCCCCTTATATTGTGCGCCACTTAACAAGTTTAGGGCGTTCGGCAGGTTTGTTGTTGTTTGCCGGTCCGACGGGACAAGGTAAAACAACAACGGCCTCTGCATTGATGAAGCGCTATTTGGATACCGATGGTGGTTTTTTATACACAATTGAAGATCCTCCTGAAATGCCTTTATCCGGTGTTTATTATGCAAAAAACGGTGGATTAGGTTTGTGTAAACAGACTTCCGTTGAAAACGATCAATGGGGCGCAGGATTGCGTTCTGCCTTGCGTTCTCGTCCGAGATACATTTTGGTGGGTGAAATTCGAACGCCTGAAACGGCCAGCCAATGTTTAGTTGCGGCGTGTTCAGGGCACTTGGTTATTTCAACAATTCACGCTAATGGTGTGGAAGATGCATTAAATTCAATGATAAAATATGCGGCTTCGACCGGAATGGATAATAGTTTGGCGGCTGACTTGTTGGCGCGTGGTATTTTAGGTGTTGTGCATCAACGGTTGGAAGGAACAACAGTTTTGAAACTGATTTATCAAACTGCCTTTGCGAATCCGAACACACAGGCTGCAGACCAAATGCGTATGGCCATCCGAGATGGAAACATCAATTTGGCCACATTTATGGAACAACAATTGGCTCGTATGGAAAAGGGATTGCCAATGTTCCGCACTTAGCGGTTATTTGACTTCCGTTTGAACATGATAGCGGCTCTGTAATGTTTGTTGTACATCCTTCATCATTTCGCTTAAATAAGGAACATTTAGGCTGATAAGGGCGCTGATAATTTTAAAGATAATAGCAATAACAAGGGTTGCGCCGATAGTTAGACCGACGCCGCGAGCAATACCGCTCACCAGATTCAACCAAATCAAACGAGAAGTTTTGTTTAAGTTGGTGAGATAATCGCCGATGCGCATTCTTTCTAAGCGGTCGGCTATTTTTCCCAATTGGGTTATTTTTTCTTCCGTCGTTAAAGGTTCTTGTTTTTTCTTTTTCATTTCAATATCTCCTTGTACAATTTTAATGTTTTTTCACACATTTTTTGAATTGAAAAGTTTTGCACGGTATTGTCATGTGCGGCCGATTCCATTTTTTGTTTTTCCGCCGGGGACATATTTAATACTTTATCTAAGGCTTTTGCAAGTTCGGCAATGTCTCCAACGGGAACTAAAAAACCGGTCTTCTTGTCAATGATTGTTTCTGTTGGACCGCCATGATTAAAGGCAACAACAATTTTATTCATAGCATTGGCCTCTGCAATGGTGCGCCCAAACGCTTCGGGTGTTGTCCGCGCTGAAACAACGATATCTGATAGCATATAAACAACAGGCATTTTGTCGCTAGGAACGGACACAATTTTGACATTGGTTTCTTCTGGCAAAGTATGAATTGCTTCGTTCAATTCTTTTTGGTATTCCGGAGTGGCCCCGCCGCCAATTAAAAGACAAGTGACATCTTTGTGGGTCATCTGTTTAATGGCTTGAAGCAATTCAAGTTGGCCCTTAATTTTTGACAGTCTTCCGACCAATGTAATAATTGGCTTGTCCCAAGGAATCTGATTCTTTTCCACAAAATCATCCACCTGTTCTTGTGAAATTTTATCAGGGTTAAAACGGTTCAAATCGGCGCCTCGATGAATCACATGAATTTTGTTTTCTGGATAATGATAAACATCTATCAAATGTTGCTTCACATAGTTTGATACAGCAATCGTACACAATCCTTTTAACATGGCACCGTTGTATATCTTTTTAATGGCGGGTTTGATGCCATAGATGCCATGATAGGAAGACATAAAAGGAATGCCTGTTTTTCGGGATGTCCACTTGACTGTCCATGCGGGTGCGCGAGAGCGTACATGCATCAAGCCAACATTATTTTCGATAGCAATCTTGGCCAATTTTTTTGAATTTAGCCACATTTTAATTGGATTTTTTGTTGCCACAGGCAAGGTAATATGCTTTACTCCAATCTTTTTGAGTTGTGGCACCATGACGCCCCCAGACGAAACAACAATGTTGGGGATGTTTGCTTTTGTTAGGGCGGTTGCAACTTCTATTGTGCCGGTTTCAACACCACCTTGATTTAATGCGGGTAAGACTTGCATAATAGTTTTCATAAAGTGCCTCCTACATTTGGAAAACTTGATGGTTTTGAGTCGCTGGTAACCGTTGACGATAATGGCGAGACATCATACAATCTTCATAAGCATCATAGTCGACGGCCCAATCGTCATTAACGGAGTTCACATAAAGAGGTCTGGCCCCGGGATAGGGCACAAATTGAGCCCATACTCCAGACGGAGCATCATTATCAAAACGCAAATTTAAAGGCTTTGGTGCATCAGGGGCACCCCAAGGCATACTAGGCCATTCAAAAGGAAACATATCTGCTTCTTGTAGACATTCTCGATGGTCCTTTGCAAACCAAACAACGCCGGTATTTGGGCGTTCCCAATAGAAAACTTTCTGTCCTTCATTTCCTGCCATCCATTGACAACCGGAAAGTGCAAGCAATAGATAAGTTAAAAAGAATATCTTTTTCATGGCATCTTCCTTAAAAATCTAAATTGGTATAATCTCCCACAGGCATTATACCCCCAATTTTGTCTTGAAGTAAAGATTTAAATGAATTGTACGATTTAATTTTTGCATACCAAGTCTTGATATCCGGTAATTTATTCCAATCTAATTCGCCCAAATAATCTAGCACGGAAAGTTGTGCTGCTACGGCCAAATCTGCATAGGTTAAGTAGCGCCCACCCAAATAAGACCTTCTGGATGCAATCCAATCAAGGTATGGCATTAAGATTTTATAATTTTGTCGAGCCGCTCGCAATACATTTGAATCTGGTGTACCTCGATGCTGTAAAGTTTTATAGACGCGTTCTTCCAAAATAGGTTTAACTACTTGGGGATAAAAAACGGATTCTGTCCATTCTATTAAGCGGCGAACTTCTGCTCGTCCGCGGGGTGTTTCACCAAATAAATCTGGAACAGGTGTAATTTCATTCAAATAGGCACAAATTGTATTGGCGCCACATAGAGTGTAGTCATCTGCTTCAACAATAACCGGCAAAGTCCCTAGTGGATTTTTTTCCAAAAAAGCCGGCCGCCGTTCCCATGGAATTTCCGTCAATAAAGCATGAGGGATGCCCTTTTCGTAAAAGGCTAAGCGAACAAGTCGGCAAAAAGGACATAAAGGATAATGATAGATTTGGGTTCTGTCTGTCATGATTTCCTCGCTAATTTGATTAAGGTTTTGGCAATTTTTTCAGAGGGTAATTGCTTTGTATGAAGACCAAGTTTTGTTAATGCCTCTTTTGTATTTTGTTTTTTATGATTTATTAAATCATATAAAGTTGCCGTTAATTTTGGCACAGTACAATTTTCTTGCAATAATTCAGGAATAATTTCTTTATCTTCAATTAGATTTAATAAATTGACATATTTAATTTTTAAAACAAGCCGCGCCAATTTGGCGGTTAATGGATTCATTTTATAAGCAATTAAATGGGGAACGCCTGCGATGGCCAATTCTAAGCTGACTGTTCCTGATGCGGCAATAGCGGCGCTTGAGGCCGCAAAAGCATTATATCTGTCTGTTTCTCCATAAACAACTAAATGCGGAACATGCCATTGTGCCATTTTGTGTTCAATTTTTTCTCCAACTGTTTTGACCGTTGGGACAACAACAAATAAGTCGGGATTATTTTCAAAAAGATTTGATGCAACTTGAATAAAATCATCTAAAAGGTAATTGATTTCATTTTGGCGACTGCCCGGTAGCATACATAAGATTTGTTTATCAGAAGGGATACTGTATTTTTTTCGAAATTGTGCTGCGTTACCGCGTGTTGCTCCGCCTTCTATTACAGGGTGTCCGACAAAAGTCGTTGGCATTCCGTACGGTGTAAAATATGCCGGTTCATTTGGGAGCAGACAAAACAAATGATCCACAAAACGACCGATAATTTTTGCGCGTTTTTTATTCCATGCCCAAACTTGTGGGGCAACCAAATGCACATGCGGAATTGTACAGCCGTGTTTTTTTAACATCTTATGAACTCGGATGGAAAAGGAATAACTGTCAATCGTCATAATAATATCCGGCTGGATACGATCGATGTCTTGTTGGATTTCCTTAAAATGTCTCAAAATTTTTGGTAGGTTGGGTAAAACTTCAAAAAAACCCATAACAGATAAGTCTTTGATATCAAAAAGTGATTTCAATCCTTCTGCGGTCATTGTTTCGCCGCCTACCCCGAAAATTTGTATTTTTGAATTTTCTTTTTTTAAGGCGCGCATAACGCGGGATCCTAATAAATCCCCAGAAGGTTCCCCTGCAATCAAATAAATTTTTAAACTCATTTGACCTCTACACCGATAATAAAAATACCCATTTGATTTGCCAATTTAATGGCTTTATCTGCTTCACTAAATAAAACGGAATCGGCTTGAACGGCAATGCCTGCAAAGCCGGCTTCTGCAACGGATTGAATGGTATTAGAGCCAATGGTGGGTAAATCAACTCGACGATCTTGTTGTGGTTTTGCAACTTTGACCAAAACGCCTTTTGATCCTTTGCGCTTTAAGGCGGCAGAACGATGAATTAAAGCATCGGTGCCTTCTATTCCTTCAACTGCTAACACAAGACCCTGTTGAACAATAACGGCCTGACCAACATCAACTTCGCCTAATTTACGGGCAACTTGAATTCCTCGTTTGATATCCAGGGTATCTTGAGGCGAAGGTAAAACACGACCATAAACACCCTTTTTAATCAATAAATGCGGTAAAATTTCGTCAATGCCGACGACATGTAAGCCTATTTTTTCCAATTCTTTGATTAAAATTTTTAATAGTGCGTCATCACCGAGTGCTTTTTTCCTATATTTTAACAAAAGTTTGAAAGTATGCCAGTCTGGCCATATTCCACAAAATGAGGGGCGACGAACAGCGCCAATCATTACGGCATCTTCTGCGCCGTTCTTTTTTAATAGTCTTAATCCTTTTCCAACGGCGCCCAAGCGAATCCAAGCCATAGGAGTGCCCTTTGGTAAAGCGTTTTTTTTCAAGCACCCTTTTAATCCAACAACAAAGTAGGGGCGTTTCATTTGCTCACATGCTTGTACCAAGCAAATAGGTAAAGCACCGTCTCCCGCTATGATCCCCAATTTTTTCATTTTATTTTTTCTCCGGTTGTAAAATGCCATTTTTTGATGGATTTTGACAGAAGGTAATCACTTTTTGAATTAAAGGATTAGAACTATTTTCTGCTGCCAATTTCGTTAACCGATCTGCAAAAACCCCTTCTTGTGAAAAAAACAGTTCTTTAAAAGCTTTTTGTAATTCCATTACTAATGCTTTATCAACACCGGCGCGTTGTAATCCAACAAGATTCAATCCGGCCAAACCATCTCTCATCACAATACCGAAAGGAATCACATCCCTAGCAATGCCACACATACCGCCAATCATAGCCCCTTCGCCGATGTGTGTAAATTGTAATACGCCCGCCATTGCGCCAATAATTGCTTTGTTTTCTACAATGACATGGCCGGCCAAACCCGCATTATTGCTCATCACAATATCGTCTCCGACAATACAATCATGCGCCACATGGGATCCAACCAAAAACCAGTTACGAGATCCGATTGTTGTAATTTTATTATCTACATCTGAGCCCGTATGTGCAGTAAAATGTTCGCGGAAAATATTATCACTGCCAACAACCAACTTGGTGTCAGTTGCTTTGTTGCGTTTGTGTTGACAAGGGAGTCCCAAACTGGCAAAAGGATAAAGGGTGTTTCCTGTTCCAATGACGGTATCCCCATCAATGACATTATGAGAAATCAATCTTGTGCCGGAGCCAATCTTGACGCGAGGGCCAACTGTGCAAAAAGGTCCGATTTCGACATCGTCAGCCAATTCGGCTTTAGGATCTACAATGCTTGATGGATGAATTTTTGCCATGGCTAACCTTTCTTAATAAATTTTTTCCAAAACCAAATTTTTGCATCTGCTTTTACTTGTTCGGATTTTTTCTTTGTTAGATTGCGCAAAGCCACAATTTGACGCATCACTTCATGTCCTTCTTGAGCGGGAGATCCCATCAATTTTTTCATTGGTTCTACATTGCCAATGACACCAGACTGTGCGGCAATTTGCGCACCAGAGCCGATTTTAAGATGACCGGCATATCCTGCTTGTCCGCCGGATACGACAAAGTCGCCAAACTGACAACTCCCTGCAATACCGTTTTGAGCCACAATGACGCAGCAACGCCCCAATTTGACATTGTGAGCAATTTGACACAAATTATCAATACGACATCCGTCCCCAATTTCTGTGTCACCCATAGCACCTCTGTCCACGGTTGTACAGGAGCCAATTTCCACATCGTTGCCGATAATGACTCGACCCAACTGAGGACATTTCTGAGGGCCCTTTTCTGGACTCATTGCAAAACCAAAACCATCTTGTCCAACCTGTGCGCCGGGATAAATATACACCTTCGCCCCGGCAATACAATGTGACACAGTAGCGTTGGCGCCCACGATACACATGGGGCCCATTTCAACACCATCTTCAACGACAGCATTGGCACAAATATGACACTGCGGTCCCAATTTGACATTTTTACCTATGACAGCCCCTGCTTCCACGCGGCATCCGTCGCCTAATTGTGCCGAAGGATCAATATGTGCTGCGGGGGAAATAAACGGTTCCACAGTATTTGGATAAAATGCACTGGCCACTAAACCATAAGAGCGATGGGCATCTTTTGAAATAAGGGCAATCGTACCTTCTGGCACCAAATCTTTAAAGTTTTCCGGAACAATAACCGCCCCGGCTTTGGTTGCCTTTAACTGATCACGCACAGAGGGAATAAAAGCCCACGAAACATCTTTTTCCGTAGCATTTTCCAAATCTGCTACATCATCAAAGATTTTTGAAGCATCTACACCTTCCGGCAAAGTTACTTCACCACAGGCCGCGAGATCTGCTAGACTTAATCCCCCTTGTTTTTTTTGAAAAAAGCGTGTATCAGCCATTGTATATTCCTTATAATTTTGTTGGATCTGGATATTCAACAGATTGTGCACGAGAGTCTAATTCTTGGACAAACATATCTGTTAAGTCAACCTGTTCGGCTGCATATAAAATAGAATTAACCGGCAACAAGATTTTGGCTCCAGATTTTTTTGCAGTGGCTTCAATGGCTTCGGCGATTTGTTGTTCAATAGCCTTTAAAGCCAACTGAGAAGCATATGCGTTGCGTTCAAATTCATTACGATATTTTTCGTTAATCTTTAATGCACGAGCCTGTAAAGCAGCGGATTTGCGTTCAAATTCGGCGGCAGGCATGGTTTTTTGTTGTTCAGATAAGGCTTTGCCTTCTTCTTGCAATTGGATGAAATCCTTATCTTTTAAGATTTTTGCTTGAACTTGTTCATCATACTTCTTTTGTTGTTCCTCAGCACTTTGATAGGCCTTTGCTTTTTTTTGAACTAAATTAAAATTGACAATACCTACTTGTGGTTTGCTATCACAACCCGTTAAGGCAAGTGCAGAAGTCATTAAAAGTCCGCCTGCAATTGTTAATAAAATTTTTGATTTATACATGTTGTACTCCTTTCTTTTTAATTAAAAACCTTTTCCGAAATTCAAACGGAAAACGCGTGTTTTATCATACTCTTCCTTGGCAAAAGCATATGAAAAGTCAAAGTTGATGACACCCATTGGGGAGGACCATTCAATTCCTGTTCCCGCGGCAGCACGCAACTTATTAGAATAATTCATTGTCTTGGAATTATAGTTATCCGGTTTGCCGATTAAGCCAGCATCAGAGAATAACTTTCCTTTGATTCCCAATTCTTTTGGCAATCCGATTGGGAAGGTTAATTCAGCGCTGGCCGTGGTATACCAATCGCCGCCCAAGGCGTCGTCAGTGGCTTTATCGCGGGCGCCAACACCACCATATTCAAATCCGCGCAAACTTCTGTCACCCAAGAAGTAACGATCGTTAATGCGCAAATCTTTTCCGCCAATTCCCCAGATATAACCGCCGTCAGCCCTTAAAGAGAAGACAACTTCTTCAGCAACAGGGAAGTATTTGATAGCTGTTCCATCAATTCGGAAGAATTTGGCATCTCCGCCTAAACCGGCCAAATCAGAACTAAATGATGTGTAATAACCACTTGTTGGATTGATACGGCTATCGCGGTGATCATAAATTAAGTCTTGTCCGATCATAGAAACAATGGTTTTTCCTTTTTGTTCTTTAATGGATAAAGAAGCGTCGCTATCAATATCATAAATGTCATCTTGACGTAGCGTATAGCGTACGATTTGTCTTAAGCGTTCTGTGTAGTGCCACCCAAAGTGTACGGTGCCACCAACAGTTTTATAACTATAGGATGATGAATCTGAATTGTCTCGTGTCGTATGGAACAATTCGACCCCGGCCGTCAAATGATAACCCAAGAAATATGGATCGGATAAACTGACCGTATATTGCGTTTCTTTTTGACTTAACATCAAATTCAATCCGGCTGTTTTTCCTGTTCCCAAAATATTGCGTTCTTGAATTCCTGTTTCAAACATCATACCGTCATAGGATGACCAACCGATACCAATGTTAAAGGCGCCGGTTGATTTTTCTGCCACAGACATTTCAACATCGGCCATACTTGGATTCATTGGAACTGGAACAGTATTCATTTCTACGGATGAGAAATAATCCAAATCAGAAACATTTTGTTTGGACCGTCTCAACAAGTTTGCATTATAAGCATCCCCTTCTTTGATTCGGAATTCGCGGCGAATAACCTTGTCTTGAGTTCTGGAATTTCCTTTAATGTTGATTCGACGGATAAAGACCTTTTCCCCCTCAGAAACACGATAGGTAATTTTTGCTGTGTGATCTTCTGGATTAGGCACAATATCTGGTTCAACATTAACAAAAGCAAAACCGTCATTTAACAATTTTTCTGTGATGGCATCAACTGTTTTTTCGACCTTTGTGATATCAATAAACTCGCCATTATCTTGTTCCAAAAAGTCATCCAAATCCAGAGTATTTTTATAATCAGGCAACGAAACGCGCAATTCCTGCGTATCGATACGATAACGGCTGCCTTCATCCAGTTTTAATGTTAAAATAAAGCCTTCTTTGTCGGCGGTTAATTCCGACAGAGTATCAATGATCTTAAAGTCCAAATAACCGTTTTCTAGATAGAAACGACGGATGAGTTCTTGATCATATTTAAAACGATCTGCATCATAAGTATCTGTATTTGATAAGAATCGATACCAGGCTTTTTCTTGGGTGATCATTTTTCCTTCCAAAACCTTTTCTGAAAAAGCGGAGTTCCCTTCAAAGACGATTTCGCGGACAAAAGCCTTTCCACCTTCATTGATTTCAAAAATCACATCCACGCGATTTTGATCTTTTTTGATAATTTTAGGATCTACTGTCGCAGCAAAACGGCCGTTACGACGATACACAGCCAACAAACGATCTGCGTCTTTTTGCAATTTTGCCTTTGTGTATACTGAACGGGGTTTTAATTGAACTTCTGTTTTCAAGACATTATCTTCCAATGCCTTGTTTCCTTCAAAAAAGACTTCATAAACAATTGGATTTTCCTCCACTTTAACAGAGGCAGAACCATTGTTCATTTTAATATCTACATTGGCAAACAATCCTGTTGCAAACAAAGTTTTTGTGGCAACATCCAAATCCGATTCGGATACATTTTGTCCGATTTTAAGGCCTGTGTAATTTAACACAGTTTCATTTTCAATACGATTAGTGCCTGAAATTTTGATGTCCTTTAATGTTTCGGCATTTGCAACAAATGCGGACAAACTGACGGCTGTTAAAAGTGTATATTTTAATGCTTTCATCCCATAATCCTTTGTATGATTCTGGGGACATCCAAAATCATAGTGTAGGCAAAGATTGCTAATAAAATGCTGAGCCCTGCCCACATAATGGCTCCTTGCATTTTTTCTGTTAAAGGTTTGCGCCGGATGGCTTCAATCAGGTAAAGGAATAAATGTCCTCCGTCTAAAACAGGAATAGGCAATAAATTCATTAACCCAATCGCAATAGATATTTGTGCAATAAATGCCAACAAGGAAATCATTCCTGCGGACATAGCATCCCCGGATGCTTCTGCAATACCTAAAGGCCCGCGCATTTCATTTGGAACGCGTCGACCAGAAATTATTTGCCCCAAATAAATCAATGTATCCCGGGTTGTTTCCCATAAAGTTTGAGCAGACTTTTTCAATGCTTCACCCAAAGACAGGTTGTTGTTGACAACAACGGTTTCTGCTGATGATGTAATTCCAATCATAGGCATTTTCGATTTTGGATCTACCTTTGGTGTTAATTGAACCGAAATTTCTTTACCATTTCTAAGGACATTTATTGTTAACGTCTTATTATAATCTGTAAGGCGCGTGACTCGTTGAATATCGGAAAACGAAACAATGGTCGTGCCATTAATAGAGATAATTTCGTCTTGTGGTAATAAATGGGCTTCTTCTGCGGCAGAATCAGGGATAACAGAGCCAATGACCGGCTTAATAATAACTTCCCCTAATTGCCATAAAAGACCTGTAATTAAAACAAAAGCAAATAAGTAGTTGGTGGCTGGTCCGGCAAAAATAATAGCCGCACGACGCCACAGACTTTTAGACATAAAAGTTTTGTCCTTGTCTTCTTCCGGAATATCTTTGTCCGATGATTTCGCGCTGGCCGGATCTTCATCTCCCAACATTTTGACATAGCCACCCAAGGGGATAAGGCGAATTTGCCAAGCAGTTCCTTTTTTATCGGTATGTGAAAATAAAATCTTTCCAAAACCCAACGAAAATTCCACAACCTTTACACCACATAATCTGGCCACGATAAAATGTCCCCCCTCGTGTACAATAACAACAAGGGAAAGAACAATAATAAATGCCAACAAGTAGAAGAGGGTCGTCATCATGGGGTCCACCAACTTTCTCCAACAAATAAGACAAAAATAGCCACGGAAATTGCCGCAAAAATCAATCCGTCAAACCGGTCAAATAAACCACCTTGACCAGGAATTAACTGGCTGGAATCTTTGATGTTTAAAATCCGTTTAATTTTAGATTCAAACAAATCCCCAATTTGCGAAATAATAGCCAATAAACCAGAAGAAAGCACCAACATCCGAGTGTTATAAGAAAAAGACCCTGTCATATAACCATAAGCCTTTAAATACAATGCAAAAATATAGGCAATGGCCATAGCAAAGCAAATAGCACCAATTAAGCCGGCCCATGTCTTTTTCGGGCTGATGCTAGGCATTAATTTCGGTCCGCCAACGGATTTGCCAACGACATATCCCCCCACATCTGTTGCCCATACAACAAAAAATAACCATAAAACAATTTCACGACTGATATGTCCGTTTGTGTAGTACAAATAACTTAATGAAATCAGCGGTAAAATAATGTACACAGACCCCAATGAAAAACCAAGGTTTCCCTTTGTTTTGTAAAAAGTGACCATAATGCTGACCAGTACCACCCATAAAGCAAACAACGGATTTGCTTCGGTTATAAAGACAGCTAAACAGGCAAATAGTGTCAACAATACACTGCAAACAGTAACTTTTTTGTGGAACATAGTGTCCCATTCCCATGCGAGTCCCGCGCCAAGACAGGCCAAAAAGAAATTGAAAAGTGGAATAGAAAATTCCTCATAAGCGCCGCGCCCATACCAAATGGCGCCCAAGACAATAGGAACAAAAATAATTGATGAAACAATTCTTAAAAAAAGGTTGGAATACATTTTTTTATCCTTTCTTATTCTTACAATGAATATCGCAGATTTTTTGGGGGAAGTCAAGTCTTTCTACTGTAAAAATAACAAAAAAACCACCCAAAAAGGGTGGCTTTTAAGAATTTCGAAAGGTTACTTCGCAAAAAGTGCTTTAATCGCTTGGGCCAAACGAGAAATTTGACGAGAAGCGGTTCCTTTCTTAATGGTTCTTTTTGTTGCAGCGCGAGCCAAAGCGCTTTCAGCCTTAACATAGGCCTTTTGCGCGCGATCTTTATCTCCTGCGGCAACGGCAGCACGTGTTTCTTTCACTGCTGAACGAACAGCGCTTAAACGATTTTTGTTTACAATCTCTCTTTTCTTATTGCGCCGAACGCGCGTTTTAGAAGAACGTAAATTTGCCATTTTGCTTTATCCTTTAAATAAAATTTGTTCAAACGAAGACTATTGTACAGAAAAATAAACGAAAAGTCAATAACTTTTTTAATTGTTTGGGATAGTGATTTGAAATTTAATCAAAGTTGAATTTTTCTCGGGGCTTAAAGAAAAGGTTAATGTGTCCTGGTTTCGTTGATATGTAGACTCAGCAACTTTTTCCCACCCCAATGCCGACAAAGAGGAATCATAAAAACGGTTAATATCCTTTGGATTTGCGGTTGTTTTTGCTAATATGGTCATAATTTGTCCGTCCGGAGAGTCAAAAATAACGGTTTCATTTTCGTCAATGGCCAATCCTTCCATCAAAGGAATATCTTCTGTTCCCGGAATAAAATCTTGTCCTAAAACTCGCAAAGGACAACATGTTAGTAGAATTAAACAAAAAATAAATTTTCTCATTAAAAACGGTCTGCTTCTGAAAATATATTGATCAAATTCGTCGGAGTCGGCGCAATTTCTGGTTGATTGGCAATGGCTTTGTTTGCCAGTTGAATTTGAATATCAGATATTTCTTGCTTCATATGCTCTTGAATTCTCATGTGTTCTTTTTCAATCGCACTATTTGTTGCTGCCAGATCTTGTGCTGACATAAATTGCTCCAGATCCAAGGTGAATTTTTCGGCCTGTTTGTTGCCGTTTAATGCGGATATAAAGGCCCACTTATAAGCGCTCAAATCATCTTGAGGCAAAAGATCACCTTTGTTATACAACTGTGCTAGTCGCAACTGTGCATTTGCATTCCCGGCAAAAGCGGCCACCATAAAACAATAAGGAGCCTGGCGTCTGACCTCGGGAGTTTGATTGCTTAAAAAAAGTTCTCCGTATTTATAAACTTCATCAAGGGATGGTGTAAACACACCGCCACGCACATCATCAAAATAGGCATCGCATTCTGGTGTGATTGGCAAAGGTTCTTGGGCATCCGTAAAGTTCCAGAACATTTCTTGAGCCTGTACAGGAAGTGCTATCAATACCCATAAAATAATTAGCGAAAATATCTTCATAATTCCCTCTTTATTTCTATTCATACTCGTTTTTTTTAAGAATATCAAGCATAAATTTTATTTTTTCCACCAGGTTGTTAAATCGATACCATGCAAGGAGTGTTTTTGGGGATGCTCCAATGTCGGAGAAAACAATAATCTTGTGGTTGGACTATACCAATGTGGAATGACCAAATAATGGTGTAGCAGAACACGATCCAAGGCATGAACAGCCGTGTGTAATTGGTGTTCTGTTTGGGCGTTTTTTATTTTTTGAATTAGATGGTCAATGGCAACATTTTTAATGCCGGACAAGTTGCTGCTACCGGGCGTATCTGCAGCAACAGAACTCCAATAATCAGATTGTTCGTTTCCTGGAGATAAAGATTCACCCCAAACAAAAACAATCATATCAAAATCAAAATGATCTAATTTATTTTTATATTGAAGGAGGTCGATCGTTTGGATATCTGCCTGAATTCCTAAGCGTTTAAGTCGACCGACAAATGGGAGCGCAATTCTTTCCCATACCGGAGCAGAGAGTGTGTCCATTAGTAAAGTAAAGCGAAAAGGCTGGCCATTTTTTGTCAGGACATTATTCTCAACGGTCCAACCGGCCTCTTGTAATAGATCATAGGCTTCTTTCAATGCTTGTCGTGATGGTAGGTTTGGTAATGAGAAGGCAGTTGTAAAAACAGATTCGGGTAAATGCGTTTTGTAAGGATTTAATAATTTCAGTTCATCTTGATTAGGCATTGGTGGAGCCTTTAAAACAGAATTGTCAAAATAACTGGTCGTTCTTTTATACAAGCCATGAAAAAGGTTTTGATTGATCCATTCAAAATCGAGCACTTTTGTCAAAGCCTGACGGACACGAATATCTTGAAAAAGTGGGTTGCGCAAGTTGAAAACGAATCCTTGCATGCCGGACGGTAAGTTATTGACAATTTCGGCGCTTAAAATTTGACCGTTTTGTACTTCGGGCCATGTCTGTTCAGCAACCCAGCGTTTAGCGACATTTTCGGTATGAACATCAATTAAATTAGATCGTAAGGCTTCAATTGTAACGGTGCTGTCTAAATAGGTATCAAACCGAATTTCATTAAAATTATAAAAGCCTTTGTTGACATTTAAATCTTTTGCCCAATAATCTGGATTTCTTTCGTATGTAATAGAACGATTTGGTTGAAATTTTTGTATTTTATAAGGGCCGCTAGATACAGGAATATCCAATGATGTTTTTGTGAAATCTCTATTTTGCCACCAGTTTTTTGATAAAATAGGCAGTTGCCCCAATATCAAAGGCAGTTCATGATTGTCCGTATTTTTTAAATGGAAACGAATTCGTTTTTTATCCAAAATTTCTGCGGAATCAACATCTTGATAATAAACACGATAGATGGGTAATCCTTTTTCTTTTAAAGTATTAAATGAAAAGAGAACATCTTCGCTGGTAATAGGAGATTGATCATTAAATTTTGCTTGAGGGTTGATAGTAAAGGTCACATTTTTTTTATCTTTTGATAAAACGACATCTTGAGCAATCAATCCATATTGTGTAAAGGCTTCGTTGGCGTTGGTTTTCATCAAAGTATCATGGGTCAACCCAATGCCTGCGGGTGAAATGCCGTTGATGGTAAAAGGATTAAAAGTGTCAAATCCTGCGGTTGTTGCTTGCCGTAAAAGGCCTTGTTTTGGTGCATTTGGATTCACATAATCAAAGTGGTCAAATTGTGGGGGTAATTTCGGATTACCATAGAGGGCTAAACCATGGGCGGCAAAGACCTCTTGTGTACAGAACAGAAAAAGTAAAAATAATAAACGCTTCATTCCTCTTTATCCACAAAAGATACATCGACCGATTCGCTCATGGGCATATCTTTGTATTTTGCAATAGGTTCATCTTTGGAAATGGAGATACTTTGGATATCATCAGAAGCAGGAGTAATATCTTTGTCTGCTTCTTGAACGGGCAGGGTGTGGCCTTGCAGTTTTTCATAAAAAAAGTCGAACATTTTGCGTTGTTTTTTTAATAAAAGAAAACCGTATACAAGGAATAAAACGGCCATTAGCCAAACACCAATTGCTATAATCATCAATTCCCGAAATAAATAGGGCGCCATTTTTACTCCTTTTTAAAATTACTGGACATTTAAGAGTATAGCCTGTATAATTAGAAAAATCAAACAAAAAGGATAGGCCAATGCAATATTTGGATTTCGAAAAAACGATAAAAGAAGTTGATGGTAAATTGATGCGTTTAACAAGCGGAGAAAAGGCGTTGTTAGACAAAAATCAATTAGAAATAAAACGATTGACAACCAAAAAACACCGTTTATTAACCCAAGCGTATGCAAAGTTGACGCCATGGCAGAAAGCACAGGTTGCACGTCATGAAGATCGTCCGCATGCTTTGGATTATATTGAAACGATTTTTACGGATTTTGAATTATTATGTGGTGATCGTGTTTATGCGGAAGATTCTGCAATTGTTGGTGGGTTGGCTAAATTTAATGGTCAAACGGCGATGGTTTTGGGACACGAAAAAGGACACGATATTGAAACGCGCTTGAAACATAATTTTGGAATGGCAAAACCTGAGGGATATCGTAAGGCGATTCGATTGATGTCTTTGGCGGAACAATATGGGATTCCTGTGATTACTTTGGTTGATACGGCGGGTGCTTTCCCTGGTGTAGATGCTGAGGCCCGCGGACAAGGCCAAGCGATTGCATCCTGTATTGAAGCTTGTTTAAATTTGAAGGTTCCTCTAATTAGTTGTATTATTGGGGAAGGCGGAAGTGGTGGCGCGTTGGCTTTGGCCGCAGGAAATGAAGTTTTGATGCTTGAAAATTCGATTTATTCTGTTATTTCCCCTGAGGGGTGTGCGTCCATTTTGTGGAAAGATTTTAAATACGCCCAAAAAGCAACGGAAATTTTGCATTTAACGGCTGCTGATATGTTAAAAATGGGGGTTATTGAAGAGGTTATTCCCGAACCTATCGGGGGGGCACACCGTTTCCCAAAAGAAACAATGCAATCCGTTGCTGCGGCTTTATCACAACATTTAAAGCGATTCGAAAATATGAGCGCTGAAGAATTAGTTTCTCAACGGCAACAACGCTTCTTACTCCTTGAAAAAGCTCGGAAGGTCTAATTCCGGTAATGGCGGAGCATTATCAACCTTTTGTTTTTGATGTTGCTGCTTTTGCTTAGAACCACCTTTTAACAATTCCGGGAACAATTGGAATAAACTTGGCTTGGCCGTTTTCACATTCGATTCGCCGGATTTTCTTTCCAAATCAATAGGCGTTGGCGTTTGGATGTCTTGAGGAATAGGTTCTACTGGTGCCAAAACAGGTGGCGGATCATCCAACAAAGTTGCTTGAGATAAATGGTCGGTTTCTTGTCCAGACACAACCAAGGAACTATCAGTTTCTGCCGCCATACGAGGTGTTATCGGTGCAAATCCGATATCTGATGGCGGAATCAATGGGGGCTGATCATTACCAGCATTCGCATCTGGTATTGGTTGCAGTTGTGGCATTGTCGCTGCTGGATTGTTGGGCGGTGTGACCACGACTGTTGTTTGAGGTTGTAGTGTGATCGGTTCAGATGGATTTGTCTGTTGATTTTTTGGATCCAAACCTGTCGCAACAATAGAAACTTGAATAGATCCCGCCAAACTTTCATTCAAGGTGGTTCCCCAAATAATATTGGCGTCTGGATCCGCTTCTTCTGTTATGCGTTGCGTGATAATATCATTTTCGACTAGTGTTAAATCTTTGCCTGCACAGACATTAATTAAAACACAGCGTGCTCCTTTCATAGATGCATCGTCTAGCAATGGATTGGATAGCGCCTTTTCTGCGGCAATTGTTGCACGATTTTCGCCTGAGGCGCAGCCAGATCCCATCATGGCGCGTCCCATACCTCTTAAAATGGTAGTAAGATCTGCAAAATCTAGATTAACCATGCCAGGATTCATAATAAGATCGGTGATAGAACGAACCCCTTGACACAAAACATCGTCCGCCATTTTAAATGCTTTTTCAAATGTTGTATCTGGTTTTGCAACGCGAAAAAGATTCTGATTTGGTACAACAATCATTGTATCCACATATTTTCTGACCTCTTCTATACCCGCTTTTGCTGTTTCCATCCGTTTTTTGCCTTCAAAATTAAAAGGGGTAGAGACAACAGCAACAGTCATGATTCCCATTTCTTTGGCCATTTTTGCAATAACAGGTAGCGCTCCGGTTCCTGTGCCGCCGCCCATACCTGCGGCCAAAAAAAGCAAATGTAGTCCAGTAATTTCTTCTTTGATTTTATCAGCAGATTCTTCTGCGGAGGCTTTGCCAATTTCGGGATGTGCGCCCGCTCCAAGCCCTTGAGTTGTTTTAACTCCTAATTGGATTTTTTCAGAACATAAAGATTTTGAAAGGGCTTGAGCGTCTGTGTTTGCAGCGAAAAAATTAACTCCCGTCAAATTTGCAGCGATCATATTATTGACAGCATTGCCTCCTGCTCCACCGACACCGATAACGCCAATGTTCGGGGTCAGCAAAACTTCTGGTGGAGGTGTTGCCAATGTTATACCTAACGAATTCGTTACATTTACAGGTTTTGTTTCAGCCATTCCTTTACCTTTCCAATCCAGCTTGTAAGGGCCGGTTTTTCTTGAAAATCATCCAACACTTTTTTTTGCGAACGCATTTGGGCATAGACCAACAAACCGACGCATACATTAAATGTACACGAATCGTATTTATTTGGCAAGTTTTTTATTTGTTTTATTTTTCCAATGCGTGAAATTCCACCTAAAATTGAAGAAACGCGGTCCTGTAATCCGTCAAAACCAGCGCCCCCCCCCGTTAAAACATACCTTTTTGCAATGGCCCCAAATGGCGAATCTTCATTTAAAGAGTTATAGACCTCATGCAAAATATTATCTAAGTGGGGTAAAATTGTGGCAATCAGATTGGCGCGCATGATTTGGATATTGGATCCAGTATCATCTCCTAAGATCGGAACAATAACGGGTTCTA
>Ga0310786_10003702_pt1 | contig 21975 bp, 39 predicted proteins | sample AusTroGonzalo_MG_FD_203881 | JGI IMG/M metagenome (GOLD analysis project Ga0310786, IMG submission 203881) | Bovine rumen microbial communities from tropical cattle in Woodstock, Queensland, Australia - Gonzalo_03 (v2) (version 2) | ecosystem: Host-associated > Mammals > Digestive system >...
CTCGCCGTCATACCCCGGAGAGGAGATAAGCCACCCCTCACCATGCGCCGTCCTTAACAAAAATCTTGCGCTCTATGTGTACGCCCCGTTCGCCCGCAATGTGATTGCTCTTTTGTGCATTGCAAATATAATGAGCCGCTTGCAAGTTATTAAAATCATCACAACAAGCATTAGCCGACTCATATCCAAACTCTCGCCAACGCGAAACAGGAATTATCTCGTCTATAACGAACGATAACGGATGCTTTGCATCGCTTGGCTCGTCGTAATGTATCTCGCCGAGCTTGCCTTTACATATCCCGCACGGAGCGCCTATGGCTTTGAGACGGGCGCGGTACTTGCGCCTACGGTTTCCGTTGTGATACCTCGGGTTATTCATATACCCTCCCGGTCTTTTTTAATACCCCCTACGGTATACAAAACGCGCCTACCGTATGATAGACGCGCTCTGCATGGGGTAATGGGGATATTAGCAATGGATACTTTTTATGGAGGAGTATCACACATATCTAAACCAAATATAATATACCACTATATCGAGTATGATTTAGTATGATTTAGTATGATATTATGCTATATCTTGCAATAAATCGTCGAGCTCTCTAAAAGCGTTATCCCGGATAACGAATATGTACTTTTCGCCGTATCCCATAACGTCGGCTACTTGCGCCCACGGCATATCGTTTATGTAATGCAATACCAACGCCCGCTCGTGCTCCTCTTTGAGATTTAAGAGTAAATGCCGCGCATCATGCTCGAGCGCTTGTAATGTCTGAATCCGATCATATAACGTGTTAGTTGTCTCGACTATGTTAGCCACTATATCGGACATCCTGTCGCCTATCGGCGAGGTCTGCACCCGATCTACGTCGTAACGTATGGCTTGCACCCCGGACGCGATAACAGAATCCCGCTCTATCTGTTCGGTTAAGAGTCTAATATCACGCCGTACCCGTCTTATGGTCTCCATATACTCGCGTCCGTTCATTCTTTAACCTCCCTCGCATAACCCGCTTTAATCGCTTTATCTGCAACCTCTGATAACATGTATACGTCGCTCCCGATCTTGTACGTCCTGTTTGTCGCGCTATCCTTAAACGTCTCGAGTATCCGCATACGCTTAACGCTTGGCTTTTGATGCGGCGTCCCGTCTCCGAGTATATCCCGCCATTTATCCACGCTCTCGTCGTTGATATAGGCGTATTTGAATTTAGGACGCTTGATAAACCGCTTTACGTTCATATCGCCCGTATACGGCACGATATAGCCGTGTTTATTCTCCTCAAACCCGAGCTCCGGGAGAACGTCGAGCGGAGTCGTGATAACAGGGACGGATAAATTTAGCGCCTCGACTATTGATAAACAAAATCCCTCTTTGTCTGACAACTGTACGAGATAGTCCGCCATTGCGATAAACGGTAATATATCCAACCTCGGCGGCATGTGTATTATTAAATCTGATTTAGGCTTTACGTCGGAAAAGCATAACCAAACAAACTTAATACCCGCGTCCCGCATCTGCTCCGCCATACGGGACATACGCTCTTGTCCTTTTTCAAACGTCCCGAGGCGTGTCGCACTCACAAATAACAACGCCTTGCGGGGTTTTTCGTTTAATACGAGATTTTTGATAACAGAACATTCCTCCGTATCCTCGAAACTATTTTTTACCGTCTCGGAGACGCATATCGTATAATCTGCCCCGCTCGGGATCTTCCATGAGGCTAATAGCTTACAAGCATGTACCATTTGAACGCGTTTATTAAATATCACGTTGTCGGGAGCTTTATCCGCTATCCTCGAGACGATTAGCGTATCGCATACTATCCCTCGGTTTGATTTTTTGACTACCCGGACGTACGGCGTTAATCGGTCTATCTGCCTATCGTCCATTGTGTCGTACAATACAACGATGTCATAACTTGTGCTCATAATTACGCTAAAATTGTATATCCACGTCTCGATCCCGCCTATCGCTTGCGTATACTCCGTCCATATCACGATGTCAGATTTTAACGGCGGCTCGATTAACACAAACAACGGCGTCGGCTCACCCCGGAGCTCCATACCTCTAACGGGCATCGGCGGCATGATCTGTGCGTGCTCCGCGAGCTCGGGTATCTCGTTATAGTGTGTTAGTATGATTACCTCGTTGTGCTCGTCCTCTTTACGGATCTCGTCCACGAGATACGACATATCTTTAGTTATCCTCGGCAAATGATAGATAATCCGCTTTGTCTTTAGTTGCCCGTTTAGATATCTCTTTATGTGAGACTCCGAGGAGTCCGTACGATAAAAGTACACAAAATCGGTTATGACTTTTCGATTAGCCTCGCGTCCGTAAAATACATGCCTCGTAAAATCCTCGTCCTCGGCGGCGTCCTTATTCTCGTTAAATCGATGATCTCCGATAAACGCCCGGTTAAAAGCTCTTGTTGATGCGCTCGGATTATCGAGCTTGTCTCTAACGCTATTTAGCTTTTTATAAAACCGCTCGCCGCCAAACGACATCCAACTCATATCGAGATAATCGAACGGGATCTCGTTTAATATGAGTCTTATGTAATCCTCGGATACTAAATCATCCGCGTCGATAAAAGCTATATACTCGCCCGTTGATTTTTCGATCCCGGCGTTACGAGCTTTCGATACGCCGCCGTTATCCTGTCGATAAACCTTGCACCATGTATATTTTGTCGTATACGGCTCGATGCTCCCGTCGTCGATCAATATAACCTCGATATCGTCGGTTATTTGCGGCGCTAACTTGTCGAGCAATTCGTCGGTATATGTACGGACATTGTAATACGGGATTATTATCGATAATTTCATTTGATAACCTCCGTAATCCTCTTGTACTCGTCCTCGGAGTCGCAATCGCACGTATAATCGTTAATGATTACATAGTTTGTATAATCAATCGTATTTATCGGAGTCCCTTTTATCACTTGCCACAATTCCCACATAATCGGACGCCTCCGAAACTCGCCCCGGTTATATATCGCCCGGCATTCGCATATTGCCCGTCTAAAAAACTCTTGGTCGTTAACCTTTAATGCAAACGGCTCTGCCCACGGTTTAATATATTCCCTTGCAAACGGCGGAGCGGACGCAAAATACTCGATGATCTCGGCGGGCGTTTCAACGATTGTCTTTATCGCGTAATCAGAAAACACGACATCGCCGAAAATGTAGCATGTCGGCTCGGTCGTCGGATAAAACCCGTCTAACCATAACCCGCCGCGCCCGTACGGGTTATCATGCCTCAAAACAGGGACGGCGAATTTATCAAACCCGTCTTTATCGGTCGAGATTGCTATATCCTCGACTCCGTGCTCTTTTAAGAGCCTAATCGTCCGAGATACTATCGGCTCGCCCTTTATGAGTTGCGTATGCTTGGTATTTTCCCACCCGTCATATATACCGCCGCACATGATAATATATTTCATTCTGCCTCCTCGTCCGGCTCGGCGGATACTATCTCCTCAATCTCTTTTAGCTTATCTTTAATCCTGTCAAACGTCCCCTCGTCAGACATTAACGCGATACCTTGTAATGCTAACCCGATCTTAAATTTATTATCTTTTGTCATGCTTCAATCTCCTTTATGTGCTTATTAATGATTGCTAACGCATCATCACGATTAATATACAAGTATCCATGTTCCGAAAACCCGTCAAAAAATCGAACTGTTTCCTGTTTGTCCATCTCCTGCCGTATCTCCTGCAATACTCCGTACTGTTTGAGTGCTTTGATTGCCATACGATAAGACTCTGCAATTTCAGAATCCTTATCAAGTGCATGGAGTACGAACTGTATATTCTTGATTGCTTCATCTATGGTCATTCCTTATCCCTCACTTCCCTGTGGCTCAAACATATAGCAATATCCGTTACCCTCAAAAACTTCTCTGCGATTTATCGGACATTTGCTTTCAGCACCGATACCCCTCCGAAATGCTCCGTCACTATCTTTCCACCATTTGCAATCTTTACAATGCCCTGTCTTTATAGTTTGTATCGGACAACCTTTAGCCCTAACAAAACTGGCATGGTCATGTGCCAATTTGCAATAATCATTTCCGTCATGGTGCATAGGGCATTTACCGCATCTTTCGGGTTTATCAATATCAAGTATTATCATTTTCACTCTCCATTCTTGCCCCGCAGTTCGGACAATAGTTTGAATAATTTAAGATAGTTTTTTTAATATCCCCGCAATTCTCATAACAATAATTCATAGGCGCACCACATTGGTCACATTTACAATTTATCCAATGCCCCGCCTTTGGTTCTTGCACTATACCTTTTATCATCATAGTGTCTTTGAAGTATATGCTTACCTCTTGCCCTATCTGATAGTCGAGTACTTCAACTTCTATAATCGCTCTCATACCTTATCCCACCCTTCTATATGCTTGTTGATAATATATAATGCGCACATAAAGCCATACATAACCGCCTTGTCTTTGTTCTTGTAACTTTCAATACCCTCGTTGATTTCTGCTTTAATATCCTCAATGCTCCGCATGATGTTAATAGCCATATCAAGCGCTTGCATCTGCCTATCGTCCGTCCACGCATCCGTACGCATCTCTCGCAACTCGGCTATCATTTCGGCTTGTGTTATATCTTGCATCGTCTCCCTCCTCGTGATACTCATTAAATCGATCCCAAACATACTCCGAGCGCATATCTCGCTCGTATTCTTCCTCGGTTTTATAACCGTTACTGTGTACGCTCATTTAATCTCCTCCTTTTACAGAAAATCAAAAATATTCATTTGCGCCGTTTCTGCATCTAATCGGCTTTTTGCTAACTTGTAATACGTCTCGTTGATTTCAAACCCGACGTACTTATGGTTAGTATTACGGCATGCGATCAAACTACTTGCGCTCCCGACATGCGTATCGAGGATTATATCGCCGTCTTTTGCATATCGTGATAAAATCCACTCGTAAAGCGCTACGGGTTTTTGTGTCGGATGTATACGGTACTCTTTATCTTTCATGTTCTCTTGTATCATGCCGTCCCATACAAAACGGAACATGCGGGCAACGCCTAACCCTTTATCTATCCACGCGTACTCGCAATCCGCAAAACTACGCTCGATACCGTTTAATCGCTTATCCCAACAAATAAATCCTTTAGACGGCGGCAAATATGCCGTAAAGTAGTTACCCCCCCCCAAATTATTTGATGCTTTGATACCCTAAAAAGCTCGCTAAAATAGGCTTTTGGCGGGATATCGGTATCCCAATCGTTAGCATGATATATTCGCTTTGCCGCCGCTCCGTTTTTGGATTTTTGCCCGCCGTTCTGTTTAGCGAGCCGATCGTATCCGATACCGTACGGAGGATCTACGATTGCAAGGTCGAAATACTTGTCCGGGTATTCAGACATCCCGATCATGCAATCCATGTTATAAAATCCAAAATCTAACATGCCTCACTCCTTAATCACACGACGAGCCGCGACTATATACGACGTAATACTTGCCGTCGGTCTCGTCCTTTGTTACTTGCGCTCCGTATATGCCGTATCCGCATAACTCTTGGATAGAAAAAATCTCCTTACAATCTGCCCCGGTTAAATAACCTCTGTTAACTTGCGCCCGATCGTACATTTCTTTCGGGATCTCTCTTTTGCCGTTATACATAACATGCCTCCTTAATTCTTAATCAGTTTGCGCTCGAGCTCCGCGTAATCGTACTCCGTCTTTGCATGAGCATTAAACGATACGGGATTATTCTTTTCCCGGCGCTCCCATGTTCTTAAACACGCTTTCCAATCTTTCATCGGACTATTACCGACGCGCCAACCTTTAGACGTGTAAAAATCAACAAACGATTGCGCGTCTACGTGATAACCCTTTTCCGAGATATACTCGGATACTTCTTTAACAGACGGCGGCGTAAAGCGCCGATTTTCTTTTTTATCTTTTTCTTTATCTTTAGATACAGATACAGATACAGAATCAGATACAGATACAGCTTTGTTTGCTTGGCTTTGCTTACTTTTGCTAACGTTTGCTAACGTTTGCTTTGCCTTGCCGCTTGCTATGCCGCCCTTGCGCCCTGCCTCGATCCGAGCTTGCCTTGTCCGCTCCCACGCCTCGGCGTCCTCGTCGAGCTTTTCACGGATCATGCCAAACATCGCATTAACGCTCTGATCGTTTGATAACGGGTATGTATCCTCGAACGAATACGCGAATATCATCCGCACAAGCTCTAACGCTTGCTCGTTCGGGAGCGAGTTAATCATCCGCCCCCATGAATCATAAATAACGATGCTACCTCTCATAGCTCCTCCAAATATCTATTTGCCTCATATTCTCGGAAAATATGTATAAACGCGTCGAGCTCCATGCTTATCAATACGTCGCCCTCGTTACCCGCCTCGACATAAGCGTTAACCATTTCGGCAAAATCACGCGCCGAGAGTGTAGCTTTTGGCTTGTGTCTGTCGGTCTTATGGATCACGACGGGGATAGTCCCCGCCGCGTCCCTTGTGGCTTGCTCGTACCATGCGTTATCCCACTCGGTATCGTGATAAGATTTACACTCGATATGAATGTACGGAACGCCGGATACGTCGGGAGCATTGCCCGTGTTACCGCAATATTGCGCCGTCCTATATGCCTCGTATCCCTCTTGTCTGAAATAGTCCGCAATCTGTCGCTCGAACCTCGCGCCCTTGTCCTTACTGTTAATCGCCATAATACAGATACTCCGCTACTCGACACTCCTCGCCGAACTGATTTTTTACTTTCTTTTCGTCCGTGATGATCTCGTATCCGTCCCGGCGGAGCTTGTATATCACGTCCGACAATCTGTATACGCCGCACTTGCTCCACGCTTTGAGCGGATCGATTTTGTGATATCTATTGAGATACTTCAGTATCCTTTTTTTCTGCGAGCTCTTTTTTGAGTCCATAATTTACCTCCGTCCAATTAAAAGGTTGACTATTGAGCCGACATGTCCCGTTAAAAAATCGGCATGTCTCGCAATTACGATGTGTCTTGCAATACTCCGCAATATGTCGCGCGTAATCCTCGTATACCGCGCTCAATAGCCAATCCAAACTATCCATTACTTAAAAGGGAGCGCCGCTTGGTCGAATGCCTCGACGTCCTGTTTAACCGCCTCGTCCCTGGCATTGATGCTATCGTCCTCTTTTTTCTCGCAAAACTCGTGAGACTCGATAACGAGGTCTGTTGTGTAACGTGTCACATTATCGCGCTCATACTTGCCCGTCTTTATGTACCCTTCGACAAATATCTTTGTCCCCTTTTTTAAAAACCTCTCGGCAAACTCGGCGTTATATCCGAATGTGACACACCTTAAAAAGTCTGTCTCTTTTCCGTCTTTGGAGCGCCTATCCGTCGCGAGCGTGTACGTTGCAACGCTCGGCTTACCCTCGTTGTTATATCTGATCTCCGGCGCATCTGTTATACGCCCTATACCATGAATGCGTATCATAAATAAAAACCTCCGTTCTCTTTTAGAAACTTGTCTTTAATGTCTTTTAGTTGCATACCCTCGAGCGCCCGATCCCGTTCGTAAATCGCTTGCCCGAGCATCTTTGATAGCCTCTCGGCTTTTGCGTTATCATGTATCCGATCTACGACAAACTCCGCCGCCGTATGACATCCGACACATATCGGGATTTTAAGCCCGTACTTTTCCGCGAATGCTCTCCCGGACGAGCCGAATATTAAGTGATGCTCTTGCGTTGCCTTGCGCCCGCAAAATAAACAGTATTCGCTATCCGATATCGTGCTTTTCATAGCCCTCCAACCTTGCAAGCTCAAACGGCGATAATGTCTCGATATCCTGGAGCTTGCACTCCTCGATTGTCCCGTCGATTAGCTTTGCCATTTCCGCCGAATTGTATGTATGCGAGCCTCGGTAAACACGATAAAAATAAACCTCCGTATTTTCCTCTTTTGACGCTTTAACACATAAACAATGTAACGACTCATTTGTCCGCATCACCTCCGGCGGGATATTTGTTTTAATGATTACTTGCTCGTCTCCGATGTAATCTATTTGTCCGTAGGACGTGATAAGATTGTTTTTGCACTCGGCAAACGATATCTTTAATACCTGGCGGAGCTTATCGACCAAAACATGAAAATATGCATTTGCGCTTAATGATCGTTTATCCCGATGCTTTTTAATCTCGATATCTATCTCGTCGCCCTCGACAAAATCGATGTCCGAGTGTAGCAATATCGTCACCATGCGCCCGGCGAGCGCCTTTATTACGCCTTGCATTTCGGTACTATCGTCCGCGTCCATGAGTTACAGATAGTCGCATATTGCTTTTCCGTTAACTCTGACAACGCGGATACTTTATACATCGCGAGGAGCTTGTTTATGTCTAATCCGTCCTCGCTTGCCTTGTTAACAAGAGCGTTTATCTTTACCTCGGATATCTTGGCGTTTTCGATAGCCTTGCGCTTGCGCTCCGCCTCTATCTCGTCTATCTCGTCGGAGCTTATCTTGTCGGGATCGTCGCCCGTCGGTATCGCGAATGTTCTTAACCACATGTACTTAAACGCGTACGTCATAGCCTTACCCGCGCCTTTATCTTGCGCGTCGTATCCGTCGCCGCATGATGTGACGTCGATAAACTCCTCGGGTTTTTCTGCGTTAACGATGCGATATGTGACGTCAACGTGACTTATCGTCTCCGTCCTGGAGGCGTCGCATCTGATCGGGAATACTACGAGCCCCTCTTTTATCATTTCCTCGCGCATGATCCGCGTTACCTTTTCCTCGCTCATAGCTTTATACGATGTCTGCTTATATTCGACTTTATCGTCTTTAGCGAGATACTCAACGCGGGACATGATGTTTAGTATCTTTTGATAAATGTTCATTGCTCCTCCTATCTGATCCGTAACGACTCGCTCGATGCTAAATGAGCAAAATCAAACTCTAACCCCGCGTTTATCGCCTCTTTTATTGCCGTCTTGTTAACGGTCTTTTTGACGTTCACAAATGCATCCGGGAGCTCGTCTATCGCTCTCGCGTCCTTTTCGTCAAAATCTAATACCACGCTCGGCGCGTTTTTCTGTATTCCAAACGAAAATAACATCGTTTTAAACTTGGTCTTACCCGTCGCTATCATCGCGTTTTCGAGGCTTCTTTTCATGCGGTCGATTTTTGCATGGATGCGGTCTCGGCGCTCGGTTATCCTTTTTGCCTCTTTATCGAGTCCGTCCGCCTTGTTTTCGAGCTCTTTTATGAGCTTGGCGTAATTGTCCGCTTTATCCTCTATTTCGCCCTCTATCGCCTCGAGAGTATCAATAAACGCTTGCTCGTCTATATCGGGATCGTCCGCCATATCAACGAGTCTCAAATAATCATCCGTTAACTCGTATAATGTGCTCATAAAACGCCCTCCATACTTGCGCCGGAATACATCATTACGACGCCGCATAACATCATTACCGTTGGAGCTATCAACGATGCGGAGTCCATGCCGCCCGCGCCGATCATTACTAACAAAAATCCGATTGTCGCAATTATGCGTCCTGTTTTCTGCATGCTTGAGCCTCCTTATATCTTTTAACCTCGTCCATATCCCAAAACCGCCCCGAGTGAATACCAGGGATCAATATCTTTGCTACCTCGGGATTAACGAGACTATCGTTAACCTCGATAACCTCTCTCCCGCGATACGTCGGCAACGCTAACTCGTTTTTACATCGATCTATCATGTCCGACATGTTTATGTAATCTTTAACCCGCATATAAAACTTGCGGAGCGCCTCTATCTCTCGGAGCTTTTCGCGACATTCGTTTGCGTACGCCTCCTCACCTACCCGATCCCGGTCGAATACATAAGATATCGTTACCGTCTTGCCGTTGTTGTAATGCTTTATATAATTCCTCGCATCCTCTTTAACGCTCATAGCGTGACGGTACTCCGCCTCGGTCTTGGCTTTATGATTGCGATACATCGCATCTATCGCCGTCTCGTACTCCGTCCTATTGCCTCCGAAAAAATACCCCGTATGAGCTCCGATCATGAACTCTTTATCCGGCGGGTAACTCTCTATCAATTCGTCTAAAATCATGTTTCCTCCTATCCGTTACCATGTATCCACTTAACCCAAACTTTTCCGCCCGTGCGATCCATCCACGCTTGACACCGCTCTAAATCTGTACGGTATACATCGAGTACATTTCCGGCTCTTACTCCGCCGCCCTCCGCGCCCGTATCGTTACACTCGAGATATCCGAGAAACTCTCCGTCGAGCGTGTAGACGATAGCAACGTCGCCGATGTGATCTATTGAGCATGCACAACCGCCCTCATGTACCGCCGAGCCGTTAGCCGTATGATGTCCGACGCAATAAGCCGTCGTGTGCATTTTGGTAAATCCTTGAGACTCAAACGCTATATCGTTGCGTCTGATCTCGCCCCGCGCCGCGCCGAGCGATACGACCGCGACGAGCGCAAAAAAGATTACTAACACGATGCGTCTATGATTACCGTTTTGCATCCGAACTCCTCCGCCAACATACATAACTCCAAACTTTTAAACCCTCTCGTGCGATACTTCTTTGAATACGTCCCTTGCTCGATACCGAGGACGCGAGCACAATCCGCTTGAGTATATCCGCATAAGCGCCTGGCATTATCGATTGACTTGTATAACCGCTCCTCGTCTTTTTGCGCCTGTGTACCGCCTCGCATGTTTCCTCCTTTCCGTTGCATTATCGCAACATGTCGGGCAAAAAAAATTACACAAAATACTCGTCCGCGCTAATCTCGTACTTTTCGCATAACGCTCGTACCTGGGATAATGTAAAGTCTTGTTTGCCGTTTAGCTTGAGATTTACATTAGAGATGTCGATCCCGAGTATCTCGGCTATCTCCGCCTGTTTAATGCCCCGCTCGGCGCAATAGCCCTTGAACTTTAAAACGTCCGCCATTGTATCCCCTCCTTTCGTTTTGATTGCCATATATGATTTATAAACGCGATATCGATATAACGTACTCTACCTCTATCGCCTTTCGCGTACCGAGCCAACTAAAACATACACGCCCGCACTCAAACTCTATATCGGCATCATCCGCGAGCGTATAGGTTGACTCTCTTTTGTATAATGTATCAAAATACTTAATCAGCATAGTTACCCCTCTCTTGTCCTCGTAACCTCCGGGACGGGTATCTAATCAATATTTATGAGTTGTATAATACTGTCCGTTTACAAATGCGTGTGCATAACTTCTACGTCTGTCGGGGAGGAAAATTTCTATCTCCACGTCGTGTTCTGCCCTTCCCTCGTAATCATGGCATATCTCGCAAAATACGCGGATAAAATCCGATAACTCGTCTCTCTCGTAGTAGTATCCCGTAAGAGTTGCGTCGTTACATCCGTTAACCTTGTTTGCAAGTTTAATTGCCTTTTTGATCTCGCTCTTTAATAATGTCATTTTCTTATTCCTCCATTTAAAACCCCGTTTTGTTGCGTTATCGCAACCTCTGATAATAAGATATCATACCCGTTGCTATTATGCAACATTTTTTTTGTAAAAAATATAAACTTTTTTTTGTAATGTACGATATAATAAGTACAAACACGCGTCAACAAACAATGGAGGAGTTGCAATATGAATACAGGAATTGGAGAACGAATTAAAGAATTACGGCTCGAACGCGATTTATCTATGGATATGCTTGTAACCGATATTAATATAAGATATTCCCCGTCGCGTCCTATTAATAAATCTATGGTCTCCCGGTGGGAAAAGGGAGAAAACGAGCCGACACTTGAGAACGCAAAATATTTATCGATGTATTTTGACGTGTCGATAGATTATCTTATCGGTTTAACTGATATCAAAACGCCGTCGCGTCTCCTGGCATACTATAAAAGCGTAAAAAAGGAGGGATAAAGCATGACTATTGATAAATTGCCGTCGGGATCATACCGCATAAGATTAACGGAGGACGGACGGTCTTACTCTATGACCGTACCGTACAAGCCGTCCGATCGGGAGGCTTATAAACTCATCCGAGCAAAAATCGACAACGGAAACTCGGATATATCTTTTGACGAGGCGTATAAAAGATATGTTGACGCTAAATCAAACGTCCTGTCGCCGTCAACGCTCCGGGGATACAATACCATTTATCGCAATTTGCCTAAATGGATATTAAAGACGGATATATCTAAAATCGATGATTATACGATGCAAAAACTTGTTAACGATTACAGTAAAACGCACGCGGCAAAATCAACGTGCAACGCATACTCGCTCGTTTTAAGCGTAATCAAACTATTCTACCCGTCGGCGCATATATCCGCGACATTGCCACAAAAAAGACGCGTCACGTCGTATATGCCAACGTATGACGACGTTAAAAGGTTGCTCGATTATGCCGTCGGGAGCGATTATCATACCGTATTAAGCCTTGCCGCGTTATCCTTGAGATGCTCCGAGGCGTGCGCGTTAACGCTCGACGATCTGTCCGAGGATAACAAAATAACAATAAATAAAGCGCTTATACGATCCGAGGCGGGATATGTGCTCAAGCCTACACCAAAAACCGACGCGAGCTATCGTACGCTCACGATCCCGGAGGAGCTCGCCGACGAGATAAGACACCAGGGATATATATATAACGGATATCCTAATCAGATTAACAAGTATTTACATCGTGCTTTATCGGCTCTCGATATCCCGTACTTTTCTATACATAAGCTCCGTCACTTCTTTTGCTCGTACGCTCACGACAAGGGATACTCGGATGCGGTCGTCCAATCTGTCGGCGGTTGGTCTCCGTCGTCTGACATTATGCGCCGCATATATAGACACGGTATGAATATCGACGAGGCGAAACAATCCCTCGCTAATGACTTTGATTTTTTTTGATTATTTCGTGACAATATATGACAAGATTTTTTTAGAATTATGTCAAATATAGATTACATAATATTCCGATATGGAATAAATCAGAACATAAAAAAGCCCGTATTTACAAGGGATTATGCGTTATTCCTTATAAATACGGGAGTTTTCAAATTAAGCAGGATACGGGAGTCGAACCCGTACCGCAAAACCGTATAACCCTATTAAATACGGGGTTTATCGATATTTGTTATTTTTTTCGTGACAATATATGACAACGTTTTACGGCTTTTTTAGAGCTCCGTCTTTAAGCAATTTTAATAACGCCTTATTCTGCCCCGCCGAGCCCTTATATGGATCGGAAAAGTTAGCCGAGTATATTAGTTGTCGATATGCTTTTGAGCTATCGACGCCGATAGATTTAAGAGCCTCGACGATAGACACATAATACGGAGCGCATGCGGGATAATACTCTATCGTCTGCACCTTGCCGTATTTTGCGCCGTCGTCCAATACGATAACGGTATGAGCTCCGGGCTTAACAAGTATATCGCCCTTTGATAAATAATCGATACCGTCGACGTATTTATCCTCGGTTAACACGTTAAATCCCGCTCTCTTAAATACAGACTTCATCGTCGAGGTCGTCGGAGCATTGTCGGAGTATTCGAGTTGTTTTAAGCCACAAAATAAACAAACGCACGTTACAAACGCGCTACAATCCGTCTCGCATAGCTCGTGTGCGTTAATAAAGTCTAATAAGTTATAGCCATGCTTACGCGCGACGTTATGGAGCGTATTGCGCTCTTTTTGGTCGTATCCGATTAACGAGTTATACGGAGGAGTTGCGAGCGTTTCCGCTACCGTCGCTATTTGCTCGCGTACCACTCGATCGGGATGTCTTAAAAGCACCGTCCACGGCTTTTTATACCACTCGCGGATACAAACCTCTTTTCCCGTCTGATTACCTGCTTGTCCGCCGGATGCGTGTTTATTCTCGTCAATAGATGCGTGCGCTATCCTCATACTCTACCCTTGCCGTTTAACTTTATTAAATCCTCGCGCCTGGAGTCCATGATCCCATTAACGCCGAGAGCATGATACGCTTGGTATGCTTGCTCCCACATATCGAGGTCGTCATCGTCGATATAACCCGCGTCCATGTATTTATGATAATCGAGCGTTAACTCGCGTCTCATTTGTTTTTGTTGGGCGTTCATAAGAATATCTAAACGCTTACCAAAACGGATGCACAATTTACCTATATATATAATGCACGCGAATATTGTCGGCATACCGACGAGCGCCATTATGTCAATTACCGCTCTCACCTCGTTCATACCTCTTTATCCTCTTTTTTCGGGAGGTTTGATATCTGCCCGATAGTCTGAATAATCTTATCAAAACCGATCATAGCCCCGAGCCATATAACGAGACACATTAAGACGAGACATATTATGTTATTGACCGTCCACGGGATACCGAGGAGCATATATGCCGCCGCCGTGCCTACACCGCCAACGACGAGCGCATCAACGAGCGCGATAACATTACTCGAATAATCTTTGCCCGCGTTTTTGTATGCGGTCTTTATCGCCTCGGTAACGAGTCCGCATAATGCCGAGCCGAGCGTTAACAATGAGATAAATAATGTAATAGTCATTTCGTACCCTCTTTTTTGTCTTTTGGCTTTTGGCGTTTCAAATGCCATATCGCAAACGTGATAATTGCCTCGCACCCCGCGCATGAAAAGACGCACTCGATGAGCGTGTCCGGGGTAACTTGGAAAACACAAAACAAAACGATCATTGCCACGGTAAACCCGAATAAAAACCCGACTAAACCGAGCAATACTTTGTCTATCGTACTCATAACGGACGCCCCAAAAAGGAAAAAAACGATAAAAAAAATCCTGTTATTAACAGGATATGCGCGAGAATGATTTTAACGATATCACGCATATTTAATGCCCTTTATCGTCTGTGGTAATATGCCCCCGTTATTTGTCGACGCCGTACCGCTCGCCGTATTTCGAACACAAGCGCCGATTGCTAACGATGTCGAGCTATTATACGTCACGCTCCTATAATAGTAGTAATTATTAGTATGGAACTCACCGATTAACGGACGTATCGCGCTACTTGTATAATTAGCCAACTCGGCGGGCGTGTAATAATATTTTAAGCGGATATCATCACTTCCCGATCTGATATCGATAACGATATAATCATAGTTTGTTATATCGTCGGATAATGTCACATCCTGCGCGGCAAAACTCGCCGTCGGAGACGGATTAGTCCACAATGTCGTCTCGGTTTTACTTGGCGTATAATTCGTCAATTTTATGCCTGTTATTTCCCCGGGCATACAGACATTGTTAGTTTTTGTCGCGGTTGCATACCAACCTTGTGTAAATTTAACAGACGTATTTGATACATATATACAACTCCGCGAATAATCATTGCCCGTTGTATGTTGTAAATTGAGTCCAAATGTCATCGTACCCGTTCCCTTATAGGTCTGAAAATCGGATACTTTAGTCCACGCGTACCCGTCCGTCGCGGTCGTTGTGTTATAGCGGTATTTTATCTTTATATAATCATAGTCCGATATATTGCCCGATAACGTCACGGTTTGAGCCGCGAACGCCGCGCTCGGGTTTGAATTTATCCATAACGAGGTCTCGGTAATACTACCACCACCACCCGCGGTCATAGGTACAAATGCCATAATGTCCTCCCTTAATTCGTGATACGAACCTTAACGCTTGCGTTATTAGCAAGTGCATCAAAAGCTACTACTGCCTGTCTTGTGGTAACGGTGATGTTAGTAAATGGAATAGCATCACCTGTGCCATCATCAATCATTGGCTCAATTACGCTTGTGGTAAGTATTGCGGCATCTGTGATAGTTGCGGAAGTTGCTCCTGCAAGAACGGATACCGCATTCGACAATTTTGAAATATTTGCCTCGATAGTATCGACACGGTAATCAATTTCATCAATGGCATCCTGCACATCCGTGGCTGACATACCGCTTGTGGTATTGTCATATGATACCTGGCTTGCAGATGGAGTGCTTCCACCGCCACCTGCGGCATTCTCCCACTTCTGTGAAGTGCTATTATATGTCAGCACCTGTCCATTGGTAGGTGAATCTATATCCACATCCGTCATATTGGCAAGCGCATCCGGATTAGTCTGCTGTGAATACCAGTACGCGTTATTGTGATAGGCGGGATCTGTACTCGGCACGGGCGAGCCGTCTCGAGTGCCGACCGCCCAACTCTCGGCATCCTCGGCGCTATTATCTGCCGCCGTCGCACTATTGCCCGCCGCCGTCCTTGCCGCTTGACAATCTGCGAGATAATTAGGCGTTAATTTTGAGCCGTCGATCGAACCCGCAACGATAGACGCCGTAACGGTCTTATTGCCGCTCGCGTCCGTTGTTACGGTAAAATCTATCTCCGAGCTATCCGTAAACGTGTATGTCTTAATTAACGAGCCTACGTCCGCCGTATACGTTGTCCCGTCCTCGGTCGTCATTGTTATAACGCCGTTTGCATCCATAGAGAACGATACGGGGATTTTTTCGATATTCAAGTCTACCGTCGACGTTGTGCCGTTCTGCCATGTGAAAACAAAAACCCCGGTATCGGTATCGTATGTTATGGTCTTAACACATAACAGTAAATCGCTCTGATTAGCTTTTGTTGTATCCCACGTCGCAAGCGTGCCGTCGATAGAATAAAGCGCATAATCCATTTTATTAAGATTAGTCGCATTTATCGGAGTGCTTATGCTCGGCTCGTTTTCCCAATCGATACGCGAGGGATATACGTTAATATAAGACATCGCCCGTCCTCCTATACACTATAACCAAAATTGTCGATAGCATTGTTAAGCTCGTCGCCGTATGACTCGTATGTGTCGCGTAAATTCTGTATGCCTTTTAGAGTCCGTCTAAATATAAACGTCTCAAACCCGCCGTCGTACGTTAACAATCCTATCCTGTCGCCGCACTCTAACCACGGAGCGCCGAGCGCCTGGGTTTCGTTTGGCACATATCCGAGATTAGAGATAACATTCCACATGCCCGCGAGCATCTGCGATACTTCCGGCATACCGTCGTAATCATACTCCATGTTATCGTTACAATAAAAAATATTATCGTCGATAACATAAGTATTTTTCCCGCGTGAATTGCCCTCATATTGCCACTCGACAACGGATACGGTATCGGACGATGTAACATTTTTTAATATCTGAATACGTCCGAAATCTTTAACCTCGTAATCTTCGGCGATTAGTGACATATATTTACCGCTTGCGAGTATCTCGTTCATGCCCTGTCGCGGGTATAAATCATCCGCCGGGAATAACGTATTAGACGGATACAACCCGCCCTTTTGCGGGTATACAAACTCGGGCTCGCCCTCTTTGCGGGATAACCTATAAAAGCATCCGCAGACCTCGAGCAATGATCTAACGACGTCGCGCCCTGTTATGCTCGAGTCGCATGCGAAAATCTCTTTTGTCCCGTAATTGTAATAACATAGACGCACGCTATCGTTAACGAGATGCGGTTTAGTCTCGTCCGTTACATAGAACGCTACGCCGTCAAGGAATGGATGATAAGTCCACGAGCCATTTTGCCGCGCCCACTCGTACGGGTAATAAATGCTTAACGCTACACAATCATCCGATAATATAAAGTAGTCGCCGCTATTGCATAAAAACCGATTTTTGCCGCCGCCTGTTAACGTCTCCTCGACAAGCACGTCGCCAATACCGCAAACGCCGCGCCCGAGTGCATCAAAATTATCATAAAAATCGGGCATATTTGCGGGATTAAATGAGCTTTTATACTGAATAACCGCCTTATAATATTTTGTCGTATCGATATTGTCGGTTATTGTCGCTTTCCAATAATCGAGCCGCGTCGGTTTGTCCGACGTCCACGACATATGCTCTCCCGGATCTGAACTCGTATATGTTAATAAATTGTCCGTAAAATTGCACGGCTCTAACCCGATCTCGTGCGTATAATTAAGATACGTCGCAAAAATCTGCCGCGCAAACTGAAAACCGTTAGATACCCAACTATCAAAATCAATCCCGAACATGTAACGGGTATACCAATCCGCCGCGTTATTTTCGAGAATAACGAGCCGATCATATGCCGTCGCTTTACGCTTTATGAAATTATGATGATATTCTTTCTGAACGTCGGATACATAGAAAACGCCGAGCGGTATCGGAGCGTATACTCTCTCCGCGATATATGCGTCGAGCGTGCCGTCTGCATAATATAAATCGTCCTCGGAGTATGCGGGCATCGTGTGTCCCGGCAATGCAACTCGATATTGTATATCGGATACAGATATCGTAATATCTGCCGATATTTCCCCGGCGGGGATTACGTTTTTATCCGCGTCGTAGAATCTAAACCAAACGTCGCCGATACCCGACATCGTGCCGTATGCGCTTTGATATATAGCCGTATATGTCGATATTGTGCCGATTACATTGTCGTAATTAGATACGTTATAATATCCGTTAGATACATACCATACGCGCGTATCGCCAAAATAAGCGCCGTATCCGTATTTGAAATACACGGGTTTATCACCGACGACATTATCAAAACTAAACTCGACTAACCATTGCTCATATACGCGCATCGGAGCGCCGAGATTTAATACGTTGATATAGTCGCTCCAATCGGCGATATAATCGTCCGTGTTTGGATTTATTACATTTATCCAACCCGAAAAATCCTCGTCGCCTATCGCTATTTGTGTCCCGCCTCCTGTCGACGCGATCCAATTTATAGCATATAAATCGTCGTCGGATAATTGAGCATAATCGGTTAACCGAGTTATCGGCTTAACCTCGTCGCCGACTACTAACAACGGCTCAACGGTATCAAACTCGATATGCGCCGCCTCGCATAATCCAAACTTTAGATTATCTTGCGAGCATAACGACTCGGTCAACGAAAAACTTTCATATAATAATGTGTCGTTGTCTATCGTATAGGGATTTAAGCTCTTTATACGACTAAAATCGGGAGCGGGTATCCATGAACTCGGAGCGGTCGTTGTCGTCCGGGTATAATTTACAGATAATGCCTTAAACACGTAATTTATCGTTACGTCTGCGGACGGTATGCTTGTTAAAAACCATGTCCACATTTTTATATCTGTCGCGTTTGCTAACTGACTATCGAGGTTTGCCGTCCGCGGAATGCTAATACATGCCGTCACTCCGTCTAAAATCGAGCTTTTGGGAATATAAACGCTATAAATGAAATTATCGATATCGACGTATGTTTGAATGTCCGACGGCAACGCCGACGCGTCGGTTATCGAGGTTATGTGAATATAAAATGATATGTTTAAGTATTCCCAATCATTTATTAACGGCGCGTGCATATAGTCGAGTAAATCGCCCGACGGAGGAGCATCATTTATCGCTATGCCAACCTTAAAATAATCTTGTCCCGCCGGGAATGTTACAGAACTTTCACTAACCGAATCGATTGTAATGTCGCCCGTATAATAATTAACGGTCTCGGGATTTACGCCCTCATGCGCTATGATTAACTCTTTATTACTCGAGTCCCGGAGATACTCATTTATTACATCCTGTGATACGTTAATCATTATTGCTCCCTTATTGTCAACTCTACCCGCTCGATCATATCCGCCCATGCGGGATCGCGATATCTAACGGGATCGAAATCAATAAATCCGACTATCTCGGTCTCTTGCTCGCCGACGTTATCCCAAACCGTCATAGGATACGTTAAATCGTCGCCTTGCGTCTCCTCGAGGAGTGTTACGAAATCTTGGTACTCGTTGATAGATAAAAACCGCATCTCGAGCGTGCCGCTTATCCGCGTACGGTACTTGGAGCGATGCTCTTTACCGTTTGCGTCCGTCCATAACTCGTACTCGGGTTTTTTGGATATCTTGTAATTTTCGGCGACTACTCTATGCGAGTAATCCGTCTCGTCGATCATAAACATAATGTTAATCATTCATCACACCTCACGCGGGAGATATAAACGGAGACGCGCCCGTCGATTTAATAAATCGGTTTGTCTGCGTCCGAATCTGTCTAAACAATCCCTCGGCGTCGCCCTCGAGCGATACGTTTACATTTGCGCCTCGATCTAATAGCAACGGGAGATATTGAGCGAGTAAAGCGTATGTATTCGCGCTATCATTCCCGGCGTTACGATAACTCGACGCATTCATCGACATAGACGCCTCGAGTGTAGGCGCATCGATACTCGACATATCGCGCATTGCCCGCTCCATGTCAGATTTAGCGCCGTCGCCGAATGTGCTAAATGAATTATCAAAACCTTGTACGCAATAATCGCCGATTTGTGCGAATACTTTAGACGGGGACGATATCTTAAATACGCCTTTAAGCGCATCAACGAGATTATGCGCCATATCTTTAACTTTTGATACCATGTTATCCCATGCGCCGATAATCCCGTTTTTCAATCCGTCGATTAAATTCTGCCCTACCTGTTGGAGCTTTGGCGCGATATTGCTTATAGCTTGCATAAAATTCGTGATTATCTGTCCCGCCGCAATAAGCAATTTAGGGATTGCCCCGATGATCCCGACCACCAATTTTTCAATAATAATCGGCGCTTTTTGCACGAGCACGGGCAAGGCGTTTATTAAGCCTGTAATCAGACCGTTTATAATCCTAATCGCGCAATCTATCACGAGGTCGATATTATTTACGAGACTATCAATAATCGTTAATATCGCGTCGAGAGCTATCGGAACGAGTGACGGCAATGCGGATGCGAGTCCCATAATAAGCTCGCCTAAAATCTGTATTCCAACGTCCAAAATCATAGGCAAGTTAGAAATTATCGTATTTACGAGCTCCATGATTACGTCGAGCGCTATCGGCACGAGCTCGGGCAATGCGGATAAAATGCCCTGTCCGAGTCCCTCGAGCAACGATGCACCCGCCGATAACAGGGACGGCAAAATCCCGTCAATTAGCGCCGGGAGCTTATCTGCGATAATCGGCGCGGCTTGGCTTACAAACTGTCCTATCCCCTCCATGACTTGTTGGATACGGGGTAAAATATTGTCAAGTAGTCCGCCGCCGCCCTCGCCACCAAAAATCGAGGATAATAACCCGTCGAATGCCTCTTGCATGCCCTCGCCGCGTCCTATCGACGTAATGACGTTTTCCCACGACGCTTTGACCGCCGTTGCGCTACCCTCGATAGTAGACATAGCCTCTTTATTAGTTGTCCCGGCTATGTTTTGCGCCTCTTGGACGCTCTGTATTGCTTGTACGATGTCCGCAAAACTATTTATTGATAAATCCGCCGACTCGCCGATACTTGCGCGGTATTCGTTCGCGTCCGCAATGAGTCGCTCCATTTCGGACTTTGTGCCGCCGTATCCGAGTTTTAAGTTATCGAGCATGGTATAGTTTTGCTTTGCGAATCCCATAAAAGCATTCTGCACCGAGCTCATATCCGAGCCGAATACGTTAACATTGTCAGACATTGCCCGCATTGCTACGTCCGTCAAGTCTGCCGCTTTATCGACATCGCCCTCGAGCGAGCCGATTAACGCCGCACTAAAACTCGTTGCGGTCTCCATGTACTGATTAGCGGACATACCCGAGGTTTTATACGCCTCGTTCGCTAATTGCTCAACCTTGCCCGCCGCCTCGCCGTATAGTTTCTCGACGCCGCCTATTAACTGTTCATAGCTCGCATATGACGATATCGCCTCTTGTCCGAACTTAAATACCGCCGCCGACGCCGCCGCAACGCCCGCACCGATAGCCGCGCCGCCGATCTTGAGCGCCGAACCGATACCGCTTGCGAGTCTCGATCCCGCCTTTTCGCCCGCTACGCCCGCCTCGTCGTTTAGCACGTCTGATATTTTATTTCCGATACCTTTTGCGCTTGGCTCGATACGGACGTACGCCGTACCGACGTTTACACCATTAGCCATTTATCAACCTCTCGCGATATGCCTCGAGCTCCGCGCCCGAATTAAAGGACATCGTGTTATTTTCCCTTTGTTCTCCGATTAGTT
>Ga0310786_10003703_pt1 | contig 21974 bp, 13 predicted proteins | sample AusTroGonzalo_MG_FD_203881 | JGI IMG/M metagenome (GOLD analysis project Ga0310786, IMG submission 203881) | Bovine rumen microbial communities from tropical cattle in Woodstock, Queensland, Australia - Gonzalo_03 (v2) (version 2) | ecosystem: Host-associated > Mammals > Digestive system >...
TTGCGGAACATCTCAACACCGGTAACAACCGACTTCTTGTCCTCACCAAGACCGAGCAGCTCAACCTCGTCACCAACGTGGATGACACCAGTCTCGATACGGCCAGTAGCAACAGTACCACGACCTGTGATAGAGAAGACGTCCTCAACAGGCATCAGGAAGGGCTTGTCAGTAGCACGGGGAGGCTCCTGGATCCAAGTGTCGCAGGTATCCATCAGCTCCATCACCTTCTCTTCCCACTTCTCAACACCGTTCAGGGCACCGAGAGCAGAACCGCGGATGATAGGAGTCTCGTCCTCGAACTCATACTGAGAGAGAATCTCCTGAACCTCCATCTCAACGAGTTCCAGCATCTCCTCATCCTCAACCATATCGCACTTGTTCAGGAAGACAACCAGACGGGGAACGTTCACCTGACGAGCGAGCAGGACGTGCTCACGGGTCTGAGGCATGGGACCGTCAGTAGCAGCAACAACGAGGATAGCACCGTCCATCTGGGCAGCACCAGTAACCATGTTCTTCACATAGTCGGCGTGTCCCGGGCAGTCCACGTGAGCGTAGTGACGAATCTTGGTCTCGTACTCAACGTGAGCGGTGTTAATAGTGATACCGCGCTCCTTCTCCTCGGGAGCGTTGTCAATCTGGTCGAACGACTTCACCTCAGAGAGACCAGCCTTAGCCAGCACAGTGGTGATAGCAGCAGTCAGAGTAGTCTTACCGTGGTCAACGTGACCGATAGTACCAATGTTTACGTGCGGTTTGGTGCGCACAAAGGTTTCTTTTGCCATTTTTTGTTGTTTTTATTAATTGTTTGTATAATCGAAGTTCAATCTCCTCCTTACTTAAGAGAGCTGTAACTGAGAGTTGAACTCAGGACCTCTTCCTTACCAAGGAAGTGCTCTACCACTGAGCTATTACAGCATTTCTTCTTGAGCGGAAAACGGGGCTCAAACCCGCGACCCCCAGCTTGGAAGGCTAGTGCTCTATCAACTGAGCTATTTCCGCATGTCTCTCCTCACTGAGAGTGGGTGCTGATGGATTCGAACCACCGAAGTCGAAAGACAGCAGATTTACAGTCTGCCCCATTTGGCCACTCTGGAAAACACCCTTATTCCCGTCTTTTTGAGCCTTGTGGCTGGATTGGCTTTCGCCTATCCTCGAGCCCGGGACTCAATTGGCTTTCGCCTTTCCTTGAGCCTCTTGTCGGATTCGAACCAACGACCCCGAGATTACAAATCACGTGCTCTGGCCAACTGAGCTAAAGAGGCTTTTTATGCAGCCGTCCTCTGATTCAGATTTACGACCTGTCGGAAAACGGCTGCAAAGTTAGATATTATTTTTGAAATACCAAAACTTTTTCTTGGTTTTTTTAGTGATTCCTCAATTTTTCCTTAAATTTCTGTAGCTGAGCACGCATGGAATCCACACAAAGATCGACACTTTCCTCAAATGTATCACTGGTCTTCTCAACAAACAGCGTACTGCCTGGTACTGCCACCGAAAGGCTTGTCTGTTTATTCTGTGCGGTAGCGGGCTTCACCACCTTCAACTGCACCTCTACTTTCTGTATATCTTCAAATGACTTTTCTAACTTGGCGACCTTCTTCTCGATGAACGCCTGTAACTTCTCGGTGGCGTCGAAATGAATCGACTGAATCTTAATTTCCATAGTTACCTCCAGTTTTTAAGTTATTAATTAAAGGTCAGGCTCTCGGGTGAGCCTCTTTGTAAACTCGTTTTAGTTGCTCGAACGTAGTATGCGTATAGATTTCTGTTGTCTCCAGGCTCTCGTGGCCCAGCAGTTTCTTAACGCTCTCCAGTCCTGCGCCGTTGTTCAGCATTGCAGTGGCAAAGGTGTGTCTGAGGACATGTGGCGACCTCTTCTTCAAAGTGGTGACCTCCGAAAGATATTTGCGCACGATGGCGTAAACTTGTCGGCGATCCATCCGCTCCCCTTTGTCCGTCACGAACAATGCCGTGGTCTGTCGTGCCACCTCTCGGTCGCGCAGGCTGACATACTGCCCGATGGCTGTCGCCAGTTCCTGTCCGAACGGCACTATCCGCTGCTTATTACGCTTGCCGGTCACTTTCAACTGTCCTGCTGCCATGTCGATGTCTTCATCGTCCAGGCCTGTCAGTTCAGATACTCGGACACCCGTCTCATACAATAAAATAAGGATTGCGCGTGCGCGTACCTCTTTATAAGTATCTCCCCACTCTCTTTCATCGAGCAGTTCATCCATCTCTTTCTCTCGCACAAACTGCGGAAGCGGTTTCGACTTTTTTGGCCCCTCAATAAGGTGAGCCGGATCTTTCTCCACCAGTTTTCTTCGCAGAGCGAAACGGAAGAAGGAGCGCACTGCGCTGAGTGCTGTATTGACGGTCGTCGCCTTGGCGCCTTTATCAAGCATTTGCTCCATCCAGTCACGTATGATGTCGGTATCGACTGTTGTCCAGTCTGCCGTATTGTCCAGTCCGTGGAAGTACGACTCAAAGTCGCACAGGAAACGCTCGTAGGTAATCACCGTCTGTGGCGACAGGTTTCGCTCGTAGCGTATGTAGTCCAGGAACCGTTCTATCATCTTCGTTTACGCAACCGCCTGGCATTAGCAACGGTTTAAATAAATCGTTCACGTTCGGCCACTTATGAAGCAAGCTTCTGAGGTGGCACTCACTTTATCACGATTTTCGGCAACGAATTTACGGAAAATTATTGAAACCACCAAATTTTCCGTGGAAAATTTTTATTCCTCGGTAGCGCGAAGCTTCTGTACGTAAACGGCGTGCTCCATCTTGAGGCGCTTCAGTACAGAGGGCTTGTCGAACTGCTGACGACGACGGAGTTCCTTCACGACACCAGTCTTTTCAAACTTTCTCTTAAACTTCTTGAGAGCCTTCTCGATGTTCTCACCTTCTTTTACAGGTACGATAATCATTGTTGTTTTGCTTTAAATTTTAATTGTTAAACTTAGTGCTTCTGGGCAGGGCCCACGAAAAGCGGGTGCAAAGTTACAACAATTTTGCCAATCCACCAAGTTTTTACCCGTTTTTTATTCTTTTTCCGTTGATTTTCAGCCACAAAGGAGCTGTATAAGCTGTTCTATGCGCTCTATTTTCACCAGTTGTTCGTGATCTATATCCTCGGAATGTTCCAACTGCCAAGTCACGTGAAAAGGAATATGAACGGCCCATGCACCGATGGCCAGCGCTGGTGCAACATCGCTCTTCAGGGAGTTGCCCACCATCAGCAGTTGGGAGGGGTGGATGTTCTGATGTTCACAGAGGGCAAGGAACTCACGCTGTGACTTGTCGGACGTAATCTCCACGTCGTCAAAGAAGCGCAACAACCCTGAGCGCTTGAGTTTATTCTCCTGGTCCTGAAGTTCGCCTTTGGTAAAGCAGACCATACGCCACTCTCCCCTGTCCTTTAGTGTCTGCAACGTATGCACGACGCCAGGTAGCGGTGTGGCTGGAAGTCGTAGCAAGGCCTTTCCCTTGTCCAAGAGGCAAGCGAAGTCAGCAGCCGACAGATGGTCACCGCCAACGCGCAATGCCGTCTCTATCACCGACAGTGTAAAAGCCTTGCAGCCATAACCGAGATCAGCCATATTAGCACTCTCCGTGAGAAAGAGTTCCTGAGCCGGATTCTCACAATAAGGCGCAATCAACTCGTAGAGTCTGTTCTCTACAGCCTCGAAATATGACTGACAATCCCAAAGGGTGTCGTCGGCATCAAAGGCAATAACCTTAAAGCTCATCGTTCGCCTTTTACCTCCAATATAGGTTCACCAATACAGGCATTTGGCTGTTGGATATGCAGCATCTGACAGACGGTAGCAGCGATGTCGGTGATGTGTACTTCACGCGACGTGGCACCGTGTTTCACCTTCCAACCCATGAACAACAGGGGGATATGGGCATCGTAGGGGTTCCAAGCGCCATGCGTCGTTCCTATAGGTGAAGACCAGCTGCCAAAGGTGTAGTAGCCTGGTTCGACGACAACCAGGATATCGCCCGAACGACGGGGATGATAGCCTAATAGCGCACGGTCACGGATTAGCGGCGGCACACCGGCCTGGGCAGCTTTTTCATAGTCGACAACATAGCATACATTAGGTGCCTGACGAAGACACTCTATGGCGGCAGCCTTCACCTGTTCGTAGTCCAAGCCCTGTTCGTCAATAGCCTTTCTGTCCAGGAAATAGCGGTAGTCTATCTCATCGGCAATCACGGGTTTTGCGTTCCCCAGTTTCTTTGCGATGGCAGCCTCAACGCCCTTCCTTATGTCAGAGGACAGCCACTTGCCGCCATGAAGTTTGTTGTCCAGCATGAACTGAAAGTTATGGGCAGCACCGTGATCGGCCGTCAGGAAGACCAGATAGTTGCCTGCTCCCACCTGCTCATCGAGTGCCGACAGCAGTCGTCCCAAGTCCTTGTCCAGTTCCAGATAGGCAGCATCGGTGCGTTCTCCTCGCGTGCCATACTCATGACCGATGACATCCGTCTGCGAGAAACTCACGCATAGCATATCCGTAGCCTCTCCCCTACCCAGCTGTTCACCTCTCAGGGCTGCAATGGCCATATCCGCAGTAATGGTGCCACACAGCGTGGTCAGGCCGATATCAGCGCCGGCCTTCTGTGCCGCTTTGTTCTTCTTCAACTGCTGATTATACTGTTTAGCCCACTCTGGCAACGCTGTCATATAATAGGTACTGGTAATGAACTGCACGTTCTTCGTATCGAGCCAATAGGCAGCATTTGCCGAATGACCTGCCGGCAAGATGGCGGCACGGTCCTTGTAACTGACACCAATGACCTTCGAACGGAAGTCGGTATGCAGGCGCAGCTGATCACCGATAGTTGTAGACAGAAGGTTTCGCGGCGACATCTGCCCCTTCTTCTTGTTGTCGGTGCCCACTACATCGACCGTGGTGTCTGTCGTGCAGTATACCTTACGCCCATCGATGTAGAAGTTATTTCCGCAGATACCATGGAACGCAGGGGTAGCACCCGTATAGGCTGAGGTATGGCCGATGGCCGTTATCGTCGGCACGTAGTTAATCTGGCAGTTGTCACATGAAAAGCCCTCATCAATAAGACGACGGAAGCCATTCTTGGTGAACTGGTCGTAGTAGCGCGACAGGTAGTCCCAGCGCATCTGGTCCACAACGATTCCCACCACGAGCTTCGGCTTCTCACCGAACTGTGGCTGTGCCACACACGGCAACATCACCGTCACCAGAACCGTGGTTAACAGCAAGGATACTAAAAGATTTTTTGCCTTCATATATTAGTTTTTTTGTTTTCCTTACGAAACTTGATGCAAAAGTACGAAAAAAAATGTAATTTCCATCATTTTGTCATCAGTTTTAGATTAGGGTTAGTTCTTGGGGACGCAGAAAGTGGTCCATCTATAGAGATTACAGCCCACGAAGTTTCCAAGCACTTCCGACACGTAAACGATCAGGACTTCCGTGCTCAACAGCTGTTCCGCAGGTGAGACGAGGAAATAGAAAGCATCGGCTATGGAGTGGGCAAAGCCGCAGAGGATAAACACAGGAACACCCAGTAACAACGTGAGCATCTTGCCCTTACGGGCAAATTCCACGGCGGTGGTCATGATAAAGCCGCAACCTATGGCAAGCAGGAAGCAGGCCCACGGTCCTTTTGCCAGCCGACCGGCGAGAATATTCGATGCCGGTTCTATGCAGTCTGGCTGAGCATAGGCTATCATCCACGCAGAGAGGAAACAGCCTGCGATGTTACCCAGGAGAACGGTGACGAGCATTGTCCAGTCGCCCTGTTTCCTGATAAAGCCTGCTGTACCAGTATACAGTTTCAGGCCATAATAGACGACCGTCGTCAGACCAAAGGCGAACAGCACGGCGCCGGCGACACCCCCCACGCGGAGATTCACCACACAACCGATAGAAATACAGATACCTGCAAGTATAGCGAGCAGGAAGGTGTCTCTAATAAATTTCATTTTTTCCATATTATCTGATCATTTTCAATATCTGTTTGTCTGAAGCCTGCGGACAAATGTGCTTTATCTGAGAAAAGATTCTGTTGAAAGACTCTTCGGGAGTTCTGTCACACAGACAAGCTTCCTTGCCGTATAGCTGTTCTGGTATCGTCAGCAATGACCACCCCCAGCCGTATTCCCGATTGTGTTTGTCAACGGGATAGACAAAGTCCTCCGTGACAATACGCGTAGCCATCTGCAGTCGTGTGACATAGCCATCGAACCTGCTGCGCATCTTCGGACCGTTGAAACCACAGGCAGCACGTAGTTCTCGTGTTATCAGACTGCCACTCTCAGCCAATGTCAACAGGATGGCTTCCTCGATACTTCCTTCAGCAGGCATTGTATGGATGCTTCGGCGATAGTTGCAGAAATCAGGCCACCACTCAGGACTGATAAAACCGGCCTTGCCAGCGAAGAACTTCCCATACACCAGGTGTCCCTCGGTAATCATCTCACCCTTCCATTTCCATAACGGCCAGTCCCACCCGCCATCAGGAAGGAGCACATAACGGCAGTCCTCGTCGACAAGGTCTTCAGCAGAAAAATCCCTGATACCGCTGTCGAGCAAAGGCAGGAAACCCAATTCCCTGACCAGTTCCGTAAGCTGTGCACTGTTTTGCGCCTGTTCGATATCCATTCTTTTTTACATTATCAATCATATCACTGCTTCACAACAACCTTTCGCCCTCCGATAACGTTAATACCCTTCTGAGGCTTCAGAAGTCGCTGGCCTGCGAGGTTGTAAATGCCGATTTTAGATGCCGGCCTATCATCGGTGACGTCGCTGATGGCAGTGATGTATGGGGCGGTATTTGTGATCTCACAATCCCAGAAGGGACTGAAGTCATCGCAGAATTCCTCTGTACCGTCTTGACGGATGAGCCATACACAGACGACCTTGGCCTCGCCTTTGCCATCCTTTATACGCTGCAAGGTAACGCGGTTTACTTCTTTCGTGACAGAATAGTTGCTGAAACTGATGGTAGTTGACAGACCTGTGGCGACTGGCTTGCCATTGGCAATGTTGCCATCGTCGCCATAGACCTTAATGGCATAGTTGTCGGCACTGACAGGCTCGGCAAACTCTACCCGAAGACCTTTATAGGTTTTCAGTTTCATAGGTATCTTGTCGTCGAACAAATTCAGTTCCGTCCAAAGGCCATTGAAGTCAATACTATGGACGAATTGTTTTCTCACGTAAATATCTTCACTCTTACATTCCCACGAATTTTTAAATGCCTCTATATCTGCTTCCTCTTCGCCGCCGTCACTTCTTATCAGGAATAAATGGTATATGGTTTCATTCTTGCTGTTCAGTGTGTTTTGCAACTCTATACTTGATATAGAGTCCCCCAAGATTGTCTTGTCAAAAGCCACGATGAACGGAGAAGAGGAAATGGTTTTGCGCTGTTGCTTTCCTTCCGCATTCTTTATAAGAATATCAAAGCTTTTGATATTCTCTATCTCTATTCTTAAGCCCTGATAGTCATTCAGGCTTAGAGCCTTGCATAGGCGGAACCTTGCATTACGTTGATAAAAGTTTACTTTGGTCTTCTGATAGACATAGTCTTCTTCGGTGAGCATCTCGGGCTCATACTCATCGCCATAATACCCTTTCATTATGGCTTTCACGTGCTCTACGTCCAAAATAGCAGGATATGAACGGAGTTTGCCACTGGTGACAGGTCCAGCCCAGTGGTAGGCAGCATATTGGTACTTGTGTGCCTGTTGCATGAAATGGCGTGTGTAGGCCAGTCCCTTTTCCTTGTCTTTATTGTAGAGTTTACTGGTATTTCCAGCTTCCCATTCGCCTATGACAAGAGGAATATCTTTATCCAACAAGGCATCCTTCCAAATGGCGACATACTTGTCTAACTCTTCATAATTGACTTCACCGCCAGAGTTCAGTCCTTCAATGTAGCAGTGAAATCCTGCAACGATATGACCTTCTACCTTATCTTTGGGTATCTTCAGGTTTCTGACAGGTTTTTCACGATGATTGCCAGCATAAGTATTGACAACCAGGTTGCGATATCTGTTGTTGCCACCCGTTGAACGCACAGCATTGACAAAACTCTGGGCAAATTTATTGACTGCGTTGTAAATAGACTGCTCTATCTTTTCGTTTTGACCAATTACACAGTAAGCGTCGCCCCACGAAATCCATTTATCCACTAATTCATTATAGCCCTCAAAAAGCAGGTGCTCGTCATAGTCCTTGAAAGCCTCGGCAATCTGTCGCCAAAAATACTCATAGCGTTCATGTATCTGCTCCCAGTTTGCCTCGTCAGCATAGAACCATGCAGTAGTTGTAGGTGTGGGGCTACCGCCATCGACGTGCATATTGATAATACAATACATGCCTTGGTCTATGACGTAGTCCGCCACTTCACGAAGTCGTTTTATCCATGCAGGATCTATCTCGTAACTATCCCATGTTGACTTATCCCAGATGGTCTTTTCTTTTCCGTCTATTGTTGTCCGCGTAACCTTAAAACCACTGGTATGCGGATACCATGTTACAGGAATGCGTACAGCATTGAATCCAGCCTTTCGGATCATCTTCATCAATTCAGGCTTGGTAATAGGGTTGCCACATGCTGTCTCGTAATTTTCACAATAGGCATGCTCTATCCACATGTCGTTGGTATTTGCCGACGCACTCTCAAATGTATTGAAAAGGTTCCAGCCCACCTTCATATTCTTGACGGCCTCTGCTGCTGTCTCAAAAGAATCAATTAGGGGCTCTGGTTGCCCAACCCACTTGAAGCAGAATCCGTAGAAGCCAAGTTTAGAGCCCGTGCAATAGAGCTTGTAGGTGCTGCCAGCCTTAATTGGGAAGGAGAATGAATAGTATTTTGTCTCATTAAAGGTGATACCGTTAAAATCGGGAAGCACTATGCCGTTTTCTTCCACATAAAGCGCCTTACCGCCATTCTGCTTTACTGCTACGGTCAGCGTACCGTCTTTCTTGGGGGTAAACACATAGAACGTGCCGCCCTGCTTGTTACCATTCACATCATTACCTGGCGTAAAGGCATCAAATATATCATCGAGTGCCTGCTGCTGGGCAACAAGGAAGTCGGGGCCTCCTGATTCACCAAAGGTCAGTGCGATGCCCTCTCGTTCTATGGTTTGTCCCGACTTAAAAGTGTCGCCTGCATTGATAGCAAAGACCGTCTCTTGTATGGTGCTGGGCTCATCGTCCGGTAGCACGATATCATCGTTGGGCAGCGAGGGCTCCGTTCCCTCATCACTGCCGTCGGTTACATTATAGGTCACCTTGACGAAAAACAGTCCAGACTCGCCGCTGCCACGGGTTATCGTATGGGCACCGATAGAAACATTTTCAACAACGTACTCATAATAGCCGTTGGCTTCATCATAAGTGGCGTTTTCGAGGGGTAATTCTATGTTGTCGAGCTTGATGGTCCTCATTTCATCGTTGCACCACGTTGACTGCACAATGGTAACGGTAGCCGGTTTGGTGGATATCCATTCGACGACTGTCGAGCCCTCCATCTTCAGTCCACTTGTGTAGGTCACGCCATCGTAAGTGCCTGCAAACTTCACATTGAAACTAAACTTATTGTAACGGCCTGAGTTCTCGCTGTACGGTGTGCCAAAGGTGAAGTAGCCTTCGGCAGACTGCACTGCAGAACCATTGAGGCTGAGGGTGTACTCTTCCTTTTCAGACTGTTTGTTTATGGTGTTGTTCCATTCACTATCTGCCCATAACATGGTAGGTAGCAGTGATAGCAACATTATCATCGCAATTGATTTCATACAATAGCACTTTTATGTTTGTAGCTTGTTTGCTTATGGGAATAACCTATATCCCTCTCTCTGCCCAGTCGCCGCGGTCGAGGTTACGATAGCCGATAGCTTCAGCAATATGCTGGCTCTGGACTTTTTCGGAGCCGACGAGGTCGGCAATGGTGCGAGCAACTTTTAGTATACGGCTGTAGGCACGGGCAGAGAGCTTCAGCCGTTCCATCGCCATACGGAGCATGTCAAGACTGGCGGCATCGGGCTCCGCAAACTCATGGAGCATACGCTCGGTCATCATGGCATTGCAGTGTATGCCTTTGAAGGGTTTAAATCGCTCCTCCTGAATCTTGCGGGCGTAGATAACGCGTTCGCGAATTTTTTCTGAAGGCTCACCTGGCTGCATCTGCGAGAGCTGTGCGAAGGGCACTGCCTGTATTTCACAATGAATATCGATACGATCAAGCAGGGGACCGCTAATCTTGTTCATATAACGCTGAATCTGGCCGGGGGTACAGACGCAATTGTGGGTGGGGTCACCGTAATAACCGCAGGGACAGGGGTTCATCGAGGCGACAAGCATGAAGGAGCAGGGATACTCCACATTATACTTTGAGCGGCTGATGCTGATCCGACGGTCCTCCAACGGCTGGCGCAACACCTCGAGGACAGAACGGGAGAGCTCAGGCATCTCGTCGAGGAAAAGCACACCGTTATGTGCCAGGCTGATCTCTCCCGGCTGGGGATTGTTACCGCCACCGACGAGGGCCACCTGAGAGATGGTGTGATGAGGGGCACGGAAGGGGCGCTGGGAGATCAGGCTGGTGTCCCTGCTCAGTTTCCCGGCGACGCTATGTATCTGAGTCGTCTCCAGGCTCTCTGCCAACGACAACGGCGGCAGGATGCTTGGCAGCCGTTTGGCGAGCATCGACTTGCCACTGCCCGGCGGGCCTATCATGATGAGGTTATGACCGCCTGCTGCCGCCACCTCGAGTGCACGTTTCACGCTCTGCTGTCCCTTGACGTCCGAGAAATCGAACTCAAAGGAGTTCTGCTGTTCGTAGAACTCCCGACGCGTATCGATGACTGTCGGCTGGTAGCTGGTGTCACCATTGAGAAGCTGTATGACCTCCATCAGCGACGACATGCCGTAGACATCTATCTGGTTGACGACGGCGGCCTCGCGGATGTTCTGTTGAGGAACGATAAGCCCCTTGAACTTCTCCTTGCGTGCCTTGATGGCTATGGGCAGCGCTCCACGGACGGGTTGTAACCGCCCGTCGAGTCCCAGCTCGCCCACCATCATGAATTTGTCGAGCTTCGCAGTATCCACCTTGCCGCTCGAAGCCAGGATGCCGATAGCCAACGGCAGGTCGTAGCCGGAGCCCTCCTTCTTGATGTCTGCCGGCGAGAGGTTGGCGGTGATGTCCATTGACGGCATCTTGTATCCGTTGTTGGCCAGTGCGGCCTTGATACGGTCGTAGCTCTCCTTGACGGCGGTATCGGCCAGTCCCGTCAGGTGGAACTGCATACCACGCGCCATGCTGACCTCTACGGTCACCGTCGTAACCTCGAGGCCATTCACCGCGGCACAAAACGTCTTTACCAGCATAGCTTTAAGTTTTATGTGGCAAAGTTACGAAAAAACGAGAGAAAAGCAAAGAAAAGTATATTTTTCTTTGCATTTCCGAGTGCAAAGATAGTTCGGCGAAGCCAAAGTTACGTAAAAAAAACGGAATTGTGCAAGGAAAAGCCTTGCTTATTTCAAGGCATTCCTGATGCGAATCTTCAGGTCTGTCTGGTTCAGGTCCAAGGCAGTGATGCGTCCCGCCTTGTCAGTCATGATGTTGCAGGGGATGTCGGCGATGCCCAGCTGCGCCATCACCGGCGAGTCGAACATCCGTCCGTCGCAGACGGTACCCCAGTTGACGGAGTCGCGTTCCATGATCTTCAGGCAGTCCTGGCGGTTGGCGTCGAGACAGATGCTCACCAGCCCCAGTCGGCTGCCGTAGGTCTTCTTCAGCTCTCGCAGCTGTCGCTGGAGGTTCTGCGAGGCATAGTCCCACGAAGCCCATACCGTCACGAGGTTCACCTCGCCGCTGAGCGAGGCGTTGCTCACGCTGTTTCCCTTGACGTCGACGGCACTGAAGCGCGGCAGCTGCTGTCCCTCCTTCATGATTCTCAGCTGCTTCAGCTGTTTCTGGAGCTTTTCCAGCCGCGGATCTTCAGGACGCGCCTTGCCCATCACGGCGGCCAGTGCCGCAGCCTTCTTGTAGTCGGCATCGGGGCGCTGTATAAAAAATTTGTCCAGCAGGTATCGGCTGCAGTTCGTTTCTGGGTGCTGACGGATATACTCCTCGGCAGTCTTCAGCACCTGTGGCGGTGTCATCTGCGCCACCTTCAGCCGGAACTCTGTCATCAGGTCGTTCTCGGCGGTACCGGCCACCTTCGTCTCCTTGAGGTGAGAGGCGTCGCCCTGCATGTCGACAGAGGCGCCACTCTCGGCAAAGACGGGAATCTCCGAGAAGTTCGGAAACACCAGTGCGAACGTCGTGGGCCGCTCCACCTCCTTGGTGATGGAGAAGCGTCCCTCCACGACACGGATAGTATCCATGCTACCCCTGCCGTCGTCCATGCTGTAGAGATAGAACTCACCCTGATTGAAGTTCCCGAAGTGACCCTCCAGCCGGAACTGTCCGGCAGGCGTGCCACAGGCAACCACAAGCAGGGTGAGCAGTAAGTATCCGAAGAGTTTCTTCATCCGTGTTTACTTGGCCACCTTAGCCAGTTCCAGGTCGGTGGCGGCATACTTGGCGTATGCCGGGTCCTTGGCAACGGCGGAGCGCAGAGCCTCGGCGGCATCGGCGGTATTGCCCATGCGTGCAGCGAGGATAGCCTTCAGGTAGTCGGTCGTTGCGTCGGCATTGGTGACATACTTCAGTGTGACGGCTGCCGAGGCGTAGTTCTTATTCAGGATCTGTGCCAGGGCGGCGCTGTTCGAGTAGACCTCCTTGAAGTCCTGCTCGGCCTGGGCGTAGTTGCCCTGTGCCAGGTGCAGGTTACCCAGCACCTCCTGCAGTCCGTTGGCACCCGTGGCCTTGGCAATGTAATTCTGAGCGGCGTCGAGGTCACCCTGCGACAGGGCTATCAGACCCTGGTTGGCGCTGGCCTCGGGCAGGCTGGCGTTCTGCTGCTGAGCCTTCTCTATCCACTGCTGTGCCTGCTGCAGGTTACCCTTGGCATAGGCCAGCGTGGCCAGGTTGTTGTATGCACGGGCATCGGCGGGATAGACCTGCGTAGCCGTCTCGTAGATGGCCTGCTTCTGGTCTGCGCTCTCCGTCAGCGTGGCGGCGTAGAGAATCTCCTCGACACTCAGCTTACCGGGATCCTGGCGCAGCTGCTCCTGAATCTGCTGGTCGTTGCGTCCCACGGTCTCGTAGTTGATGATCATGCGCGAACGGCGCAGCTGCGGCAGGATGCCGTCGGCCAGCTCGCGGAAGGCGCTGGAGATGTTCTTGATCTGCTGCTCGCGCTCCTCGGGGTCCTTATACATCGACAACACGCGCAGAATGACGTCCTTGTCCTGGATGTCGCTGGCCTTCACCAGTTCCTGGAATCCGTCCCAGTCCTGTGCGGTGTACTTGGCGTCGATGGGAGCGCTGAGGTTCTTGTTCTGCTTCAGCTGCTGAGCGACGTACTTCTCCGTCTGCTGCTGACGCTGTGCTGCCAGCTTGTCGTTGAGCTGCTGGCCGCCGTCAGGCGATGCGTATGCCGACACCTCGATGTTCTGCAGTCGCAGGCTCTCCTGGTCGTTGTTAATCTGCTGTAGCAGCTTGACAAACTCCTGTACGGAGTTGTTCTTCAGCTCACTCTTGCGCAGTGTGGCCTGCTGGATAAGGAACTTCACGCTGGCCTCCTGCTTCTGGGCGTTGATACGCTGGAAGGCGTCCTGAGCGATGGCAGCCTGTGCCGACTTCAGCGTGCGCTTGTAGAGTTCCGACGTGGCGACGATGCCCTCGGCCACCTTCACTGCCGGCACGGCCTGGAACTTGCTGCCGATACGAGCCTGGAACTTCAGGTACATATCGGCCTTGTTGCAGTCCAGATACTGGAAGTTTGTCTTCATCGTGTAGCGACCTCCGAGCAGGTAGCTGATGACCTGGTCGTTACCGTAGACCTTCTCACCCTGGAAGGTGACGCTCTGTCCCTGTGCCTTCTGTCCGTCGGCATAGCGCAGCTCGGGAATGACGGTCACCACGGCCTTTTTCTTCATGTACTTCTCGGGGAACACGCCGTTGATGGTAGCGGGGACGGTGCCCTGTGCCGTCTCCAGCGGGTTGGGTACTACGGTGAAGTTGTCGGCCGAAAGAGCCTTCAGCTTCGAACACGACGTTGTGAGCAGCAGCACTGCTGCGGCTGACAACAAGACAAGATTTTTCTTCTGCATTATTAGTGAGATTATTTCCGTTTGCGTGGTGCCGCGAGCGGGACTCGAACCCGCACAACCATCACTGGTCAAGGGATTTTAAGTCCCTCGTGTCTACCATTCCACCATCGCGGCCTCCAGGGGTTTTACTGCCCCCCAGTGCTGTTAATGCGGCGCAAAGGTACAGTTATTTCGCGTAAACGCCAAAGGTTTTGCAGAATTTAACCATCACGGCCGCCGTGCGAAGCCCGGCTGCTCGCTGGGGGTGTCGAACGGGTTGTCGACATCCGTTCCTCCCCCGGCATTGAAGGGCTCCTGGCAGACAGTGAGCACCAGTGTGTCGTTAGCTGCATAGAAAGTCAGCTCCTGGCGACGGCTGTCCGCGAGGCTGTTTTCCGTTGCCGTGACCTTCACCTGTGGCGTCCCGGCGGTGTAGGGCATCACCTCTACGGTGAGCCATGCGGCAGTCCCCGTGTTGCGTGACACCTTCGCCGTGAGTCCCGTCAGCGTGACGATGGTCTCCGCTGCCCTGGCACCGATGTTACACGTCTGTTCCAGGTGTTTCCCCTTCGGTGCCACGGGGTCAGGGTCGGGGCCGTCGCTGCCGCCGCAGCCTCCCACCATCAGCGAGAGGCCTGCCAGCAGCGTCATTGTCAAAAAAATTTTTATCTTCATATCCATTCTCCTTCTTTCTTCTTTGATAATCTTCTGTCTCCGAACATTACTTCACGACAGCCTTTCTCCGATTCTTGATGTACACTCCGGGCCTGCGTGGCTGGTCAACGCGGCGTCCTTGAATGTCATACCATTTCTCATCGGTTGCGTCATCGAAAGCAGCGATGCCAGTGGCACCATCGCCGAAGTCGTAGTAGCTGCGTGTACCCATACTCTTGGGGATGGCCAGCCATGCACGGTGAGCCTCCGAACGGAACGGGCCCTTGGCACTGTTGGCAGGGAACCAGCCAAACCAGTTGGCGAGGGCTGTGCCCGACGGTCCGTAGCAGGCCTTATAGTAGTAGCAGTCGCCGTCGGCGGTTGTCGTCGTCGCCACATCGCTGCCGTGGAGCAGGTTCTCGCCAGTATAGGGAGTAGCATCGGCTACGGCTGTCAGCGTATAAGTCTGTTGCTTCTTCACGTCAGCCCTGATGGCTACAGCCACGCCTTTGGGGACGATGCCATCGGGTAGGCTGACATAGCGTATGCCACCCTTCCGGCTCTTGTCGGTCACGATGCAGCTGGCCTGCAGCTGACTGGGCAGACGGTAGTTGGTCTGCGAGTCGTAGAACGTGGCGAAGCCCGCCGCCGATGTCGTGACGGTCATGTCGCCCCCTGTCACAAAGTACTCGAACGTGGCCACCTCGCTCTCCTGCATCACGCCCTTTACGGCATAGGCTTTCAGCAACAGATGGCCGTTGATGACGATGGGAGCGGCATAACGGCGTCGTGAGCCGTTTTCGTCGCAGGGACAAGTGCCGTCGGTCGTGTACCAGATTGTGGCACCCTCCGTGGCACAGCTCAGCGTAACGGTAGCTCCCGGGCTGACCGTCGTGCCGCTGATGCGCGAGGCCGTCGGCGTAGCCACCACCATGGCCGTACTGTCTACCGGCGTCGTGCCACCCTCTATGGGCAGCGTGTCGTTGGCGACGGTGAACTCCTGCTGGTAGTCGCTCTCCATCTGCAGTCCGGCATAGCTCTCCACCTGCCGACGTACGGTGAGCACCACCTTCTCGTTGAACTGCAGGCGCTCCTTCGGCACGAAGGCCAGCCGCGAGGCGTACTTCACGTCAGGCTTCTGGTAGCCCGCCTCAGCGTTGAGCAGGCTGATGTGGCCGTCGAGCGTCTTTCCGTCCTTGGTGACGCTGATGTTTGTCCTGTTGAGCGTTGTGAGATCCATGTACTTGTCGAACTCCAGCTCTATGGCGTTCTCATAGGCCGCTACACGGCTCACGGCGGGCTGCCGCAGCTGTGTGATGCCGACGTTGACCTCGAGCTGTGGCGGCGGCACGGGCAGCCAGTCGCTGTAGGTCGTCTCGTAGCCCTCCTTCTCGTACTTCACCTGCCACCATCCCGTCGGCACGTCCCATGCGTAGCGTCCGTCGGCGTCGGTATAGAGGGGATTCTCCTGCTCGTAGTTCTCAGCGTCCCAGAAGACGACGCGGTCGTAGAGGTCGCCGTACATATCCTCCACCTCCTCCTTATAGTAACAAGAGGCACGGACACCCTCTATGCGGTTCGACGACACACCCTCGTAGACAAAGCCCGACGGGTCGCGTACGAACTTGAGGGTGAAGAATGGGAACTTGACATTGACCGTGATGCTCTTCTTGCCCGTCTTGTCGTCGTCGGAGTTGAGCGTTCCCGCCTTAGAACCGTTGTCGTCGTCATCCTTGTCTTTGTCGCATTTGAGGCTGGCCAGGAGCTGCTCAATGAGGGAATGGTCTTTCTCCGACTCCATGTTCTGCCATGAGCTGTAGAAGATGGAAGCCACCTCGAGTAATTTGGCGCATATCCATGCCGGGGTTAATGGCGGGGCGGCCGACAATGCCAGGCTTCCTGCCTCGCCCGCAATCTTCAGGAGGTTGGTGCCGGTGTGCTTTATAGCCATTCCGTAGCATTTCTGTACGAGCTCCATCGCTCCCTGCGGGTTGCCCTCACAGGGCAGTTTCGCTTCACAGGCCCCGTATTGCGACACCCATTTGAGCATATCCTCAGCGCTGGTCAGTATCGTGCTCAGCATCGGTCCGAACTTGAACAGCGCCTTCAATGGTCCTGAGTTCAGGATGCCTGCCACCTTGAAGTTCACCACTTTCGTTTCCTTCAGCTTTACGGGCAGGAATCGTTTGAACTGGTCGAGGATCATGTTTTTCTTCTCAAGGACCTTGGCCAGTCCCTGTTCCAGTTTCTGGATGTTCTTAGTGACAGTACCGTTCGGCCCTATTTTGCCGCGCAAGCGATCTATCTGCTCATAAGCCTTGGATATCAGGTTCTCATTCTTGCTGATCGACGTCTTCAGCAGATTCCTCTGGTTTTCCAGCAGTCTTCGCTCAGCCGTCGTTTTAGCTTCGAGAATCTTCTTTTCGTAGAGTTCTATGGACTTCTGGTAACGCTTGTTCGCCTCCCTCGTAGCCTTGATTCCCTCATAATTATTGTTGATTCTCTTCTCAAGGGCGGCTTTCTCCAGTTTTGCGGCGTCCAGCTTCCCCTGCACCTTCGCAAAGGCAGCGTCCATCGTCGTCTTGATGAACTCCTCGGCCTTCTTGATGGCGTTCTCGTACAGGCATCTCAGCGACTCGCCACCCGTCAGCAGTACGTTGGCACTTTTGGTGATGTAGCCCAGGACGGAAGTCCCCTGCGAGTTGCGTATTGCATCGTAAAGATCCGAGCACTCGTCAACGAATTTCGAGAATTTGTCGATACAGTGTTGTGGGAACAGTGTGGTAATTATGCTCGCGGGCTTCACCTCCACCTCCGTTCCCTCGCGCCGCCTTACGCCACGGGCCGCGGCCTCGCCCTCGTCGAGTATCGTCAGGGAGTACAGCATCATCCGCTTCGTGTCGACGAATGCCGTGCGGCAGCTGTCCTGCAGACAGTAGATGATGCTGCCGTCGGTCATCGGCATCTCCGTATAGCCCTCGGCCAGCAGCTGTTCGCGGTCGATGCTTGTCAGGTGGCGTTGCACGTAGAGCATATCCCTGTCGTCAATCCGCAACACCTCCTCCATGTCGCCCTGCGGCATCTTGACCATGCCGGTGTCGGGATACCACATCAGCGACATGATCATGAGGGCCGTGTCGCGCAGCGCCAGCCGTTCGCCCTCCAGCTCAGCAATGAGGCGGTCTATCCTGTCCATAGCAGCGGCCTCCTCGTCGTCGCTGTAGTCAGACCACACACCGTCCAGCCTGGCCATGGCGGCGTCGAGCAGGGTGCGTACACGCTCCAGCTGTTCGGTGCTGACGTCCTGGGCGTCGAGTATGGCGTCCACCTCGCTGAAGTCTATCGCCATCTTCGCCTTCGCGTCGTCCACGATGCTGTCGCCATAAAGGTAGCGTCTCAGCTCCTCTATGCGCTGCTCCGTCGCCTCGTCGGGGTCGGCCGTCTTCAGCAGGGCGTCCAGTTCGTCGTCATACGCCTGTTCTGGTGTCACGACATCGTCGTCAATGGCATGTATCACGTCAAGGAACTGTTGGCGGCTCTCGCTGAGATAGTTGTCCACCTCGTCGAGTATGGCCTCCATCTGCTCGCGGTCTGAAGCATTCTCGGCAATGAGCGAGTAGTCCAGGTCAACGTTGACGGGCATGTTTCCGCCATTGTAGTCAGTGGCCAGATACCAGTCTTTGTAGCGCAGGCTGTATTTCAGCGGGAACGAGTGAATCTCTCCCTGCTCCATCTTCACGTAGAGCTTCACGTTACGGATGACGGTCGTGTCGTTCACCATCATGTCGTTCTGGTCGTAGAAGTCCACGTTGAAGTCCAGGGTGAACTCACCGAAGTCTGTCAGTTTCATGCCCTTCGGATTGACGTCACCCGTACGGAAATCAAAGACAAAGTCCCTTTTGTGATGTTCCGAGCTGGTGCCCTTCAGGTGCATGGTGACCACGGGTGTCAGCGAGCTGCGGTTCACCGTCACCGTCTTTGTCTCCGACTGCATCTTCATGCCCTCGGAGTTGGTGACGACGGCGTAGATCACGTGCGAGCTCAGGTTGTAAGGCTCGTGCAGCTCGGCCATCGCCGACCAGTAACCCGTTCCCGACGATGTCGTCTCGCCTACGAGCACGTCACCGTCGTAGACCTGTACTGTCGACAGCGGTGTCGCCATGCCCGTGACGGGCAGCAGGCGGCGTCCTGTAGTCTCGGGCACGGTAATCGTCAGCGACGCTGCCGTGACGGGTGCCGACCCTATGGGCTGTGTGACGCGCTGTCCGTTGTTCATGAACGACACATACGCCACGGGGTCCAGGATGCCGCTCTGCGTGGGGACTACACAGAAGCGTACCGCCAGTGTCGGGTCCTCCAGCGACAAGGTGAGTCGCCGTCCTTCCTGCTGCGGGGTGACGCTTCGGCTGCCCATCATCATCGACTGCTGCACATACTCACAGCCTTCAGGCAGGTCGACCACCAGCTTCACGTCGGCAGCAGCAGCCACGCTGGCCTTGAAGTCGACAACAGCCTTCAGGGTGACATACTGACCGACGGTCACCTCGGTCTTGTTGACGGTGAAGGACGTGCCCTCGCCCGTCAGTCGGAAATCGTCCTCCCTGAAGGTCGGGATGGTTGTGTTGCTGACTTCCGTGATGCGTCCGCTCTGAATGGCTACCGTATTCTTCACCATGTTCTTCTCGCCGATGCCCGTCTCCATCAGCGCCGTCAGGGAGCCGACAGAGGTAAACAGTGCGTTATAGCCCATGGTGACCAACGTGTACTGGCCGTCAGCCAGGTTGTTGACGGTCAGCTCCGTATTGCTGTAGGGCGACCATCCGACGAGTATTCCCTCGGCATCGTAGAGCACACCCATCACCTTCTGGTTGTCGGTCATCGAGAACTTGGCGTGCAGCCGTCCGCGCCCGGTGATGCCTATCGTGGCGAAGGCCTGATTGTCGGAGTTCACCTTACATGTAGCCGTCACGGGCTTGAAATCGTCCGTGATACTCGTAGCGGTGACACGCAGCGTCGTACCTTCCTCCAAATCCTTATCTATAAGTATGAGCTGCGGATATTGTACCGCTATCCCAGTCACCTCCTGGCCGTGCGTCTCGTCATAGACCGTGTAGCTGACGTTGTCATAGTCGGCATAATCCTCACTCAACGGCTCTACCCCCTCGGCCACCGTAGGATAAAAATACAGGTCGAGGTTGACAAACGTTCCCGTAAGGTCACGCAGGGCAACGGTGTCGGCGGGGGTACTGCCTACGGCGAGGGTGTCCGTACGGGGCAGGTAGTCCGTGGCTTGGGCGGTAATGGTTGTCGGTGCGTCGAAGGCGGTCACCATCCAGCGGCCGTCAGCGTCAGCACGTGCCGTCTGCGTCGTGTTAAACTGGCCGTTCAGAGTCTGACTGACGGTGATCGTGGCCCCACGCAGGGGCTGGCCGCCATTCTCTGCCACGACCACGCCGCCGAGTGTCCGTGTGGGGATGGCCCTGAGGGCTATGGCCAGCACGCCGCTCTGACTGACGGTATAGACCGTGTCTTCGGGAGCCAGGTACTGGCGCCCCAGCGTCTCGCCGAGCTTCACCCGACAGCGCACCTGCGAGTTCTCCGTCTGACCGGCGAGCGTAGTGCCGGCACCGAGGTAGTTACCCTGGCGGTCGGTCCATGTGGCGGTGTAGGCGTCGCTCCCGGCAGCAGAGCCGTCGGGCGTAGTCAGGCGCAGGGTGACGTCACGGGGTGTTTTCAGGTCGGCAAAACTGACCTCCACGTCGTGGTCGACGATGTCGATGCCCTCGACGGTGCCCATGACGACGCCGCGCTGGTTCTTGATGTAGAGCGTGTGGCGGGTGTCACGTATCAGGTTATTGAACGTGTAGGCCGTGGCTTCGGTAACCACATAGCGCTGGTTCTGTCCCGTCTGGTTGTTGGCCAGCTCCAAGAACATATTCTTATAGCTCTTGGCCTGTGGCAGACTGACGGTCAGACGGTACACGCCCTGTGTGATGGGCAGAATCATGAACTTATTCCAGCCGCGGGCCTCCTGGTAGAGGGGCACCGACTCGGCGGGCACATGGACAACGATATTGTCCAATGTCAGGGCGTCGAAAGCCCACCTCTCGCTGTCCCAGGCGTCGGCATAGCCTTCTTCGTCGGGCAGCAGGCCGTCGAACGCCGGCGGCGTAGTGGCGAAACAGGTGACCTGGCTCAGCGACTTGCAGTAGTGGAAGGCCTGGGCGCCGACGATTACCGTCGAGGCAGGCATGACGAGGGTTGTCAGCGGGCAGTCTTCGTAGATGCTGAAACAGTAGGAGGGCACCTTCGCCAGGCCGCTGGTGCGGCTGTAGTCCAGGAACTCCAGGTTCTTGGCACCGTTGAAGGCGTTCCAGTCGCTGTTGGTCACCCATCCGTCTACTTCCTCCAAACATACGCCAGCTATGGTGGCAGCCTTGATGAGTTCCCAGCTGCTGGTCCACGGGTCGTAGTAGGTCACTTCGTCAACACGGTTGGCCAGGCGTCCAGCTTTGAAGTCGGTCATGATCAGCTCGCCGGACTCCTTGTCCCACTTGTTTCCGTGGGGTGTCTCGGGGTTGGCGGGGTCGTAGTCGAAGACGGCACGGATGTCAAGGTCCGTGTCGGGCATCGTGAAGGTATAGGGTGCCGAGGTCGACAGGGTGTCGCCGTTGAACACCCACGCGCTGAAGCGGAAGTTTGATTCGGCGTAGACGCTGACGGTGATTTCCTTGCCCGCCTGGACGTGGCCGTCAATCTCGCTGTTGTCGGCGGTTCTGCAGAATATTCTTCCCGCGTACTCGGGCGTCACCGTGAGGTTCAGTCGCGGCCATGTGTCGGCATAGCCGTTCTCATGAGGGCCTGGAGGGTTCTCGGGGTTATAGTCGGAACCGTTGATTCCTTGCGCGTGGGCTGCCACCTGTAGCAGCAGCACCATGCAGAGTGTTATGATTCTGTTCATGGTGTGCTTACTTTATGATGACGGTCTTGTGGTCCTTGATGTAAACGCCCTGGCGGGGCTGGCTGACGCGACGGCCCTGCAGGTCGTAGTAGCGCGGGGCGTCGAGCGGCGAACGGGAATCGGCAATGCCTGTGGCG
>Ga0310786_10003705_pt1 | contig 21966 bp, 19 predicted proteins | sample AusTroGonzalo_MG_FD_203881 | JGI IMG/M metagenome (GOLD analysis project Ga0310786, IMG submission 203881) | Bovine rumen microbial communities from tropical cattle in Woodstock, Queensland, Australia - Gonzalo_03 (v2) (version 2) | ecosystem: Host-associated > Mammals > Digestive system >...
GACGAGCTGGCGGAGGAGCGCACGGAGAGAATCGCGGCAGAGATAGAGCAGTTTGTGATGACCGAGGCCGCCTATCTCGATTCCCACCTGAAGCTTGAACAGGTCGTAGAGCGCTGCAGTTTCAGTCGCAGCTACGTCTCACGTGTCTTCACAGAGCGTTTTGGCAGCTTCTACGACTATGTCAACGGACTGCGTATCAACTACTTCGAACGCTACAAGTCTCAGCATCCCAACTCCACCGAGGAGGCAGCGGCAGAAGCCAGCGGCTTCGCTTCCTATAAAGCCTATCTCAAGGCCAAGGAACGTTTGCCGAAACAGGAATAAAAGAAAAGCTCGCTCACATCAGATTGTGAGCGAGCCTTGTTTTCAGTACGGATAAGTATCCTATTTTATTTACTCATTTTGTCAATGGTTTCCAGGAAGCTCTTCATGTCTTCGTGGTGGAGCCAGTGCAGGTCGTGGATATTGCCTTCCTTGTCTATCAGCTTGTAGGTAGGATAGCCATTGACGCCGACATAGTTCTCAATGGCAGCCTGCTGGTCCTCGGGCAGGTTGTAGTGGACACAGTTATCGCCAGTAAGATTATACTCTTTGATAACATTCTTCCACGACTCGTCGCTGCTGCGGTTGGCAAGGTAAAGATATACGATGTCATAGTCTTTTAGGGCTTCCTTTACCTTCCACGACTCCTTCAGATTGCGCTTGCAAGGGCTGCACCACGTTCCCCAGATGTCGAGATAGATGATACGACCCTTATACGGCTCGATGATCTTGCGGAAGATCTTCTCACCATCGCTCATACCTTCAACGTCGGATGACGGACGCAGGCTTGCGGCGTTAGCGAAGTCAGAACGTTCGAGGGCGGCATACTTGTCGTTGACGGTATTCACCAAAGCAAGGGCTGCAGGCAGATGGACTTGTTGCTCGAAGAAAGACAGCATAGCAGGTGCAAGCGGCTTGCGCGTCTGGTCAATCTGAGTGTAGAAATGGTGAGCCAGTGCGATATCCTTCAGAACTGCGTCGGACCCTGTCGTGTCGAACATTCTCAGAATCTTGTAAATCTCGAAGAAGGGCGCCTCGTCTTGCAGCACCTTGGCTACGTCTTCGCGCTCCAACAGGGCGTTACGTTGCTGCACCCAGTCCTGTTGCTGGAACTGCTGCGTCACCACACTATCGATGTTTAGGATGTCATTAATATTCGTAGCGCCTGCATCTACACGGGCCTTGAACTGAGCGGTTAAGAAAGCTTTATAGCTGGTGGCATAGCGGTCAAACAAGTCCAATTCTGCATCAGTAATAGAGACCTTGCCCTCGGCTCTGTTCTTGCGGAGTACAGAAGAGAAAAGGCCGTCGCTGACATACAAAGTATAACCTCCAGCAGGAACAGTATAGTCGACCTGCGACATATAATCAATATAGTCACGCATGAAGGTTGGGAAAGGCCGATAGAGGGTGTAGGGCTTGGGAGCTTTCTGCCACAACTCGGTAGTCACAAAGTCCATATACTCCTTGGGCATCTGGTTCTGCAAGTCATAGCGAGCCTGCATCATCGACTCTCCCTGACCCGTCAGGCAACAGCCCTTGACAAAGTCAATATAGCGCTGCGATAGGTTGGGGCGCAGGGCGATATGCTCCTCCAGTTCTATCCTTATCGCATTGCAGATGCTGTCCATCTGGGCCTTGAACTGCATGGCGTCCTGACTCTCCTCAATACGTGCATAATTCCACTCGTCGGGATAGGCAAGCAGCTCGTTCTGCACGCGGGCATCGTCGCCCATAAAGAGTCTCTGTCCTGTGTTGAAGTCGTTAAGGAAGAAATAGGTCTTGCCTGGCTCCAGGATAGTACCCACCGATGAGCGTCTTAGGTCGAGGTATGCCTGCGACGTGTTGACAAGAGGTATGCGAAGGCTGAAACGTCCCAGCGAGTCCATCTTGGCATAGAACTTTTGCTGCTCGTCCGTGAAGATATTAGCGAAACTGACCTCAAACTCACCGCTTTGCTTCCAAGCCCGTTCGGGCATATCCTTCATCCATCCAATAAGGGTGATGCTGTCGTTCGCGTTGTAATCATTATCAACAAAGCCCGTACGCAAGTCCTTCGTGGGATAGTCGGGTAAGGCTGCTGTGGTGATGGGGCTGCAACTAACGGGTTTCCCGTTGCCGATAGTGATGCTGCGCTTGCCTTTCTTCAGCTTGTCAACCTTGATGGTCAGTCCACCTGCGAGCATGAGGCTATAAGCATCCTTCTTCTCTGTCTGGCTGACAATATCCCACACCTTATTATTATATACGGCGTGGTTTGCCGTGAAGCCAACGAGCCAGTCGCCCGTATTCTCGCTGCGCCAGTAAGTGTCGGTGATACCTTCAGGCAGGTCATTGGCATTGCGTAGATGCCGGTATTCCCATCCACCTGGCTCTATTACGTCTAAGGTCTTTGTATGCTGTGGCACAGGCTCAAAGATGAGTGTGAAGTCAAACGAGGCTGTTGGCAGCGTGTATTGGTTATCGAGTCCTATCACGGTGGCATCCTTGATGGGATATTGCTTGCCGTCGGCTTCAATAAAGGTGTTCTTGGCAATCCTTATCCATGAACCCTGACGATATTTGATACGCAGTCCCACTTCCGTACGGTCAGCGTAGAGCCCCACTTTCGTGACTTCGCTCCAAGCCACATTGGTATTGCCAAAGACCACGTTGTCCCAGACTCTCTCGTTCTTCTGTGCCCAGCCCGTCATTGTGACAAAAGCGAGCAGAATAGTAATAATGGTTGATTTCATTTCTTTTTTACTTTTTTACCCTTACTTCAACACATTATCTACTGCCGCCTTGAAGGGTTCGAGACCAGGGAAGCCGATGTTCTTGAAGGTCTGCTGACCTTGAGCATCATAGATGGCATAGGTGGGAATACCCTGTGACTCGTATTTGTCGAGAATGTAGTTGTACTGCTCCTTTGTCAGGTAGTAGTGGTCGCCATCGATATCCTTGATCATCTCCTGCCAAGTCTTCAGGGGCGAGGTGGACGAGGTGATATAGACAAACTGTATGTTCTTGCCCTTGAGTTCCTGTTTCCAAGGTTTCATGCTCTCGTGACCAGCACGGCAGGGACCGCACCACGTAGCCCAGATATCGATAAGCACCACCTTACCCTTATATTTATCAAGGATGGTCTTCAGGATGTTTTCTGGTGCTACGTCGTCGAGTTTCTTATAGAAGATGCTCTCCTTGCTGGCCAGTTCCTCAGACAAGCGCTTCTGCTCTGCCTGATACTCCCGGATGATGTTCTTGCAGTCCTCATACTTCATGGTCTCGAGAAGCGAATTTGTAAGGTCCTCAACCCCCATCTTCATAACGCCCTGTACACATCTCAACTCGTTGTTATAGGGGTTCTTCTCTGTGGCTTTCTTGTCGTATTCGCTCAATGATGTCTCCCAGAACACCTGACTGCAAGGCGAGGTGGGCTCGTTGAGATACTTCCAACTATAGGCCTGCTCTTCTTCTGTAAGCGGCAGCAGGTTCTGATTCTTCTGCATCTTCTCTTCGAGATTCTCATAGGTCATATGTACAACCCCATCATTACTTACATAAAACTGGCTGAAGTAGAATGCGAATTGGCGCGTCCACTGTACAAAGTCTGCCTCTGCCGCCATACACAACAGGTCTTTGGCAGCTGTGGTGCTTTTGAGTTTATTTATTGCAGCCACACGCTGGTCGAAGATATCCTGAAGGCTCTGCAGGCGTTCCTCTTTTGTTTTACAGTCCTTGACTTTGGGGTATATGCTGAACTCGTTCCATAAATCACCATACATATTACTTGCATTTATCAGGTCCATATTGGTCTTGGCCAGATAGCCCTTGAAAGCTACAAACGGCTTATGATCGTTGCAGACTTTCATCAGGATATTGGTTTCCTCGCCTGGGGCAATGAGAATGTTGCTGAAGACCATGCCCTGCACACCAATAGTCACCTCGCGAGTCAGCCACAGGGGAATCTCCACCTTCACGGTACCATCATTGGCAAACGGGAAGAACTTCTGGAAGCGGTCTGATGAGCCCAGCGGCATAAAGCCGCCAACATAGAACTCCAGATCCATACCCGGCTTATAGCCCAGCATTTTTACGTTGATGGTAGCTACACCTTTATTAATCTTGGCAGCGGGCAGCGTCTCGTCCTTGGCATACTTCACGTTTTGCCAGTCAGCAGGAAGCACCACCTTCTGTTTGCTTTTGCCGTCGCTGATGTTCCAGAAACGGAAAGCACCGTCGAAGTCGCCCTCCGAGAAGTCCAGTTCCTTCGTATCGAGGGGTACCGGCTGGAAATGCAGCGCCAGATAGGCTATGCCGCTCTCGGGCATCCAGAAGAGTGAGTCGAGCAGAAGGTCTTTTTCCTTCTCGTTGGTCTTTGAGCCACTCGTAATGGTGTATTTCTTACCATCGGGTGTCTTCAAGAACGAGTTCTTATCGAAACGAATCCAGCTGCCAGGATTATAATTGGCAATGATGTGAAGCACGGTCTCCTCTGGCTTCAGCTCTGCCTGAGTGATTGAAAACTCACTGTTGTAGTTTCCCATGAATGCTGTAGGGTTATTCCATACAACCTGTTTCTGTGCGACAGCTGTCATTGCAAAGGCAACAAACAGCGCCATTGAAAATAGTTTTTTCATATTGTTATTGATTAATCTATAATTCTCATTTATCACTTATCACTTCTTAATACGTTCCACCTTGAAGTCACAGGCAGAAAACCACTCGGACTCGTGTGGATGACCTGTGAACAGCGGGTCGGTGCTCAGTCCAAAGCAGAGAGTGTCAGCCTTTTCAATATTAATGAGCACCTCGACCTTGCTCCAGCCATAGCCATGACTGTTGTTTGCCCTGATAATATCTCTCAAGTGCTTACGTGTGGTGATGTCCATCACAGAGTCGCTTTGCAAAGCTTCGTTGGCAGCCTGCCATATCTCACCACCATCGTTGCCGTAAGCGGGAACCTCGGTCTGGGCGATAGGGTGCAGAGTGGACGATGGCGTAGTGGCATAGATATAGACACCATTTCCAGCGGCACGGGCATTGCACGACACACGATACTGACCGGATTCAACGGGGATGCGCTGCTCCACCTGATATACTTGCAGACAGTCTTCATTCCATGCATCGAGATATCGCTTGTGGCTATTACCTGTGAAGTGCTCACCTCTACGCACATAGCTGTCGTTGCAGTTCTTGTGCTTCAGCAGTTGCCAACCGTTCTGCTGCAGGTATTCGCTGTCGAACACCTCCATGAAAGCCCCTTGATAGGTGGTGTACTTCTCATTATATTCCTTGTTGAAACGCTCCTCAACATGTTTGTTGTGACACTCAGCTATCTTAATGCTGCACGGCACCAGACAGCAGAGGGCCAGCAGCCATAGTGCTATCCAGACAATGCGCTGCACAATACTCATGGGCTTGACCTTCCCGGCCAGCGACATCACCATGTGGATGATGGCATAGATGGGGATGAGCAGCAGCACGAACAACGAGGCACCGAAGGCGGCGAGCACCCATGGGTTGTCGTGATAGATCTCTTCCATACCCACCCCATAGAGGATGCCCGAATTGGGGAATACCAAGGCGGTGATGGTGACTATCAGCAAGAACAGGAAGCAGATGCAGAGGAAGAAACAGATGATGATGGCAATGGCGACAAAGATGCCAAACAGAATCTTCAACAGGATAGAGAAGACGGTGCCCAGGGTGCTGCGCTGCTGCACGGGCTGCTTGTCGATAACCACGTCGGCCAGACTCTGGGGTGTCACCTCCTGTCCTTTCATCTGCAACACCTGCTGTGGCATCTTCGCCTCAGGAATCACGATGGCCAGCACGATATAGAGCACAATGAGAATCAATTCGATAGGAATCAAGAAGAAGCCTATATGCAGCAACTTAAGGATGGGGGCAATAACGCTGAAAGAGGCCAGGAACAGCACAACATAGCCTATTCGCCACCAGATGGCATCGGTGCCAGTATAGGCGGCAAAGCCTGAAAGCACGCCAGCCAACATCTTGTCAAAGGGGTTACGATAAAGTTTCTTGCCTGCCACCCTGGCTTTCATCTGTTCGCTGAATCCGTTGGCAGCACTCTGGAACGAGTCATAGCGATGACCTCTTTCCTCTCTCTTCTTTCCACTTTCCACATTCCTCTTTCCACTTTCCTCTTCATCATCCTCACCTGTCAGCTGTTCGGGCTTACCGATGCGAGTGATAATATCCTTCACGTGGTCTATGGTGATGGCCTCCACGCCATTGGCTTTCAGTTCATCGAACAGTTCGGCAATGCGCTCTTCAATGTCGTCGGCAATCTCTTCGCCACCCTCTTCCTTACCAAATGAGGCACGAAGCGACTCCGTATAGTGTTGCAGCATCTCGTAGGCATCCTCATCAATCTGGAACAGACGTCCACAGAGGTTAATGGTGATATTCTTTTTCATACTAAGTCAGCTTTGAATGTTTTAATGTTTAATGTTTAATTTTCCAAGTTCTTGAGATAGTTGACGGTATTAGCAAGTTCCGTCCAGGCACCGTCGATACCTTCGAGGAAACGTGAGCCCTCTTCGCTCAGGGCATAGTACTTACGTGGAGGACCCTGTGTGGACTCCTGCCATTGGTAAACGAGCAGTCCATCGTTTTTCAATCGGGTCAACAATGGATAGAGCGTTCCCTCTACCACGAGCAACTCGGCATTCTTCAGCTGCTGAATAATGTCGCTGGCATAAGAAGGACGATGCTTCAGGAGCAGCAGGACGCAATACTCCAGCATGCCCTTCCTCATTTGTGACTTTGCATTTTCAATGTTCATTTTTACCCAGTTTTTGGTTTTCTGGGTGCAAAGATATGCAAAAACTTGGTACCTTGCAATACAAAGTACCAAGTTTTCGCCAAGAATTATATATCTTTAACGCTTCGGGGCATTACCCTTCGCGTACCTTACTTTTATTAGGCTTAATTTCTCAAAGAATAGGTGATGGTGGTCACCACGCGCAGCTTCTTGATATAAGGTGTGTTCTGGTCGCGATCGTCAATCTCGAACTGTCCCTGACCAGCGGTCTGAATCTCTCCAAGACTGGCATTGCTGGCCTCGGCAAACTGCTCGGCAGTCTTCTGTGCGTTCTTAATAGCCTCAGCCATCATCTCTGGCTTCATCTGCTGGAACGAGGCATACTCGTAGTTGGCATAGCTGTTTTCAATGGCCACGCCCTGCTTCAACAGCTCGCCCTGACGGAAGATGGCCTTGTTCACCTGTTCCACCTTGTTGGTGGCTACGGTGATGGTGGTTGAGATGATGTAACGGAAGTTCTTATTGTTCTCGCCCCATTCACGTGCCTCAAGGTCGCTGATTGATGGCGGATTGACGGTGATCTCCTTCTCGTCGAGTCCGTTCTGCTTCAAGAACTTCTTGATTTTGTCCGTCTGCAGGTTGAGGCCCTCATAGAGCATAGGCAGGTCGTTACCAGTCACCTTGGTACTGATGCTCCATGTCACCTTGTCGGCAGGCACCTCGCGCTCTGCCAGTCCTTTCACGGTTACGTGGCGGTCTTTATTGGCAAAGTTGTCAATACCACCCTTGATGTACCATCCCAGTAACATGATTCCGATTGCAATCAATGCTGCTGCTAATAAACGATTATCTTTCATATGCTTTTAATTTTAAAAAAGTTTCCGATTACAAAGGTAACCTTTTTTCCATAACTACGAAGAAAAAATTCCCTAAATTGCATAGGCATTTCCCTATTCTCACTTTTTTCGACGAGGATTAGGGCTGGGCCAGCAGGTCGTAGGGGATATCGTCACAAAGCATGGAGCAGGCCATCTGTTGCGATGACGACGTTGCAGATGGTGTTTCCGCCTCCGCTGCCTGCGTATCTGCCTGCGCTATCTGCCTATCCACATATCTTGTGACGGTGCGCGTCTGATAGATGGTGTCACGGATAATCTCCTGCTGCATGATGGTGTCGTGCTGTACCTCGACGACCTGTGCCAACGGCTGTTGTACGTCAGAAGGCTGAAGGTTGGCGTGAATGGCATAGCCAGCAATGAAGCTGACCAGGCTGGCAGCAATGGCTATGACAGCGGCGAGACCGTATGGTTTGCGATGGCGAGGCTTCCAGGGCTCTACGACCATACGACTGTCGACGGCCTGTCGCTGACGGCGGGCCGACTGTATAATCTGTTCATTTGTTATTTGCATAATTCTTGAGTTTATTACGGATCATGTTCATTGTCTTGTGGAGTCGTGACTTGACGGTTCCCTCAGGCACGCCTACAATCTCGGCAATCTGCGGGATGGTCAGCTCCTCCTGGTAGTGTAGAGAGAATAGCTGGTGCAACGTGGAGGGCAACTCTGACAGCACCTGTGCGAGGGCCTCGTCCAGCATCGCCGCATCGAGGTCCACCTCTATCTGCTGGTCCATCACCGGTTCGGCATCCAGCGACGCCATCAGCTGTGCTTCGTAGGCATTGCTGCGATAGTGATTACGACAGATGTTATAGGCTATGGTGAAGAGCCACGTATCCACCCTGCGACCTTCCTGATAGCGGTCGCGGGCTTCGTAGGCTCTGAGAAAGACGTCGTGCGTAGCGTCGGCAGCCAACTCCTCGTCACCGCCCAACTGCATGAAGAAGAAGCCCTTGAGTCGGCGGGCATAGCGGCGATACAGCTCTTCGAAAGCTGTATCGCTGCCTGCCGCAGCACGAGTCATCAACTGCTCGTCGGTCTGCCCGCGAAGGGGTTTCAGATGGAAGATACTCATTTCAGATATCCTTTGAACTCATCCACATCAAAGTTGTCCTTCTCCAAGCGGTCAATGATATCGGTAAAGATATCGTGCAGCCACTGATAGCGCTCCTTGTTGTGCTGCTTGTAGTAGGGCAGCATGTCGTGCAGCAGTCGCATATAGTTCATGGCGTAGCCCTCGGCACTGAACGAGAACAGCTGGGTGTCCTTGATTTGCGGATGGAACGGCATGCGCAGATACTCCAGACGGTAGCGCTTCTCTATGTTGCGACGCTTCACGGCTCTGTTGTCATAGGGTTTGGCGGAGTAGCGCATGGTCAGTCCCTCGTTGTATAGTCGGGCCTTATCCTCGTCCTTCAGTCCCAGTCCTAACACATATTGCTTCATATTATGGGCCGACAGATAGACGGGTCGCTTCGAGTGTTCGAAGATATAGCTCATGATAGACCGCTGTTTCGCCACCTGGTCGTAGAGACCCTCCTCAAACCATGCCATGTCGAAGGGAATGCCGATGTGCTTAAACACAACCTTCAGATACTCGGGATCCATAGCAGCATTCTCGTCATAGAGAATCTTGTCCTGATGCACGCCCAACACCCGTTGCAGTATCAGCTTGCCGATGATGTCGCCCTCGTGGGCCCCACAATAGACAGCACCTTCGTCCATGCCCTGCAGCTCGTTGAAGTGGTATTGCAATGTCTCCTCCGGATACTGTCCGCTCTCGTATAAACGTTTCAAGAGGCTGTTGATCCTCACGGTGTCACACTTCGGGATGAGGTATTGTATCCAGCGCTCGTAGTCAGCGGCCAAGGCCTTGACGGGCAGTGTGGCGATGGCAGAGTCGGCATATTCATCGTAGTGCGCATACAGCGTCAACATGTCATGCTCCTTATAGAGCTTCTCTTCTTCCTCTGGCAGATAGCAGCCCTCGTAGGCACTATAATAAAAGGTGTAGGTACCAGGGATGGCCTTCTCCATACGTCCCACCACGTTCAACTGCTTGCGCAGCTGCTCGCCGCCATTCCAGTCCTTGGTAGCCGACACCATATTGAATATCTTTCTCTCCGACACGTCGAAGAGGTTACGCCAAGCCACCTCGTCCTTGGGGTGCACCTGTACGTAGGTGTTCCAGAAGTTATACAGACTGTCAGTCTTCTCCACGTTACTGTATAGGGGCAGAATCTCGTTCCTGTCTATACGTTCCGTTTCCTGTGCGCTGGCTCCTGTCATCATCGTGACGGCTGCCAGAAGTGTCATCATTTTCCGTTTCATACTGTTCTTGTTTTGGGGTTATTTCATGACAGCATACACACGAAACGGAAAACCGTTCATTTTATTTTGCATTTTTTTCATCAAATGGCTCAAACTGTCTGGTGATGACAGAGCTGAAGCCAGAAGTCTTTTCACGGGCCTTCTCAGGCGTTAAGGTCTTCAGTGCTTTCTTGTCGTAGTTCACCTTGCCGTTCTTCCAGCTTTTTACAATGGCCCATTCTGCAGGAATCATCATGTCGCCAAAACCTTCAACGATAATGATATTGTATTCCTCATCCATGTGCTGAAGATAGATGTGATAGAAGTCTGGCACTCTTGTCAGGTACATACTCTCGAAGAATTCAGTCAAAAGCCTATTACCATATCCAATATAGGGATGGTATGTAAACCAGAAGCCCGTATTCTCTTCCAGATAGTTCAATGTAACCTTTCTGATTTGGTCTAACACCTCATTAGCCAAAGCTTTTGAGTGCATGGTATAAACGGTTCCCTTCGTCTCGCTTTTCTGTTGTTTGGGATTGTCAGTCTTTTCTCTCAACACAAAGTCATCCTCGTGTTTGTCTTTCCTCACGATGGTATAGGTGCTGTCGTGATAAACGTAGAACTGACGGCTCGTGATGCCTTCCTGTTTCAGTATGGGCTGCAGCAGATTGGCGTATGCCTCCTTGTTGATAGGCACTATCTCCTTACTTGGCTTGAACACGCTGTCGGGAGTGTATTCATATCTGAAATGGGCATAACCTTTTATTTTCGACTGGCTATCATTATTATTGGGAAATGGATCGTAGCGAAACGAGACGAGTTCAGGTGCATTATAATAATACACTTCCCTTTGGTTTTTGTAGCTGCGCATGGCATCACCATTCTGATATTCGCCTATTGCAATGGCATAGCGCACACTATCAACCCCATTGCGATGATACTCCCACACATAGCACTCCTTAGCATCATCGGTGAGCGCTTTGCAAGTATTGCGAATGGCTTCATACGCCTTGTTTTCCCGATCTTCCATCACAACACAACTCATGTAAACTGTTTTGTGGAGCTTTCCGTCATACATATAGGTAACATTCGGGGTGCCTTCTGAGCGATAAACTTCACTTATGAGACTGTCAATTTTCTGATTGCCCTGCAATCGCTTGAGAAGGGTTCCCTGAGCCATCATGCCAAGTGATACGATGGCAGCACCAAGTGTAAATGCTATTCTTTTCATATTCAGTCAGTATTTAATGATTATTATTCGTCATTTAGGGCCATTTCCACGCGCTGGGTTACACGTTCTCCCCTTTGCCGGATTTCATTTGTTATTTCCATGAAGTCGGATTGCATGCTGGCCTTCATCTGGGCCATCATCTCCATTTCCATCTGTCTCAACTCTTCTGCTACAGCTCTTTCAATCTGTTCTTCTTCATCCATCAGTTCAGGTTCTGTCGTCTCTACTTGAGCTAGATAGTGCTTGGGGGGACGCGGCATCCGATACTGCTCCTTGATTATTTTCATGGAGTCTACCGTCTCTGCTTTCTTTTTCATCTCCACAGGCTCTTTCTTCATTTCTTCGATTTTTGGCTGCTGACTTACCTTGACGGAACCTGCTTGTGCCACCAAGGTTTCCACCGTTGTCACGTTATCGTTTGCCGTCCACCACAGCGTTGCCCCTATACCTATTATTAATAAGAGGCTGGCGGCAGCGGCTATCCAACGGCGATGCAGCGTGATGACTGTTGCCTTCTTCTTGCGGTTTGCCATGATGTTGTCATATTCGGCTTCGCCCATGGCCAGCTCACCCAGCATCAATCGGACGGCTTTCCATTCCTCTGGAATATCATGTCGCAACAGCTCATGGGCCAACAGGCGTTCCTCCTCGGGCGACGTAGTGCCTTTAAGGTAACTGTCAATCAGTTGCTGTATCTCTTTGTCTGTCATTGTTTCATTCTTTTTTTCAGTTCTAAAAATACTTTCATTCTCGCTCCCGATACCATAGCCGATATGGACTTCGTAGGAATGCCCGTTTGCTCAGATATCTGTTTTGTGGAGAGGCCTTCGACCCGTCGCATCTCAAAGAGCTCACGTTCTCGTGGCTTCAGCAACGCCATCACCTCTGTCATCATCCGCTGCGTATCCTCTGCTTCCAGCTGGTCCTTAGGTGATTCTATCTCGATTGGAGGCTTGAGTTTTAATGTTTGAGATTTGTAATTAGTCTCCTGTCTTTGTCTGCGATAGTGACTCACGCAGCAGTTCTTGGCCACGCGTACCGCCAGACCCAACACATTCCTGCTGCCGTCAATCTGTTCACAGTAGCGCCAGAGCTGCAACATCGCATCCTGTGTCACATCCTCGGCATCATCCTTTGAGTCGAAGAAGTCCAGTGCAACTTTCAGCATCTGTGCACGTAACTGCTGGGCAATATTTTCAAATTCTGAACGTGTCATACATCTATATTACGTATGACTAAACCGAATGTTAAGTTGAAAAATGAAAAAAAATAATGGTTTTGTTGTACGATATGTTATTTTTCTTCTTGGACGACAGGCATGTCTGCTTCTTTCCATGCGATGATACCACCCTTCAGGTTCACCAGTTTGTAACCTTCTTCGCCCAACAAACCTGCTGCACCGGCAGAGCGTCGTCCACTTCTGCAATAGACTGCTATCTTCCTTTCCTGAGTCAGCGTAGTCTTTGCCTTCTCCACGAAATCGCTTTGTTGATAATCGATATTGATAGCCCGCTTGATATGGCCTTCAGCAAATTCACTGGCAGTCCTCACATCCAGAACTACTACATTGGTATCTGCAATCAATTCTGCAAAACCATTCACATCGGTATTCTCAAAATTCTGCTGGCCGCAGGCTGTTGCAAGCCCTAACGTAGCCAGTAAACAAGTCAAATAATTCTTCATATTGCAAAGATAGGCAAAAGAATTGAAACAGCAAAAGAAAAACACAATAAAATGAGAATACCCCCCAAAAAGGCACAGCACGCAAATATGCGTGCCGTGCTTTATAGATATAGGGATTACTGTTTCCGCAGGATGCCAACGACTATCAGTAGGTAACCGGCAAGGCAGAGCATGGGAGCCACAATGATACGCTGTGGTGAGAATATATCCGGATTGAAGGACTGCTCTGTGCTACCGTCGCCATACATGAGCAGATAGCCAATGGCGATAAGGAGAGCGGCGATGATAATGATGCTGCGACTGGTGAGTAAGAGACGCAGGATGCGATTAACGCTGTTGGGTGTGGTGTTCATACTGATGAATATAATGTTGATAAATGGATGTTCTGTCATGTTGTGCAGCTAATGCAAGCGACTGATACATGGTCTGCAGCCAAGAACGGCGGGAATAGCCGGATGCTCTTCGGCGCGAGGGTTTGATGGTCTCAATCCAAGAAAGCCACTCGTCAGCACATTGTAGCAAGTTGTAAACAATCGCATCGCCTTGCTCTGGCTGCTGACACATATAGAAGCAACGGGCCATAGCGAGAGCCGCTTCGGTATAGGGCACATTTTCCTGTGGCATCTCCTGCTGCCATTTCTTGCAGACAGCCATAGCCCGCTGAGTGTCGCCTTGCTGCAACAAGGAGTCAATAAGGATGCCCATGATGAGTTGGTGGGTCTTGGCCATGTGATTGACATCTTCGTCAACATAGAGTCCCTTCTGACTGAGGTTTCCATAGCGGAAGCGGTGCATGACATTGTCATATAACCTATCAACATCGACATGCTGACTCTGGGCGGTGGGCGACACACGATAGGCAAGACCTTCGAGCACCAGATGGTCGCGTAGGAACCACAGATTGTCAGAGCCCAGACTGATAGAGGTATAGAGCGGACGGTCCCAGTCGGCATGCGACAGCATCTCCAGCACCATCAGGTCGTTCTTGAACAGCGCCGCCCTACCCTTCAGCGAGATAACCATGGTACCTTTGGGCGATGTGATGGTGACGCTGTCGGTGGGTATGCATTGCATCTCAGGGTTAGGGCTGAGCACCCAGTGCTTGATGATATTTTTCAGTTCGAAGGGTTGGTCACCCAGCTGCTCACGGCCTTCTATGGGATGTTGCTGCATAAATGTCGTCACCTCTTCTTTCAGCTCAGGGCGGATGAGGACATACTCTCGTGTGCCAAGTTGATAGTCCTCATGGTGCCAGCTGATAGGCAGAGCCGGAGAGTCGTAGGCCGGTCGTTTCATCTGGTCGATATACCAGTCGGTCTGCAGATACTCAAGGTTGCAGTCACGGGTGTCAGTTCTCACACCCTCCACCTCATGGTTATACCACAGCGGGAAGGTGTCGTTGTCGCCATTGGTGAAGATGATGGGATGGCCCTCATCCTGCATGGTCATGAGGTAGTTCTGGCCGAAGTCACGACAGGTATAACGGCCCGAGCGGTCGTGGTCATCCCAAGTCTGCGAAGCCATCTGAAGCGGGACAGCCAATGAGACTACTGATACTGATGAAGCCAGTACAACTGGATTAACCTTCTTCAGCATCTTCTCCAACAACTTGTAGATGGCTGCGACAGCGAGTCCTATCCAGATGGTGAAGGCATAGAACGAGCCAGCATAGGCATAATCGCGTTCTCTCGGCTGCATAGGCGTCTGGTTGAGATAGACCACGATGGCGAGACCCGTCATCACAAACAGGAGCGAGACAATCAACAGCTGCTGGCGCCCTTTACTCCCTCGCCGCCATTGCCAGATGATGCCCAGTAGGCCGAGCAGCAACGGCAAACCGTAGAAGACGTTACGCCCTTTGTTATGGGTCAGGTCTGACGGCAGTTTCGACGTATCGCAACCCAACAGCCAGTCGTCCACCCATCGGAAGCCCGTAATCCAGTTGCCGTATTCCGTCTCACCATGGCCTTGGATATTGTTTTGTCGGCCCACAAAGTTCCACATGAAATAACGCCAATACATGAAGTTCACTTGATAGGTCAGGAAGAAACGCAGGTTCTCAGCCTTCGTTGGCACTCCGTCGCGATGCTCAATATTCCCCAGCCAGTTCTTATAGGCCTCGGCATGGCGCATGGAGTAGATGCGAGGATAAAGCGGGGTCTCGCCATACTGTTCACGGCTCAGATAGCTGCCCAGCGTTGAGATGGTCTTGGGCTCGTTCTCACACATCGGTGGGCAGGCGTTGGCACGAATGAGAATAACACCATAGCTGCTGTAGCCCACCAAGATCATCAGTACACTGGCCAGCGACAACCTAAGCCAGCGGCCTCGTACCTTATAATATATAATAAGGAGAAGCACAGCCAGAAGGATGACGTAATAACCTAACTTCACAACACCTGGGATGATGGCATAAAGGATGATGGCTACCAGAAGACCGCCTGCCACAAGTGTGGCCAGCATACCCCAAAGGGTGATGTGCTTGGCTTTGCGGAAATATACCACAAACGACATGGCTGGCAGACAGAGCAGGCACAACAGATGGACACCAATGGAGAGGCCGGTGATATAGGCAATAAGAATCATCCATCGGTCACTACGGGGACTGTCGGCTTGGTCTTCCCACTTCAGTATTAACCAGAACATCAGGGCGGTGAGAAACGAAGAAAAGGCATAGACCTCCGCCTCCACAGCTGAGAACCAGAAGGTGTCGCTGAAAGTGTAGGCCAGCGCCCCCACCAGTCCACAAGCCTCGATTATAATGACTTGGTGAAGCGTCAAGGGTGACGTATTGGCTGCCGACCTTCCTATTACCAGTTTTCGTGCAAGATGGGTGATGGTGAGGAAAAGGAAGAAGATGCAGCCCGCACTCAGGAGAGCTGACAGGAGATTGACCATCAGCGCCACCTGCGACGGCTCACTGGCAAACTGTGAGAAGAGGTTTGCCACCAACATAAAGAATGGGGCACCAGGCGGATGACCGATTTCCAGTTTATATCCGCACGCAATAAATTCAGGACAGTCCCACAAGCTGGCCGTTGGCTCTACGGTGAGACCATACACCACAGCGGCGATGGCAAAGGTGAGCCACGCCATGAGGGTGTTCAGTTTTGAGAAGTTGTTTTGTTGTATCATGCTTTGCAAATGGTTTACGACTGCAAAGCTAACAACAATTATTAAAAGGTGGGGTAAAAACTGTCTGACATTTGTCTGACAATTGCCTGACAGCCCCATTTCTTATCGTTCATTGTACATTGTTCATTTTCAACTCATACGCTCTTCCCCTGTCAGATTCTATTTTCATATCAGAATGTTGTTCGACCACAGGCTTCAGTCTGCGTATAAGCGTATACAGCGTCTCGCTGGCATCGGGTTTCTTGGGCCAAAGGGCATCACATATCTCAGTCTTTGTCAATTGGTGAGAGTCGGAACGGAAGAACATGCCCATCAACTGCTGCTGCATGGGTGTCAACTTGATACGCTGACCCTGAGCATCGAAGAACGTCCCTTCTTCTTTCGCCATTCTCCATCCACCATATTCCAACATACCTTCCAACTGTTGCGTGTCCTGTCGGCGACGATAGAAACAGAAGGCGGCCCAAAGCAATGTCAGCATCCACAGAACGGCGGTAGGTCGCTGGTCTGACATACTAAAGATAGTTGCTTCAGAACAATGGGCATAGGCTTTGAACTGTCGGCTTTTTGTGTCGACGGCAATGACAGCTTTGCCACGTAGCTCTGCTATCTGCAGATGATTGTTGAATGTTCGGATGGTGTCCTGGGTGATGATGTCGCTCTGCTGTTCTGCCAATGCCAACGTCAGTGCCTGACTCATATCCTGCTCTATCAGCTGCTCGGTGGCCCGATAGCTGCCAAAACTGACGGCTCCTGAGGCTAAAATCAGCCCGAAGAGCACTATGATGAATAATCTCTGTCTCATATCGGGGGCAAAAATACAAAAAGTTCTACACACCTGCAACAGATTAACAGGGTTTAACCCTACTGGTCTTTATTCTTGGCATCGAGGTGATAGGTGAAGCTGAGACCGATATAATGGTGGCGGAAGTCTCTCCATGAGGTGGTCTTCTGGTAGGCGGTCTGGTCGGCACGGAAGCTGTCCTCGTTGTTGAGGATATCCTCGAACTCCAAGCCCAGTTTGGCTTTGTTCTTGAGAATCTTCCACGTTACAGAGCCGTTCCACAACAGGAGGTTCTTGTTCATCGACTGCACGTTGTAGCCTCGGCGGGTGCTCTCCGTGAGGTCGGTGTTGAAGACAAAATTGCCTACTGTGACCTCGCCCTTGAGCCCAAATCTGTTGTTCCACAGCGTGGTGTTCTGCTCTGGAGAGGCATCGTAACGCTGGCGATTGGCGTCAATCTCGGCAAAGACAGAGGTCTTCAGCCAGGTGTGGTCGAATGAGAGGGTGATCTTGTCTTTTGGATGGAAGCTGCTTTGCTGGTTGAGGGTACGCTCCGTTTGCGTGGACAGCAGGGTCAGGTAGCCATAGCGCTGCTCGGTGCTGATGTTCAGATCATTTTGCAGACGGAAGTAATCGCCCAAAGCCTGGTCAAGGTTCAGACGGAACGTCCATGCCTGGCCGCCCTTCACATTCTCTGTACGGCTGACATAGACAGCAGTAATGGGGTTGTAGGTAAGGGCGCTGATGTTCTCGCGGTCAGAAGAGCGATAGCTCATGGTGAGGTTGAACGAGGTCTGACTCTTTGACAATACCATCTTATATGACAGCGAGGCCTCGTGGGTGTGGGTGTCCTTCAGCTGGGGGTTGCCTTCTACGATGAAGAGCGGGTTGGTGAGGTCGCGATAGGCCAGCGTGTTGAGCAAGGTGGGCTTTTTGGTCTTGAAGCTATAGTTCACTTCGAAGCCGATGGTCTTGGTGATTTTCCAGTTAGCACGCAATGAGGGGTCTATCTGGAAGCTATGACGCACGGCAGCCGTATCGAGCTGTCCCCGCTGGTAGTCCTGACTCTCGCGCATCCATCGGGCTGAGACGTTGGGCAACAACTGGAGGGTTTTGATGTTGATGGTCTGACTGATGTTAAAGTCGTGAATCAGGGTGGTGTGATGGTCCTGATAGCTGTTGGCGTCGTCAACCAAGCCGTCTGTCAGGAAGTCGCAGTCGCTACGGTCGCGGGTGTAATCCAGCCTGTAGGATGCTTTCACGCGCCAATTCTTAGTGAGCCAGCGGTTGAAGAAGACCTCGCCGAAGGTTTGGAACGTATTTGAGGGCGAGGTGTGAGACTGGTTTAGTTGCGAGGAGCTGATAGATGCGGTATGTGAGGTGATGGTGCGCGTGGTCCAGCTCTCAGTCTTATTCTCCTGGTATCTGATGTAGTAGTTGATGCCAAAGGAGCCGTCCTTGACAAAATGTTCCCATCCACTGCGAGACCAGAGGCTGGTACGGTGTCCTTCATCGTGCTGGGAGGTGAGTTGCGACAGCGTTGGCGCATAGACGGAGGTGCCAGCCTGCATCTCCTCTTCCTCGACGGTCTGACGGCTGTGTGAGCGTGTCTTGGAATAATTCACACCTGCAGTCAGATAGAAGGTGTTGAGAGTGTCTGGGCTCCAATCCACCTCGAATTTGAGTCTTGGCGCGAGGGAATGGCTGCGCTGATAGTTCTCGGAGGTGGAACGGGTGGCAGCGGTATTGGGGAAGTAGTTCTCCGTAATCTGGTTGCTGGTCTTCCAATCATCATGGTGAATCAAACCGCCAGTGACATCGTAAGAGTTCTCCAGGTCGTGGGTGCCCATCTTCTTGGGCATGTTGTGCTGATAGCCCGTGGAAAGACCCTGCTCGATGCCGTAGCCCCTGCCGCCACTAAAGATGGTCCAGTCGCGCATGTTGCGCTCATGACTCGCTCCTGTGTTGTTGACATCGGCAAAGACCAAGACGGGGTCGGTCATCGACAGGCGGTTCATCACCAGCAAGCCTTCATAGTGCTGAGGGCTCTGCGCGCTGGCCGTCACGTCGCCATACCAGCGATCCAGGAAGCCGGGCTTGATGGTGAGGTCGAGCACCATATCCTCTGTGCCGTCATCCTTGCCCGTGCGCTCGCTGAATGTAGACTGCTTGTTATAGGCCTTGATGTCCTGCACAGCTTCAGCAGGCAACTGCCCCACGATATCATCGCCCCCCAGGAGACTCTGGCCACCCATGGTGATGCGGATGGGCTTGCCGTTCCATGAGAGCGTGCCGTTTTCGTCAACCTGCACGCCTGGCAACTGGCGGATGAGCTCGTCAAGGCGGGCTCCTTCTTGCAGGTGGAATGCCTCGGGATGGAAGACGATGGTGTCGCCCTTGACTGTGAAGCGACGGGCGCGGCCCTTCACCTCTACCATCTTCAGCATCTGTGGCGACATGGTCAGTTCGATATCACCCAGGTCGAGTGTGTCTTTCCTACTATCGCTGAAGGCGAGGAATGTTTTCTTCTTGGAGTAATAGCCTAACATCGCGGCTGTTACTGTGTTGCGACCTTCTGCATTTATGGAAAAGCAGCCCAGCGAGTCTGTTTTAAAATAGGCCCATATCCAGCCATAGTCGAGTGTCTCGAATGTTACCTGTGCCTCGGGCAGCGGCTCCTTGGTCTCGGCATCTACCACACGACCTTTGACGACGTCGGCTTGTGCCGTTACATTGCCAAAAAGCAGCGCAACGAGAATGAGAAAAGCGTTAAGGATGGTTTTCTTCATGAGTGTTTTTAATCATTGATGATTGCGGCCACAAAGATACCTGTTTCTTTCGAATGTCAGCAAATTTATACATTCATTAACCTCATATTTGTATTCTTTTAACCACAGAAACAAAAAAAGCACACGAAAATCTCCGTGTGCTCTTCATTCTTTCGTATGGTCATTATCGTACGGCTGTGAAATTCTCGTTAAGGGTAAAGGTCTTTTCGTAACCCTTTGTCTTCACCGTGTAGGTGTTGCCCAGTTTGAAGGCGGCGTTAGTGACGAGACTGGCGCTACGCTTCAAGGAGAAGGGTATGGTGACGGTGTCGAGCAGCTTGTTGCCTTCGTAGACAGAGATAGGTTCGTTCTTCACAACATCGAGACCGATGAGCAGGACGGTGGGCTGCTTGGCGTGCGCGTTGGAGGGCACAGAAGGCATCTCACCCATGCCGCCGCCAACGGAGAAGATGGTGCCGCCCTCAACCACGAGTGGGGCAAAGTCGCAGTCCAGTCCCTCCTCTGGTGAACCTACCTGACTCCAGGCATAGACGGTGCCACCGCGAACGATGATAGCAGGGTCTGCATCGTCTTGAGAGGTATTATTGTTGCCAAAAGGCATGAAGAATCCGTTCTTGGGATTAGAGTCCACGGCATCGTTGCCCCTGCTGCGAGCTATGACGTGTGCACCATTGAACTCAATACAGGCATTGGCGTTGATGGCATCGTCGGTAGTCATCACATCTACATTGCCGCCATTGAACACGATACCGTTCTTACCCTCGATGCCCTCGGCACCTGCGGTAGTGGTACGTACGGTGACATTGCCGCTGTTGATAGTAATCTTGCCCTTCGAGGCGATGCCTTTGGTTGAAGCAATATATTTGTGCTTGCCGCCAAAGCCCATGCCACCGCCTTCGCCATCTTCGCCGTCTTCACCATTCTCTTCTCGGTTTCCAAAATCAGGGAAGCCTCCTCCAAAATTCGGCATTCCACCGCCAAAATTCGGCATTCCACCGGGGAAACCACCACGCATGGTGCTATCATTGCCGAAACCAGGGAAACCACCGCCAAAGTTAGGCATTCCACCGCCAAAATTCGTCATTCCATCGGGGAAATTCGGCATTCCACCGCCAAAATTAGCACGCATGGTGCTATCATTGCCGAAGCCAGGGATGCCACCACCAAAATTAGGCATACCACCAGGGAAGCCTCCAAACATCGTGCTGTCATTACCAAATCCACCGAAATCACCAAAGCCGAAAGGCTTTTCTCCCAGGTTATCACCAGAGGTGGTCACATTGAGCGTGAGGTCTTCGATCGTGATGTCCTTCTTGGTCTTGATACCTCTACAGCCATCGCCAGTAGCAATGATGTTGAGTGTTCCCTTACCAGAAAGCAGCAGCTTGTCTTTGGCCCAGATAACAGCCGCCTTGTGGTTGACGGTATCGTTGCAGGCTGTGATGGAAAGCGTGTTTTCCGTACCTTTGGCAGCCACCACCTCCACCTTCTTCTTATTCTTCAGGTCGAGTGGTGCTCCTTCCTGACTGGTAAGATTCAGTCCTTGGAGCGTTACCTTGGCCTTGCCGGCAGTCTTCAGGGTGAGTTGTCCATTATCGCTCTTGCCCTTCAATAGCAGGGTGAGCTTATGGTCTTGATAAAGGCTCTCGATGTTGACGTTGGCGCCTTTCACGGTAACTTTCACGCTGTCTTTCAATGATTGTTCCACTTTTGCCGAGGTGCCGTTGTAACGGATGGTAATATCCTCAGCATGACACACACTGCTCATCAGTAAAGGCAGTGCCAATAAAAGAATTTTTTTCATATCGTCTTTTGAGTTATTTGCAGATTGGACGAACGAAAAACAAAAAGGTTGAATGAAGTTTTAGATAAAAAACGATAATGGTAATTAATAATTTGGTACCGTATAACTAAAACTGTGAGAGCAACGATGCGCGTTTCACACCATTCTGTACAGCACGGTCAATGAGGTCCTGATTGCGGCGTACCTCACGAACGATGACGTCGTTTTTCTCCTTCAACTCATCGTTTTTGCTAAACAGGTTCAGCACCAACACGAGTACCAAGATGACAAGCACCACCAGTGCTGAGGCCATCAGAATCATCAGGGTTGTTATTTCCATATACTTGTCTATCTTGAATTGTTATTGTTTTGTTTGTTTTAATTTCTCTTTTGTCTCCTTCGGCATTTCCCCGACTCCGACGAACATGCTTCTCAGCAGTCGTCAGAGTGTCGGGTCGTGCCTCAGGTCAGTAGTAGATTCACATTCGTCGTTTAAAACGACAGGTAATAATTATATATTAGTAAAGAAAGACGTATGAA
>Ga0310786_10003706_pt1 | contig 21964 bp, 18 predicted proteins | sample AusTroGonzalo_MG_FD_203881 | JGI IMG/M metagenome (GOLD analysis project Ga0310786, IMG submission 203881) | Bovine rumen microbial communities from tropical cattle in Woodstock, Queensland, Australia - Gonzalo_03 (v2) (version 2) | ecosystem: Host-associated > Mammals > Digestive system >...
AAGGTTTAAAGTTTAAAGTTATGTTACCAAGAGGATTTAGAAATTGTAATCCACTGAATATCCGGAGAAGTAAGGATCAGTGGAAAGGTCTCGCAGAGGTGCAGACAGACCGCGCCTTTTGCCAGTTCAAATCATTAGAGTATGGTTGGCGTGCCGCCTTCCATCTGCTGACGCGGACTTACTATCACAAGTACCGTCTCTATACCATCAGGGACATCGTGAGTCGATGGGCACCCGAAGCTGACCATAACGATACGGCGGCGTATATCGCCAACGTGTCGAAGCTCACCGGCATCGGTCCCGACGAGCCGATAGGCATACCGTCGGAGAGTCCTGCCCGCTGGATGATGCTTGGCGCCGCTATGGCGGTGCAGGAAAACGGCACCAATGTCTTCGATTACTTCGCCATGCTAAGAGGATGGGAGATGAGAGGTGAGAGGTGAAAGGTGAAAGGTGAAGGGAGGTCACACAAAGGCCTCCCACCTTCACTCAAAAACTAAAGAGTGCGCTGACTCAGCATTGGGTTGGTGAACTTTTTTTAATTTTTTTTGCCCTCCATGCAATGTTTTGGGGTGGGGGAGCGTATATATAAACAGAAGACCATAAAAAAATGATAGAAACAGACATAGACCTGATAGCGGGACTGAGGAAACAAAGTCCCAAAGCACAGCAGCAGATGCTCGACCGCTATGGCCGCGACGTCTTTGCCCAGGTGGCGAGACTGGTGCCCGGCATAGAGAATGCGGAGGAGGTGTATCAGGACGTGTTTGTGAAGGTCTTTAAAAATATAAATAGGTATGACGAGGGGAAGTCGGCGCTGAAGACGTGGATACTGCGCATTGCCTACAACGAGGCCATCAGCTTTCTGAGACACCAGCGACCCACAATGGTGTATATAGAGGACAGGGACGGCGAGGCCGACAGCCTGTCGGAGACGGAGGTGGAGGAGACGCTGGGCCACGCCAACGCAGAGACGGTGCAGATAATAAGAGCGGCGCTGAAGCACCTGCCACCCGACGAGCGCGCCATCATCACGATGTTCTATTACGATGAGCTAAGTCTGAAGGAGATAGCCGACATAACGGAGTCGATACCTACGACGGTGGCCTCGAAACTGAGCCGAACGAGAAAGAAACTTTGTAGAATCATCAATATGTTACGATCATGAAGGAGGAACAACTCAATACTCTTAGGGAACAGGACAAGAACCTGCGCGACGCCATCAGAATGGAAGAGGCGGAGATGCCGCAGATGCCTGCCGACCTGAACGCCCGACTGATGCAGCGCATGAGCCGGGAGCCGAAGAAGGCGCGCACCCGCCGACTGTGGCCCTGGGTGGCTGCTGCCTGTGTGGCTGGCTTCATGATAGTGTATTTGACCCCACCAAAGGATACGACGATGGGAACGGACACGAATCAGGTAGTGGCCGAGAGGGTGGAGCCCCAGCAGACTGCGCCCGAACAGGACACGCAACAGGAAATCATCCTGCCGGAAGCACCTGTGAAGGAAGCGCCTAAACAGATAGCACAAAGCACGCCTGCAAAGCCTAAGAAACAGCCGAAGCCTGTGGTAGAAGAGCCACAAATAGCTCAAGAAACGGTGCCTGCAGAAACTATCATCGAGGCAGAGCAGCCGGCTATCGCCCAGACTACCACCACAACGCTATCGGAACGCGACATTCCCATCACCCGTCCTGAGAACTATCAGTACACCCCAGAGGAGATTGCCCTCATGAAGAAACAAGCCAACGAGGCCTATCTGAAATGGGTGGAACTGGAACTCGAAATAGCAAAATATCACATAGAACAAACAGCCCAAAAGTAAAAAATAAAAAACCATTATGAAACGTATATTCATCATGCTGCTCATCGCTTGCAGCGCCATTACAACCATGAGTGCCGACCCGTCGGCAGCCCCCCAGAAGAAGCCTGAGCTCGTTATTTTAACGCTAAACGCTATTACTCAAAAGTTTGGCCAGAACGAGGGACAGGTATACTCTGTCAATCGCAATCCCAACACGAACATCATCGAGTCGAGTATAAAAATAGTGCCTTTCCGCTGTTCAACAAACCACATAAAAAATGACAACGTGTTGAATGCTGTGGCCATCAACTTTCCGAAAAACGAACCACTGGCATATCAGTTCCTTCATATCCAGCCAGGCAGCAACGAGATGTTCTCGCTGAAGGTTATCACTAACAATGGCACGAGTCCGACTCAAAGCACGCAGCGTATTCGTACCAATAGAAATCAGGAGATGTGGTTTATGTGCTGCAAGAACCCTGAGAACCCTCAGCTGCGCGATGCTTATGCCATCGTTTGGGAGAGTGATGGTGCAGATGTAGATGGTACTGTATATATGATTTCCTCCCTGCGTCCTGACATCTATGCCAAGAACCTGGAGACCTCGAAGAATACCTTCAAGATTGAGGGACGTGTGGATGCCAATATCAAAGACTCGCTCTATAATATCTATATTGCTGACTCGGGCGAAGAACTCGCCAACATCGGTGATGACGACTACGTGGCTTGCGTGCCTGTTGTCAACAAGCGTTTCGAGTATCAGACAGAGCTCGATCACCCTGTGGCTGGACGTCTGCGCTGTATCTTCCCTGATGGAGAACTCTGTTCTGCCTGGATCAACCTCGACTTCGTGCCTGGCGAGACCTATCGTATCACCGTTCACAATGGCTACTACGACGAAGATCGCGACTACGAGCAACGTGTGGGACGTTATTCTGGCAAGAGTCTGCTGACTGAACGTCAGAAACGTGGTAATGACGATGTTGTAGTATCAGTGGATACATTATTTGTAGATACGATACCCGACTACGTACCAGAGGCTCAACGTTCTATGCTTGAACCTACACCTCAATGGCAAGAATTACTGAAGATTAAGTTGGAGTCAAAAATAATGACTATCAAGACTGGTATGGAAAGCATCAAGGCAACTTACATGTCTTTAAAACCTTACTATGAAACAGGGAACTTCTCCGTAATGGGCAAGACCACCGCTCAGATTGCCAAACAGAACGAGACGTTAGATGCTAATTTCCAAGATCTTATCAAGACGCTGAAAAAGTCGCCTGAAATGCCTCAAAAAGAAAAAGTGGAAGTAATAAGTGAGGGCTATAAGGAAATACTGAAGTTCTATACAGAGCAGAATCAGGGCTTTACGGAGATAACGAAAGGACTTGGCTACTTGCCGAAAGAATTCCAGAAGCTTCAGAAAGTCATCAATAAACTCATTGAGAAAAACATGAACGAGATGAGTAAGATGATGACGGAAATGAATTAAAACAGCGGGCTTGCCAAAAGAGGCAAGCCCGCTGTGCTTTTATTCTGTGGGGACGCTGTTGCAGCGCTCGGTATAGAAGGTCTTGAAGTCGTCCCAGCGATAGTAGGGGAAGAGGTCGGAGGGCAGAGGCAGGGTGGACTCGATGCCGTTGAGTAGGCACTTGATGAGGATGGGTTCGCCCTGCTTCTTACTGCGATAGAAGATGAGCTGTAGGTTCGAGGCCTTACCTGTCTCCCAGGTTTGGTAGCAGTTCTTCACCTCGTAGGGATCCTCTGGGTCAATGTCGGCACCGTTGATGCCCATCAGCACGGTGAGGGGACCCAGACAGGTGTCGTGACCGAAACGCAGGTCGGCCAGTCGCTTGGTCTGTCCGTTGAGCACGTTGTCGGCCTTCTTGATGATGTCGCGCAGAATGGGAATCATGTCGTAGCGGGGCTCAAAGACCCAGGTGTAGCCACCCAGGTTCTCGTTCTCCCAGCGGTCTGCCAGCTCCTGGTCGGTGATGATATTGCCCATCATGCCCTCGTGGCCGATGCTGGGCAGCGAGGTGTAGAGGTTGATGAGGTTGCTGGCAATGTGGTGGGGGGTGCCAGGTAGCCCCTCGGTGCTTGTGAAGACGCGTGGAATGATTCTTTCACGCAGGTCGTCATTATACTTGAACTGCTGGCGGTTCTGCTCGAAACGCGGACGGGACTTAGGATATGTCTGGCGCAGCGGGTTCTGACGATCGTCGGGCTTGACGCCATCGAGCACCTTGCGGGCCGACTGCATGCGGATCTCAATCTTGGGGTTGCACTGCTTCAGCTCCTCGCAGAACGAGGCCATGCTGACCACGCAGCGTCCCGTGAGCGACGAGATGGCATAGACGTCGCCGCCATTCTTGAACACCTCCTTGAAGTCGCGATACATGGTGCGGGCGATATACTGATGCTGTTCCCAGCCCAGGTCGCTGAGCTCACTGACACTGACGGCCAACTCGCGCTTGGCGGCGTCGTACTTGGTGCGGAAGGCCTCGCCCTCGGGTGTCAGCTGGTGCTGGCGGTGGGCTATGGTCAACAGCGAGTCGAGCTCACGATAGAGCGCATCGTTCCAGTAGTAACGTGAGCCGTGACGTCCGTAGTGGCTGATGTAAAACGGCTTGTAGCCCTTGGGGGCCTTGGTCATCGTCTGTGCCTCGTACGAGTAGGGATAGTCGGTACCATAAGCCTTTCGCGGGTCAGACTTGAGTTGTTCGAGGGCTGGTGCGCCCTGAGCCCATGTGGTCAGCGCTAAGGCGACCAGAAGCAGGAGGTTGAGGATTCTTTTCATTGTTGTTCCTTTTTATGAGGTAGCGTAATAATTAATGTTTTATGATTGTGGCTACAAAGATAAATAATTCTTTGGAAATAAGCAAGGGCTTGGTGCAGTTTTCCTATGGCAGAGGGGCGATTTTGAGTGCTGTTGTGTCATTCTGTCGTGCTGAGCTGTCATTCTGTCGTGCTTTTCCGCACTGGCACCAATGTTGCATTTTATGAAGCGAGCAAGGTGCTCAGAAAACAAAAAATATATCGTTTAACAATTAAATAAAAACATAGGAGGACAAAACTATGACACCAATGATGAGAACAAACAACTGGATTCCTGCAGTGTTCAACGACTTTTTCGACACCGACTATATGCCGCGTGCTAACAGTACCGCTCCGGCAATCAACGTGAAAGAGACCGATAAGGCCTATGTAGTGGAACTGGCCGCTCCTGGCATGAAGAAGGAGGACTTCAACGTACACATCAACGATGAGGGCAACCTGATCATCAAGATGGAGAAAAAGGATGAAAAGAAGGAGGAGGACAAGAGCGCTCGCTATCTGCGTCGCGAATTCTCGTACTCGAAGTTTGAACAGACGCTGCTGCTGCCCGACGATGTGAAGAAGGAGGACATCACGGCAAAGGTGGAGCACGGCGTGCTCACCGTAGAGCTGCCGAAGGTGGTAGAAGAGAAGGTGAAGGTTTCAAGGCAGATTGATATCTGCTAAGGGTACAGAAAGTAAAAGCCCCGCCAGTCGGCGGGGCTTTACTTTTATCCTTGTTTGTCAAGTTCTGCGAGATTCTCAGCAATCATCTCGTCAGTAACGGTGTAGTTCTGCAGGTCGCCCTTGATATAGGCCTCGTAGCTGGGCATGTCGATGAGTCCGTGACCAGAGAGGTTAAACAGGATGACCTTCTCCTCACCAGTCTCCTTGCACTTCAGGGCCTCGCGGATGGTGGCGGCGATGGCGTGGGTGCTCTCAGGAGCAGGGATGATGCCCTCGGTACGGGCGAAGAGCATACCTGCCTCGAAGGTCTCGAGCTGAGGAATATCGACGCCGTGCATCAGTCCGTCCTTAATCAGCTGCGAGATAATCATGCCGGCACCGTGATAGCGCAAACCACCAGCATGGATGTTTGAGGGCTTGAAGTTATGACCCAGGGTGTACATGGGCAGCAGGGGCGTATAGCCGGCCTCGTCGCCAAAGTCATAGCGGAACTGTCCGCGAGTGAGCTTAGGACAACTGTCGGGCTCAGCAGCGATGAACTCTGTGGTCTTACCATCGAGCAGGTTGTGGCGCATGAAGGGGAACGAGATACCACCAAAGTTAGAACCACCTCCAAAGCAGCCAATCACAATGTCGGGATACTCGCCTGCCATCGCCATCTGCTTCTCAGCCTCCAAGCCGATGATGGTCTGGTGCAGACCAACGTGGTTGAGCACAGAGCCCAGTGTGTACTTACAATTGGGAGTGGTGGTGGCTAGCTCTACAGCCTCAGAGATGGCAGTACCCAGAGAGCCTGAGTGGGTGGGGTCCTTGGTCAGGATGTCCTTACCAGCACGGGTTGACATCGAGGGGGAACCTTCAACCACAGCACCGAAAGTACGCATGATGCTGGAGCGATAGGGCTTCTGCTGCATGGTGATCTTCACCTGATAGACAGCGCAATCCAAACCGTAGATCTTGGCGGCATAACTCAGAGCGGCGCCCCACTGGCCGGCACCAGTCTCAGTGGTGACGTTGGTGGTGCCTTCCTGCTTGGCATAGTAGCACTGGGGCAGGGCAGAGTTGATCTTATGTGAGCCTAAGGGGTTGGTACTCTCGTTCTTGAAATAGATGTGGGCGGGAGTACCAAGGGCCTCTTCGAGGGCGTAGGCGCGCACCAGCGGTGTGCTACGATAGTACTTGTACTTGTCGAGCACATCCTCGGGGATGTCAATCCAACGATGCTCGGTGTCCAACTCCTGCACGCAGCATTCGCGTGGGAAGATATGTGCCAGGTCGTCGACACCCAGAGGCTGTTTTGTAGCCGGGTGGATGGGAGGCATGGGTTTGTTGGGCATGTCTGCCTGAATGTTATACCACTGTGTTGGGATTTCACTCTCCTGGAGGATGAATTTCTTTTGTTTGCTCATACTTTTTTTAATTATTGGTTTAGTGTTTGCGCTGCAAAGTTATAAAAAAATCTCAATTCTCAATTATCAATTCTCAATTATTTTGTAACTTTGCACGCCGAAATGTGGATTATTGCAATTATATTAGTTTATTTTGCAGTTCTGATGGCTATCAGCCGACTCGCTGCCAAGAGAACGACGAATGAGACCTTCTTCAGGGCAAACCGTCGTTCGCCCTGGTATATGGTGGCCTTCGGTATGGTGGGGGCCTCGATATCGGGGGTGACGTTTGTCAGCGTGCCGGGTATGGTGCTCTCGTCGCAGATGACCTACCTGCAGGTGTGCTTAGGATTCATCGTGGGTTATCTTGCGGTGGCCTTTGTGCTGCTGCCTGTCTATTATAAGCTGAACCTCACGTCTATCTATACCTATCTGGGCTTGCGACTGGGCTCGCATTCCTATGAGACGGGGGCTTGGTTTTTCCTGCTGTCGAAGATGATTGGCGCGGCGGTGAAGTTCTACGTGGTGTGTATCATCCTGCAGCAGTTTGTGTTCGACGCGCTGGGTGTGCCTTTCTGGGTCAACGTCATCGGTATGGTGCTGCTCATCTGGCTCTACACGCGAAAGGGTGGGGTACGCACGCTGGTCTTTACGGACACCTTTCAGACCATCTGCCTGTTTTCGGCGCTACTCCTTATTATATATATGGTGATGCGACAGATGGACTTCTCGCTGACGGATGCCTTCAGGGCTGTGGCAGATGATGAGCGGAGTAGGGTGTTTGTGATGGACGATTGGCAGTCGCCGCATAATTTCTGGAAACAGTTTCTGAGTGGTGCGTTTATCGTGATTGTGATGACGGGCCTCGATCAAGATATGATGCAGAAGAACCTGACCTGTCGCACGTTGCGCGAGGCGCAGAAGGATATGTGCTCCTATGGTGTGGCCTTCGTGCCTGCCAACCTGCTGTTCCTGTCATTAGGCATCCTGCTGGCGCAACTCTTTGAGTCTCAGGGCGTCACCATTCCCACTAAAGGCGATGAGCTCCTTCCAATGTTTGTCTCAGGCGCAACCAACCATTCTCCCTTCACCCTTCACCTTTCACCCGTCACCATTCTCTTCGCTCTCGGCATCGTGGCGGCCTCGTTCTCTTCTGCCGACTCGGCGCTGACGTCACTCACCACCAGTTATTGCGTGGATATCCGCAAACGTACTGACGATGAACGGCTGCGCAAGCGTACTCATCTGATTATCTGTGGGTTGTTCGTGGTCTTCATCCTGCTGTTTCATGCCCTGAACAGCACGTCACTCATCGATGCCATCTACACCATCGTGTCATATACCTACGGTCCGCTGCTGGGACTCTTTACCTTCGGACTCTTCACGAAGCGACAGGTTCGCGACCGTCTGGTGCCGCTGGTCTGTGTGGCCTCGCCCTTCGTGTGCTATGGCGTCGATACTCTTGCGCAAAGCCTTTGGGACTATCATTTCGGCTATGAACTGCTGATGCTCAATGGCTTGCTCACCTTCCTTGGATTGCTGGGACTATCGAGAAAAGCTGAGGGCACCTGTGAATGATGGTCTAGGGCACTTGTGAATGATGGCCTGAGGGCGACTATTTATTGTGCTGCTCAATATATTCGCTGGGCTGAATGCCAAACTCTTTTCTGAAACAGGTGGCAAAATATTTCGGGTCTTTGAATCCTACCTTATATGCTAAGTCGCTGACACGCAGGTCGCTCTGTGTCTCTGCCATCCTCTTGGCCTCCTTCATGCGGATATCGCGGATATAAGCGGTGACGTTCAAGCCCGTCAGAGCCCTTAGCTTGTTGTAAAGCGTTGATTGTGAGGCGCCCATCTCGCTGGCAAAGGCGTCGCGGTCGAAGTCGGAATCGTCCAAATGCTTATGTACACAGGCGTTGGCGCGCTGCAGGAACTCTTCGTCAGGTGTTGCTGGACGGGGCTCTTCCTCAGTAGCAGCAACGGCAGCCCTCTCTCCCACAATACGTATGCGGTTCTCTATGATATTGTTGATGCGCAGCTCCAGATCGCCCAAACGGAAAGGCTTCGTCACATAGTCGTCGGCACCTAACAGCATGGATGCCTTGCGGTCTTCCTCATGGGCTTTGGCCGAGATGAGGATGATGGGCAGATGGCTCCATTCGGGCGTCGTCTTGATCTGACGGGTGAGCTCGTTACCGTCCATCTCGGGCATCGATACATCCGAGACAATTAGGTCTATAGGCTCTTTGCTGATGATGTCGAGGGCGGCAGCACCGTTGGTGGCCTTCAGGATGTTGAAGTGGTTGCTGAGCAGCGTCTCCATCAGCATCAGCAGTTCCTCGTTATCCTCCACCAGCAGTATGCGGTAGAAATGTGAGCGGTCCACTTCCTGGTGTTCTTCAGTGGTGTCGGGCTGTTCCAGCGAGCTCAGGTCTATAATATTATTGTTGGGCTTGGCGAAGTCAATCTGGTGCTGGTCGTCAATCTGGGAGGGGGCGAAGGCCTCTTTCTTGATGGGCAGCGTCACGGTGAAGGTGGTGCCGATAGTCTGGTCGCTCTGACAGGTGATGGTGCCGTTGTGCAGATATACCAGGTCGCGTGTCAAAGCCAGTCCCAGACCAGTGCCGTGTACCTTCATCCATCTGTAGTCGCCATCGTAATAGCGTTTAAACAGCTGTTTCATCCTGTCGGCAGGAATACCTATTCCGTTGTCAATCACCTGGATGATGATCTGGTCGAAATACTCATTTGTCCTCACCTTTAACTGCACCATACCTGGTGTGCGGGTGTATTTAGCGGCATTCGACAGGAGGTTGTAGATGATTTTGTCCAATTTATCGGTGTCTATCCAGCCCATCATCGACTTCGGCGTACATTGAATGGAGAACGCCAGTCCTTTTTTGTGCATCAGCGGTTCTATACAGAGTGCGGTCTGACGGATATACTCCATCACGTCGCCCTGTGCCACCTTCAGCTTCAACTCTCCCGACTGCGACTTGCTGGTTTCCAGGATCTGTTGCAACAATCGCGTCATGCGTTCCACATTCAGTTCCATGAGTGCGTAATCCTTCGCATAGCGGGGCTCTTGGTCGCGCAATCGCTCTATCGAAGCCCCAATAACGGTGAGTGGAGTGAGCAGTTCATGGGAGATATTTGTGAACACCTGATCCAGTTGCATGCGTTTTTTTATGTTCACATTACGCTGATAATGCCACCTCGCAATGAAAAAAATGGCGATGGCTGTCAGAAAAATGGCAATATAATGAAAAACTGACATCTTATTAATCTTCTTTTTGGTTTAAAATTCGTGAGCGAAAGTAACATTTTTCTGCTTAATCTCCAAATATTTTGCCCAAAAAGTGCGTTTTTGGGTTTAATTTTCGTGATTTTAGGTAGAAAATGAGTTAAATAACGCATTTTAAACTCTAATTAACTATCATTGAACCTCTGTTTGTGTAGAATGCCTTATCTTTGCACATGAAAAAGATTTTTAATGGTTAAGGTTTATGGTTGATTAATTTAGTTGGGAAAGCCTCGCTGTGAAGCGCGGCTTTCTTTTTTTTACCAAACAAACACAAAAAAGGGGCGGATGCTTATTGTGTCTGCCCCTTTCTTATTCTACTATTATATATGTTCTTCTTTTCTTATTGCTTCTGCAGATATCTCTTATTGGTTCAGCAGATAGCGTTCGGCCTCAATGGCTGCCTGACAGCCTGTACCAGCGGCGCTGATTGCCTGACGATATACTGGGTCGGCACAGTCGCCAGCCACGAATACGCCAGGAATCTTGGTCTTGGGCGTACCGTCAATCTTCTTCAGGTAGCCCACTTCGTCAGTATCGAGCCATTCCTTGAAGATATCTGTGTTGGGCTTGTGACCAATAGCCAGGAAGAAACCGTCGATGGCGATATCTACCATCTGCTCGTCAGCCTCACCCTTGCGCTTCACCAGGTGCGCACCTTCTACGCCATTCTCACCAAACAGTCCTACGGTGTTGTGCTCAAACAGTATCTCGATGTTCTCGCGCTCCATAACGCGCTGTTGCATCACCTTTGAGGCTCTCAGGTAGTTCTTACGAACAATGAGGTATACCTTCTTACAGAGACCGCTCAGATATAGTGCATCCTCGCAGGCTGTGTCGCCACCGCCAACTACTGCCACAGTCTTCTTGCGATAGAAGAAGCCGTCGCAGGTGGCACAGGCACTCACACCATTGCCGTTGTATTTCGTCTCGTCAGGCAGACCCAAGTACTTTGCTGAGGCGCCTGTGGCGATGATAACGGTGTCAGCAATGATTTCCTCACCAGCATCGTCCCAAGCTTTGTAGGGCGCCTCTGAGAAGTCCACCTTCACAATCTCTCCGTCACGGATATCGGTACCGAAGCGCTCGGCCTGTTGGCGCAGGTCCATCATCATCTGGTTGCCGTCAACACCCTCAGGATAGCCTGGGAAGTTCTCCACCTCGGTGGTCTGGGTCAACTGTCCTCCGGGCTGCAGTCCACAGTACTCCACAGGGCTCAGATTGGCTCTGGAGGCATAGATGGCTGCGGTATAACCCGCAGGTCCGCTACCTATAATTAAACATTTCGTATTCATAATTAGAAATTAGTAATTATGATTAGTATTATTTCAGCAGCTCTTCAATCTGCTTGGCAATGTTCTCAAGCTTCTCAGTAGGCTCAAAACGGGCTACAACGGCACCTTTCTTGTTGATCAGGAACTTGGTGAAGTTCCATTTGATGCCTGGTGTCTCCTTATAGTTGGGATCAGCCTTGCTGAGCATATCGTCAAGGATATGTGCTATGGGGTGCTCCATGTCCCAGCCTGCAAAGTTCTTCTGTTCTGACAGGAACTTAAACAGCGGCTCGGCATCGTCACCAGTAACCTTCACCTTCTTGAAACGGGGGAACTCTGTGCCAAAGTTCACCTTACAGAACTCGTGGATGCTCTCGTCAGTGCCAGGAGCCTGTTGTCCAAACTGGTTGCAGGGGAAGTCCAGAATCTCGAATCCCTGACTATGATACTGCTCATAGAGCTTCTCCAGTTCTTCGTACTGTGGTGTGAATCCGCATTTTGTGGCTGTGTTTACGATGAGTAATACCTCGTTGGCATACTCTTTCATTGATACATCCTTACCTTTTCTGTCTTTGACAGTGAAATCATAAACAGTTCTCATTTTCTTGTTGTATTGGTTAGTTTGATTGTTGTTATTTCGTTTTTACTTGTTTTCGTTTACTTTTTTGTCAGTCCCCAGAGCTTCTTGATGGTCTCAAGATCCTGAGTCTCAACGCTGTTTTCTATATCGTCTGGCAGGTTACAGAAGAAGTCGATACCATCGTTCCTGCCTTCGTGCTTACTCGTTTTCTGTTCCAGTTCGCGAATGCTGATGACGTAGTCTCCCAGCTTGTCATTGGAGTGGTCGCTGCTGAGGTGTTCTACCCAGAAGGCCATTGCCTGATGGGTGCCGTTGCTGCGCTTCAGCAATAGAGCCATATAGAAATAGCGGGGTACGATAAAGCCGCTACGTGTGCGACAGAGAATATAGTCCTCGCGGTCTATAGTGCCGCCCTTGACGACAAACAGCGTATCGTTGCCAGTAATCTTTCTGCCCCAGTCATTGCGTACGAAAGCTTCCATCTTTGACCAGATGCCTGTGTTGAAGCTCTCGCCCTGCGGAAACATGTTGGTCATATAGTAGGTCTGACCATTAGCATCCATCGATGCCACGCGATCTTCCGATGCACAGATATGTCCTCGTTGGAAGTATGAAAAGCCTTTGTCTGGATAACTGCTGCCGCTGAATTCTCCTGTGACACTTGGTTGTTCGTATGCTGGTATGTCGGGGTCTTTCTGGAAGGGATCGCCGCTCCAAGCCCTGCCGTTCCATGTGGCTCCGTCCCATTGGCCTCTGCTCCAGTTCTTCACCTTGTTATCTTTAGTGAAATAGAAGGCTGTCCAGCGCTGAGCCTTCAGGTCGTGGTCCCATTCCAGCGAATACGTAGTGCCGTATTTTGATGTACTATGGGTAATCACCGTACTGTTTCCGCTACTGATGTGCGGAAATTCCAGTCCGGCATAGCGGGCTATGTTCTTGTTCTCGTTGCCCGTAAATGTCGAGGTGCCTCCCTCGTCATCATCGCCACATGCCACGAATGCTATGGAGATAACCAGGAGAGAAAGTACTCTGTTTAGTTTCATCGTTTCTGTGTTATGCCAATGAAGGTGCGTACAAGGCATATGCAACTACCCTGGACGCACCTTCTGTAAGTGTCATTTCCTAGAAATATCTTACTTCTTCGAAGCCTTACCGTAGCGGCTCATGAACTTATCGACGCGACCAGCGGTGTCGACGAGCTTGCTCTTACCAGTGTAGAAGGGGTGAGAGCTGCTAGAGATTTCTACTTTTACCACAGGGTAAGTTTCGCCTTCGAACTCTACAGTGTCATTAGTCTTTGCAGTAGACTTCGTAAGGAACATATCGCCGTTGGACATGTCCTTAAACACGACGGGGCGATAGTTTTCGGGATGAATTCCTTTTTTCATTTCTTTATTGTAACTATTTATAAATAATGTTCATGCGCACGTGTAGTGCCAATCAGGGTGCAAAGGTACGAACTTTTTTTGAATCCTGCAAATATTTGCTCCTTTTTTTTAGAAAAAACGGGCTGCAACCCGAGTATGGGTGCAGCCCGTTTTTATATTTGAATACTTATAGTTTACTTGCGGCGGCTTGCTGATGTCTGAGAATTCAGCTTCACTAGATAGTTCTTCTTGCTTGCAAACTCGGGCGTGTTGCCTTGGTAGTTAACTACTTTTCCGCAGACGATAACCTCGTCGCCCACCTGAATCTGGGTGTTTCCTTCTACCCAAGACTGATTGCCGAAATAAAGGCAACTATAGGCAATAAAATCCTTGCTTCCAGCTGTGCCGTCATCCGAGATATTAAAGGTTGCGGTACCATACTGAGCACTAAATGTGTACTTGATGCTTGAAATCTTGCCCTTCACATAGTAGTCCTCATCAGAAGTTTTGCCTCCTTCCATAGCAGCTACAATGTCGTAAGCCTGGGAAGCTGTAAGCGGATTCTCTAAAGTTCCTGTAGAGCTGCTGGGCGTGTCGCCACCACCCTCACTACCATCTGAATTCAAAGATACAAGGTAGTTACCTTGGTCGAACTCCACAGTGCCTTTGTGGTTCTTAATCTTACCACAAATGGTTACTTTGTCACCTACTTTCAGGTCTGTATCAGATGTGACAGCTACACCATCGAGTAACTTACCACGGAATACATAGAACTTATTACTCTTCTGAGAATCGTCAGAGATGTAGTAGGTAGCATTGCCGTATTGTGTAGAGAGATCAGTGATTTCAGTCACGATACCCTTAGCATAGACTTCGGCTCCATTGTTAAGGAACTCTCCATCAGCGAGGTTGGCTGTCTGTGCCAGCAGTGCTGCTACATTCCAGGGGTCAGCCTGTGTGCCGCTACCCTTAGCATCACCGCTTGGTGTGTCACCACCGCCACCACCAGCAGGATTCTTACCAATCTCGGTGCCATCAAGGATAGCGTAGGTCACAGTCTTCAGGCCAGTGACGCTGAAGTACTTCTCGATGTTACCATAAAGGGTAACCTCCTTCTTATAGTTGCTGGCATTGTCCACGAGATTCAGTGCAGAACGTACAGCGCCTGAGGGCAACTGAACGGGCATACACTTGTTGATGTCGGTCTCATCAGCTGATGCTGCAATCAATATGTTTGATGCGATAGTGGTCTCAGCACTGAATTTTGCGTCGGTGGTTGTCATACCATCAATACTACCTACGATAAAGGCTTTGACATAGACACCAGTAGCAGAACCTGCTGCGATGGCAGCTGTCACATTGTAGGGAGAATCGGCAGTACCCTTGCCTTCGCCCTCGCCGCTGGGAGTATCACCACCCTCAGCCTTCTTGTCGTTGAGCTGCATAATCTTGCTGCCCTGGGCGAACTGCTTGGTGTTGCCCTTGTAGTTGACGAGCTTACCAGAAACGATGACATTGTCGCCAACTTTAATATCGTTAGCATTGGTGAACTTAGCACCACCAAGACCATAACCACGATAAATCTGCAGGGTGTTGTTTTCTGAACCATCGTCAGAGATGGTATAAGTGGCGTTGCCATACTGACCAGTATCAATCTCGCTGATAGCAGCAATCTTACCCTTGACATAACCTACAGGCGACTGCTTGTCGGCCTCAAGGTTGGCATCGATATAGGCCAGCGCCTCGGCTACAGTGAGGGGCTTCTCAGCAGTACCAGGAGCATCGGGCTGTTCACCGCCACCGCCTTCACCTTTCTTATAATATACGAGGTAGTTGCCCTGGTCGAACTCCATAGTGCCCTTGTAGTTCTTGATCTTACCGCAAACGGTGACAGAGTCGCCCACCTGCAGGTCGGTGTCGGCAGCAACGGCAGCACCGTCGAGCAGCTTACCACGATACACGTAGAACTTATTGCTGGCCTTGGCATTGTCTGAGATATAATAGGTGGCGTTGCCATATGTCGTAGAGATGTCAGAGGTCTCTGTGACAATACCTGTGACGTACACCTCGGCGCCATCGTTGAGGAAGTCGCCATCGTTAAGACTGCTACATGCTTCGATAACGGCAGCCACGTTCCAGGGGCTTTCCTGGGTACCTTCTCCCGCAGGTTCTATGACCACCTCGGGCTCTGAGGGTTTGATCTGGTCGTACGGGTTGTTGTACGGCTCGGGCACATCTTCACAGGAAGTGAAGGTGAATGCTGCGATGGCCATTGCCATCATGCTTAAATATATCTTTTTCATAATACTTAATTTTCAATTTTCAATTATCAATTTTCAACTCTTATTTCACTTCCTCCACATCGTCGATGGTGCGGATGATAAGCTCCCACTGGTCTCTGTAGCGCTTGATAACGCCAGTGATGTTTACCTTTCCAGTGGGCAGCTTCTTGGCGGCAAAGTCAGCATAGTTGCTGGTATATATCTGCACACCGCCAGTCTGTCCGTCAGGCTGCTCCTTGAAGTACCATGAGGTAGAGTAGTTAGGATCAGAGTAGGAGGACTCGCCAGCCACGAAGGGGATATTATCGACATACTGCTTGGTGTCGGTGTTGTAGTAGCCTCCCTTCTTGAAGCTTACGTTCTTGATGATACACAGTTTGCCGGCATCCTTGGCGATGTCCCATGTGGTCTTGGTGCTACCATCGGCAAAGAGCTCAGGCTCCACACGGGTGCGATAGCCAGTGAGCTTGAAGTGCTGATTCCACAGCTGACGCGGCATACGGCTCACGCTAGTGTCGCCCGACGAACTGGTGTAGGGCGTTCCGATGGTGGCACTCTTACGATAGTTGCCGATATACAGTCCGTTGAGGTCAACGAGAATCTCGGTGCCTACGGGCAGGTAGCCGAAGATGCCGCCCTGTGCGATGCCGATAAAGATGGCACCTGAGGCATCCTGTACGGATATCTCGTTATACATATTTCCTTCAATATCGTTGGCGGTGACTACAGCCTTGATCTGAATATCTTCTGTAATCAGCTTGTACTGACCTTCGTTGTTGATCTCGTTGCTGTATTTGGTCTTCAGATCATCGATGCTCAATACCTTGGTTTCCTTGATATTGTTGTTGCCATAGAGGGTGTTGTCTGTTGCAGGCTCGTCCCACTTGCTGTTGAAGAAATTGGAGTTGCCGTCAGCGCATCCTGTAAAGATGCCGCATACAAGTGCTAATAATAAATAATGTATCTTTTTCATAACCTTTCTGTTTTTATTTGAATTAGAACTTGTAAGCAATATTCAGCATGCCGTTGATACCGTAAGCGTAGTACTTGAACGGGTTCTTCTGGAACTGATAAGCACGTACGTTGTCGCTGGATGTGTAACTGGAGCGGCTCTGCTCATAACCACCAGTCACGATGTTCTGGTTGTTCAGCACATTAGTGAGCGACAGGTTGATGCTCATAGAACGTCCTCTGGTGAGATACAGGCTCTTGCCGATAGAGAGGTCGAGCATAAAGCCGCCATGACCCTTGGCCTGTTCCACAGCACTCTCAAGCAGGTTGCCATTGCTGTCGTAAACGGGCTCGAAATCCAGACGGTTGCGCTTCTCCAGTGTAGAGGCGTAGCGGTATGAAGGCGAGTAGGAGAGGTAGATGCGGTCGTAGTAGTTACCGTTGATATCGATAAACCAGCCGCCTTGGTGATAACTCAGTATGAAGCTCAGGGCAGTGAGAGGAGTGCCAGCTTCACGCATGTTCTTATTATAACAAATCTCGGGTTTGCCGTCGTTGGCATCGTTGAAGGTACCCTTCGTCGAACTCATATACCAAACCTGAGCGTTGTTGGTGTTGCGAGCTTCGCTGACGGTACCGAGGGCTTTGAAGCTCCATGCCTCGGTGAGCTTGAAGTTCAAGCCCCACTCAATGCCGTAGTACTCTTTCGACATGCCAGTCATCGAGACATACGAGAACGAGTTGATATCGTCGAAATAGAAGTTCTGCCATTCTGTAGCATCCTCTACGATGGCGCCATAGGCCATGATGTTGGCCTTAAGCCAAGAGTTCTGCATCTGGTAGCCAATCTCGGCCGAGTAGTTCTTCTCAGTCTTCAGGTCCACCACGAAGTCATTGTTCATCTCGGGTGATACGAAGGCGGCCTGAGCCTCTGGAGCACGCATGTTGATGCCGAAGCCACCAGTGATGACGTGACCATGACCCAGTGTGACTGCCGCACCTACCTTACCACCACCTTCCAGGAAATGGGCAGTGCCGCTCTTGCCGTAAGAGTTTTCGAGGAACATACCGTTCTTCATCTTACCGTCACGCTGCATCTCTACGCCAGCCACACGTCCACTGACAAAGGCGTGGGTGTTGTTGCCGATGTTGGCAGCATAGGTAGTCCAGAAACCGGCCTTATTCACTAATATGTTGTAGTCGTAGCCAAAACGGTCGCCTTCACCTACCTTGGCGTTGGGGTTGTTGGCGTCGTACTGTACACGGGCATCGTCAATGGCGTAGGTTCCCAGAGCGTAGGTGTTGATGTTATGGAAGCTGTTGGCACCCATCAGATCCTCCATCGTCTGATAGTGCATGCCCTTGTTGGTGGCCAGCTGGAAGCCCAGACTCAGACGCTGGTCTTTGCTCAGGTCCACATTCAGGTTCGATGACAGTGCCAGGTTCAGGTTGTCGTTATGCTTGGCCTGTATGTAATACATAGCGTCGGTGCCCTGTGCGTTGGCATTCTTGTTGGCCAGATACAGCTTGTCGAAGTTGATCTGACGGTCAGCCACATTACCCGACATCAGGTTCTTGGCACGCAGCCAGTCACTGGCTCCTTGCTCAGTACGGTTGGCAGCATCATCCTCAAACCATACGTCGAAATAGCTGCTGGGCAGGTTCTTCCAGTAGTTAGGCTGGGGGTTGTCGCTGTTGTTATAGTTCAGCTTGGTGCTCTTATACATTGAGTAGCGGCCAGTCAGGGTGGTCACCAGCTTCATGTCGTCGTTGATCTTCCAGTCCCACGTCATCAGGGCGGTGGGAGCAAAGTCGTTAACGACGCGTGAGTTGCGGATATGGCCGTTCTGATAGCCCCAATAGGGGTTGTAGTAGCGGTTGTTGGCCAGCCAGTACATCTCGTCGGTGGCAGCACCCTGTCCTGCACGCTCTGTGGGGTTGCCCCATGTCACGAACGACAGGTGATGCTGGTCGTTGATGAACTTCTCCAATCCGAAGAAATAGCTCAGCGAGTTGTAGAACGTACCATCGACGTAGGCCGTCTTGGGACTGGCCCAGCGGTAGGTGACGTTAGCCGACAGCGCCCATCCGTTCTCCATCACACCTGAGTTATAGGTGTACATGCCTCGGAAGGTGTAGTTACGGTTAGCTCCCGAGAGAGTGATACGCTGACCGGTGGCAAATGCCGACGGACGGAAGTTGTAATTGTTCGAGCCAGCCATCGCGCTCATGGCGAAGTTGTTGTCCTCGAATGGCAGCGAGTTCTCCACGCCACGTGTCTGCTGGTTCAGACCGCCAACAAGCGAATAGCGGAACTGTCCCGTCTCCATGTCGTTCATCTGAACACCGTTGATGTAGATGTCATTGTACTTTTGGTTAAAAGCACGGTAGCGGAAACGCATGGGACTGAACAGATACCCCACCTGCGAGGCGTAGGTATTAGAGTTCGAGTTGATGATGGTCACGTTCTGCGACATGTCATCATCCTCGCCCAACTGTGCTTCCGTGAAAGTGAAGGCCTGTTCGTCCTGTATGCCCAGAGAGTCCACCTCTTGGGCCATCAGTGCAGGGGCAACGCATAGGGCCATCACCACGAGTTTCAGTTTCTTGTTCATAGAATTAAAATTAGTTACCATTATTTGCCGCAAAGATACATCAAAAAAATGGAATATCAAAGTAATTATGAAAAAAGTTTTTCATGATTTAAAATATGTAGCAAAAATGCTGGCTGTTATCAGAATTTTTATTATCTTTGCAGCATTATTACTGACTGATTATGAAAAAGACGATTGTTTTACTGGTGGCGATGCTGCTCATAGGGGCAGGTTCCGCCTCGGCTGACGAGAAGAAATTCTCACTCTATGGAGTAGGATTCTACAATCTGGAAAATCTCTTTGATACCTGTCACGACGAAGGGCACAACGATTATGAGTTCCTGCCTGACGGACAGTACAAATGGAGCGGATTGAAGTATAGTCACAAACTGAAGAACATGGCTCGTGTGCTGGCAGAGTTGGGTACCGACAGACTGCCTGGCATTGGCTGTGCCATTATCGGTGTGTCTGAGGTGGAGAACGCCAAGTGCATGGAGGACCTCTGCGCTCAGGAGCCCCTCAAGGCCCGTGGTTATCAGTTTGTGCATGTCGAGGGTCCTGACCGTCGTGGTGTTGACTGCGCCCTGATTTATAATCCCCGTATGTTCAAGATTCGCGATGTGAAGCTGGTGCCCTATGTCTATGTCCTTGAAAAGGATAAGGAACGTGCTACCCGTGGCTTCCTTACCGTGAGCGGCACCCTGGCTGGCGAACATGTGGTGGTCATCGTCAACCACCTGCCTTCGCGTGGTGCAGAGTCGTTCTATCGTGAGGAGGGCGGACGTCAGCTGCGCATTGTTAAAGACTCGCTGGTGAAGGAAGACCCTGAGGCCAAGATTATCATCATGGGTGATATGAACGACGACCCGCAGGACAAGTCGATGGCAGTGTCGCTGGGTGCTAAGCGCAAGATGAAGGATGTGGAGAAGGGTGGCCTGTGGAATCCCTGGTGGGATGTGCTGGCCGACGGCACAGGCACGCTGCAGTATGACGGCAAGTGGAATCTGTTCGACCAGATTATCATGTCGCAGACCCTGCTCGACCAGAAAGGCAAGAAAGACTATAAGACCCTGAAATACTGGAACCATCAGATATTCCGTCGTGACTATCTGTTCCAGAAAGAAGGTCGCTACAAGGGCAACACCCTTCGCACGCATGCTGGCGGTGTGTGGCTTGACGGCTTCAGCGATCACCTGCCCACCGTTATCTATTTAATTAAAGAGGTAAAGAAATGACCATCATCGGAATAGCAGGCGGTACGGGTTCCGGCAAGACCACCGTCGTCAAGAAAATTGCTAAGGCATTGCCGCCCCATTGCGTGGCAGTGGTTCCCATCGACTCGTATTATAACGACACCACGAACATGACGCCCGAAGAGCGCAAAGCCATCAACTTCGACCATCCCGACGCCTTCGACTGGAAGTTGCTTACCGAGCATATCAAGAAGTTGAAGAATGGCGAGGCCATCGAGCAGCCCACCTATTCGTATATAGAAAGCAATCGCCAGAAGGAGACCATCCACGTGGAGCCCAAGCCGGTGATTATCATCGAGGGTATCATGGCACTGCACAGCAAGAAGTTACGCGACATCATGGATCTGAAGATCTTTGTCGATACCGACAGCGACGTGCGCCTCATTAGGAATATCCGTCGTGATGTGGTGGAGCGTGGACGTACCGTAGAGATGGTGCTCGACCGCTATGAGAAGGTGCTGAAACCCATGCACGAGCAGTTTATCGAGCCTACTAAGAAGTTTGCCGACCTGATAGTGCCTTGGGGTGGCGACAACCATACTGGCATCCATATCTTGAAGACCTATATCGAGGGTATCGTTACTGGTGTATGACGAAACTCTATCTGGCTCGTCACGGAGAGACCTTCGACAATGAACGTCAGATCATGCAGGGACAGACCCCTGGTGAACTGAATACCAATGGCATCCGCCAGGCTGAAGAGTTGAGTCTTCAGCTGGCGGATGTGTCGTTTAATGCTGTGGTTGCCAGCGACTTATGGCGATCTGTCCAGACAGCCCGCATCGTGGCTGCGCCACATCATCTTGAGGTAGTCACCACCCCTTTGCTGCGCGAGCGCGACTGGGGTAGTTTTACGGGACGTTTCATCCCCGACCTGAAAGATGTCAAGCCTTGGCCTGACGATATCGAGACGCTACAGCAGATGAAGGATAGGGCAGGGCGGTTCCTCGACTATATCCGTACAACCTATCCTGACCAGACCGTGTTGGCTGTGGGTCATGGCATCATCAACAAAGCCATCCAGGCCGTTTTCTGGGGCAAGGAGATGCACGAGATAGAGAAAATGAAAAATGCCGAGGTGCGAATCCTCGACATTTCTCTATAAAGTATAGTTTAGTATTGTTTTTCTTTCTTATCGGCGTCCGCCACCGCTTCTGGCACCACCACTGCTTCTGCCACCTCCAGCATTGCCTCCGCCACGGCTCATAGAGCTGCCACCGCCACGACTTACGCTACCTCCGCTGCTGCGAGTGCTTCCACCACTGAAGCTGCCACCGCTTCTGCTGCTTACGCTGGAGTTCGAGCTTCTGCTGCTTACGCCAGAATTAACACTTCTGCTGCTGACGCTGGAGTTGCTACTTCTGTTGCTAACGCTGCTTCTGTCGATATTGACACTGCTGTTGTTTCTTTCAATGCTGCGGCCAGCATCCCTTCTCTCAACATTGCGATTGGTGTTCACTCTTTCAATAGAGCGTCCAGAGTTCACAGTACCTTCATTCCTGTTTCTGTCAGAGCCACCGCGGTTCACGTTCCTGTCGGTATTGCGGTCGGTGTTCCTGCCGTTATTGTTACGTACACCACCATTATTGTCGCGGTCAGTGTTTCTGCCGTTGTTGCCGCGCTCAATGTTTCTTCCGTTATTGTCGCGTCCACCACGATCA
>Ga0310786_10003707_pt1 | contig 21958 bp, 12 predicted proteins | sample AusTroGonzalo_MG_FD_203881 | JGI IMG/M metagenome (GOLD analysis project Ga0310786, IMG submission 203881) | Bovine rumen microbial communities from tropical cattle in Woodstock, Queensland, Australia - Gonzalo_03 (v2) (version 2) | ecosystem: Host-associated > Mammals > Digestive system >...
CGACTTTACGGACGATGTCAAGACGGTCGGTACGAATGCATTCAGGGCGTGCAATAGGCTGAGAAGCGTCGTCATTCCCGCTAGCGTCGAGACGCTTGACCCCGGGGCGTTCATGAACTGCTCATCTCTCGGTAAGGTGTACCTTCCGTTGAAATTCAAGGACAATATCGATGCTTCTGTTTTCCAGGGATGTCCGCTCAATGACGAGGACATCGTCTATTACGATGCGGAAGGCCCTGAATTCGTCACCGTCACTTTCATGTCCCAGGGCGAGGTGGTGGATACGCGCCAGTATCTCGCCAACGTGCTCGACTATCTGCCGAGTGTCTCCGCCAGCGGGCTGGCGTTCGTCGGCTGGTACAATGCGCAGGAAGACGGGGAGCCGGCGAGCGACGCGGACATCACGGGCGAGAGCGTCACGCTTTACGCCCGCTGGGTCGAGTCGCCCTTCGTTGACCAGCAGGGGTGGTTGCCGGCGGAGGACGAGGACCTTCACGATGCCTCCGTCTGGCGTAGCGTCGATCTGTCCAAGAGCGGCGAGGCGTTCGCCACGTACGAGGTCGTAGGCCCGGCCAGCGTGAGCTTCCTCTGGAAGCGGTCGGATGATACGAGCGAGGACGACTTTACCGTCGCCATCGATGGCGAGATAGTCGATTACACGTATAATCTGGATTGGCAGAAGAAAACGGTCGACGTAACGGAACCCGGCGTGCATCTCGTCACATGGCGTTATATGCGCAACCAGTGGAGCGGCGATCCCGAGTTCGCCAACGCCTCTGTTGCGGACATCCGGGTCGTTTCCGGAACCGCCAAGACGATTACCTTCGACGCCAATGGCGGAACGCTGGACGAGGGTTGGGACGCGACGCGGAAGGTGGTCACGATCCTCGGCGACCTGCCGATGGGCAGCAGGGACGGCGTTGCGTTTGCCGGCTGGTGGACTGCTGCCGTGGGAGGCGAGCGCGTGACGGCGGCGACGAAGCCCGAAGGCGACGCGACGTACTACGCGCATTGGGTCGAGCTTCCGTTCGCGGTCTCGGGCTCCGGGAAGTTCTGGCTTGCGGAGGACGGTTCGTGGGCGACGCTTCGTTCCGATGACGACAGTTCCGTGACGGCCAGCATTACGCTGACCGGTCCCTGCATGGTCTCGTTCGACTGGAGGCATGCCGCCGACCGTTGGTCCACATCGCTCTTCAGGGTAGATGGCAACACGAAGTACTGGCGTGAAAAGGACGAGGGATGGGAAACCGTGACATGGTCTGCCGACGACACGGAAGAGCATGTGATCGAGTGGGAGTTCTCCGGTGGTTGGAGCTACGACCCCGGCCAGATGTTCCTGAAGAACATCAGCATGGGTACTCCGTGCGAGATCGCGTTTGACCCCGTTGACTACAGTGCGTCGATCTACATGAGCGACGTGGATCGCATAGAAGCGGGGATTTTCTACGTCAAGCGCGGCGAGACGCTTGGCCACCTGCCCATTCCGTACAGTCGTCGCTATCTTGCGTTTGACGGCTGGTACACGGCTGCAGAGGGTGGCGAGAAGGTGACAAGCGAAACGCCAGTGACGGGTCCAGCGACGTATTACGCGCACTGGGTCGAGTCGCCTGTGACGACATGGCATCTTAGGTCTTGGCTCTTTGAGTCCGACGGTTCGCTCGGATCGGACAACAACTGTAACAAGTACAATTCCTCCATCGTCGAGAAGTACCTTGAAGGTCCGGGGACGCTCACGTTCAGATGGCGCATGCAGTCCGATTCCGGTAACGGCTACTTCGAATTCCTCGTCGACAACCCCGACCCGTCAGGTCCGGACCTCATCGTGACGAACAGGCTCACGAAGTCGTCCGGCGAGTGGACGACCGAGCGTTATGTGTTCACCAGCGAAGAAAGTACCGGAATCCGCTGGGCCTACGGAGTGGAGGGTGATCGCGGCGGCATCGAGCGCGGCTGGATCAAGGATGTCAAATGGGTCTCCAACGTCGTAGATACGGTGGAGTGGACGGTTACGTTCGACGCGAACGGCGGCGAGCTGAAGGGCGACGCGGAGAAGGTCGTCACGGACAATTTCCCCGTCGGAAAGACGCCTGTCGCCACGAAGACCGACTATGGCTTCCTCGGCTGGTTCACCGAGCTCGAGGGCGGCGTCGAGGTGACGCGGGAGACGATTGTGACGAGCAATCTCGACCTCTACGCGCACTGGGTCGAACGGCCCGTGCCGGCTGAGGGCCGCACGGTTACGTTCGACGCGAACGGCGGACAGTTCGACGACAGCTCTGCGACCAAAGCCGTGGAAGTCTCGGCGGAGAGTCCGCTGGAGGCGATGCCGACGCCGACCAGGCAGGGCCATCTGTTCGCCGGCTGGGCGAGGGTGCGCAATGGCACCAGGTATTGGAACGGGGACGAGAGCCTCACCGTCGACGGCGTGGAGACCATGACCGTGTACGCCATATGGCTTGTGCCGGGCACATATGCGATTGCCTTCGATCCGGGCGTCAAGGGCGCGCAGTGGTCGATGGGCTACCAATATGTCGGCGCAGGCAAGGTTGCGAAGCTGAACACGTGCGCCTTCAGTCCGCCGGGCGGCAAGCGGTTCGCGGGCTGGCGCAGGGCAGACAACGGCCGCCGCTACGATGACGGCGTCATGGTCTTCGACCTCGCCGCGCCGGGCGATGTGGTCGTAATGGAGGCGGTCTGGGACAACGCGACGGAGTGAAGCCTGTAAAATCGTAAAAGCATTTTCATGGTTGATTCCATAAACAATTTTTTGGTATAATTCAAGTCAAACGGAGGAAAGTAAAATGAACAAACTGATGAAGGCCCTCGTACTCGTGTCTGCTATGGTAAGCGCCGTTGGTGCACTTGCCTACAATGGTGGATACGAAAACAGCCTTGACTATCGTACTGTCGATGGCGGCTTCGGCAACTACGAGCTGACCTCTACGGGCCCGCTGTCGGGCGCTGTCGGCAAATATGCGTTCGCGCAGTGCAAGAAGCTGTCATCGGTCGACCTCTCGAACGTCACGTCGATTGACGACGCGGCCTTCGCCTACTCGGCGCTCGAGTCCGTCACCATCCCGGCGTCCGTCTCCTCCATGGGCTACATCGCCTTCGGCGGCTGCGCGAGCCTTACGACCGTAAAGCTTGAGGGATACGGTTTCTACAATGCGTCGTTGGATGCGAACAAGGAACCGTTCTGCGAGTGCCCTAATCTGACGACGGTGATTGTTCCAGGCGGAGTTCCTTCATGGGACGTCAAGACTGTCTTCCCGTCGGTGGCAAGCGTTCTTTGCCCCGTTGAAAACGTTTCCGAATGGACTGCGGCATATGGCGGCCAGGTGTCTGTCGAAGTTGATACCAGCTCCTATTCCGTGTTCTACGACCTGGACGGCGGCTCGGCTGCCGAATACATGCCTTCGAGGGTTAGTGCAGATCAATGGTGGGGTCTTTACGCTCCAACCAAGCCCGGTTACCAGTTTGCCGGATGGAAAGTCGTGTCCGGCCTTGACGCCGGCAGCGCGCTGTATCTTGACGAATCCGGCGTGCAGACGAAGATTTCGTCGGAGGGCCAGCTTGTCGTCTCCGGAGGCAGCTGGTGTTCGTTCTACGGGCTTTCCTCTTCGGGCTACGTCTCGCTTCGCGCGGTATGGAAGCAGTCCTGGGAGCATGCGGTCGTATGGGATCTCAATGGCGGATATGCCACGAGGGGCTTGCCCGACACGGCCAGCTACGGCGCTTGGTTCGGCACGTATGCGCCGGCAAGGGACGGGTACGTGTTTGCGGGTTGGCAGGTCGTTCGCGGTCTGAACCCAGCATCGGCATACTATCAGGACGAAAACTACAACACGGTCAACATCGATTCCGAAACTGCCATCTTCGGCGGCACGACGGATTGGTGCTCGATGTACGGCCTTACTTCAGACGGTTACGTGGTCCTGCGCGCCGTCTGGAGGTCTCCATGGGAGTATTCCGTCCGCTGGAACTACGATGGCGGTTCCGCCGGGGGGGTGATGCCGGCGATTGTCACTTGCGGCACATGGTTCTCTGTTCCCGCCCCAGTGAAGTCCGGCTACGTGTTTGCTGGTTGGCAGGTGGTCAGTGGCCTTGACGCCGGCAATGCATATACGAAGGACGAGTACGACAACGTCGTTGCAATCACTAGCGAATCCCAGTATGTCGGGGCCAATGCAGGAACGGCCCAGTTCTACGGCCTGACTTCCAGTGGCTCGGTTACGCTCAAGGCCAAGTGGCGCGGGGTATGGGACTACACCTTGACGTGGGACTTGAACGGAGGCGTGTCGAATGGCTATATGCCCGAAATGGCCACCTGCGGAGAATGGTTCGGAGTGTATGCTCCGACGCGTCCCGGCTATCGTTTCGGCGGCTGGAGAGTCGTGAAGGGCCTTGACACGTCAACCGCGATTGCCTCTGTCAGGGACGGCGAGTTCTTCTATGTCGGGTCGTCGTCGAAGATATTCGGCGGCAATGGGGCGTGGTCGTCGTTCTACAGCCTTACGCTTGCAGGAGCGGTTACAATACAGGCGGTCTGGATAGGCGAATGGGAATACGTGATAGACTGGGATCTTGACGGAGGAACCGCAAGCCCCTCCACGCCTGACATCCAGACAATCGAGTGCGGTCAGTGGTTTGGCGCCGGCAAGCCCACAAAGCCAGGCTATGAATTTGCCGGCTGGAAGGTGGTGGAGGGCCTTGAGAAGGGCACGGCCATTGCATCTGTCCAGGATGGCGTGTTCTTCTATGTGGAATCCGAAGACCAGTTCATCGGAAGCAATGCAGATTGGACTTCGTTCTACAGCCTGTCCCTGTCGGGCTATGTGCGCATAAAGGCCATCTGGCGCGACAAGTGGGACTACTTCGTGAAGTGGGATCTGGACGGAGGCGCCGTATATGGCATTGACCTTCCCTCGATGGCCACTTGCGGAACGTGGTTTGGCACTTTTGCGCCCGTCAAGGACGGCTATGAATTCGCCGGGTGGACGGCATCGAACGGTCTGGATACGTCCGCAGCCATAGCCTCCGTCCAGGATGGCGTGTTCTTCTACGTCTCCTCCGACAGCCAGATGTTTGGCGCCGGGGCGAATTGGACGTCGTTCTACAGCATGTCCACAACGGGATTCGTCACGCTGACGGCACACTGGACGCCGAAGGCGGCTGCGGCGCCGATGTCGATGGCCGGGCTTGCCAATGATCCGCAGCCGGTCGTTTCGGACGGAACAGGCACGGCATTTGCCCCAGGATACTACACGGGCTTGCTTGGCGACGGCGTGTTCTCGCTGTTCGTGAACGAGTCGCTTGGCGGATACATGTTGGCCAATACGGGAGACGGGACGTTTGCGACCGAGGTGACGGTAGAGCTGTCGGGGGATTCCCTGGTCGTCACGACGGAGGACTGTGAAGTCTATGTTGTACGACCCGAAGGGGACTCTCTGAGGGCATTTGCACTCGGTTTGTGATAAAGAAGCTGCTATGCTTGTTTGACGTAGTTCATTTGCCAAGGCTTCTGCTGCGACATCGCGGCCTGCTTTGGCAAATGACTTGCCGAAACCTCGAAGCACGGTATAGAGGATCCGTCCTTGGACTAGTCTGGAGTTTTGCGCATCCGCTTTTGATGCTCTGTGTCTACACGTTTGTGTTCAGCACAGTGTTCAAGGCGAGATGGGGCGAGGCTGTTGTCGAAGGGGACGGATCCTTCGCCGTGGTGATGTTTTGCGGCCTTTTTCTCCACAACTTGCTTTCCGAATCGGTTCTGTCCGGATGTGTATGCATAGCTGGCAGCCCGAACCTGGTAAAGAAGGTGATTTTCCCGCTTGAGGTGTTGCCGACGGCCCAGGTGCTGTCTGTATTCGTCCTCGGCGTTCCATGGATACTGCTTTTGTTCCTTGGGGCATGGTTGGTACTTGGACATATTGGATGGACGATGCTGTTGCTGCCGCTTGTGCTGCTCCCTTTTCTTCTATTGGCGCTTGGCTTGGCGTTTTTCGTCTCGTCCCTGGGCGTATACGTCAGCGACATGAAGTACGCAGCCGGGGTATTCATGCAGATTCTCATGTTTGCTACGCCGATATTCTATCCAATGTCCATAGTGCCTGAAAGATTTCGCTGGATGTTGAGCTGGAATCCGCTTACACTGTTTGTCGAGCAGGCCAGAAACGTGTTTCTGTACGGCAGGTGCCCCGATTGGCGGCTTCTCGGCCTGGCGGCAGTCGTGGCGCTCATGGTGTTTCAGCTTGGCAGCTTCTTCTTTGTGCGCACGAAAAGGGGTTTCGCAGATGTCCTCTGACGATATCGTGCTTTCCGTGAAGGGCATTTCGAAGTGCTTCGAGATGTACGACAAGCCCATATGGCGGCTATGCCAGACGCTTATGGCGGGAAAGAAGAAGTTCTACAGGGAGTTCTGGGCTCTCAAAGACGTCTCCTTCGACGTGCATCGAGGCGAATGCGTAGGGGTGATCGGCAGAAACGGAGCCGGGAAGTCCACATTGCTGCAGATCGTCACGGGAACGCTCGCCCCTACTGCCGGAACGGTTGACTGCCGTGGTCGCGTCGCCGCGTTGCTCGAGCTTGGTAGCGGCTTCAACCCGGAATTCACAGGGCGCGAAAACGTATATCTAAATGCCACGATCCTCGGCCTTTCGCAGAGGGAGATAGACGCAAAATACAAGGAAATAGTCGAGTACGCGGACATTGGGGATTTCGTCGACCAGCCGGTCAAGACATATTCGTCGGGGATGATGGTGCGTCTTGCCTTTGCCGTTCAGATCATGGTTGACCCAGACGTCCTGATAGTGGACGAGGCGCTTTCGGTGGGCGATCTCGCCTTTCAGAACAAATGCATGGCAAGCATAGGGCGGCTGCAGCGTCGCGGCACCACGATTTTCTTCGTCTCGCACGACATATCGACGGTCCAGCGCATCTGCTCGAGGGTCATGTGGCTCAAGGACGGGCGCGTCGAGATGATTGGCGATCCCGTCCAGGTGTGTACCGAGTATGTCACCCACGCAACGGAGGCAAAGGCGGCTCCGCCGCAGTTGATGCCTTCCTCCGACGGGAGCGGCATCGTACAGGAAAAGTCGGATTTTGCCTTGTACACCGATCTTCGGCTTGACAAGCGCAATATCGCGCCAAAGGAATCCCTGACTCTGCACTACGAGTTCAAGGCCTTGAAGCGCATGCAGGACTACTGCTTTGGCCTCAGCATCTACAATCACGACAAGGTTTGGCTGGTAGGGCAGTGCAGCCATGAAGACGGCGTGTCGTTCGCCGGGCTGGCCCCAGGCGAGACGGCGTGCGGGGACATACGGTTCGACCAGGTGTGGCTGGCGCCCGGCGACTACTATCTGTACCTTGGCGTCCATTCCAGGGATCTGAAGGAGTACTATCTCCTGAATTCCACGCCGCTGCAGTTCAGGATTCGCAGCGCCCTGCAGACCTGGGGCATGACGTCGATGCCGATTCGCTGGAGGGGGGTTTGACTGGAGGGCCGGCAGAATGCCCATGTTGCGGGGCTGAGCCTGAAAGCGTAGGCTTTCTTTGCGAGGCCGGGCGTCCAATCAGGTATCGCCAGTACGAGTGCAGGTCGTGCGGGTTCCAGTTCACGCATCCACTGCCGTCTCCCGGTGAAATAGACGCCTACTATTCGTCCGAGTCCTATTACAGGGACGACGGCGAGTCCGTGTCGGGCGACTACCGCGACTACGACTCGCAGATCGTCTACACCGTAGACTTCTGCCGCGACTGGCTGAAGAAGATTGGCTGCCGCGATGGGGCGCGCCTTCTGGACGTCGGCTGTGCGCTCGGGCGCTACATGCAAATGGCCAGCGCGGACCTCGGCTTCTCATGCGAGGGAGTTGAGATCTCGGATTTTGCCCGCGATTTTGTCGCCAAGAACAATCCGGGAAGGTTTCGGCTATACAAGACCGTTGCGGAAATGCCGGTGCAGGAACGTCCGTTTGACGTCATACTCATGTTCGACGTAATCGAGCACGTGAACTCTCCCTGGGAGCTGCTTTGGCCGCTATTTCAGCGCGGATGCGTCGGGCAGGAGACTAAGCTACTCGTTACAACGCCGAACGCGGCATCGTGCAGCGCCGAGGAGGATCCCGCCAGCTGGCGGTACCGGTATCCCCCGGCGCACCTCAGCTTCTGCCCGCCACGGACATTCGCCTATGTCGCCAAGAAGCTGATGTTCGCCAAATGCGACGTAAACGGACATTCCGTTCTCGAGGGGAATTTCGACTATCGGGCGGCCATAGCGGACTCATACAGGTTTTTCGACGGCCTCTGCTGCGAGTTTTCCGGTTCGCGGCTGGGCCGTGTCGCAACTGGCCGCAGCGAGAGCTGGGAGGCGTTTTCGCGGTCGGTTGAATATGCGAACACGGCCAATGAATTCAATGCGACGCTTTCATTGCCGATACATAATGCCAACAACGACTTTTTCCTGATAGAAAATATCTCAAAGCGCCTTGCCGTGACCGAGGAGCAGCTGCGCGAAGCGAAGCGGGAGGCTTCCTCGTGCGCTGCGGAACTGGCGGAGGCAAGGGAGCGCCGGGTAAAGCTTGAAGCGGATTTCAAGTCGCGGATGGAGATAAGGGATTTCGCAATCAGGTCGATAAACGGCGAGTTGGTCAGCTGCAAAGGCGAAGACTCTCGCCTTCGGGAGCGCTGCGGCAGCCTTGAAGGCGAGAAGGCCATGCTTGCGGCGGAGGTGGATTCCGCTCGCAAGGAACTGGCTTCTGCCATGGAAGTCCGTGCAAACCTTGAGAGGGACCTTGCCGCCAAGGACGGGCGCATTTCCGACCTGGAGAAATACGGGGTCCACTACGAAACGCTGTACAAGAACCTGCTTGCCGAGTTCGGACGGCGAACAGATGAGCTGGGTTCCTTGAGAATCGCATACGCGGTGGCAGTGGCAAATTCGCGTCGGATGGCGGCCATGTGCGACGACCTTCGTGGCCGTTGCGACATGCTGTCCTGTTCCGTTTTGCGGCGAGCTCTCGAAAGGATGCGTCGCACGCCAGGGGCAATGGCCGGTTTTGCGCATCGCAAATGGGCGAAGTTCGTTGGCAAGGCGCATCGCATAGGCTTTGTCGGCGCAGCGCGACTGGCGGCAGTGAAAGTGCTTGGGAGGGTGCTTGGACATGGACAGTAGCGACAGGAAGATATCGATTGTCGTCTGCGTCTACAACGCGGAAAAGAGCATTGCCGAGTGCATGGACTCTGTCTTTGCGCAGACGTACGGCGACTGGGAGCTGGTATGCGTCGACGACGGCTCTTCGGACGGTTCCGTTGCCATAATGGAGAGCTATGCCGCGAAAGACGCGCGAGTGAGGTGCTTCCCTCGCGGCAGGAACTATGGGCTGCTTAGCGCGCGCAAGTTCGGGGTGCGGCAGGCGACAGGCGACTTCATAATGTTTCTCGATAATGACGACATGCTTGCCCCCGAAGCCTGCCAGGTCCTGCTTGACGAGCAGGAGCGGACGGGGGCGGACATTGTACAGTTCAACCCGGACTTTCTCTTTTCCGAATCTGTAGGATGCGAACAGCAGAGGAAGACGAGGCAGTTTTTCTCCGTGCGGCAAACCGGGGTCGTGGATGGCGCAAAGCAGATACTTGATTTGTGTTTCTGCGAGCATGTCTATACATGGAATGTATGGAACAAGTTTTACAGGGCGTCCATAATAAAGGCCGCGTACGACGAAATAGTGGACGAGTACATGATTATGCCGGAAGACGCATACGCGTTCTTCCAAATAGCCGCCCGGTCCAGAAGGTTGCGCATAATCGACCGCCAGCTGTACCTGTACCGTGTTGGATGCGGCGTGTCGACCGGCGGGGTTTCGGGCTTCCGGATATTAAAGGAAATCGAGACCATATGCCATTCAATCGACGTCCTGAGGCGGTTTTCGGGAGACAGGCCGGAATTGCGAGACGCATTGGCCGCTTACGAGAAGTTCATGCGCCGCCATGTTTTCCACGATCTTGTCGCGATAGGCGATCCCGGACTGTGGAACAAGTCGATATCGGACATCGTAGCCGTTTTCCCCCTGGAGGAAATCGGGCGGATGGTTCTTGCCGCAGACGCCTCGCTGCGGGGGAAGGACTCTGTGTCGGAGCTGCTGATTCGCGCCCTTTGCGCCAGCCGCCCAAGGCGATGCGACGGCAGGAAGGTCGGCGTAATATGCGATGCCGGAACCAGGGCCGCATTCCCGGCGGGCGGCGACTTGGTTTTCCTCGACAAGCTTCCATTTGACGACGAGGACAGGGAGCGCGCGCTGCGCGACGTCGTAGGGCGCGAAGGCATTGACATTGTCGTAATGCCATGGCGCGGGAATCTGATTTCCGACGTGGACTTCCTGATCGCCAGGTTTGTGCTGGGGCGCAAGGTGGTCCTGTCGTTGCTTCAATGCGGCGCCGGCTGCAGGGATTCCATGTGCCTGTTGGAAGACATTGCCCTTGTGGATGCCGTAATCGGCGGCAACGGCGATGCCGATTGGCGGGCTGAGGCGCGAAGCGCCGAGAACGACGGCCCCATGGCAAGGGTTTCCGCCCTTATGCGCAGACGGGAGGAGCTTGCCTCCAGGCTGACCATGCGTTATTATGACATGCTTGCCGACGATGCGGATGAGCGACGGCTGCAGGTGTCCGAGATCGCACGGCTGCATGCGGCGACATCCTCGATCCCTGGCCTGATGCGGCTTCGCGAGAGATACGGCGCCGATATCGACAAGTACAGGAAAGCCCTTGTCGGGTCGTCGGCGTACTTCGACAGGGCGTGGTATTGTCGTATCTATCCAGACGTGGCAATGGCCGGGATTGATCCTGTAGAGCATTATGTATTCCATGGATGGAAGGAAGGGCGGAATCCGTCGTCCCATTTCGACACCTGGTATTACCTTGACCAAAATCCATGGCTGAAAGATGTGGACTTGTGCCCGCTTGTCCATTTCCTTGAAAGCGGGATTTCGGAAGGTGCAGCTTCTCGATGCCCTGCAAACGCTGTTCCTGTCGAGGATTATCGTCTTTTTGCGGAATCGCCGCTTTTTGACGAGGCTTACTATTCATCCCAGGTTCCTGGCGGAGTGTGCGTTGGCGATCCGGTGGTGCATTATTGTACTTATGGTTGGCGACATGGCCTTGTGCCGTCGGTGAAATTCAATGATGCGGCATATTGCCATTGCAACCCGGATTTAAAGCTCGGCATCATGAATCTGCTGCTGCATTATCTCAGGCATGGGCGTAACGAGGGGCGGCGTATATTTCCATTCGGCTATGAATTGATTAGGGACAGCGGGTATTTCGACGCCGACCGCTATCGCCGGGAGCACATGGACGAGCTTGGCGGAATGGATCCGCTTCTCCATTATTGCATCTATGGCTGGAGGTGTGGATACGCTCCTTCCGCCAAGTTTTCGGAATCGAAATACGCCACGTTCTACGTGGACTTGAAGGGCTTTGGCTATCCGTTGCTTTACCATTACCTCAAATGGGGCCGTGTCGAGGGTCGACATCCGTTTCCCGAGTCCGATTGCGTCAGGTGGCATTGGCCGGACGACTTCGACCGCGACGGTTTCATGCGCCGCAGGGGGAAGACTCTTGTGGTAACGCACCAGCTGGACTTCACGGGGGTGCCGGTTTTGTCGCGGAAGATTGCGGAGCTGTTTGCCGGCGAGGCGGCGCTGGTGAGCCCTTGCGACGGGCCGCTTGTCGACAGCTGCCTAAAGGCAGGTGTCCCGGTCGTCGTGGATTCGTCGTTCTTCGTCGATTCTGGCCGTTGCCGCGAATACAGCTCTCAGGGCTTCGGTTTCTGCATATTCAATACAATAGGCGTGGTGCGCGCGTTCCTTATGACGGACAAGGTCATCCCGTCCTTGCTCTGGGTACATGACAATGTTGACCGCGACTTCCTTTCCCAGGACGTCCAGCGTTCCATTTGCGGCAAGCGCAACGTATATGCCACGTCCGACGTTACGCGTCGTCACGTCAAGACCTATGCGCCGCGCTCCGGATATCTTCCATATCCCGTGCTGGACGTCGGGGGCGGCACCAAGTCTCGGCCGCATGAAAGGATGCGATTCGGCATTTTGGCGAGAATCGAGCCAAGAAAGGGGCAGGACGTCGCGATCGAGGCTTTTCGGCTGCTGCCTGCCGCGGTTCGCGACGGCTGCGAACTTGTTGTCGTCGGCTCCGTGGCGTCAGAGGAGTTCTTCGCGGAGATAAAGTCGGCGGCAAGCGGAATGGGCGTCGTGTTCCGCGACGCAATCGTGGATCAGGACGCCTACCACAGGTCGTTCGACGACATTGACTTCCTGGTATGCCCGTCCCGGACGGATCCCATGCCGCTTGTGGTCATGGATGCGATGATGCACGGATGCCCGATCATCGTTTCCGACCAGGTAGGCCAGCACGAGTTCGTAGAAGAAGGCGTCAACGGATACGTGTTTCCCTGCGAAGACGCTCGCAGGCTTTCGGATGCAATTGCGAAGGCGGTCGGCAGGAGGCCTGATTTCGCCTCGATGTCAAGAGCCGTGCGCAAGACCTTCGAGGAGAACTTCGAGTGTTCGAAGGCGCGGCAGGCGATTGTCGCCGCCGTCGAAAAGGCAAAGAGAGACTTCAAGGAGGCTGCGACATGAAGATACTGGTCACCGGCGGCAGTGGATTCCTCGGAAGGAACCTGATCGAAAGGCTTGCTGCGGACGGGCACGAGATTTCGTGCCTTGACCGCTTCGAGGCGCCGTTCCTCGCGGACTTCGGAGTCAGGATGTTCAAGGGCGACATCTACGAGCGCGTCCTGGTGGAGGAAGCCGTGTCCGGACAGGACGTCATCATACACATGGCCTGCACTGTCATACCGAAGACATCGAACGACGATCCTTATTTCGACGTCATGAGCAACGTCGGCGGCGCCATCAGGCTTCTTGACGCCTCGGTAGCCAACAAGGTCAGGAAGTTCGTGTTCATTTCGTCCGGCGGCACGGTGTACGGGTCTTCCGTCAAGACCCCGATCGTGGAGGACTCTCCGAACAACCCAGACTGTTCATACGGCATAACCAAGCTTGCGATAGAGAAGTACCTGCGTCTGTATCGCAAGGTAAAGGGGCTGAGCACCTGTTCGCTGAGGCTTGCCAATCCGTATGGCGAACACCAGCGCTACCGCTCCACGCAGGGGGTCGTCCCTGTGTTCTGCTACAAGGCGATCATGGGCGAGCCCGTCGAGATTTGGGGCGACGGGAACGTGCGTCGGGACTTCGTCTACATCGGCGACGTCGTGGAGGCGATAGTGAAGTCGGTGTCGACAGTCGAGGCGGAGGGCGAGATCAACATAGGCGGCGGGTGTGCCACGTCTCTTAATCATTTACTTGATGCGATAGGGCGTAGCCTTGGATGTTCGGTAGATCGCTGCTACCTGCCGTCGCGTATCTTTGACGTGCCTGTGAACTACCTCGATATTGGCAAGGCGAAACGCCTTTTGGGCTGGACGCCGCAGACCGGCATCGACGAGGGGCTTCGCAGAACGATCGCCTGGATCAGGTCGGACCTCTCCGCAAAATGAACTGCGACAGGCTGCGAGAGGTGGTTGCTTCGAGTCGTGCTCTTTCGCGCTTGGCCGCGCTCCGCTTTGCCGTTTTCCGCGCGTTCCCGTGCCTGTATGACTTCTGGTGCGTCCACGTATCTCCGTTTTTCCATCCCGTCACTACGGTCGGTGCGCCGCCTTTGTGCCATGAGACGAAGGCGGTCGCCCGCAGCTGCGGCGGAGACGTCGCCAGAGTGCTCGTCTTTTCGACAAACGACTACGGGTGGGGCGGCTCCGAGGTGGCGCTGCTGAGGCTTGCCGACCTTCTTGCACGCGACCGACGCCTTGAGGTGTCGTTGTGCATGTCGGATATGAGGCCAAGGGCGGCGCTGCTCGAGAAGACGCTTGCCGAAGGGCGGTTCTCGTTTTACGGAAGGGACGTTAGGATATACCACTGGCGTTCAAGGTACCGCCGGTTGCTGGAGCGTCTGCGTCCAGACTTCGTGCTCATGGGGCATGGCTCGCTGCATGAAGGGCGCAAGCTTATGCAGTGGTGCATTTCACTTGGCATCCCCTTCGCCAACATCCTTCCGCTGTTCGGCGAACACGAGATATCCAGACTTGGAGAAAAATTCTACCGCAGGCGAATTGCGCCGCTGCTTGCCCGTTCGCAGTGCATTTTCTCCGACAACGCTTTGACTGCTGACGCCCTGAGGCGCATTGCCGGAGGTGCGATGCCCTGGTTCGTGCTCCTGCCGAATCCCCCAGACGTAAATCGAGAACAGCCGCTTGACTGGCCGGACGAGGGCGGCGGACTCAGGCTTATGATGATGGCGCGCCTGACGCCGTGGCACAAGGGCCTGGACCTGCTTGTGGACGTGCTTTCGAAGGAGAAGTGGCGTCATAGAGACCTGACGGTCGATATCTACGGAGAGGGCGAATATCGGCCTGCGCTGGAGCGCGCGCGCGACAGGAGCGGCGCCAAGATATCGCTAAAGGGGATCGTAGAGGACTATGCCGGCGAGATCCACGCCCATCATGGTGGAATGTTCACATCGCGCATGGAGGGTCTGCCCCTAACGCTCGTCAGCTACATGCTTTGCAACAGGATGGTGGTGTCGACGGCTGTTGGCGGAATACCCGAATACGTTGTCGACGGGGTTTCTGGCTATCTTGCGGAAGAGCCGACGGCCGAATCGATAGACCGGGCACTGGAAAGGGCGTGGAACGACAGGGCGCACTGGCGAGAACGCGGCGAAGAGGCCGGTAGGATCGTCAGGGGAAAGATTCCTGAACGCATCGAGTTCCCGGTCGTAGACCTGATTCTGCGGACGGCGCGCAGGGGCGCTGGCAGCCGTCGAGTCAAGTTCGCATACCTTGTAGACAGACCCGATGTCGGCGGGGGCTACGAATATGTTCTCCGCAGGACATTGCGCGACGAGGCGGAAGGGCGGGCGTGGCGCATATTCTCCTCCTCCGCAGGAGAGTGCACTGCGTCCGCGATAGACGCCTGGGGGGCGGATGAAATCGTCGTCAACCATCTTAAGGCGCTGGTCCAGCTGTTGCTGCTGCATTCCGGCAGGCCGAAAGGGCGCATTACGTTTGTCGTCCACGGCCTGCACCTTCGAAAGTACGAATGCAGGATGCGGGAAGGCGGGCTTTCGGGAATCCTTGCCATTGTGCCTTATGCCATGCGGCGGACGCTCGAATGGTGGCTGTACCGCAAATGCGACCGGATAGTCGTGGAAATCGAAGGCGACAGGGAGGCCGTTCATCGCCTGTATGGATCGCGCCTGCACGTCGACGTCGAGGCGAACTCGCTTGACGGGTGGACGCACCACCCCGCGGAATCGCTCCCGGACGGCCTCGGGGGGCCGTTCCAATACCTGTGCATCGGGCGGTTCAACTACCAGAAGGGCCAGGACAGGTGGATCCGCGCAATCCGCGGGAAGACGCTGTTCGTCGGCGACGGCGAGATGCTGGCGGAGTGCAAGGCGCTTGCACGGCGGCAGGGCGTTGCGCAGCAGTGCGTGTTCGCCGGCACGATTCCCGACGCCGACCGCTATCTGACGTGCGTACCGATAGTCGTGTCGCCGTCGCGCTGGGAGGGGATGCCGTACTTGATGATGAAGGCGCGAGCCCTGGGCTGCAGGATACTGGCGACGGACTGCCCGGGCAACCGCGACGTACTGGCAGGGTACGACAAGTGGGAAAAACTCGTTTTCTGACGGTCAATGGAGTCGAGACATGCGTAATTGTTGTAGCCGTCAAACAGTTGATGCCGCAGCGGGATGCACACAGGTGGACGCTCTTACGGGGTTGCGCTTTTTGGCCATCGTCTTTGTCGTCGTGCATCATTCCGGCCTGTTTTTCCCATTCGTCGAGGAGGCTGGCGATTTTTATGGCAGGCAGGCTACGTCGCTTTTCTTCGTGTTGAGCGGTTTTGGGCTTTGGTGTGGATACGGGCAATGGTTTGCCGATGGGAAGCGAGTCTGTGGGTTCTACGTAAAGAGGGTGGTTTTGCTGTATCCGCTATATGCCATTTCCCTTTTGCTTGCTTTTGCCTGGAATTATTTTACGGGTGTTCATGTCGATTTAGACGTTTTTCTGTCGAACGCCCTGTTGCTGCAAAGCTGGATTCCCTTCAGATCGCATTATTTTGCCTTGACTTTTGCAGGCTGGTTCCTGTCGACGCTAATGTCGCTTTACATCGCATTCCCGTTCATATGCAGGTACAGGCTGGCTAGTTTTGGCATCGCCATCGTCTCCGCTTTCTGGGGTCCTGAGATCATGACGTCGCTGTATGCACATATAAATGTTGTTGCGGATGTGAACAATGTGGCTTACATAAATCCATTCTGCCGTCTGCCGGATTTTTGCCTTGGAATCCTCATTGGCGGGATGTTCAAGGCCGGTTGCTGGCGAACAGGCAGGGCCGTGTCTTTTTCCGGCGCGGCGGTACTCGATGTCGCAGCCATTGCGCTTTTGGCCGGATATACGAAAGTCACGGCATTTCAAGGCTTGGGCATCGACAGAACGCTTTTTCTGATTCCGATTTTTGCATTGCTCTTGGATTTGACCGCCAACGATGGTCCGCTGCGCAGGCTGCTCTCGCTCAGGCTATTTGTCTTTCTTGGCAGAAATGCGTTTTCGATCTACTTGTTGCATCTGCCAGTCAGGTGGTTCTTCTTCGACTATGGACTGGTGCCTGTAAAGGGAACACCTGGGTTTGCCATATATTTCGTCATTACGCTTGTTGTGGCCGTTATGGTGCAGCATTTTGTCGTCTCGCCGCTTGTCGAAGTGCTGAAAGCCAGGGTTGTTCCACGAGTCGAGCGTCTTTTCGGCCGTATTTCGCTTCGCAAAAACAACGGACTTCTTCTCGCCGCCGTGATGACGCTTGCGGCAATTCCGTTGTGGTGGTACTATTCTCGTGTGAACGCCATAGAAGGATCGGTTGTTTCCAATCCACAAGTAGAGTGCGACTCCGCAATCGCCGGTCAGTTTGTGGAATATGATGGCGGTGTGTTCAGCATCCATCCAGGCGAGATCCCGACCGTCGTCACGTTTGACGTCGTCGGGAATCCATCGGAAATCTCCTTTGATGCGAACATCCCGGACAAACGGGGCGACGTGATCGTCTGCGTGCGTGTTGACGGGGTTGCTGCCCATGCCGTCGGCATGTCGCGTGGCTGCCATAGAAAACTGACGGTAGGTACTGTTGGCGCGAGGAACATTGCAATCGAAGTCGACAAGAACGGAGAGCTTGCGTACGATACCGTAGTCTTGCGCAACTTCCGAGGTCTGGCGACTCCCAAATGGAGAAATCGGAGATGACAAAAGTCATGGCATATGCTAAAACCGCCTTGTCGTCCGTCGTGTGCGGACTGCGAAGGGGCTTGTCGCGGAAACCGCGCCTTTGCGATGTAATCGCGAGTATTGCCCTTTGATGCTGGTTACGGTGATGCATAAGCGCAGGGGATTTGCTATAATACGCAACATGGAGATGTGGGACAGATACTCTGCGCCGTAGAGGAGAAGATTTTATGAAGGTTTTAGAATCTGCAATCGAGGGCGTAAAGATTTTCGAGCCGGATGTGTTCGGTGACAGCCGAGGTTGGTTTGTCGAGCAGTACAATGCCGAGCGCTACAGGGCGGCCGGCATTGACGCGGAGTTCGTCCAGGACAACGAGAGCCTTTCGTCCAAGGGAGTCCTCCGCGGGCTCCACTGGCAGGCCGCGCCCCACACCCAGGCGAAGCTCGTGCGGGTAATCCGGGGGGCGGTATGGGACGTTGCAGTCGACATCCGCAAGGGGGCGCCGACGTTTGGCAGGCATGTCAGCGGCGTGCTGACCGGCGAGAACAAGAAGCAGTTCTTCATCCCCCGCGGCTTTGCGCACGGCTTCATCGTGCTGGAGGACAACACCCTCTTCAGCTACAAATGCGACAACCTCTACTGTCCGCAGGCCGACAGGGGGCTGTTGTTCAACGATCCTGCGCTTGGGATTGAATGGCCAGAGGTCGACGTGGAGCTCAAGCTCTCCGAAAAGGACCAGAAACACCCGCCGCTTGCGGAGATAGAGCCGTGGCAGCCGGTCTAGGGAGGTATGACAATGGCGCGTAAGGGAATAATTCTTGCCGGAGGGGCGGGCACTCGCCTGCACCCGTTGACGCGTGTCGTCTCGAAGCAGCTTTTGCCCGTATACGACAAGCCAATGATATTCTACCCGCTGTCGACGCTGATGCTTGCAGGCATCCGCGAAGTGCTGATAATCTCCACGCCGACCGATTTGCCGAACTTCGAGCGGTTGCTCGGCGACGGCTCGGACCTTGGCATGAAGTTCAGCTACAAGATCCAGGAGACTCCTAACGGGCTTGCCCAGGCATTCGTGCTCGGCGCCGAGTTCCTTGGCGACGACGACGCGTGCCTCGTGCTGGGCGACAACATCTTCTACGGTGCCGATCTGCCGCGCCTGCTGAGGGCCGCAGCCGACAAGCGGGAGCCTACGGTGTTCGGCTATCGCGTGAGCGACCCGGAGCGGTACGGCGTCGTCGAGTTCGACAAGGATGGACGGGCGGTCTCGCTCGAGGAGAAGCCGGCGAAGCCGAAGTCCAACTATGCGGTCGTCGGACTGTACTTCTACCCCAATGACGTCGTCAAGAAGGCCGCTGCGCTCAAGCCGTCCGCGCGCGGGGAGTACGAGATCACCGACCTCAACCGCGAGTATCTTGAAGAGGGCCGACTGACTGTGGAGACCATGGGGCGCGGCTTCGCATGGCTCGACACCGGCACGCACCAGTCGCTTGCGGACGCTACGAACTTCGTGCGCGCCCTCATCGAGCGGCAGGGGCTGCAGATCTCGTGCATCGAGGAGATCGCGTGGTCGAGGGGATGGATCGACGACTCGCAGCTCAGGGCGCTTGCCGAGGGCTACGGCAAGTCGAGCTACGGTGCATATTTGAAGAACCTAGTGAAAGGACTGTAATCATGTCATACAATAAGCGTTGCATTGTCACCGGCGCCGCCGGTTTCATCGGCTCGGCTCTTGCGCGGCTCCTGCTCAAGGAGACGGACGCCGCTGTGCTTGTCGTTGACAAGCTTACGTACGCCGGAGTCCCGGAGTCGTTGAAGGAGGTCGGGTTGAATCCCGAAGACCTTACGTCTTCAAATCCACGCCTGTCGTTCCTCAAGGCCGACATCTGCGACCAGGAGGCCATGGACAGGGCCTTTGAGGAATTCAAGCCCGACACGATTTTCCACCTCGCCGCCGAGTCGCACGTGGACCGCTCCATCGACGGCCCCGGCGAGTTCATCAGGACCAACGTTGTCGGCACCGCCACCTTGCTGCAGGCGGCGCTGAAATGGTGGAAGCAGCACCCGGACTTCGTGTTCCAGCACATCTCGACGGACGAGGTTTACGGCACGCTCGGCGACACCGGGTTCTTCACGGAGAAGACGCCGTACTCTCCGCATTCGCCATATTCGGCTTCCAAGGCGAGCTCGGATCATCTTGTGCGCGCCTGGCACGATACGTACGGAATGCCGGTAAAGATTACCAACTGCTCAAACAACTACGGGCCGTACCATTTCCCGGAGAAGCTGATCCCGCTGATCATACTGAACTGCCTTGACCTTAAGCCGCTGCCGGTGTACGGCAACGGGGCGAACATTCGCGACTGGCTCTACGTCGAAGACCATGCCCGCGCGCTCCTGCTCGTGAACGAGAAGGGCGTTCCGGGAGAGACGTACAACGTAGGCGGCCACAACGAGCGGACGAACCTCGAGGTCGTCAAGACGATCTGCGCGATAATGGATGAGCTCAGGCCGCGCGGCGACGGCAAGAAGTACGAAGACCTCATAACCTACGTGACCGACCGCCCGGGGCACGACCTGAGGTACGCGATCGACCCGGCGAAGCTCATGGGCGAGCTCGGCTGGAAGCCGCGCGAGAACTTCGACACCGGCATCCGTCGCACCGTCCAGTGGTATCTCGACAACGAGTGGTGGTGGAAGCCGATCCACGAGGGCCGCTATTCCGGCCAGCGCCTTGGCAGGGGATGAAGGTCGCGTATCTTATAGACAGGGAGTCCGTCGGCGGTGGATGCGAGAATACATCCGCAGGCAGATCGGCGCGCATCCGGGCGACGAGGCGCGAGTGTTCTTCTCCGAGCGCGGCGAGCTCACCGCCGCCAGCATGGACGCCAGAGGCGCCGACGTGGTCCACGCAAACCACCTGAAGGCGCTGGCCCAGCTGTTCCGCAATCCGTTCTCAAGGCCAGGTGGAAAGGTCGTGTTTGTCGTCCATGGCATACATCTCAGGAGATACGACTTCCTGCCGCGCACGTCTGCGAACCGCCTGAGGCGGGCATTGCGCCTTGCGCTTGAAAGGTGGCTGTACCGCAAGTGCGACAGGCTGGTCGCGCTTACGGAAACCGACGCAGCCGACATCCAGCGCCTCTACGGCCCCGGGCTTCCCGTCGTCGTGGAGCCGAACTCGGTCGACCCGGCCGAGTTCACGCGGCCCGTCGGCAACCTGCGCTACGGCGCGGACGAGTTCGCGTTTGCCTGCATAGCGAGGTTCGACTTCCAGAAAGGCCAAGACGTCCTTCTTCGGGCGATTGCCGCCGTTCAGGGCGATTTGCGGCGTTACGGGAAGCGCACGCTGATGATAGGCGGCGGGCCGATGCTCGCGGAGGCGAGGGAGTTCGCCGCGAACGCCGGGATATCCGACCTGGTGGAGTTTGCCGGCGAGATTCCAAATGTCGGAGTGTACATGACCTGCGGGAAGGCCCTTGTCGCACCGAGCAGGTGGGAGGGCATGCCCTACCTTCTCTTGGAGGCGGTCGCGCGCGGACGGAGCGTCATCGCCGCCGACTGCCCCGGCAACCGCGACGTGCTGAAAGGCTATCCCAACGCGACTATGTTTCCGGTGGAAGACGTCGATGCGCTTGCAGACTTGCTGAAGAGCCATCATGCCAATTGATCCCTTGGTTCGTGTCTTGCTTATAGATTTTTCCGCATAGAATTCTCATTTTGGTGTTGATACATTTTTTTGGTTTCGTTTGGTAGTAGCTGGATTGTTTCTGATGAAGTAGGGTAGTGATTGACGGCTCTTTCCTACCTCAGCATTCTCTTTCGCGCCGTGCGCTTGGCGGCAGTTCGCTTCTTCGCCTTTTTTCTGGCCTTGCGCCGCCGGGCGATTTTCTTCGCGGGGTCTAGGAACACGGTGTCCGGCGAGAGCCTGTGCTCGAGCGCGCCGAATACGCGAGAGAATATTGGCGCGGGGTCGGAGAGAATCTCCTCGACCGCCTCGTGGCGCGGACCCTCCAGAAGGGCGGACGTGGGCGTAGGATCGCGCGTGTCCGTCGCCTGCCTCAGGCGGATCGCGAGCGCCTTGTAGCGCATGAGCGTCTTGTACTTAGGCGACAGCTCCGGCAGGTTCTCGCGTATCCACCCGCGTATGCCGCCGTTGCGCCCGACGACCGCGCCCGATTCGTCGAACTTAAGGCAGTTGTCGACGTAGCACTCGAGGTCCTGCAGCATCCCGCCTAGGCGTATCATCGCCTCGCGCGACCCCTTCCTCGCCTCCCATGCGGCGAGAAGGGCCTCGGGCGTCGGGGCGGGCGCGGTCGTGTACCTTCGGTTGACCTTCCGCCTCTCCGCGGCCATGCGGCGCCTGCGCTCCGTCTCGCGAGCGTAGTAGAAGGGGCGCCTTAGCGAGCGCAGCCCCTGCACCATCTCGCGCCTGATCCTGTCGCGCTCGACGGGGTCGCGAAGCATGTCCACGTCGCGCTTGACTGCGAGCCCGGCGTCAATCATCGCGTATGTGCAGAGCATGAGGGGGTTGAAGTCGTACAGGTACGTCCCCCCGCCCCTTGCCGGCCTCGTGCAGTAGTCCATGTACTGCTCCGTGAGCGTCGCCCTGT
>Ga0310786_10003708_pt1 | contig 21958 bp, 18 predicted proteins | sample AusTroGonzalo_MG_FD_203881 | JGI IMG/M metagenome (GOLD analysis project Ga0310786, IMG submission 203881) | Bovine rumen microbial communities from tropical cattle in Woodstock, Queensland, Australia - Gonzalo_03 (v2) (version 2) | ecosystem: Host-associated > Mammals > Digestive system >...
CCGTCGGCGAGGATGCCCACAGCTTCGTTGATCATCGGGATGAGGATGCGGTTCACCACGAAACCAGGAGCTTCGTTCACGGGAACGGGCGTTTTGCCAATTTCGGTGGTCAAATCGACGATGGTCTTGGCAACTTCCTCAGAAGTAAGCTGACCTTTGATGACTTCCACCAATGCCATTCTGTCGGCAGGGTTGAAGAAGTGGCAGCCGATGAACTGGCTCGGACGGCTCGTGCAAGCGGCAATCTCCGTGATGGACAAAGATGAGGAGTTGGTGGCGAAAATCGTCTCCGGCTTGCAGATTTTGTCAAGTTCCATGAAGACATCCTTCTTGAGTTGCATATCTTCCACAGCAGCTTCAATCACCAAATCCGCATCTGCGAAAGTGGCGTAGTCGGTGGTGGTGGTAATGTTGCCGAGAATGGCGTTCATCGCGTCTTCCGTGATTTTGCCCTTCTCCACGAGCTTGGCGTATGATTTGGAAATGGAACCCATTGCCTTGTCGAGGCTGGCTTGGGTTCTGCTCTTCATGACCACGGGCATCTTAGCGGCGAAAGCCTTGATGATACCTTTGGCCATGGTACCTGTACCTATAACACAAATTTTCATAATAGATGTATTTAATTTGGTGAAAAATGATTATTCGTTGGTGAATTTTGCTTCTGTTTTGGTGAGGAAGGCGTTCATGCCAGCCTTTTGGTCTTTAGTAGCGAAGCATTTGCCGAACATGTGGCTCTCAAAGGCGATGGCCTCATCTGCAGGCAGATCGTACTCTGCGTTGATACATGTTTTAGCGAGACTTACGGCGATGGGAGCGTTTTTGGCGATACGTTGTGCCAAAGCAATCGCTGCGTCCATCAGCTCTTCAGGTTCATAGACAGCATTCACTAATCCAATGCGCAAAGCCTCATCCGCTTTGATAGCTCTACCGCTGAAAATCAGCTCTTTGGCAACACCCATACCGGCGATTTTAGCTAAGCGGTAAGTGCCAGAGAAGCCAGGAATAATGCCCAGACCGACTTCCGGTTGTCCGAATTTGGCACGGTTGGATGCAAGGCGGATGTCACACGACAATGCTAGCTCGCAACCGCCGCCGAGTGCGAAGCCGTTCACTGCTGCGATGACGGGAATAGGCAATGTCTCGATTTTGCGGAACACTTTCGCGCCGAAAGCGCCAAAACGTTCGCCTTCTTCCGCATTCAGCGGTTGCATTTCCGAAATGTCCGCGCCTGCTACGAAGGATTTATCACCGTCGCCGGTAATGATCAACACACGAATGTCCTTGTCCAAGTTGGAAAGGAAATCATCCATCTCTTTTAAGATGCTGGAATTTAAAGCGTTGAGGGATTTTGGTGCGGAGATGGTTAACGTACAGACCGCATCACGGGTGTCTATTTTCAGGAATTGATAATTCTGCATATCTTAGGATTTAAAAGTGGGGCAAAGATACAAAAAAAAGTGCCGTTTGGCACTTTCTTTTTAACGTTTTTTCTTACCTGCATTCACAGGCAGTTCAGACTCTTTCTTAGCCTCTTTTCTCTTTTGGGTTACCACTTTCTTGTATTTGTATTCCAGATTGTAAAGGTCTTGTAAGTGTCTGGGAGTTAAGATGTTCTTGTATTTCTTATAGTAAGTGGTTTCCAAATCCAAGAGGTTTTTGCGCAACTCAAACTTCTGATCCTGAAGGTATGTGAGCTGTTTGTCAGTCAGTTTCTCGATGATTTCTTTGTTAGTACCAGGCGCGCCCAATTTAATGCCTTGTTTCTCAAGGTTCTTGCGGTAAGCGTCCATGGTTTTCATCTCGTCGTTGAGGTATTGCTCATACACACTCCAGAAACTTTGGCTCTCTTTACTGGACAGCGACAGGTTCTCTTTCATGTAGTTCAGGCGATCCTGCACCATTGTCTTGGGACTCTTTTCCTGTGCAAAGAGTGCGGAGGTGGCTATAGCTACGATAATCAGCGTGATCCAAACTTTTTTCATGATATTAGATTTTTGATTAGTATTCAAAATTTTGATAATAATCCAACATGGCCAATTCCTCACTGTAGTAATCTTCTGCCACCATCTCTAAAGCCTCCTCTTCTTCTACGTTTACAGCAATTTGTTGGTTTTGAGTGATTTCTGTAGATTGTTTTGGCGTATTATAGGTGAAGAAGACCCCAACGGCTACTGCAATGACTGCCACTGCTGCCACAGCTGATGAGATGAGCGTTCTCTTTTTGCGCTGCTCCTGATGGATATTTTGCATGACCCTACCTGGCAACTCATCAAAATAATTATCAGGAACCTGATAGTATTCCTTTTTCTCTATGTTTTCTAAATCAATCATAACAAATGTGAATTACAAAATCAATGACTCCAGAACATTTAAAAGGTTAAACGCTCTGAAATATTTTTTTTGATTTTTTCTGCGGCGAAATGGTAAGAAGCTTTCAGCGCACTCTCGGAGGTGTCGAAAATCTTGGACATCTCGGCGTAAGGCGTTTCGTCGTAGTAACGCATCGTGAAGACCGCACGCTGTTTCGGCGGCAACTTGACAATCTCTTCTTGCAGGATTTGTTCTATCTGGCCAGGTGACAATGTGCTGGTGTCCGCCTGACTAATCAGCAGGAAGTTCGTGTAGTTGTCGTCATCCAGATTCAGCAGCTTCTTTTTCTTCTCGATGTATGTCAACGCTTCATTAACGCAGATTCTTGATATCCAAGTTTTTAGGCTGGATTCGCTTCTGAACTTGTCGAGATTGCGCCAGATTTTGATGCACACGTTTTGCGTGACATCATCCGCATCCTCGTGGATGGTGACGATGCGACGCGCACTGTAGTAGATGTGCTTCTGGTACTTTTTCAACAACATTTCGAAGGCCTTTTCTTTGGTCTTCTCGTTACTGAAAAGCGACAGGATAAATTCGTCGGTAATTTCAGGCATATTCTGATAATCAGTTATTTGCGACTAATGGCTTTCTTGCAAGCCTCCATGATGTGCTCTTTGTCCAAACCGAAGTGAGCCATCAGTTCGTCAGGAGTGCCGCTTTCGCCGAAATGGTCGTCCACACCAATCATCTCCACGGGTGCGGGCAGATTACGGCTCAGGCACTGGCAGATGGAGTCGCCCAGACCTCCGTTGAGGAAGTGCTCTTCCGCTGTGACAGCGCAACCGGTTTTCTTGACGCTGGCAATCACCGCTTCCGTGTCTAACGGCTTGATAGTCGCGATGTTGACGACTTCTGCGGAGATGCCTTGCTCCTTCAGCGCGTTGGCGGCTTGCAGTGCGGGGAACACCAAATGACCTGTAGCAAAGATGGTCACGTCGCTGCCTTCCTGCATAACGTCAGCCTTTCCGATGATGAAGGGCTTCTCTTCCGTGAAGTTGGGGACGGACGGGCGACCGAAGCGCAAATAGACAGGACCGTTGTATTCGGCTGCTGCGATGGTCGCCATTTTCGTCTGGTTGTAGTCGCAAGGATTGATGACCACCATGTTAGGCAGCATCTTCATCAATCCGAGGTCTTCCATCATCTGGTGTGTTGCGCCATCTTCACCGACGGTGATGCCGGAGTGCGATGCACCGATTTTGACGTTGAGGTTTGAGTATGCCACCGTCATGCGGATTTGGTCATATACACGACCTGAAATGAAGCCGGCGAATGCGCTGGCAAACGGGATTTTGCCGCTCAACGCCAGTCCGGCGGAGATACCGATCATGTTCGCCTCGGCGATACCGCATTGGATAAAACGTTCCGGATAGGCCGCTTTGAAGTCGCCCATCTTCACACTTCCTGTGACATCTGCCGTCAAAGCAAAGATATTATCATTCTTTTGCGCTGCTTCCATCAAGCCTGCGCCAAACCCTGAACGGGTATCTTTCATCGTGAAATTCTCAATGTTTACCATGCCAAAAATTTTCGGCAAAGATACGAAATTTGAGAAAAGAGAGTTATCTTTGCGGCAATTATTTGTCGGATATTTTGATGAGGAATTTTTTGCGCTTATTACTCTGTTTGCTTTGCGTCTGCTGTGTCTCGAAAATGTCGGCACAGGAGGCGGGTGATTTGCGCTTCCGTCATATCGATGCCGACACAATGGTAATACGCCTGGATACATGCTCGATTAATCCGCAAACATTTTATATACAGAATGTTAACCCGTCTCAATATCGTCTTGATCCATTGACCTCGACGCTCTATTTGCGCGATTCAGCACTGTTGGGAACGCGGCTTTTCGTACAATACAAAACCTATTCTTTCGATCTGTCGAAGCCTGTTGCACACCGATCTTTACGTGAGGTGGAACCCGGCAGGATAGGGCATGAAATCGCGGTGGTGCCTTCTACACCGTTCACAGATTTGCTGAATGACCAGTCGTTATACACCAACGGTTCGATTTCGCGTGGCGTTTCGGTGGGCAATAATCAGGATTTGGTGCTCAATTCCTCCCTTAACTTGCAGATTTCTGGAAAGTTATCTGAGGATGTTGAGATAATGGCCTCTGTAACAGATAAGAACATCCCCATACAACCCGAAGGGAACACTCAGACACTTCAAGACATTAGTAGCATCTTTATCACGGTGAAAATCAAGGAGATGGCGATATTCAATGCTGGTGATGTGGTGTGGCGTTGTGATAGTGATAACTTTCTGAAAGTTTCCCGTAACATGTTGGGATTGAATGCTATGGTGCGTTCGAAACCCAAGGAAAAGGTTAAAATGTTCAACCAAGCGGGCGGAGGCATGGCCAAAGGTAAGTTCACCCGACAGACGGTAACGGTGCAGAACGGTGTACAAGGTCCCTACAAACTCTACGGTGCCGACGGCGAAGTCTCCATTCTTATGGTCGCCGGTTCGGAGCGGGTCTATGTGGATGGTCAGCTTCTGACGCGCGGTGCGGAGAATGACTACGTGGTAGATTACAACACGGCGGAAATCACCTTTACCCCCAAGATGTTGGTGACTGCTGAAAAGCGTGTCATCGTAGAGTTTGAGTATTCCAATCGACATTATTCTCGATATAACCTCTTTACACAAAATGAGATAGAAGTAGATGGCAAGATTCCTTTTAAAGTGCGCCTCAATATCTTTCACGAGCAAGATTTGAAGAATCACTCCATTCAGCCAGAGCTTACGGTGGATCATAAGCGATTTCTGGCGGAGTTGGGTGATGCGGGCGCTATCGCATATTACCCCGTGGCGGATTCCATGGCCTATACTCCCGACCGAATCTTGTATGAAAAAGTGGATACTATATACAATAATCAAATATATACCATATATAAATATTCTACTAATAGTAATTCGCAGCTGTATAGCCCCTCTTTTACCTATATGGGCTCGAAAAAAGGTAATTATCAGTTAGTTAGCAGTACGGCGAATGGAAGAGTCTTTGCGTGGGTTGCCCCCGATGGCGATATTCCTCAAGGAGATTACGAGCCGGTGTTGTTGCTAACTGCCCCGACTTCGCAACAAATGGCTACATTGGGCATAGACCTTTCTTGTCGTGAGAATACTTTGATAACTAGCGAATTAGCAGTCTCGCACTATGATATGAACACCTTCTCAAAACGTGACCGCCAGAATGATGTGGGACTTGCTTATCTATTGAAGGTAAATGATGTGGAAAAGTTTGCCTCTAAGAAGGATACTTTACCATGGTCGCTCACAAGTCATGCGCAACTGCAATACATACATCAAAATTTTACACCATTTGAGTCTTTTCGAGAGGTAGAATTCGCGCGTGACTACAATTTAGCCTCCGATTATGCGCAAAACCGTGCTGAATGGTGGTTGCAGGCTGGTGTGGCATTGTCGAAGCTGAAGCAACACCAATATCTCTATGACTTCAATTGGTTTAACCGTGTGGGCGAGGTGAATGCGTTGCGTAATGAACTGCAAACTGACGATTATTGGCAAACGTGGCATCTTAAAACTCGCAATAGTTTCCTTCTGACTCGCGATTCTATACAAAAGAGCCGTTATTGGGTATCGCGTACCCAACTCGCCAAGCAGTGGAAATGGATAACAGCTGATATAGATAACCTGTTGGAATACAATTTGTTTAACGATTCCAAGAGTGGGAAGCTAAGACTTAACAGCTATGCGTTCAACGAACTTAATGCGGCTTTGAAAAGCCAAGAAAAAGCCAAGCACCAGTGGTTGTTGGGTTACAAGAATCGTGTGGAATGGACTCCCGACAGTCTGCAAATGCGCCCCCATTTGCTTGTGCATGAGTTTAAGACGCAGTACCAATTTGCTCAAATCAAGAACCAGAGTTTCCTGTTGAATGCCACCTATCGTCGCCAGTCGATTTTCGATTCTCTGCTGAAAGGACATGCCGAGAACTATTTTGTTGGTAATCTGCAATATACAGGTAGATTTCTGCACAATGCTCTGATTATCAATACTTACTATGATGTGGGTAGTGGCATGGAACTGAAAAAGACCTTTACCTATATCAAAGTGGCGACGGGTCAAGGTACGCATGTGTGGAACGATTACAACGGTAATGGCATTCAAGAATTGGATGAATTTGAGGTGGCACAGTTCGTGGATCAAGCTGAGTATGTGAAAGTTTGGATTGCGGGAACGGACTATGTCAACGTTTATCAGAACCAGTGGACGCAGAGTATCCAATTGCGCCCTGCGGCTGTATGGGCCAATAAGAAAGGCTTCCGCAAGTTTCTCTCACGATTCTCCAACGTGCTGTCTATCAATACTTCTCTGAAGCATAAGACCCGGATGTTCATACCATTCTCCTTCTCGGAAACGGATACGAATCTTGTGGCGAATCGCACCAACATTACGAATACCTTCTCTTTCAACAACAGCAGCTCCAAATTCGCGTTCGACTTTATCGTACAAGATGCCTCCAATACGCAGTTTCTCTATTATGGATTAGAAACCAATAAGGTTAAATATCAGGAAGTTATATTGAAGAGCACGCCGATAAACCCGCTGTATTTGCAAACCTCTTTCCTGCATAATAACACTTTGAATCACTCTACATACTTCTCCTCAAGATGCTATCGAGTGGAATCCTATTCGACGGATTTATTGATCAGATTGCAACTGTGGAACCGATTGACGGCTTCTGTGGTTGGGCAATATGCGCACAGGGTTAATCGGCAGGGAGTGGAACATGTGGATCGGTACAGAGCGGAACTTTTGGCTGAGTATCGCATATTAGAGAAAGGAACCTTTTCATTATCAGCAGAATACGTCTATTTGAATGGGGATATCGGTCAAAACTCTTCCGTTTCCTATTTTCTAACAGAAGGTTTGTCGATGGGGCAGAACCTGCTTTGGAATGCTGCTTGTCAGTTCTCCGTCACGCAGTTTCTGCAGTTGTCCGTACATTATCAAGGGCGTGCGATGCAGGGACATGCGGTTATTCACACGGGAAATGTCACAGTGAGTGCCCTGTTTTAGTCCCATCTAATACCTTCTAAAATCTTTTATTTTTATATCAAATATTTGATATTCAGCGTAATATACTGAATTGTTATCGTAAATTATTGAAATTCAGATATTTGTTGAAACGGTGAGTAATATTTTGAGAAAATTGTAAATTTAAGAGATTTTATACCGAAAAATATGCTATTTTTGGCACTTCAAAAAATTTGGTAAAATGTATTATGTAACTTTTTGAGAAGAGTAGTCGTATAGGAAAAGAAATGACATTTTTTCAATGTTGAAAAAAGTTGTGTAATACATTGATTGTTAGAAAATTAATGTAGAACCCAAGTCATATAAAGTATGAGAAAGTATATACAAAAAGTTGGTCTGTTGGTGCTCTTGGCAATGTCTGCGATGATGTCAGGTTTTGCTCAAGATGATGCGCAATTCACCTTTTTTCCGTGGGTGACGTCCTATTATAACGCTGGCGGAATAGGGGAACAGCACAATACTTTGTGCTTCACGGCAGACTATAATAATAAATATATGGGGTGGGGTGACCTCGCTACAACAGCCATCATCAATGATTCGGCCAAGCATACAGCTCCACAGGATTTCCTCTTCAGTGTGGAATCCTATTTGAAGAAACTGCATGGATCATTGGGCCTTGTGCTCGTACATGACAGACTTGGTTTCTACAGCAACACAGGTATTAAATTAGGATATGCTTATAAATTAAGAGTCGGTGGCGGTAATCTTGGCATCGGTTTGCAAGCTTCATTGTATAATCAGAAATTGGATGCCAGTGGCCTTCGCCCAACTCAGGAAGGTGACCCGACGCTTTCTCAGCTTAACGAATCCACGTTGGATTTGGACTTCAACTTTGGTGTTTTGTACAAAACCGATCAATGGTATGTAGGTTTGGGCTGGACGCAGATTGCAGCGATGTTTGATAAGAAACAGGCGCTTCGTTTGTCAGGCGAACATGGTTCTACACGTTCCTCACAACTTTATTTGCATGGTGGTTACACTTGGGTGATGCCGTTCAATCCGAACTGGGAGTTGTTACCGCAGGCTTTGGTGAAGACCGATTTCAGTACTTTCCAATGGGAAGTTTTGGTGTTGGCTCGTTACAACGGTGTTTATTGGGGTGGTCTTGGCTACCGCTTCCAAGATGCAGTGTCACTGGCATTTGGTGCCCGTCCGTTCTACAATTCTTCCAACATTTATCTTAAAGGCTTGGATGTGGGTATTTCATACGGCATCACGGCTAATAGTTTAGCTTATAAAAAGAACAGAAGCTTCGGTGATGTTGAGGTCGTAGTTCGCTATTGCTTTGATATTTACAAGCCTGAAGTCTTCTCTGGATACGGTAATTCACGTTATATTTATAAGAACAGATACTAAAAATCAACATAGTAACGTTAATAACGATATAGAAATAAATTAAAACAGAAAAAATATGAAACGGGTAATCATTCTTTTCGCAACGGCATTCATCTTTATGGTGTCGTGTCAGAACGGCGGCGACGGTCAGCTCGTCGGCGTGAAAGACCGTCCGGAATTCTCCGACCTGGAGCCTTTCGGCATGGTGTATGTCCCTACCGGTCACTATGTGATGGGTGGTGGTGACCAAGATGTTCCGTTTGCTCTCACCCAGCAGTCTCGCAACGTGACCGTTGCCGCTTTCTGGATGGACGAGACGGAAATCACCAACAACGAGTATCGTCAATTCGTGTATTGGGTGCGCGACTCTCTCGCACACGTGCTCCTTGGCGATGCTGAAATCACCGAGGCTGAGAAATACGGCCACTATCTGAAATATGATAAGGGTGAGAACGAGGGTGAAATCATTGAACCCAAGCTGATCAACTGGAAGGAAAAGATTCCGTGGGATTCTGACAACGAGGAAGTGCAATCCGCTTTGTCGCCTTTGTACAGCAAGTTAAACACCCGTTTTTACCACTATAGTGCTAAGAGATATAATGTCTCAATGTTCAACTATGAATATTGGTGGTTCGATTATCGCAACTATAGAGATCCTAAGGATCCCGATAACTTCGGTGCATCCTATAAGGAATTCGACAAAGAGGGCAGTGATTATGGTGGTATCTACGCCAACCGCCCCAGCAGTATGGGTAACGGCTACCAGCGTTTCATCAAACACGAGGTCGTGAACATTTATCCTGATACCTTGTGCTGGGCTCACGACTTTGTCTATTCTTACAACGAGCCGATGATCCTGAACTACTTCAACAACCCGCAATATGACAATTACCCGGTTGTGGGTGTTAGCTGGCGTCAGGCAAAGGCATTCTCCAGCTGGAGAACCCAATTGCGTATGTCATGGCTTTCTGGTAAGGAATATGCTTTCGAGCACGAGTTCCGTTTGCCTTCTGAGGCTGAATGGGAATGGGCAGCTCGCGGTGGTAACTCACTCGCCTCCTACCCGTGGGGCGGTCCTTACACCACCAACCAAAACGGCTGTTTCTTGAGCAACTTCAAACCGCAACGCGGTAACTATATCGCTGACGACAACTTCTATCCTGGCATCGTGGCGCACTATCATCCCAACGACTGGGGCTTGTTCGATATGAGCGGCAATGTGGCTGAATGGTGTGAGGATGCATTCGACGAATCCGCTACCAACTTCACCCACGACATGAACCCGTCTTACGTCTATTATGCTACGAAGGACGATTCTCCTGTGAAGAAGAGAAAAGTGATTCGCGGTGGTTCTTGGAAGGATGTCAGCTACTACACGACGGTGTATGCGAGAACCTACGAATATCAGGATACTTGTAAATCCTACGTCGGTTTCCGTAACGTACAGTCCTTCATGGGCCGTCAGAGAGGCGATAACAACAGTAGAAGCGCATCTCACGTTTACTAGACCAAAAAATCGAAATTTTTATCAAAAACATAAATCATTAACTTAAAAAAATCAAACAAATGAGTAAAATTGATCAAATCGTTAGATCGAAAGCTTACAAAAACGGTATGGCTAAATTGTACGGCTGGGGTGCTTCAGTCGTCATCATCGGTGCATTGTTCAAAATTTTGCACTTGCCCGGTGCTAACATCATGCTTATCTTAGGTATGGGTATTGAGGCCGTCATCTTCTTCTTCTCTGCATTCGAACCCTTGCACGTGGAGTACAACTGGGCTTTGGTTTATCCCGAACTGGCCACTGGCACTGATATCGAACTCGAAGAGGGCGAGAAGAAATCCCGTCGTGAGAAAAAGCAAATGGTGAAAAACGATGCATTGTCCACCACTCAAGCTTTGGACAAGATGCTCGAAGAGGCTAAGATTGGTCCCGAACTGATGGAAAGCTTGGCATCTGGTATGCGCAATTTGAGCGACAACGCCCACAAGTTGGCAGGTGTTTCTGATGCTGTTGTTTCTACTGACAACTACACCGCAAGCCTTCAGAAAGCTTCTGAATCTGTGCGTAATTTGACTCTGAAATATGACAAGGTCGCTGCTAATCTCGATACCGATGGCGGCGCAACCGCAGCTTATATCGAAAGCGTGAAGAAAGCCACCACAGCTGTTTCCCAATTGGCTATCGCTTACGATCAAACTGCTAAGTCTATGGCGCAAACCAATAGCTTCAAGGAAGAGATGGATAAGTTAACCCACAATATCTCCAAGTTGAGCAATGTTTACGGTAACATGCTCGCTGCAATGAAATAATTGTCGTTTAGTTCAAAACCATTACTAACTAAAATTATTTGAGATATGGGTGCAACAAATTGTCCGGAAACCCCGAGACAGAAAATGATTCAGATGATGTACCTGGTGTACACCGCCATGTTGGCCTTGAACGTCTCTGCTGAGATTTTGAACGCCTTCGTGGTCGTGGACGACACCTTGGTGACCTCCACCAACATCGCAGCCAACCAGAATGCCAATGATTATCAATGGTTCCTGGCTCAGAAGACTATTTTGGGTGCGAAAGTTGACGATGCTTACAATAAGGCTCAGATTTTGAAGAAAGAGTCTGACGCTATGGTGAAATTCATTGAGAAGATGCGTAACGACCTTATTTTTGCTGTTGATGGCGATTCACTTACCGATGGCAAAAAAGGTCCTAAAGAACTAAAAACCGTAGCTACTATTGTTAAAAAGGATAACTTCGACGTTCCGACAGACTTCATGATTCGTCAAGGTAATGCAGCGAAACTGAAGGCTGAAATCAAGAAGTATAAAGCTAATGTCTTGAAACTGGCGAAGAAGGAAGATCAAAAGCGCCTTGAAGAAGGTATGGGTCTGAATGTGGATGCTACTTATACTAAAGATATGAATACCGTATCTTGGGAAGAGCATAACTTCGATCACATTATCGCTGCTGCTTCCGCTACCCTGTTGAACAAGATGGTCGGCGAGGTGAAAAACGCTGAGTCCATGATGCTGAACTACTTGAAAGCATCTATCAGTGCCGACGACTTCAAGTTTGACCAAGTCAGCGGTCGTTCTATCCCGAAATCCCAGATGGTGTTCGCTGGCGACTCCTACGAAGCCGACATTATTGTGGCTGCTTACGATAGTAAGTCCACTCCTGAAGTTTGGTACAAAATGGGAGCAGATACTTTGACTGTGGACGGTATCGGCGCTGCTACCAAATTGGAAGGCGAAAACGGTCTAGTGAAACTGAAAATCGGTACCAGTGGTACGGGTGAACAGAAATATGCTGGTTTGATTAAGGTGGTAGGTCCTGGCGGTGAGGCTAAATACTATGGCTTCAGAGATAAATACACGGTGCTGCAACCTTCTGCAACCATCGCAGCCGACAAGATGAACGTGCTGTATGCTGGTATCTCGAATCCCGTGTCTGTGTCTGGCCCTGTTGCTCCGGATAAACTGAGCGTCTCCTTCCCGGGTTGTAATGCTTCCAACCAAGGCGGTGGTAAGTTCAATGTGAGCGTGCCTACCAGCTTGATTGGTAAGACGGTCCAAGCTACCGTGGCAGCTAAGGTTGGTGAGACCACCAAGACTTTGGGTCAAACTACCTTCCGTGTGAAGAAAGTTCCGGATCCTCGTGCCGTCTTGGGTGCTAATATCCGTGGTGGTAAACGTGCTAAAGCCGAGTTGTTGGCTAACCCGTTGATCCGCGCAGCTATGGGTGATGACTTCGTGTATGACTTGAAATGGACTGTCAACTCATACCGTGTGATCATCGTGAGCAAAGGTATGGAGGAACCCGCTATCGTTTGTCAGGGTAGTGCATTAAGCGAAAAGGCTAAAGCTGCTATTCAGAAGGCTTCCTCTAACACGGTTATCTATTTCAGCGATATCAAAGTCTCTTCTGAGGCTGGATCTCGTACTTTGGACGAATTCTCAGTTCGTATAAGATAATTAAAATCAAAAAAATACAATTATGAAAAAGTTACAATTAATCGTAATGATGTTACTGGCCGTCTCCTTCGCGTGCGCGCAAGAGGATGAATTTGACGGCAGTACGATGGAACAACCTGTCCGCAAGCCTGTGGAAATGCCGTGGGAACAGGTGAATGTCGGTGATTTTGCAGAACCGATCGCTTATCCGCCGGTACGCCAGGCCGATGTGATGTATTATTGGACGATATGGCGCACGATTGACCTTCGCGAGAAAGTCAACCATCCGCTTTACTTCCCGACGGAAGTGCGCGGTACTTGGCGAAGCCTTGGTCAGACGATTTTCGACGCCATCGACTTCAATAATCCTGAAAAAACCGAGGATGTCCTTACCCTCTACAGTGATGAAATGTGCACATTTCCTTATTCACGTGCTGAACTTCCCGGAATATTGGCACAAACCTTCACCACTACAGATTATGATATAGAGACTGGTGAGGAAATCGGTACAAAAGAGATTGTCCAACAATTCGAGGCAAAGGAAATCATCTCCTACAATGTGAAAGAAGTTTGGTATTTCGACAAACAGTATTCCACATTTAGAGTTCAAATCCTTGAGATTGAACCTATTATTGAATACGAACGTCCGAACAACAATACCAATATCTTTGATGACGATCAAGAACAGGATGAAGAAGACGTTAAGGCCAATATGATGAAGAAACGTGTGGGTTATATTTACTACAATGAGCTTCGTCCCTTCTTGGCTAAGCAAGAGGTCTTCAATGTGAAGAACAACGCTGCACGTCTCTCCTTCGACGATTTGATCACTTGGAAACGTGATTTCTCCAGCTTGATTTACAAAGAATCCAACGTCTATGATCGTGATATTTCCGATTACATCGCTAACTCTCGCGATCAACGTATCGAATCAGAACGCATTACTGACAAAATGCGTACTTTCGAACACGACCTCTGGGAGTTTTAATTGACATCAACTTTTTCATAATTTGCAGAAAAACGGACGCGTGAGTGTCCGTTTTTTTTATTTTTGCCGAAATCCATTTTTTATGATTGTCATTATCGGCGCTGACGGTTTTTTAGGGAAATGCGTGGCTGCGAAGCTGCGTGAGATGCCGTGGGAGGGCAAATCTCTGATGCCATTCCATGACAGGGAGATGTTTTTTGACTTTCTTCCTGTTCATTACCAAGAGGTTGACTGGATAATCTATTGTGATAAGCGGGAAAAAGTGGAGAAGCATAACACTTTCCGGATGGAATATGTGCGACAGTTGTGGTCAGTATCGGCAAGCTATTCTGTGCCCTTGGTTTACGCTTTCTTTCAGCCGGACAAAGATGTTTTTACCGATTTTCAACCTGAGGTTTTTGCGACTTGGACAAGAAAACAGTATCGCAAGCCGCCCTATTGGTACATTTTCCGCCTCAGCGAACTTTATGGACCGAATGATGGCGGACCTTCGGAGCAAATGTCGCACGTGCTACAATGGTATCAGACCATTGTTGAGACGGGTCGGGTTGAGCTGATGAAGAAACGGGATAGTGACGATGATACAGGCTTTTGTCGTGATTACGTGTATGTAAAGGATGTGGTGCGTGCGTTGTATTGGTTTATGACCCACCAGCCGGCAAGCGATGTGTATGATATAGGCAGCGGTTTCGCTCGGACGGATATGGCAGTAGTTCACGCGATTTATCAGGCTATGAGGAGCGAACCCCGTATTGAGTTTTGCGGGGAAGAACACAAATCAACATCTTCTGTTGATTCCGTTTTCATGCCGAATCTTTCAAAATTGCGGCGTATAGGCTATAAGAAGGATTTTATGACGGTTGAAAAAGGGGTGAAATCCTACGTACAAAGGTATCTACAAACTGGGAATAAATATCTATGAACGATTGTTGATAAAAATTTTTGAAAGATATTTTTTTTCATCGCTACCATATCAAATATTTTATATCTTTGTACTTAATTTTAATCAGACCAAAAGATACATTTTTATTGAACTTTTAGTTATTCATTCATGAAGAGAATTACGGATAAAGCCATCTATCAGACGTTGAAAACAGTGTTCGGTTTTGACACTTTCAAAGGGGATCAACTGAAGATTATCAAGACCTTGTTGAAGGGGAAGGACTGTTTTGTAATCATGCCCACCGGCGGTGGTAAGTCTATGTGCTACCAACTTCCGGCTTTGATGAGCGACGGCACGGCCATCGTGATTTCGCCGCTTATCGCGCTGATGAAGAACCAAGTGGATGCCATCCGCACCTTTGGTACCGACCGCGGCATCGCCCATTTTCTCAACTCATCACTCAACAAGGCGGAGATCGGAGAGGTCAAAAAGGATTTGATTTCTGGCAAGACCAAACTGTTGTATGTGGCACCAGAGTCCCTTACCAAGGAGGAAAACGTGAATTTCTTCCAAGATATCAACATCTCGTTCTATGCCATTGATGAGGCTCACTGTATTTCTGAGTGGGGTCATGATTTCCGCCCGGAATACCGCAATATTCGCAAAATCATCCAACAAATCGGCAAGGATGTTCCGGTAATCGCCCTTACGGCTACCGCAACACCTAAAGTGCAGAGCGATATTCAGAAGAATTTGGGTATGGATAAGGCCGAGGTTTTCATCTCCTCCTTCAACCGCCCGAACCTCTATTATGAAATTCGTGAGAAAACGAAAGATGTTGACAAAGAGGTGGTTAAGTTCATTAAGAACCATCCTGGAAAGTCAGGTATCATCTACTGTTTGAGCCGTAAGAAAGTGGAAGAGTTGGCGGTGCTGTTGCAAGAAAATGGCATTCGCGCATTGCCGTATCATGCTGGATTGGATTCCAAAACGCGCGTGCAGAACCAGGACGACTTCCTGATGGAGAAGGCTGATGTTATCGTGGCTACCATCGCGTTCGGTATGGGTATTGACAAACCCGACGTGCGTTTCGTGATTCACTACGACATGCCGAAGAGCTTGGAAGGCTACTATCAGGAGACGGGTCGTGCAGGTCGTGACGATGGTGAAGGTCTCTGTATCGCTTTCTATGACCAGAAAGACCTCAATAAACTGGAAAAATTCTCAGCGAAAAAGTCCGTTTCCGAGCAGGAAATCGTGAAACAGCTGCTCGCCGAGACCGCTTCATACGCTGAATCCACTAACTGCCGCAGAAAACATCTGTTGCACTACTTTGGCGAGAATTATACCGAAGAAAACTGCCACAATTGTGATAACTGTAACCATCCGAAACCGAAAATGGATGCTTCTGAGCAGATTCAACTGCTTTTGGAGGTGATTTTGGCAGTGAAACAGCAGTTCAAAGAGGATCAGATTGTCGATATTATCTGCGGTAATAAGACGACTTCCATCTTGAAGTTCCACCACGAAAAGCTGAAACAGTTTGGCGAAGGTATGGATTACGATGCGAAGTTCTGGTCCAACGTGGTGCGCGTTTCTATTTTTGACAACTTAATAGTCAAAGATATTGAGAATTACGGTCTTTTGAAGATTACCGATAAGGGTAAGAAATATATGACCAATCCTTACCCGATTATGGCCATCAAACCTCATACGGAAGAGGATGAGGACGATGATGATGCTGTAGATGCAGTGGCCGGCAATGTGGAGGACGCTTTCGACACAGTGTTGTTCAGCTTGTTGAAAGACCTTCGTAAGACCATCTCCAAGGAAGAAAATCTGCCGCCGTTCATCATCTTCCAGGATCCCTCGTTGGAGGACATGTGCATCCAATACCCGATCACGATGGAGGAGATGACCCGCGTGGTGGGTGTCGGACCGGGCAAGGCGCAGAAGTATGGTCGTCGTTTCATCGAACTCATCAAACAGTACGTTGAGGAGAACGAGATCGACCGTCCGCAAGACTTTGTGCTGAAGACTGTCGCAAAGAAATCCGCCAACAAACTGTTTATCATTCAAGGTATTGACCACAAAATCAGTTTTGAGGACATTGCCATTGCCAAGGGTTTGGATATGGACGAATTACTTACTGAAATCGAGCACATTGTGGCCTCTGGCGCAAAAATCGACATCTCCTACTACATCAACGAGGAGATTGAACCCTACCATCAGGAGGACATCATTGACTATTTCGCGAATGCGGACACCGACTCCGCCGAGGAAGCCCTGCGCGTGCTTGGTGAGGATGAATACACGTTGGATGAGATTCGTATTATGCGTATCAAATACCTGTCGGACGTTGGCAATTAAGAATTAAGAATTAAGAATGGGGAGATTGTTTCTCCTTGAGCGTAAATTCAAATATTATATCGAAAATATGGAAGAAAATTTCGAAGAGAAGAACGAAGAGTTGAAGAATGAGGTTGTGGAGAATCAAGCAACCGTAGTAGATGAAAAAGGGTTTGTTGTAGAGAATAAACCGGTAGAAACCCCGAAAAAAGAAGACGTTAAACCTACGTGCGAGAATGGTTGCGCGAAGGTGCATTGGATTATCGAGGGTGTGTTGGCAGCCGCTGTGATAGCGCTGTTTATCCTGCATTTCGCGGGTGGCAATAAGAAAGCTACCGTGGTGCAAAAACCGGCAGAAGTCGGCACTGGCGAGGTGGTTTTCATCAACATCGATTCTGTGAATGAGCAGTACGAGATGGTGAAAATTTTGAAAGACTCGCTGGAAGCGGAACAACAGAGACAAGAGGTGGTTTTCAAAAACCGTCAGAAAGCGTTGGAGAACAAAGCTGCTAATTTCGAACGCAATTATAGCTCTGGGTCATTGACGCCACAACAAGCGCAATATGCGCAGCAGTCTCTGCAAGAAGAGAGTGCACGCCTGCAGGCTGATTATAGCAACTTTTTGGAAGATTTCCAAGCACGCTATGCTGCCGCTTTGGAACAGATGGCAGATTCTCTGAACGCCGCCGCTCAACGTGTGAATGCCAATTATAATGCGTCGTACATTTTCACGTACCAGAATGGTGGACAATTGCTTTACGCGGATCCTGCGCACGATATCACCGTAGAAGTGTTGGACGAGCTGAACAAATCGTTTAAGAAGAAAAAATAATGATTCTTGTAGCGATGTGCTGAGGCGCGTTCCTACGAATTACAAAGAAAGATATGGAGAAAGAAGTAAAACCCTTTGGTACGGTTCACATCGTGCTTTTGTGCGTGTCGTTTGGACTTTTGGCAGCGGCTTTGGCATGGTTGGCATATTCCAATAGCTCGAAAAAATCCCAATTGGTTGATGCAGAGCAGGCGTTTTTGGACAGTTTGCATGTGTTTCCACCTATTGATTTTGTGGATTCGCTCTACTATCCCGCTGTGGTGAGCAAATATGAAGATGAGAATCCGAAAGTGATGGTCTATTACGTACTTGACAGTCTTGGAAATCCAACTACTGAGGTGGCCCACGAGACCCATTTTTATGAAAATCATCAGAAGTATATCGATGGCAACCGTCAAGATAGTGAGCGCGATGGATTATGGTATGCCTATTATCCCGATGGCACCGTGCAAACCAAAGGTTTCTATGTGAACGGTAAGGAAGATGGTCGTTATACGGTCTATTATTCTAACGGAAACGTAAGATATACTGGTGTTTACAACAACGGTGTGAAAGTGGGTGAGTGGCGGTTTTATGACGAGGATGGTACGCTGGCGAGAACGGAAACGTTTTAGCTGTTTGCCTTTAGCTTTTAGCCATTTCCAATACCAACAGCCAAAAAAGAAATAACAACATATAAAATAAATAAAATAATATTAATCAAATAAAAGATACTATGGAATTACCATTTGCAGAAGCGTGGAAAATCAAGATGGTTGAACCCATTAAGAAGTCCACAAGAGAACAAAGAGAAAAGTGGCTCCTTGAAGCCCACAACAACATTTTCATGCTGAAGAGCGACTACGTTTATATCGACCTTCTGACCGATTCTGGTACGGGTGCTATGAGTGACCGTCAATGGAGTGCGATGATGATGGGTGATGAGAGTTACGGCGGTGCTCGTTCTTTCTATCACATGAAGGATACGATTACGGAACTCACTGGTTTCGATTATGTTATCCCTACTCACCAAGGTCGTGCTGCTGAGAACGTGCTGTTCAGCTATCTCGTGAAACCTGGTATGGTTATCCCTGGCAACGCACATTTCGACACCACAAAGGGTCATATCGAAAGCCGTAAGGCATTCGCTGTCGATGTGACAGTTCCCGAAGCTTACGACACCCAATTGGAAGTGCCGTTCAAAGGTAACGTCAGCTTGGAAAAATTAGAGAAGGTGCTCGTTGAAAATAAGGGCAATGTTCCGTTCATGGTGCTTACCGTTACCAACAATACCGTTGGTGGCCAGCCGGTTAGCATGCAGAATGTCCGCGAGACTTGCGAACTCTGCCACAAATACGGCGTGCCGGTCGTGGTCGATAGCGCTCGTTTCATCGAGAACTGCTACTTTATCAAGACCCGCGAGAAAGGTTATGAAAACAAGACCCTCCGCGAAATCGCTAAGGAGATGTACTCATACGCTGACGCTATGACGATGAGTGCTAAGAAAGACGCGCTCGTCAACATGGGTGGTTTCATCGCTACCAACAAGAAAGAATGGTACGAAGGTGCTAAACTGTTCTGCATCCCGTTCGAAGGTTTCTTGACATACGGTGGTATGAACGGTCGTGATATGGATGCTTTGGCAGTCGGTTTGAAAGAGAACATTGAGTTTGAAATGGTGGAAACCCGTATCAAACAAGTTCACTACCTTGCTGCTAAACTCGACGAATACGGTATTCCTTACCAACGTCCTGCCGGCGGTCACGCTATTTTCGTGGATGCTGACAAGGTTTTGACCAACATTCCTAAGGAAGAGTTCCCGGCTCAGACTTTGACTTGCGAGCTCTATCTCGAAGCTGGTATTCGTGCTTGCGAAATCGGTTATGTGTTGGCTGACCGCGATCCTGTGACACGCGAAAACCGCTTCGGTGGTAACGACTTCGTGCGTCTGTGTATCCCGCGCCGCGTCTATACGAACAACCACATGGACGTGATTGCTGCTGCCCTGAAGAATGTTTACGACCGTCGCGACACCATCAAGCGCGGTTTGGAAATCACTTGGGAAGCTGAGTTGATGCGCCACTTCACCTGTCAGTTCAAACGTCTTGGCTAACAGTTGGATACGATGCTTATAGTAGGAAACGTCCTCGTTTCGGAAGAGCTTATCGACAAAAACTTCTGCTGCGATTTGGCGCAGTGTAAGGGTATCTGTTGTGTGGAAGGAGATAGCGGTGCGCCCGTAGCTCCCGACGAAGTGGCCGAATTAGAGGAGTATTATCCTGATTACCAAAAATATATGACTGAAGAAGGTGTCGCCGTAGTGGAGAACGGCGGCACTTTCGTTTTCAATGGCGGCGATTCGTTTGATACACCCTTGGTGGAGAGCAACGATGCGTGTGCGTTTGCTTTCTTCGAGGATGGTGTGGCGAAGTGCGCCATTGAGAAATGCTTCCGCAATGGCGAAATCCCTTTCCGTAAGCCTATTTCGTGCTACCTTTATCCCATAAGAGTCAGCAGGGTAGGGGATTACGAAGCGTTGAACTATGACCATTGGTCCATCTGCAAAACCGCCGTGGAGAACGGTAACCGCCTGAAGTTGCCCGTCTATCAGTTCCTGAAAGAACCTTTGATTGACAAATATGGTGAGGAATGGTATGCGGAATTGGAGGAGATGGTCAGGGAACGGAATAAGAATGCCGCAAATTTGTAGAGACGCGATTAATCGCGTCTCTACAGAGGCGTAATGAAAAATCTTCGTCTGTGTATATCCATATTTTTGTATCTTTGCCGTTTGAAATAAAATAAAAAAACAATATGAAATTCATCGTATCAAGCGACCTCTTGTATCGCAATTTAAGTGCCATCAGCGGCGTGATGGGAACGAACAGCACCATGCCCATCTTAGACAATTTTTTAGTGACTATTGAAGGTAACCAGTTGAAACTCACGGCTTCGGATCTTGAATCCACGATGACATCCGTTATTGAATTGGACAACGTGGAGGGTGAAGGCTCTGTGGCGGTTCCTGCCAAGATTCTACTTGAGACTCTGAAGCTGATGCCAGACATGCCGTTGGTTTTCGCCATCGACGATGAGAACAACATCTTGAAGTTCTCTTCGGCGAACGGTGAATACGGCGCACCTTGTTTCCCGAGCGATGAATACCCGGTCGTGAAGCCGATTGAGGAACCCAAGAGCTTCGACATTCGCGCTTCTGTGCTGCAACGCGCAATCAGCAAGACCATTTTCGCCACAGGTAACGACGAATTGCGTCCCAACATGATGGGTGTGCTTTGCGAGTTAGCTGCTGACAACATCACGTTCGTGGCTACGGACGCACATAAGTTGGTCCGCTATCGCAATGAAGAGGTGAAAACAGCGGAATTCTCCTCTTTCATCTTGCCGAAAAAGCCCATCGCACACCTCAAGAACATTCTGGGAAACGCTGATACTGTGCATGTTGAATATTCTGAGAATACACACCATATCCGTTTCGCTTTCGGTACTTTTGAACTCTACTCCTCTTTGAAGGAAGGTAAATATCCTAACTATGAGGCAGTTATTCCGAAGGAGAATCCGAATGTGTTGACTATTGGTCGTGACGAATTCTTGAAATCCATTCGTCGTTTGGGCAACTACTCCAGCCAATCCACCTTCCAGGTGCGTCTCTCTTTGGGTGAGACGGGTTTGAATCTGACGGCAGAGGATATGGACTTCTCCTACAAGGGTGCTGAGAACATCCAATGTGAGTATCAAGGCGAACCCATGGAGATTGGTTTCAACTCTCGTTTCTTGCGTGAGATGATTGAGAACATCGATGCCGACAACATCCAAATGTCCTTCTCCAAGCCGCAGCGCGCCGCCCTCATCTCTCCCACCGTGCAACACGATGTGAACGAGGACGTGCTGATGCTGATTATGCCGGTGATGCTGAATTATTAGGCAATAGGCAACAAGGCAATAGTAGAGACGCGATTAATCGCGTCTCTACAAATTTTTGAAGCAAATATAACAAAAGGAAAACCGAGTTGTCGCGGCCGTGAGGCTGAGGAAAGTCCGGGCAACGCAGAGCACCATACTTCCTAACGGGAAGGCGCGCGCAAGCGTGACAGACAGTGCAACAGAAAGGATACCGCCCGCTTGTCGGGTAAGGGTGAAAACGTGAGGTAAGAGCTCACGCCGCCGTCAGTGATGCCGGCGG